>Ga0179591_1323629_pt1 | contig 10343 bp, 17 predicted proteins | sample CZOMad2_1_08_16f_FD_182891 | JGI IMG/M metagenome (GOLD analysis project Ga0179591, IMG submission 182891) | Vadose zone soil fungal communities from Angelo Coast Range Reserve, California, USA - CZOMad2_1_08_16fungal (PacBio error correction) | ecosystem: Environmental > Terrestrial > Soil >...
AGCGTCTAGGGGGGGAGGGGGTGAAAATTGGAAAAAGTAGGGAATTTGAACTCGGGAGCCATCATTTAGGGGACAGCAAGAGGTTTAAGGGGGGGAGGGGGGGATATGGGGGAAAGGGCATTACGAAGGAAAAGGGGGGGGCGGCAGGGCCGATATTTGGAACTTCACACGAATCGAGGAATCCTGAAAAAAGGATGAAAATTTGAAAAGGAGACTTCTGGCTTGAGGGGGGAGGCCGAGGAAAATGGGGAGAGTTTGAAAAGCTTGAAAAAAAGAAGCTCCACTTTTTTTCCGAATTCTACGGGCCCGTTTTCTGGGAGGTGTCAGGAAAAACTGAATGGGAGGGCTGGGAGGATGAGAGTAATTAAAGGGAGTATGAGTCTTCTTGCAAAGGGGAGGTACGAGGAGAAATCACGGGGTCGAGGGAGGGACGTGAAAATAGTGATGGGGGTGGGGGGGGAATTTGGGTTGGGGGAAGAGTGGGGAAAATTTGGCTAAAGGGGGTGGTGAAGGAGAAGAATGCTGGATGAAGGGAGACGTGGAAAAATTGAGGATGTTCCAGGGGGGGGGTGCCTGCTGGGAATTTGAAAAGTCGGGAATCAGTGATGGGGGGGACCTAAAAAAAAGAAAGGCCTGCTATTGGTATTTTCACTATTGAGAAGAGCATAAGGAGCCCATGAATTTTGGGGAAAAGGGGGGAAAGAGGAGGGGAAGAGAATCAACGGTCCCTCCCAGAGGTCATGCAAAAAATGTGACAGTTTATGGGTAAAAGGGGTCACGATAATGGTAGTGGTGGAAGTCATCGAGGATTTCGCAGCTCCATCGTCTTGAAAGAAAAAAAACACAGAAGAGAACGCGAAAGGGGCGTGTCGAGAAACGGCGGGGATGGTAATTCTCAACACAGAGTAGGACATCGTTTGTTACTCAGCAGAAAGTACTCTACAGGACTTCAGGGGGAAGCAGGAGGTACTTGTAGGGGAGGGTTCATTATCAGCTATTTCGATCCCCTAGGAGGAGGTCCAGATCAGACGATGCGAAAGGGGAGAAATCCTAGGATGTGCGAAAGAATCGTCTTCAGGGGAAATAAAAAGAGTACATGGCGTTGTAAAAACTGGAGCGGGAAAAGTGAGAAGAGGAGGAATTTCATAGGAAAAAATTGGAATTGAAAAAAGCGCTAGTCCTTGGGGACTCAGGGGGAGGCCCCTAAGGGAATCTCTGTTATCAGAGCCTTGAAAAAGGCTTGAGAACAATGGGAAAGAGGTTTTCGGAAAAATAATAAGAGAGGGGAAGAAGGCTGAGAGCGAAGACCAAGGGAATTTCACCAGTGGACATCTAGATGCCTGAAAAACTCTCGACCAGGGCTACCACAATTCAAAGTGGGGAAGAGAGCTCCTGAGAGGAGAACCAATGAGAAGTATGAAAAAGCATAAAAAAATTAGAAGGGGGAAACCTTTGAAATCCTGCATACGAACTATCTGGAAAGGGGAAAAGGAAGGACACTTTGGACGTCATCAAGGAAAACTATTTGAAACCTCTCATCCAGGAAACCAAATTAAAAGGAAAAATATGTGATATCTCGCGCAACCAACCCGGGAAAGGAAACCGGGAGGAGAGAGCGCAGATTCGGCGGACGCATTTAAAAGGGAGAATGTCAGACTATAAGGGAAGGGAAGGACATATCTCCATCCATTACACTTCCTAGGGGAAAGAAGAGAGGAGATGTCGGAAAAAGAGGGGTGACAAATGTAAAAGAAAGGTGATGAGGAGGGATGTGGGGGTTCTTGACAGAAGGTGAGGGTTAACCCTTGAATCCCCCGAGTGTGGCTCACATGGGTGGATGGGGGGAGGGGGGCATCGAAAGGGAATGATCGGGCGGGGGAAAGAAAAGGTTCGGGGCAAGCCAGTTTTATTCAACCGGAGGGAGGATGCTCATGAAACTAGTAAGCATACCCAAGGGGAACATTGGGGGGACGAGAGGGGGTTGCGTAAAATTCAATCTTAAATCTTGTATTCTACGCATCAGGTCTTTTTGGAAAGGGAAGAGGAAAGGGGCCCTAAAATCAAGGAAATGGGGGAAATTCAAAAGGGGGGGAGCAACTCAGAAAAATTCTGAGAGCTGAAGGAAAAGCAAAGAAATGTTCTTTTATAGCAACCAAGCGAAAAGGGTGGAGGGGAAGACCCAGGCGGCGTGGGGGAAAGGAAACGGAAAGGCGGGGAAACCGCAGTAGTGCAGCAGGAGATCAAAGATGCGCTCTAAAGAGTTGGGGGGGTCTTCAAAAGGGCATGTCTATTCGGTCCGAGGGAAATGAGAGTAGATTAAGGGGAGACCGGGATCGGAAGTCTGAGAGGAAAAGGCCCTTAGTTTCTAATGGGCTAAATCTTGCGGGGGAGTCCTATGGAGGGGGGGAGCGGGACGAGCGGGGTACCGGGAACCTGCAGAAAGAGTAGGTTACAAATAGAAACCATTAATATCCACAGAGAGGGGGTTTCCAGGGGGGTTGCTGAGTGACAGATAATATAAAAAGAAGGGTTCGGCAAAAAAAGGAAGTATTCATGGGAAGGGTCCTGAAGAAGGATTCAAGGGGAATGGACTTCAGGGGAAGAAAAGAGGAAGAAAGGTCAGAAAGGGGGAGAAAAGGGATTTCTCAGGTGAAATAATCCTCACAAAAAAGGAGACACGCAAGGAGGAAACTCACGAGGGAAAACTTCTAAGGAAAGTCCGGAAAAGCCATTGAAGAAACAAGGGGGAAAGAGCCCGGCGTCTGCAGAAAAAAAGAAAGGACTTGAAAACGCAGGAAAGCGATTCATTAAAAGGCGAGGGAGAATTTATTCGGAAAAATAAAAAAGCTCCCTCTTGAGAATACCGAATGAGACATCTGAACGAAGAGGCCTCTGAAAGAGTTTTTAAAAGAAAGAGGAATCCTAGGGCGCAAAGGAAGCAAACCAGGGGCTGCCGTCTACTCTTCACAAGAAATGGAAAGAAGAGCCCTAAAGAAGGAAATCGGGGGAAGGCGCCAACCCTTCCCAAGGGGTAAATCCGAGAAAGAGAAAAGAATTCCCATAATAAGAATACACACGGCAGAAAGGGGTTAGAAGTCGTCAATAAGAGGGGCGAAAACAAAAAGGGGGGCTTAAGTTCGAAGACAAAAAAATACTTCACAAAATCGTGTCTTTAAAAGGGAAGATATTTAAAAGTACCGAAGGAAAAGTTCTGAGAGGCTCTTGAAGTGAGAAAAAGTTACCTCAACCAGAAAAGACCTCGAAAAAAGGAGGATCTTCAAAGAAAAAACGGAAGTCGCTCATCAGGCATCGGTATCGAAGTAAGAGGACTATAACAGCGAAAGGCCGGACACATTATCTGGGGGGGGGAATCCAAGGAGAAAAACGGTCCAAAAACCCTTATGGTCTAGGAGACGGAGGGGGGCTTCGGGGGGTAAAGTCGGAGGACTTCGCAAGTATTGGGTATCCCATCAGTGAGTCAGGGACCGTAAAAGTCTGATAGTCCTTCATGGAAAAAAATCGTATGACCCTTCAAGTAATGGAATAAAGTTCCCTAACAAGTTCTTGAGAAACGTGAGTATTCTAGGGAAGCGAGGAGCGAGACTATAAATTCAAGGGAAACAATCCACTCTCTAAAAAAAAAGACGGGGAAGAAGGAAAGAGAAAAATATATGAAAGGCGGTGGGTGCCAGGTTCAAGGCCGGAGGAAGGCGTCACGCTATTAGGGCGCTACTTGACAGGGGGAAGTCCAAACGAAAACGCAGAAAAAGGTGACCCTTCTTTCGCAGCGGGAGGTCGAGGGGAGATATCCGTGGGCTGAAAAGACCAAAGACGGTAGCAAAAAGGGATGTGCACTGGCGCGTGACTATCGTTCAAAGTAATGCTCAGAGATGTAAAAGAAGAAAGGGGAGCTTCGGGGAGAGGGCAGAGGAAGCTGGGGGAAGGGACGGTTTTACGTGACCGAAAAGAGGGGTTGGGAAAACTGTTAGGGTCTGGGGCAGGAGAAAAAAGTGGTCACAGAGGAAAAACTCTGGGGTAAAAAAAGGGGAGCGGAATAATCCTACGATGGGACTCTTGGGGGGCCTTAAGAAGAAGGGCCCACCTGAAGTTCTCTTACTTCAGATCTTAGGAAATTCCTTCCTGTTGGCCCTGGGCGCTGCCGCTTGAGTCGATTGCTCCAAAGACCTCGGGGAGACGTAAAAGTTCCTGGCTGAGAGAAAATCTCAGTCTGGTTTCGAAGGAGAGTCTGGGGATCCCCCGGGGGGGAGGGGGGGCTGCTGGAAAAGTGGAGGGGTGAGAGAGGAGGGAGGAAACGGCCTGAAATGATGGAAGCCTTAATCGGGGGGTGTCTGGGCTGAGAGGAAAAGAGGGCAGGAAAAATCGGGGAGGGGGAACAGATTCCTCCAAGAGTAAGACTGCGGACAGAGGGAGGATTTGTGGAGAAAGACGAATTGGAGGAGAGGGGATGTAAGAGAGAGACTCCGAGTAAGGATAGAGGGTGGGAACTAGTTTGTGTTTCCAATGACCCCTAGAATTCGAAGGAGCTGAAAAAAGAACAGCTCGGAATTGTTGTGTAACACTCTTAGAGAAGGTTCAAGGATTTTAAAGTGTCAAAAGAGGCCCAAAATAAAGGAAAAATTCCGGCAGGTAGGGGGAATCTCGGCATTTATCTGCAGAAAGAAGATCCAAGGGACCTCAAAAAGGAAGATCTTCCTTGGAAGGAGCCCTTCTGAAAAATGGGAAAAAAACTGGGACTCTCATCCATCGGGAATACTCCAGAAGCCTAAAAGGGGAAATTAGGGGGGAATAGTGCTCGAGATGGGGGCACACAGCTTAAGAGGGAAGGTAGGTCGAATACTGTGTTACGAGGACACAGAAAATGAGATGAAAGAAAACGGTCTTTTAGGAGATTTTCTGGAAAACATCGTCTGGGGAGAGAAAAAGATGGAAGGGGGGGCCGCCGAAAGATGCAGAAAGCCCTATAAAGGGCGAAAAGGAGCTGGGGGGAGACTTGGGGAAACTGTGGCTCGTATGAGGAATGGGGAGAGAAAGAGGTTGTAGGGCAAGTCTCTAAATATGGGGGGGAGAAACATGCATATTGTAGAATCAGCTACTATGAAGAATTGGAGATCCCAAAAGGGAGAAGAGGGGAGGACCACACTGGGGGGAGAGGGGGGGAAAAAAGGAACGTAAGGAAAAGAAAAGGATAGGGACCAACGCATGTCCGAAAACGAGGCCGGGGCTCGCTGGAGAAGGGAAGGAAATGAAAAAAACAAGCGTGTTCCTTCAGTGGTTCAGTCTCCGGGAGCCCTCTAGAACAAAAAATTTGGAAAGGTCAAGAATTGGGGGATTTGTCTCGGACATTTTCTTAGCACTTCGGGTCCTAAAAAGAGGATAGTGTCAAGATCCTTTCCTTTTCTGTCTTTATTACTAGAACATCGCACACCTCTCAGAGGGGCGAGAAAGGGCGAAACTCGTTGCCCACGAGAGGGAAGCACTTCTTTGGAGAAAAGCGGGAGAAAGGGATATTCTCGCAACAAAAAAAAAAGGATAAAATAGAGCGGGGAAGGAGGGGCTCTCTTAAGAGGAAAGGGATCTGAAAACTGGTCTTTTGAGAAAAGGTCCTCTAGACGGTCGAAACAAGAATTCCGGGGAAATCCATCTGTGGCTATAAGAACCGCCGGTTTGAAAATTTCCTCGGGAACCACTGGGGTCTACCAAGGGAGGGAAATAATTATTTTCAGGGGGAGCAGAGGAAGATGGAACTGGTGCAAAAGGGTTCAGGGGATCGTCTTGGGAAGTTCCTCAGCGAGTAGAACTCCGAGGGGGAAAGAAGGGGAAAGCGAAAGCGGAAATCACAACCTCCCCACTAAAAGGGAAAGGATCAGGGGGGGTGCGAAGCAAAATGGGGTTGCTTCAAGAGGGGAGCACTCACACGCTATGAGGGTTCCCCGAGAAGGAAGGGCAAAAAATAGGGGGATGGGGAAAAAGGAAAAAGCGGGAGCATGGTACTATTAATTCATCCAAAGGAGGACCATAGAGAGGATGTGGGGGAACTCAAAAATGGGAGCCCAGAGGGAGTCAGAGAAAAAAGGGAAATCTGCTTGGTCTGTTCTTAGGCGCAAATATAGAGCCGGACCAAAAGTTCTAACTGGAGGGCAAATGAAAGGGGGATAAAAGGGTTGAAAAAATCAGAAACATTTACGGCCTTATCGAGGAGTGGCCTAGGAAAAAGATACCAAAAGCGACCTTTGAGAGGCAAAATAAGGGGAAAAAAAAAACACCGAAAAGTCTTTTCAACTTTCTGATGAGGGTCTGCTGGGGGTGTCGTGAGAAGCCCATGAAAACGTAAACCAACAGAAAGGAGCAGAAGCCAAATATCCACATCACGGGGGGGACAAGGGGACTTAACGGCTTTCTCGCAGAATAAAGGAAAACGAACTGAGAAACAGGGAGAGTTCGGGAAAGAATTAATAGGTGGGAACCTATCAAGGTGGCACTATAGATAATGAAACCTATTGTAGGAAAAAATGAGCAGTTTAGGATAATTTCACTATCCTCCAACCGGAGCGGTCAAAACAGATCGAATAGAAGGGTGAGGAAGGGGGGGATCTGAATCCTAACAGTACCTGAGATAAGTAAGGAAATTCGTAGCAAAACTATGGGAGAAAAGCTGGAGGGTTGGATTGCTCTTCAGAAACAAGAGGTTGCGATTCTTTCTCAGGGAACTCATTAGGGCTTAATGAAGAGTTAAAGATTACGAATCCGGCGACATCGGCCGGCCGGGGGAAAAAAGTTAAGGAGAAAACTGCTTAGCTAGCAAAGCCGGAAACCGGGGAGGAGGGGGGCAGACCTTCCGGAAAAAAAAGAGGCATCCATTAAAAAGATGATCACCGGAAAAACCTCTTAAAACAGAAAGAGTAAATTCCGATCGCGTCGGAACGGACGACAAAAGTCTCAAGGGAATCCTGAAGACTGGCAAAAGGTTCTGGGTAACAGTCAAAGACGTCTGCAAAGTGAAAAACAAATCGGCAGAGACTTCAAGAAAGGAGAATCCTCAGAAGGATTCTGGACGAGACTCTGTGTGACACGGTCCATCTAGGAGTACTGAAAGGACAAAACTGAAAAAATCTCAAGGGATAGGAACGCAATGAGAGGAAATGTGCCGGAAAGCGGGGATGCCTCTACGGGGCAGCGAGACGTACATCGAAAGAGGGAGGATCCCTGGAGCGTTTCCCTACGCAAAGATTAAAGAACCTCAAAGGGGGGAACTACTTGCGGTCGGGGAGGGGTCCGGCTGGCGGGCGCCAAGAGGAAAAAGCTAGGACGAGAAAGAGAGAAGTCGAGAGCGGGGACTCCTAGTCCAGGCAGGTATTGACAAGGTTGCAGCACTAAGAGAGCGTTAAACGGCTGCCTGAACGACTAACGCGAAAGGAACACGCCAGACCATAGAGACTCAACAACACGGTCTGAGGTGAAAAAGCTGGACGTTTCCGGGTCGGGCTTCAGGAACCGACGGTCATAAAAAAAGGCAATCTCGGAGGTCAATACTTGTACTGAGCGAAGCAAGGACTTAGCGGAAAAGGACTTTCGCGGGGGAGGAAGTAGAAAAAAAGGGGAGCATGGAAAAGAAAAACAGTACAAAGCCTACCGAAGCCTAAAAAATACATAATTTTCGGGGAACTATGTACGGAGAATACGAGGAGGATCCGCTGGGGAGGGTGGGGACGCGGCGGGATCGGAATTCTACGGGAGGAGGAGGACTTTACGAAAAAGGGGTGGGATTCTTCAGAAGACGGTTTCAGGTGAAAAAACACGGGGGGTAAGGGAGAACCTTGAAGTAGGATTAGTGATCGTTAAGAACCTGAAGGGTTTAGGGAAGCGCGGCAGCACGACCGGGGGGGAAAGTTTGGGAGCGCATGAAAAGCAAGGAAAAAGTCAAGCCGTTCAGTTGGAGGAAAAAGTCGGACGCGGTAGGATTCTTCAGGGGGACGAGGAGAGGGGAAAGTGAAAGAAAAGTATTTGGGAGTCTGAGGGGACCGAATTGGGAAAAAGAGCTCAAGGGGGGGGGGAAAGGTCCAGGAGTGCTACATTCCAAAGAAAAATTCTTCTCGAGGGCTTCGAACACGAAAGGCTTAGATAAAAAAAGACTGCCGAAGGGTTGTCCTCCTTGATTAACTTTCCAGATTGTAAGTAGAAGTCGCTTGATAGCTTGACGGGAGAAGAATCAAGAAAGTTTTGGGGGGGAATCGAAGAAGAGACTTGGGGAGAGGGGGGAGAATAAAGAACGAATTCTTAGATTTAGGTTAGAATAATGTAAAATTGAGGATCGAGGGCGGGGGTTTGAAGGATGAACCGTTTGGGAGGGGGGATTCAAGGCTGCGAAAAAACCTGTTGAAGGGGGCGACGGGTGGGGGAAAAACAAACGAGGGGTAAGACGGAACATGATGGCACCTTTAATAAGTTGCAAGACGAGGACACTTAAAAGAGGAATTGTGGGGGGAACGTAGGGGAAGGAGGGTCGAACCATAAGGATAAAGCCTCTCCTTGTAAGAAAACCAATGAATGTGGAAAATCCTTGGAAAGTGCAGGGGGGCTACCGGGAGGGTAGTGTTAGCGGTCATAATCGAGGTCTCTCAAGGAAGAGTTTCAAATAAAAGCACAGGGGACCCTACTGGGGGAGGAGAAATAGATTCTCAGGAAGGGTTTTTCAGCTCAACAAAGGAGGAGGCTGAAGATTTAAGGCGGGGAAGGTTAATAAGAAGAATGGGACATGAGGTCCAAACTGAAGGCAGGTAGGGGAGAATTCATTTAGGACAGAGAGAAACTAGGGGTCCGCAAGAGAAGAAGAGGGAGAAAATGAACAGAATAGCCAGTCCAGGGAGTAGTGGACTGGTGCTGAAATACATTTCCAGTGGGAAAAGTGCGTCGATTTTCGCGGGGAAGGGCAATAAAAAAGAGGGAAGTCTAAGAAGGCAATCGAGAAAGGAGGGTGGGTGGCGCTGGGGGTACATTCCCCAATCCCGGAAGGAAGGGGGGTTTAGAGAAGAAGATTCCTGGGGACCAATAAGGAGGAGAGTCTCGAGGGAAGTTAGAAGAAGTCTCGGGGGCAGCTGTAAGGAAAAATAATACAGACCGGGGGAGGTCGGTAATAAAGCGGGAAGAAAAGGGAAGTGACACGAAGGAAATTGAAATAAAGAGAAATACATGTCGAGGGAGGGGCCAAAGGGGGCATCGTTTAAACTGCAAATAGTCAAGAGAATCTACCACGGCAAAAGGGGAGACCTTTGAAAAAAACATTGAGGGTTGGGAAAAAATCCTCATAGGGAAGCAGGCTGCAATGGGATGGGATTCGCGGCATCGACACCATCTATAGCGGCACAACACTTTTAAAGAGAACGTCTGAAGCAGTCGTTTGGCGTCGAGAAGAGGCGACGTCAGAGAATCTAGAAAGAAGGATGGGTGTTATATAGATATCAACAGTCTTCGCAGATTCAAGGAAGAGCCACTGGAAGTGAGCGATCGGATTGGGCAGGGGGCTACATAGAAGAGCTGGCGAGAGGAGGACCAGAAAAGGCCATCGAAAAAGGAAAAGTTAACATTCCGTCCAACTCAAATGCTTTCTGGATCGTGAAGGAGTGAACAGTAAAGTGGGAGGGAAGCGTGAAGGCTGGAAAGAACCAACGCGGGTGGTCGATCTTTAATGGGGGGGGAGGCATGGAAACTCTAGAATGTTCGGAGAGTAGAGAACACTCATCGGGGGGAAATACCCGGAGTTAAACTATAAAGTGGGGAACTGAGCTATAAGGGGGAGAATGTCCTAGTAAAGGGGCGATTCGGGGTGAGAGTTATAAAAAGAGGCATGCCGTATAGGGAGGGGTGATTTCAATCCTTAATTCAAGGGAGAGGGAAAGGCCGAACGTGGTAAGAGGAAACGGGAAGGGAGAAAAAAATGCGAAGAAGCCGTTAACCGGGGGAAAAACCCTTGCGGGAACATTTGGAGCTGAATCAGGGGAGGAAAAAGGAAGAAGGGGAAGGCCAATTTGTCCAGCCATAAATAGATTCTTAACAATATCTAAAAAAAGAAAAGGAGTGGGTTGGGAGGGGAGGGCGACTGAAGAGGGAGAGACCGAGGGTTCAAGGAAAAAAGAGTGTAACCTGCGACCATGTTAGAGAGCTCACGGGAAAGGAAGGAACAGTCTTGAGAGAGCTTCGGACGATGGAAGCGATCTGGAGTGATACCGTTCCCCAAATAGGGACAAAGCCGAGCGCCAGAGTTACAACAACGAAAATTTCCTTACATGGGGACCCGGAAAAGCGCCACCTGAAGCGATACTAACTGC
>Ga0179591_1332800_pt1 | contig 10343 bp, 17 predicted proteins | sample CZOMad2_1_08_16f_FD_182891 | JGI IMG/M metagenome (GOLD analysis project Ga0179591, IMG submission 182891) | Vadose zone soil fungal communities from Angelo Coast Range Reserve, California, USA - CZOMad2_1_08_16fungal (PacBio error correction) | ecosystem: Environmental > Terrestrial > Soil >...
GAATGGGGGAAAAAAAGGGCGAGTTTCCAGAGGAGCTGAATGGCCTAAAGACGGACAAAAAAAAGGGAAAAGTGTGTCGATCCAAATAGAAAACGGAGACCCCGAAAATCCCTCCACCCAAGCAAAAGAAAACTCAAAAGGGAGCGTGCCAAAAAAAACGGAAAGAGAACAACTGTTTCACCTAACCCACCCGCCACGGAGGCCCTATACTAAAAAAAGTCGCAGCCCTCGAAAGGGGAAATTTGAGGGGTTAGAGGATCAGCACTCCGTTGAAAGGGCAGGTACAAAACGGATCGAAGGGAGGGACGAAAGCGAGACAACTGAGTCGAAAGAAGGGACGACGAGGGTATTTCGAAAACAACCGTAGCCGAAAAAGTGGGGGCCACTACAACACGGAAAAAAAACAATTAAACCTACGCAAAGAAAGGGGGTTGAAGACCTGGACAACAGAGACCTAACAAAGCAGGGGCGAAGGCAAAGAGGGTACGAAACCTGGTCAAAAACGGGTGCACGCACTCGCGAAAAAAGCTGTGGGGAAAGAAAGCGACTGTCCAAAAGGGTTCTGGCAAAAGCAGAAAAAGGGGGGGTATGACAAAGGGCATAGCCTATGGGGGGTGGGGAAGGGTGGGGGGTCTCTGAAAACCGCGAAAGAACGCGCTGACGCTGGAAGCATGAGGGGGGGCAGACTTTGTAGAAGGCAGGAGTCTGCAAAGAAAACGGGAATCTGGCGGCCAGAAGGGCTCTGTCAGAGCTATGGACAAAAGAGCTGGGCATCAGGAAGAGGGGCCTGGATTGTTAGCGAAGACGTCGGGCCTGTAAAATGCGGGTTCTGGGGACCGGAGAATGAAGTCATCCACCGAAAGAAGGAGCGAGCCTGGATCAGGAAGAGAAGGTTAACCGGAAAAGTTCGGGAGAGTAGAAAACAAAAAAAAACCAAAAGGAGGGGAACACGGGGCCCCTTCCACAGAAAAAAAAAAAGAAAAGAACTCGACAGGACGGCGAGCAATTCAGGAAAAGGGGTAAAAAAAAAGACCTTCGAGAGGTTCCAAAAAAAAGGAGAACGGGGAACTGAAGGGTACTTGGACATAAAGAGGGGGTGAGGGGTGTGGTAGAGATCGCAAACATATTGAAAAAGAGAGGGGAAGTTACGGAAAGAGGTGGACGAAGGACGAGAGTCTGGGGGGAAGAAAAAACCGCGTCAAAGCCCAGGGGGTTGGACAAGTCACCCAAAAGAGAAAAACATCAAGAGGATTCGACAATGAAATCAGGAGAAAGTGCAATCGAGGAAAAGGGGGAACGCGAAAAAACTTCTGCAAATAAAAAGAACGTCTTTCGGGAGCCGCCGCAAGAGGGGGAAGGGGGGAGACAGAACCAGGCGGGAAGGAAAGGATATTAAAATCCATAAAGAAACAACATTTCTAAAAGAAACCGCACTTGGATGGGGCGACATTCACGAACCGCGGGGGAGGGGGCAACAAATCTTGGGAGTTTGGAGAAAAACAGGAGGCGGGCTCAGGGGGGAGCTTTTTTCAACAATGGACCAGCACCTAATTCCATTTTGCTAAGAAAACCAGGGACGCGGTCAAAATTCAGAGAGAGAAAAGAACATTCACGGGAACACCATGGGCAGCAGGAAAGGCGGGGAAGAAGGAAACATCAAGGAATTTCCACACACGTCTTAAAAGAAGGAAAAAAGGAAAGGAAAGCCGGAAAAGAAGGAAAAGCCAAAGGGGGGGGGTTGCAAACGGGGGGGAAAAAGGTCTACCCAAAAACGCTCGGGGGCGGCGTTGGAGAGGAGAAACTTGCAAAAAAATCAAAGAAAGGAGGAAGCAAAACCATACCCTAGATCTGGGATAGGAAACCGAGGAAAGACATGAAATTTTATAAAGTAAAAAAAAAAAATGAACCTGCACGTGTAGGGAAAATCCGAGAACCGGGATGAGGGAACCAGGTCAATGGAATCCAAAAAAGGAAAAATCAGGTTAAACTGGGGGGAGGATTTATGGACGGCTGACTTGTATCCGCGACAAAATTTTTTCCTATCAGGTTATCGACGGAGAGAGATGCAGAAAAAGCCGGAAAAAGGTTTCAAGGGGAGCCAGCGGGAGTTGGGGGCGGACGAGAAAGTTTTCGGTCAACGAATGGATGTAACGCGGCGAAAAACCGGCTAAAGAACATTCCATGGGGGTCGGAAAAGGAACGAAGCTGGGAAATGGCCAAAAACAACAAAATCGTCGCGGAAAGGGGAAAAAGAATCACAAGGTGGCATTAAGGAAAATTCAAGGAGAAAAAAATAGCAACAAAAACGGGTTTGAAGCCGGGCAAAGGAGACGGGTGGTCAAACACAAATCTTCTCCAAACGAATGATGAAAGGAAAAAGAAAAAAAGGGGGGGAGTGGGAACACGAGATAGAAAAAAAACCGCCCAAAGGAACTTTTCAAAAAAAGGTCGCTGATGGTGTCACGGGGAAAATCGGCGGAAAAAACCTTGAGAGGGGGAGGGCTACGGGGGGGGAAAAAAAGCATTTGGTTGCTGAACCGCAAGAGGGGGGAAAAGAAGAGGGGGGAACGAGACATTGAAGGGAGTAATTACTGAAGGGCCGTGAAGAACTATCTTGGGAGAATCAAAAAGTGCACTCACCTTCTTTCAGGGAAACACTCCAGGGTGGGGCGCAGAAAAAAAACCTAAATAACCGCGGAAAGCACGCCCCTGCCAATCTATCAAATGAAAAAAAAAACCTCTGAAGGAGACTCTGGGGGGGAAAAAGGGGGGCCAGGGAGACCCCAATCGGGGGAATCCAGGTAAGGGGAGAAATACGAAGGGTTTTCGAAAAGAGAGAAGTCTGAAAGGGGAGAGGTTCCAAGGAAAGGACCTTAAAAGGCCTGCAAAAATCCCAGCAAAAGTTCCGGGGTTGAAAAGGGTAAGAAAAGACCATACGAACGGTCCTGGGATAGGGGGCGGAGGGAAAAGCTGATAGCCACGTGTAAGGGGGAGAGAAGAGTTGGGGAAAAAGAAAGAGAATCCTGTGGGGCCATGGCAAAAACGAAGAAAAAGAAAGTAGAACGGGGAAAAGAACCTAACAAAAGTCGTCGGGGGAAGACGGGTTTCCACATCCAGAGGGTAGGGCATGGAGACTCGGGAGGGAATCCGAAGGGAAAAAAGCACGGGGGGGGGGGGTTTACGATAAGCATTGGACCGCCCAAAGCGGAGCAAATAGACCTGTGCCCAACCCATGGGGGGGAAAAAGTAATGAAAAAGAAGAGAGCCTTAAAAGTGGGGATGGAAAAATTTTTGCAATGTCGCAAGAGACACGAAAAACTCTCGAGAAAGTTTGAAGGGGAAAGTTCAGAAAAAAAGGGGAAAGTAAGAAAAAAAGGGAGCCAGGGGGAAAAACGTGAACGGCTTCGGAAAAACCAGTAAAGAAAAGGGGTTGTGAAGCATATGAGAAGGAAATAGAGGGACCAAGGGGCTATTTTCACTACATCCCTAAGTAGAAAGAAACTGAAGGGGGGGGGGGGGGGGGGAGAACTACCCTTCTTGACCATCTGGACAAAAAAGTACGAAAAGTAGTAAAAACTGGGACAACAAATCGAGATCCAGAGGGGTTAGGAGCTACCAATGAGAAGTCCACTGGTAAAATGATGGGGGGTGTCCATGGGGGGGTTGTGAAAGGGGAAAAATCGGGATGGGAAAAATCGTCAGGAAAAAAACATCAGAAAGAAAAAAAAACAGATATAATTAGGGGTCTCCCCATAAACCATTAGGAAGAACGTTTCCGGCATGAAAAAGGGGAAAAATCTTGGGTCAAAAACGACATAAAATCAGGGAAACCAACAATTGGTGGAAAAACAAGCCTCCCCCAGGAGGGGATACAGAGGCGAGGGGACCGTTGGAGTGGTGGAGTTTGTGAAGGGGGGGAGAAAAAGGGGAGCAACAGATCAAAGAAAGTAAGGGTCTAGAAAGACTTGGCTTGACGGGGGAGCAGGGAAAACCGAACTCCCAAAAAAGGAGGTGGGACAGGGGGGGCGGTTGGGGGGGGGGGGACAAAACCAAAACGGGGGGAGACCTAGAAGGGAAAAGAGGATGGGCTAAAGGGGAAACGCGGTCGTGCGTTTCAAAACTCGGGTCAATGGGGGTACCTGACAAGAAAAAAAAAAGGGGACAGGAGGAAAAAGGGGGGAAAACCATTTCAGAAAGCAAACTAAAGGTAGAAGGCTTGACCACTCGGGAACCGACCGGCCACTATACCAAAAAAAAGAAATCAGCCTGATAGACCGAGATGATGGGGGGGGGGGGGGGGAGGCAAGGCCAAGAAGATCAGGGCGAAAAGGCGTTTATCCAGTGAATTTCCAGGCACAAGTCCGAAAGAGGGGGAGCAAAAAAAACACAGAAACAAAGATCAGACCAATTAGTCCACAACAGGAAAAAAAAAAAGGAACTTGTCCGCCAGGTATGAAGGGAGCGGAAACATAAAAAGTTCTTTACGTGCTGAAGGACCAGTAACAAAGAGCGCGTGGGTGGGGTCAATCCGTGTGACAAATCCTAACATCCCAGACAAGCTGTTGGGGGTCTTGTTGGGGGGGAATCTGGCGTAAAAAGCTAGGAGAAAAAGTGATCATATTAATGATGCAGAACCAAAACAAGGGGCTTAGGAGAACTGGGCGATGCAGGAGTTTTTCGAACCTTATGGGACGACCGGAGGGCTTGAGAGAAAATACCCTCAGGTGTGAGAGAAAACCTATTAAAAAACACAGTACGGAGTCATGCATCATCCGGGAAACTTAACTGAACACTCGAAGGGAAAGGAAAGGAAGGCACTGGTGTGCCGGAGCATGGGGGGGGGGGGCCAGAAATCGGGGGGAAAAGTGCGGGAGGGTTGAAAAAGAAGAAAAAAGGCCGGGCCCACAGCTTCGGGTTGCAAAAGGGACGGAGGAGGTCAACTCAGTGAAAAACTAGGGGGTAAAAACCAGTCAAAAACCTAAGATAGCAGTCAGCACGGAAAGCTGCAAACTCTTACCTAAAGGAAAAAGGGCTTAGAGAAATCAAAAGAGAAAAACAACAACGGAATCTAGATTAGAATGAACATAAGAAATCCTGGGTAGAGGAAGAGGGTCGAGTGAAACGTTAAACCACTTACCTGAGAAACCATTAAGGGGACCCAACGGTAAAACGCCACAAGAAGCCCGACTCCTTCCACCAACAAAAATACACTGGGGATATAAAAAAACTCTACAGCACAGTGCCTCCGAGAACACTAGAAAGGCCAGGATCAGAAAAATGGATAAAATCGGGGATTGAAAAGACAAAGAGGGGCTCTCCAACTGCCGGAAGGGCTCTCTAATGAGACTCATGCCGGGGGTCACAGGGGTGGTTACCTAAAATCAAAACCAAGTCCGCCTATGTGTTTGCTGGAAAAAGCTTTGGAAACTAATGGCAGAAAGCCGAAAGGGTTTGGGCATTGCGGAGAAACCAAGAAAGCATCAGTCGGGAAAAAAGGGCAAAGAAAATGTCGGGCTTTTGCCGGGAACCCTCTCGGGAAAGCCGACCACCGGAACTGGAACGACAGGGACAGGAGGAAGCCGTAAGGGGGGAATTCTCAGAAGATCAGACAAGGAAAACGGGGGGCTAAAGGACCTGGCAGGGGGAAAAAAAAAAAAAAAAAAAAAAACGGGGGCTTGTGGACTGGCCAATAAAGCAATAGGTGAGAAAATTGAGGGAAGCTTTGGCCTGATAAAGGGGGGGAAGTCCGCCGAAGAAAGAAAAATACATGGGCCGATTGTCCAATAATTTTGGCTGGGGAAAAAGGACTGCGACCGGCAGTTCAAGGGAGGGGAACAAAAGAGTTTGGGGTCGCGAAAGGAAAAAAAGAAAAATGTGAGAGAAAGGAAAAACTAGCGCAGCCCAGGACGTCATCGCAAACAAAAAAAACTGGCCAAGGGGGGACTAGTGACGAAAATACCAGAGGAAGGAAAAATTGGGGGTACTCACAACAAACCCGAAACTACACGACAAACAGATGAGGAGAGCCAACGGAACCAGAAAGAATCTAAACGCAGATATGCGAAATACTGGGAAAAAAACAAAAAAAAATTGCAGCGGTAAAAAACAAATGAGGAATTCTACCAAGGGGGAACCGAAAGGGGGGTTGGGAAAAATGGGTTAAGTTGGGGACGGCGAGCGACCATGGGGGAAAAGGTAACGAGAATTACGGAAAAAAAAAAATGGGTTGCGAGGAGCTTCGAAAGGAGGAGGGAAGACCTAGAGGAAAAAAAAAATCATGGGTTGGAAAACTTTCAAAACCATCAAACCGGGCAAAAAACTAGAATAAAGGGGGTTCTATACAACCGAAAAAAACGAGGGAAGCGCAAAACCAATCGGCATCGGACTTCGACAGTACCCCGGGCAAAGGGGGACATGGAGGGGGTAAGGTGGGAACCAAAGCCAGAGATGAAAGGCTGATCAGGGACGCACACACGTTAGGGAGGAACAGAGGAAATCTGACAGGAAAGGGGGAGTTTGCAAACGAGAAATACAAAAAAGCGGGGAGGGGGAAAAAAACTTTAAAAAATGGGGGGTACTTTCACGGAAGAAGGAAACGCCACAGCAACGCGGGACAAAAGACGACGGGGGAATCCAAATTTCACAGAAAGCGAAAAAAGAAGTCGGGGGGGGGTCTTGCGAAGGCAAGACTCCCCGGACAACGCGGGGAAACGGCAGGGGGGAACATTGAGACAACCAGGGCACAAAAAAAATCAATACGGTGAAAGAATTAGCGCAAACCTCTAATTTCCATCCCCAGGATACAAAAAGGGGAGGGGGACGAGAAGACGATCCAAGGGGGACCTCAGGAGGGAAGCGCAGGAAAAACACGGGACTATCAAGGGGAAGACTCTCATCCGAGAAAAGTTAAAGGCGCTGAAAAAAAAGAAAAGGGGAGATCGAGGAAAAAAAAAAAAAAGAACTGGTCTCCTTAAAAAAGGACACGCATAACGAAAAAGCCGAGAGGAAAAACCAGTTAAAGTTTACCGTTGAACCAAAACGAAGGGGAGGTCAAGGTTTAGGGAATCCCACCCAAAAGGGTCATGAAGAGGAAGCGAAAAAAAGGAAAAAAAAAAAGTGCAGGTTTAACTGAAAACTGATTGGGAAAAAAAATCAGAAGACCGAACCCAAGGTGGAAAAATTTCCTCTCTAAGCTGGTTAATCGGGAGGAGCAATCGAGGCAAGGGAAGGGCCAGGCCGGGTGAAGGGTTTGGGAAAAAAAAGGGGGGGGGTTCGATAAATCAACTTCAAGTTAAGGGAAATTTGGTCGAAAAAAAAAACAAAACGCGACCGGCCGCCTAATTGACCAAGGGGATCGCTCAGGGGAAAAAGGGGAAGGGAAATGCAGACTTGGGCTCACCCCAGGACTCGTCAGGCCGAGGGGTCCGGGCCAATGTTCGCGGGAAAAAATGGAAGGAAAGAGCATACGACAAAGGGTGGGGAACTGCAGAAACGGGACGGTTTTTCCAACACCAAGCTCCAACAACAAACAACGGAAAGAAGGGAAGGAAGGGGAAAAAAGGGGCCAGGCCAAAAAGAAAGAAGACAAGTGGGAAAAACGAAGATTCAAGGAAAAAAAAAAGACCTTCCACGAAAACAACCTGGAAAAAAAAGGGGCGTAACAAGAAAGAGTGAGGGGGGGTGGGGGGAAACAGAATGTTTGAAGATTCCCGCGGGGGCTTGTGGCCACCTCTTTCGGTAGAAAGCCAGTGGGGGGGGGGGGGGGTTGGAAGAAAGCCTCTAAAAAGAAAAAAGGGGCTTGGAGAAATCATTTCAGAAGAACAGAGCTTCTGGGAAAAAAACTCCCAAAAAGGAAAAAAACAGGGGGCTTACCCTAAGAACAAAAAAAAAAAGTCGATCGAGAAAAAAACCCTGAGAATAAACAGCAAAGGGAAAGAGGTCAAGACTCCCGGGAGGGATTCCGGGAATCTCAGAAGGAGACCAGTGGAAGAATGGTAAATCATAGGGCCCGGGTGGTGAAAAAGTCGCTGGAGGGAAGGAAAATGGTCGGAAGGAAGATCGAAAGGAAAAGGACGGGGTCCAGGGGAGGGAGACGTTTGTACCAACCCGAAGCGAAAAGGGTTAAAAAAGAATAGGGCAATCAGGAAAGTGAAAATGGGAAAGGACTTCAGAGTTTTTAGGGAAAAAGTATGTAAAGAGAGAGATGTCATGCCCGAGATAACATTGTCTGAACCAAAAAACCGGCTTAGAAGTAGAGAGTGAAAAGGGGCGGGTGGAAAGAAGCGTGTTGTGGAAGTCGAGAAGGGGAACGCTAGAAAATCAAAACCAGAAAAACCGCACTAACGTTGGGGGGGGGGAAGGGTATATGTGTGCAGAAGAAGAATGTCGGGGGCCAAAGGGGCGCAAGCGAAGGAATTTGAAGTTTTCCATGGTTGGCAGAAAGGCTCCGGGCCGCAAAAAATGCCCGGGGGAAGGGAGGTGGCGAAAAAGCCCAAAGAACTATTGAAGGATTAAGGGAAAAAAAATGAAAAAACCGCGAAGAAAGCCAAAAAGGGGATTGGAAAAGGGGGGAAAAAAGGGGAGAGGGGACCCTTTGGGGGAATCCGCAGGGACGGGGGCGAGGGGGGAATTGCGAGGTTTAGAGGCGGGTGAGAAAGGGGGGGACATGGAACCGGTCAAAGAAGTCAGTCCAAAAGAAGGGGTTTTCGTGAGGACAAAGTTCAAAAAGAGGAAGGATAAGGGAGGGGGGTCAGGAAGAAAACATGAGAAAAAAACGTGCGAATCGGAGGGGCGTGATAGAGGAGGTTAAAGAGGGGGAAAAACTCGGAAAAGAAATTGGCCTGGTTTGAAAGTGGGGTCCCAAAAGTTGGAGCGAACCCATCAGAAAGGGACGCCCGTCTGGGAAAGGCGTATTAAAAACCCTTGAATTTCCAGTCCAAAGGGAAGGACCCCCCTGGGTATAAACCGAACCAAATGCACTAAAAAAAGCTTAAAAAAAAAAAAAGAAACGAACACAAAGAAAAAAAGGGGGGGGGAGAAAAGAGGCGTCGTTCTAAAAAAAAAAGAAATTTTTCTGAATGGGAGGGGGGTTTACGAATAAGTAATGGGGGGAGATACACTCCATGTAAAAACGAGAAGCCAGGAAAAAAAAAAGGAAAGTCTGAGGGGCAAGGTCTGGAACGCAGGGCGGAGGAAAGGGAAGCTCCACAGAAAGTCAGAGGGGAGGTCCTCGGTGGGCAACCCAAGGGGGACCACATCGGTAAAGAAGGGGTGAGATCCCATATTCTACGGGGTCAAGTGCGCGGGGGGTGTCTGTGTACCAGAGTGACATGAACTGGGAAAAGACAATGAAACTGGAAAGCCAGGGACCTCTGAAATCACCGAGGAAAATCTGCAACCACCAAAAAGGAAGCACTACGCACCGAAAAAAATCCCAGGTCCATCACTTTAAAAGGTTAAAAGAAGTTCCAAGAGAGGCCGAAGATAAAATAGCGAGAGATTTAGCGCTCACACATTCCGCTGGGAAAATATGGGAAAACGCCCATCCAAGGAAAATGCCAAAAGTAATCCGCCAAAAAGTCGGGGGAAAGGAAAACTGCAAAAAAAGTGAAAAGTGCAGAGACGAAAAAGAACCCCGGTGTCATTGAGGAGAATCAGAGACCAGTGAGTCGAAGACCGCCAAGAGGACGAGAAGCTGCCAAAAAAAACCATGGGATCTGGTGGGATGGGAACGGGGTAGACGAACCTGCTTGGGCTCGAGATTGAGACAAGGAGTCCAAAAAAGGGGGGGGCGGGGGGGCGGCGGACCACGTGAGAGAATAGGGGGGACCCTGTAGGCCAGCACCAACCGCCAGGAACGCATTGAGAATCAATACACACGGCAAACCACCGGGACTACAAATACAGGCTCGATGTGCTCACCGGGAAAAGAAAAAAAAACTGAAAGAAAGGATCCCGTTTTTACCAGATCAAAGGCCCTGACTTGGTGGGAATATTGGGGGGAAGTAATAGGGGGACTGTCGGGATGAGGTTGCAAAAGGGGTCCTCAAGAGGAGGGGGAAAATCAGTTTCAAAAGGGGATGGGGAATGCTGGGATTTTAGGGGGCTCAAGGGAGGGGAATTGGAGAAAAAGAAAAAGGGAAAAAGGTACCAAGATTAAAGGTCCATCCCTCAAAACGCTTCAAACTAGGGCCGCAAAGGGAAGAAAAAAAAAATTCAAATAAGGGGGTCCGTCTTACCAAAACTCCGAACAACAAAAGCTAGAGTAAGGAAAGCCTAGAAATTCTATGAAGTCTGGGGACAGCACTGAGAAAGGGTGACTCCCGAGACTTACCAGATTTTCG
>Ga0179591_1152549_pt1 | contig 10342 bp, 11 predicted proteins | sample CZOMad2_1_08_16f_FD_182891 | JGI IMG/M metagenome (GOLD analysis project Ga0179591, IMG submission 182891) | Vadose zone soil fungal communities from Angelo Coast Range Reserve, California, USA - CZOMad2_1_08_16fungal (PacBio error correction) | ecosystem: Environmental > Terrestrial > Soil >...
GGTCAGACCGGGAAACATAACGATGGACTAGAAAATTGCGACATAGTTGCAGGATGATGGAAAGGGGAGAGGATATGTAAGGGAAGAGAGAAAGCGGCGCGGACTGCGTCTCTGCTGGGGCAATGACCGTTTCGAAAGAAAGCTGAGGAGGACGGGCGGGGCGTGTAGTTACGATTCTGTAGGAAGGGATCTGATAGAGAAGACAGACGAAAAGCAGCCTACATTAAGGGGGGGTGGTAAAAGTCTGCGTTAGGACCTAGGCAGGAGGAGAAGGGGTTTAAAGCCGATCGCAAACAAGGAAAAAGAGGCGATGTCTGCAAGTGGAAAATGAAGACGAGGCCGCGGACGTCAAACATAGAACCGGGTAACTCGCAGCCCGAAGCAGCAAGAAAAACTTGGAAAGAAAAAGGGGAAATGCTCGAGAAACTCAGAAGGGTATGAAGAGATGTCGGGAAAGGGGGAGGACACTCCCGGGGCAAAATACAGTAGTACACCAGCAACCAAAAGAGGGGGCGTTACGCATTACATCGAAAGATAAAAGAGGAAAGTAGCGTACGCTGAGGGCATAAAATCGGCAACGAAAAAAAAAGGAGCGATATGTGCGCGTATTGGTGAAGAGAAAAGAGGGAGAGGCGAGGGGACATCCGGCTCAACTGAGGAAGAGTAGGGCAAGGAATTCTGAAAATTCACGGGAAGAAAGAGTGGCAGCCTGAGTGAGACGGCGCGTGAGGGAGAGGGGGGGCGAGGGGGCGATCATCTTCCCGCCCATTGAAGGAGAGGTTTACGGGAGGCTTGAGATTCTGCAGCGATGTGCTGAGGGGCAACTTGCCGACTAGCTACTGAAAAAGAGGGAGGATGTACTGAGGGAGAGGGTGAAAGTACAAGTGGAAGGGGAGGAGGAGCGACACAACGCAAAGGAAATCTGGACGAAAGACCGGTCGCGGTGAGTTAGGGCCACGCTTATCGGAGGGACCGAGAATGACGAAGGGTTTTAGGGGGAAGAGACAAGACGGAGCTTGGTTGTGTCACAGCTGAAAACTGGAAAACCCGGCGAAGGGGCTGTTTGGTGCGAAGGAAGAAGGGAGGGAGAAGCGCTGTGAAGAACGTGCGCATATGGGCGGAATGGTGTGATTGGACGCCATCGATACGGGGAGAAACACGGAGTCATATGGTGGAGCGTTAATCTCTGGAGGATGTAGAGACGCGAGTCAAAGAAACAGCAATAGAGGGCGGCACCTTCGATGGGAGCAGTGTTCTATGAGGAGATAGATAGCCTATGCGAAGGGGTGGTCACGTCCTGGGGGGGTCCTACGGAGTACTGATGAAACCGGGCTCGGTGAAGGAGTGGTGAGGGGGGGAAAAAAAAAGGAATTCTTTGGTGATCACAAGACCTCGGGAGGAACGAAGCTGGTATTCTGTGGACTTAAATGATCGCTTCCTAGATGTGAGAGAGCATTGCGGCAAAAAGTAACGCTGATGCTGCTGCAGCCCAAAAGGGAAACAAAAAGACCGGGTAAAATCAATCAGCACTATCGGACCCCACAATCGCGATCAACAGAGAGGAAGATTGTGCTGAGAGCGGGTTTCGATAGTGCTATGGGGGGACTGGGGGGGAGGCTGGAAAAGGTCAGACAGGAATAAGTTTTAACTGGGTTCAAAACTAAAACCGACAGAATGGCGAGGGGAACTATCCACGAGTAGTCAGGGAAAAAGAAGATCTGTCCACCGTTGTCTGGGGAGGGACAAATAGTGACAGTGTAGACACGAAAACGAAAACAGTTGGGTGCAGTTGTTTATGTGAAAGCAGAGAACAGGAAGACCGTGACTTCAGATGATAGCTTGTAAGGTAAGGAGAGGGAGGTAGGAATCTCAATGACTGGCTCATGCAGCACGATAATGTCGTGACACGCTTCTCGCCAGGGGGCCGCATAGAGGGAGCAGGCAAAACCATTCCGGACTAAAGGGAAGTATCAACGGACGTATAGAATGAATCAGAGACAGCACTCCGAAATATCACCAGGGACCTGCTCCTCGCTTTTTGAGGGAATTGCGAAAGCCGCTCAAAACGCTCCTCGGTATGTAAAGGAAGACGGAGAAAAGAACTCGTGCAAGCGATGTACCCGAAAAACTGAAGAGTCAACGCCACGCCAACCGCGTCTCTAAGTACTCGCCTTTAACCTCCGAGGAAAATGAGGGAGGGGAGGGAGGAGAACGGACGAGTTGATTTCCACAGTAAACAGAGTAGAAGGTCGGTTTCCAAACGGAGCGGAGAAAATCCTTCAGCCTTTAATACAGCTCCGCGAACCGACGAGGGAGGGATCAGTCCACCCGACCCATATCTTAGCCTGACGGTGAAGCACGACATACTTGATCCACGATCAGAGTAATGCATACTCAACCGCCGGGATAAGGGACAAGATGGCAATGCTTGCAACATCCGATTCGCGAAGGAGACCTGGTAGGTCATCTTGACAATCGATCGTTGGAAGCCTTTCTGAAGAGCTCAAGGGATCTTGCAGGAAAAGGACGAGTGACAATGGGGGGGGGGATGCGGACCAGATCTGTGCACGATACTTCCTCGTTTCAGGGTAGAAAGACGGAGGAAACAGTGAAAACAATTTGCCGCGGGACTTTCAATGGGCGAAGCCGGAGAAGTGGTTTCCTAGGGGGACCGGGAAAGGAAAAAGGTGGGTGTCCTCTAGAGCTGAAACCCGGTTAAACTGAGCTTTGAGGTCGGCTGAGGCAGGGGGGGTCTTCAGGGCAGGCATGCACGTCAAGAGGAGGGCACGCGAGGAACTACCCCGCAGCAGGGGACAACTGTTTTGGGTGAAGAGGCCTGGAGAATAGAGCGCGGACACTAATCGCACCAGGGCCGAAAAAAACGCGGGGACGTGGGGGTGCGGGGATAACACTCTTTGAACAACTTATATCACTGGGTCTGAGAGGAACAGTGAAAAAAGAGGGAAAAAATATGTTTATTGAGGATGGAGGACGCGGGGAGACTTAAACGGAGGATGAACGATCGCTCAAGGATAAGGAAGATCGACTAATCAAAGGGGGAAGAATCGCTCGCGCTGAGAGTCGAGGCTTCCTAAACGGGTCAGAAGAAGAGCGGAAGTAAATCTTCCAGAAAACGGAGAGCCAGGGAAAGCCGTATGGAACATTACATGGATGGGAGGGAAAGGCAGCAGCAAGGGGGGGCGATACAAAATATTAAGTCATGACACGAAGGGGACATGGCGGAAGAAAAGGGATCTCGCAGAAAACGGGGAATAATAGAGACGGTCGCACGCCAAGGGGACAAAGCTAGTAACTTCGCGGAATCTTAAGATGAGGCACACGGGCTGGGACGTCATTGTGATCGACGGAGTTTAGAAAAAATCTTGGCGATCCTGGGAAGAGGGAACGTGCTAGGCCGTTCGGAAAAGCGCATAGCTATTGGGGCTGGGTTAGGGGTGCGTTACACGATCTGAGAGAGACGAAGAAGGATCGACCATAGAAAACGGAGACCACTATAAAGGGGGGGGGGGGTCATTTTTAAACATAGTGGAAGGCAGTACTTTTGAAAGTACGGTACCGCAAACAATGCCCCATGAGGATTTCAGGCAACATATTGATCGAGAAGTATGGACGTCACTCTTACTCAAAGTCAAAAAGAGAAAGATGGCAGTTCTGCACACTAAGCTGACGACGCGAACTAGTCAGGGCTACTTCTCGGAAGAGAAGGTGTCAACGGGGAAGATCTTGCAGAGTTACAAATGTTCCGTTAACGTAAGAAAAGACAATAACGGATGGGTCGGCAAGGCGGAAAGAGAGGCCTCGAGTGACGCCGAGCTGCAGAAATCTAGGAGAAAGGATCGTCACTCTCTTGGAGGAAGCGAAAAGCATTGGCTCACGGGGCGCAAGTATTGGGAGGTTCATAAGAGACAAACCGTGTAGAGAAAGACCAAACTGATCTTTAGCGCATTTCTTAGACTGGGACTGTTAAGCTTCTTTGTCTTACAGCGGGAGAATAGGAAGGACGGGGCGAGTCGGAGCATGACGTGCGAAGAGAGGCTCTCCTCTGCACCGGACAGGAAGGGACCGGCAGTGACGGCTGTGCAAATGAGCGGAAGGGGAGATTTTCTGAGATGAACGCATGAGCTGGGGACCTAGATAAGAGCAGGTTGTAAAGAAGTTGGTAACCGACGAGAGAAGGGAGGTTCTACCTCGCTAAGAACTCGCAAAGGCCGGAGAAGGGAGGACGGAACTTATCATCTTCTTTTTGACTAGCGGGGTGGCAGGGGAACAGGAAGTCCTAGGGTTGGAATAGAGGACGATGCTTGTTGTGTAGAATCTTTACCCCAGCGCGTCTGTTGTGGGGCTGTGGGCGCATGAAAGTCATTCATACCCTCTGGATCATTATGGGGATGGAGAAGAAGTGAAGCACAAGGGAGATAAGGACTTCAGATTTGGGGGGGAGGGGGAGGCGCTGCTGAAGACCTAGTCCGCCAATGCTGAATCTGCTGTGAGAAATGAAGAGGAGAGGTGCTTCCTAAGCTTTCATTCAAATCTATCTCCGATGGAGGAGGCATGGGGCAATAAGGGGGGTTACAGACGGCGTCTCGGAGAGAAAAACCGGCGCTGGTAGGGGGGGGGGGAAGGGTATTTTGGACAAGGTGATTTGATCGGAAACGGAGAACGGAGTCTGTTCTACTCATCTTGGCCAGGACCCATTAGAACGTTCAAAAAGGGGGTGGGGTCTCTGAAGCGGTGCGTAACACAAGCCAAAGGATCGAACGCACCGCTGTGCGCTCGAAATAACCCGGAATCAGAGCAAAAGAGACGCTCCAGACCAATCTTCTCACAACAACAATAGGGAGAGAGGGGGGGGGAGAAAAGGTTATTCGATAGGGTAGGGATGTACGGGTACGGGCAGGATCTGCTCCCAGCGTGTGCGAAGCAATTCTGTTTGTACGAAAAGGGGTTTACGAGGCGTAAGGAAAGAGGGGGGAACGAGGGCTAATTTTTCGCCATAAGTAGACTGCGAAAAACGAAGAGGGAGGTCCGCCGGTGTAGGAAAGGAGATTTTACGCCCACTGCAAAACTCCGGGAGCGGAAAACTGTTTTTTTTGGGGGGCCGGTTGGTAGAGGAAAGATCGCAGGGAACTATCACAATTCAGTGCAGAAGACGAGGAGATAGGACGCCATTTTAGAGCAGAAATGCTCGAGGAGTGATCAGGGCGACATGCAGCCGGCCTGTTTCAGGAAATCGCGTTTCGACGGAGGGAGGGCAGGGGACAGGATAACCAAACAAAGTGCTGGAAAAAGTCGGCTCCACTTCTTAGAACAGAGCCAGGGAACCAGGAAGAGCAGAGATGATAAATGACGGAGAGCATGAAAAAAGCATGCCTACAAAAAAACCCGCCGCGCCGGGGGGTAAGGAGTCTGTAGGAAAAAAAATAGAAGGAAGCCAGTCCCGGAAGGAACTTCTCCGGACCAAAACCGCAGCCCGCGTCGGGGAGTCGTAAGACTACGATGATCCCGGTCAAGAGACAGATGGCGTGGGAAGTTGGAAAGCAAGGATGAAGGAAAGCAAATTCACCGGCTTGGAATGAGGGACAGGTCGTACAAAGAGGGAAACGAACTTACAGAGTAGAGAAAAATAGGGAAACCGCACCCCGCCTCATTCTTCGTAAGCGAAGGTACCAAGAGACCGGAAGTAATCGGGATGCCGGGGCAGCGAGATGGAAAGCCATCTTCGAAAAGATCCCTATGAAGACAGGAGAGAGCAGCGGATCTTCTCAATGCTGAAGACGCCGGCTGCCAACCGTTCATTAAGAAAAGAATACTTTTGTCAGACCTAGGAAAGCACTGTGCAAAAATGTAGAATCAGAGCTTCTGAGCTGGGGAGATTCGTCTTAAAAACGAGAGCAAAGACGGAAGGAGAGAATAGGCCAAATGATTTGGACCTCAAGATCGGGGGAAGGAGTTCTTTTTCAGATGGCTTAGAGCGGAGGAAACGAGATTAGAAGGCGGAGGGGCGGGAACTTTCTAAAGGGTGGGGTGTCGGTGGGAAGGCACCTGTGGACGAGGCGAGACTAAAGGTGGGTTACAATACAGAAACACCCGTTGAGTTACGGGGGGGATCTAGCAGAGCCGTTGTTGAGGCAAATGATCTTTCCTCGGCGTGGGGGTCCGTCAGGGATTTCAGGGAGGCGATTAGGACTCAGCTGGTCTCTTTTTGTGAGGGGCGTGCAACTGTTCGAAGGGAGAGGATAATCAGCACCATCTTGGAATGAAGAGAGGGGGGGCAGTGGGGTGGCACAGGGCGGCGGGGACACTTGACATGTCGGAAAATGTATCTCAACGGGATGCAGGGGAGAGGGGTTGTGCAGGGGGGGGGAGGAGAGGGAGCTGGGATCGCTTCCAGCCGAGAGTCGTAATCGAGAAGAGTGCTGGGAGGCACAACTACCTCGTAGCGATCTCTAGGCTTCTCCGTAGGAGGAGGAGAAAGGAGCGCGTACTTCCAAGAGCCACCGCTCTCCGACCCGCCGAATCAATTGAGGGAGGAATCTTAAAGGGTCTTGGGGGGGGAAATGCCTTGTAAGACGAAAAGATGACGCCGAGGAGAATCGGAAACGGGGGGAACGAGCGTAGACCGTATCTCAGAGCAACACCTTAGTAGTTAAAAGAGATATAGAAGGGTAACTTGCAAAGAAGGGTAAAATGGGTCGATTTACTTGACTCATGAGGAAATCTTGGAGATTAAAAAGGGTCGGGACCGGAAAAGAGCTTGGGGACTGGGTCGCACTTGATTAGCGGTCTGTCGGATGAGGGGAAGTACGCGATGCGTGGAGGAAAGACGAAGGAGAAACAAGATAGATACGGCGTTTTAGTTTGGGCTGAGGGGCAGGCCCTCGGGCTGCAAGGAGAACGCCGGTCAGAACCACTAAATCAGCAGCCGAAGAAAAATGGGTTTTTTCACGGGCATGAAATGTGAGCGAAATACATGTGCGCTAATGTTTTCAAAGGGAAGGGATCGACCCGCAAAACACTGCAAAAAGAGAGAGGGTTCGGAAAAAGAGGGGCTAGAGTTGCGCAGCAGAGTGCCTGAACATCAAGAAGAAAAAAAGAAAAGGCTGCGGAAGGTTCGCCGCACTGGGACCCCGCAGCGCATCAATGGGGGAAAACTGGCGATGCAATCCGAACTCAAAGTATTTCAGTAACGTTAAGGAGAGGGAGGAAAAGGAAAAAGGGCACGTGCTTCCCGATGACCCGGAGAAAGACAAGCAACCCGCGGCGAAACTCGCGGTTTCAGACGGAGAGAACCGGCAAAAAAAGGGAAGTACGGAAAAATTGATTAGCATAAAGAAGGGCCCCTCGGCGCGAGGAGGGGGAGCAGGTTCTAAGATACCAGAAATCGGAGAAAGGAAACTGCGTGGGGGAGGGTTAAAAAAGAGGACGGAGACCACGGGAAGAACAAGCCGCTCCTAGGAAGTGAGAAGAAGCAAAGGACGGAGGAAGTATGAAATGTATCTGGGAAAGTGAGTCCGCGACCGGGACATGGCGATATAGTCCGGTCATGAGAGGGGTAACTGATCGACCGAGATGCTGGATAGTCAGGACGCAGAGAGATCGATGAAGGGAATAGAGAGGAGGATGGTGGAGGGTGCTAATTTTGTTTAAAACATAACCGGGGGGGGGATGGGAAAACTGCCGCAACATCAAAGAACGAACTGGCGGAAGGCGTATATGGATCATCCGGAGGGTTGTGTACGACGACCGCAGAACGGGGGAGAAAGGGGAGGGCAGGGGATGGGGGTTCTTTTACAACTGCGCGGGGGGAAGGCCGCGGTTACCGACCAACAGGGGTCAAGGGGAGGGGTCTGCTGAGCGGCTTCATTTTCACGGGGGGAGCTGGCGAAAAGGAGATGGGCGAGGCTTTTTATTTCAATCGACAACGGGGAGAAGTGGGGGGGGGGGGGTGAAGAGTTGAACTAGAAGATGGCGGGGCGCTTCACGCCCATGCTGGATCGGAGTGGCCACCTGCTAACACATCTGATAGGGAGGCCTAAAAATCCCACCCGCAGGAAAAGATGCAGAAAGCGCTAAGAACTGGCTGCACTGAATTCGAAGTTCCGAGCGATGCTTCTAGCAAACGTCACCACACAGAAGGGGAGGGCGGGCTGAGGGTGGCTTTTGCGTAACAACTGTCCTTCAGGGGGGTAAAACGGGAGGGCGCGGCGGCTAACGCAGGAGGTTGAAGGAGTGTAACTGCCGAGAAATTACCCCGTTTCCACTAGTGGACCTCTGGGACGAATTGCGGCCCAGGTGAAACAGGGGAGGGGAAAACTAGCCGCACCGCTGGTTATCTAGAGACGGTGGGAACACGAGACACAAAAATTCTCTCTCAAACCAAAGGGGAGGAAAGGGGAAAAGGGAGGGGGGGGGGGGTGCTTAGTCAGGGTGAAGGACGAGGAGATGGATGTGAACTTAACTGGTGAGAGAGCCCAAAAGGTGGACGGAAGAAGGAGAAAGAGGGGGACTGGTGTCCTCATGCGTCCGACACCTCGGAGGGTCGGGGGAAAATTCAAAAGAAGTAAAATAAGATGAAGAAGCGGGAGTCCCCGCGTCGCTGCAAGAAGGCTAGTTCGAAAACGCGAAAAACCGCAAGGGAGGGGGGGCAAGGTTGTTTCTATACAATAAGAAGTAGGCAGCCGTCCAGTTCAAGAGAGGCAGGCTGGGGAAGGGGAGAGGATGTAGGCCAAGGGGAGACCGAGAGGGAAAGAGGTGAGAATGAAGAAGAGTCAGAAGGGGGGAGGAAAGCGCGTCTCGCATCAGCGAGAGTCCCCAGACAGCTGAAACACTGAAACCCGGTCTTCTAAAAGTTCTTAGAGATGCGCAATCAAGAGAAGCCCGGTTACCTTCTCAAGAGGTGAGGGGAAAAAAAGGGAGGAGGAGGAATACGCATCCTACCGCAAAACCAACTAAGGGGGAGGAAAGACTGGCGTACACAAAAACATCGCCACAGATGGAACTCCCGAAAACATCAGTTCTCACAAGCAAGACCAGGAAGAGTATAGTCATTAATCACCTCAATGAATAATAAGGAACGGCCGAGGGAGCCTTTGGCTGGGGGAGGAAAGGAGTCCACAGGACACGCTTTCGTCTGGTCCACCACATTGAGGGACGGAAGGAAAAACCTTCAGCTCTTATACACTTTGCGGTCGGAGAGGGTGCACCTCAAAGAAGGAATCAGGTCGGGAAGAAGGGACCACGCCGAGCGCGCGGAAGAGGAACCGTTCAGCGGAAGGAGCCCAAGACTTCGCCACGATCAAAAGGAGGAAGAGAAGAGGACGACGCCGTGCTCTTCTCCATCGGAGTGCGAAATTGCCCGCAGAGAGGGCAGTCGAAGATGATGGTTGGGGGGGAAAGAAAGATTCATCAGGGGGGGCCAGGGGAATGCTATAGCGCTCGAGGTCTCGGACGACGAATACAAAAAAGAACTGAGCATCATATTGAAAATACTTTGAAAAGGAAGAGTCGTGAACGTGCTGCGGGTAGGAGGGACGGGGGCTCGGGGCCACACTAGGTGTCCTTTTATGGCCGGGCGGGGCAGAGGTAGGTTTCATATTGGCTTCGTGAAAAAGGCACCTTTACATTAGACAGTGAGGACACGTTTACAAAGGGGGGGTTAGCCGCGCAAGCCAGGGGGGACGGGCCAAGGGAGGAGGGTCGTCCGGATGATGGGCCCGGGGAAGTACTAGCAGAAGTTCTCTGTTTTGTGGGCGGAGTGCGGGGGAGGCAGAGGGGAGAGGCGCATAATCGAGAACATCTTTGTTCAACGCACGAGGGGGGGGGGAAAGGGGGGTTGCGGGAGTCGGCACGGGAGGGTCCGGCGCTACGTGTCATGGGAGAAAATCATTTTGGATGCAGGGGATAAAGGGGGCGCGGTATCTCGACGGAGCAAATCAGTCGATGCCTGGAGAATCAGCAACCTAAATCAAAGGTAATCTCTTCTAGGCGATATCCGGGAGGCTCCTACACAGAAGGGCCCTCTCCAGAATCGGAGCAGAAAAACCGGCGGAAGGGTAACCGTCAGATCCTACAAGGATCTTGAGGATGTCACGAAGTTTCAAGAAAGATGAGAATCATGCCTCGACGGTTTAAACCCGGGCAGAAGAGAACTACACCGATTAGGAAAAGAGAGAGACGGGCGGAACGAGGGGGAAACATTGAAATGGATTTACTCATGAGGGGAGGGGGAAGGGAGGATGAAAAGGGACGAGTGACCGATCACAGATCAAGGTACTGGGAGAGAGAAGGTTAAGGGACTGGTCGAATCGAGGGCGAGGCCGCG
>Ga0179591_1321070_pt1 | contig 10342 bp, 12 predicted proteins | sample CZOMad2_1_08_16f_FD_182891 | JGI IMG/M metagenome (GOLD analysis project Ga0179591, IMG submission 182891) | Vadose zone soil fungal communities from Angelo Coast Range Reserve, California, USA - CZOMad2_1_08_16fungal (PacBio error correction) | ecosystem: Environmental > Terrestrial > Soil >...
AAGTTTTGAGGTGGGGGAAAAGGAGGACTGCACAGCGAGAAAAAAGAATCCTTTAGGGTTACCAGAATCCCCAGAAGGATGCCAATGAACAAAAAGAAGGGGGCGAAAGAACGAAACCAGCTGCTACCCGCCCCGGCGAGGAAAAAAGACCACGCATATGGAAAGGGAGAAATTACCGGCAAACGTATCTCAAAGCTCGGATAAAGAACGGGGAGAAAAAGTTCGTCATGTTACCCCGTTCTGCCGGGAAGTGAAAGAGAAGGTCACGAAAAAAGAGGGAAAAGAGTTTTCCGCGACAGCCCGCCGGTGTTTAAAGGTCACGGGGGTAGGGGAACGATTAGTCAGGGATGTCTCTCTCAAGACAAAAAGAGGGTTTGCTTGGAGGATGCCTACCAAAGAAAAAAGGAGGGGGAAGAAACAGTAGAATGCCTGCATGGGGAAGGGAAGACACCTCAGAAAAGGCACTTGCGCCCATCAGAACCGATGCGGGAAGGGATAGATGTGGGAAAAAAATGTTGCGTGAAGAGTCAGTTCCTCGGATTGAACCCCACCGAAAAACTGCAGCCCCGAACTGTCCGGCCCCAATTTGTAATTAGACCATCAGAACGCCTCAAAAGAGAATAAAAAAACCTGTGATTCCTTCCAAAGGGGGGCGTGTCCCCTGTTTTTTCCCAAAAGTGAGTTTTGGTTGAGGGGGGGAACCCGGAGAATCAGGCCCCAAAATTGAAAAAAAAGGGGTAAAAGGGTTGTTCTTTCCTCAAAAACGGCCGTGAAACAGAAAGTCCCCGATGAAGAAAAAAAGAAAACGACGAGAAAAATCATTGGGGATGAAAGAATAAAGAAAAAAGAGAATTGAGGATCTAGAGAAAAACAACAACGGAGGAGGGATGGAAGAGATCCTCAAGAAGAAACGTTGGGCAGAACTGTGAAGACCAGGACATTCCATGTTCCAGAGAAGGGGAGGCATCTCTAGGGGGGGAGGGGGGGGGGGTACTTTCTGGATGTCTGAACAACGGGAGACGTTTTGTAAGGGGAGAGTGAGTGATCATTGGAAAAAAAATACCGAAATCATGACAAAAATGTACACAAGGGGGCCTCCCGGCCCCAAAAAAAATTGAGAGCCGTTCTTGAGGCGGTAATAAGGGTTTTCAATGTCGAAAAAAATCCCACCACAAATTTTGAAGAAGAGGCATTGTTGGAAAACTGAAGATAAAAGGGCCCATTCTAGAAGCCACCAGCACCAGTGAAAAGTTCCCTTCAAAAAAGAGAGGTTTGGAAGAAATGATGCGGTTCGAAAAAGAAAGGAACGCCGGCACAAAAGGAAGCCCGTTCATCGCGCCAAGTTATGTCCAGCCGAAACCAGGGTGGGGGGAGGACAAATGGGGAAAAAAGAGACGATCAGGGGTGTGTAGAAAAGAGAAAGTGGGCCAGGGAAGGAAGATTGTACGAACCCCGAACGTGAAACTCCTCCAAAAGGCTAAGCCAGCCTCGACTTAAAAAAGAGAGAAATTTCCCTAAGGAAAAGGCCTCGCCCGAAGAATAATTCCCGGAGAGGGCGGGCCAGAAGAAAAGAAAAGAAACAGTTGGAAGCCATCCATTCTTCTTTGGCAGAGGGGGGAAAAAAACTTGAGGGGGGGGAGCAGGGAGGGGACGTGCGGCCCTCCCGGTCTTAAGGGGGACTTTCAAAACACGGGGAAACGAAGGCGGGGGGAAGCGAAAGTACGTTTAGCAAACAAAAAAAAGCCGTTTCATGGGGGAGACAACAATCAACGTAGTTGAGCACACGTAGGACAACGAGGGAGGCCAGCGCAGTCAGTCCCGTCCAGGGGGAAAAGGGTGCATCAGAAGGAAAGGGTTCCCCGGTTGGAAACAAAACACGTGAGTCGTTGTGGAAGCCGGCAGTGACAAAAAAAAGGAAACCAGGAAAAGAACGAACCAAAATTGCCGGGAGAGGGGAAACTGATCCAGGTAATCATAGTTCGAAAAAGAACACAGAAGAGCCGCGCCCCAAAAGAAACAACCGAAAACTGCAAAAAGCCCGCTAGAGGGGAGGTAAAAAAGCCGGGCTGGCGAGATAACTATTTTCCACCAGAACGACCGTCCCCAACAAAATCCTGTTAGAAAGGGTTGAGCGAAGTCGCGGCCCAACGGCCCAAAAAGGATCCCCACAAGAAAAAAGAAAACAATCGCGCCGAAGGCATATACGCTTGTAGTGGGAAAATTTTTTTGGAAAAACAAAACTGGATTTGCCGGGGCTTCTGGACTAAAAAAAAAAGGGAAGGTGCCTCATGGGGCGCAAAAGGGGGAGGACCACGGGCCGGGGGAAACAGGCTTTTGGAACAAACCCGTGAATCACCAAAAAAAGGAAGGGGAGGCCTGTCGGAACAAAGCACGCAAGGAAAATCCGGGGAGGGGGGAAGGAAAACGGAAACCGAACCCGGGGGCCCCTTCCCTGAGTGGCGGGTTTTCCTGAAGGACGATGCGCAGACAAGTTGAAAAAGGAGGCATCGGAAAAAGCGGAGAAGACAGCATCTGCACAAAGAAGAGAAAAAATCCCGGAAAAAGAAAAGGGAACTACAGCTCACAGACGAACGGCCTTAACCTCATTGAGAGCGCAAAAGAAAAACGCAGGGGAAAAGCTTGCAGATCTATTTTTCAACAAAAACAGGACAAACAGCCTCGGAAAAGTTGCAGACCTCAGAAAACTCGGCGTTCAAGAAGTCTGGGCTTCCTGAGGGGGGAAAGGGGAGGGCGGTAAAAAGACCAATGAAGAGCCGTTCAGCCGCCATAAGGGAACAGAAGGACAAGCGAGGTCCATAAGAAAGTAAAAAGCTTGATCCTGTTTGTTTCAGCGCCTTTAAAAAGAGCAAGGGGGGCACGTGGGGGAAGGGATTTAAAACTGGCAGCGTCAACCAAAGAAAAAGAACAACGTATGAAAGGGGAGGGAGAAAAGGGGAGATTCCTTCCAACGTGTCAAAAAGAACCAACTTGTCCACCGAAAACTCGGGGCCGTCCACGGCAGCACTGCTCAAGCTCCAGCCTGTGGAGAATGAAAAAAATGTTACAAAAATCACTGGGGTGCCTTCCTGGGCCGTCCGGGGGCGTTATTAAGGGACTCCTAAGTCCGGTTCAAATCCTTAATAACAAGGGAAATGTGTCCAGGGTTGGGCGTGGGGGAAAGAGTCGCTTTGAGGAAGGGCTGGAAAAAAAATGACGCCGAGAAAGGGTCCCCAACGTCCCCGAAATGGGAGAGGCGCCACTTTGAAAGGAGAAAAAAAAACTAGGAGTCCCCCCCGGGCAGAAAAGGGGATCTGGTAGTAAAAAGAAAGGGGGGGGCCTGATGCTTGTTGATCTTGGTGAAAGGGTAACTCCCTCAGAAGGTATTCCATTTTAAAAGAAAGCGTGTCGCCCTGCTGAGAAGGAGAGGGGGAATCATTAAGTGAAAAGAAAGGAAAGAACGAAGCCGCATACGGACAAGGTTCCTCTTTGGGGTAGCACCCGGATATCCCTTGGGAGGGGGACAGGTTGGGAGGAGAAAAGGGCTTAAATTCTTCGGTTTTTCAAGGGAATCACGGGCAAGAAGGAAAAATCCCCCGACCCAGCACCTCCTCCGGCACGGACCCAGGGATGAAAGAGGAGAAAAAAGCCACGGAAAAAACGGGGGGGGGGACCCGTTCGTTGTAGTGGGTGCACGGGTGCCGCAAAAAAAGAAAGATCGTTTTCCATAAGAAAGTGAAGAACCAAAACCAGAGCTGTTTTCAGGGGGGGCGTAAAAAAAAAGACGTCTGCGGTGGCCCAAAAAAAGTACAGGACACAGGACGGAGAAACATATGTGTATACTGGGGGTGGGGAAGTGTGAACATAGTATCATCGAAACCGGCTGTTTTGCGTCTAGGCAGTAGCGGGCGGGGAGGGGGGTAAGTGTGGCTAATCAAAAAAAGGGAGGGAGCGCACGTGCCATTGACTCGTATAAGGAATGATCCACGAACATGACCAACACAGTCGAAGGCCGCCTAGGTGGTCGGGTCACGGAAGGGGGAAGAGAAAACGGACCGGGAACAGTCGAGCTGAGAAAAACGGCCAAAGGGAAGAAAGGGAAACGATCCGCTCACACCTTATCAAAGAACCATCGATCCATAAGTGGGCAAAGGGGAAAAAAATACTGTGCTTGTGCTGTCACATAACCTGAAGCCTTTTAGGGGGCGGCTCAAAAAGGTACACATGCAATCGTCTACGAGGAGAGCCCCTGGAAAAAGAGTCCGAAGCAGGGGTAAATCCTGCCACGAAAGGGAAACCCCCGAAACTCTTCGCTCCGACCCCTTAAGGTAAGAAGATACCACACTCAAGGGATTAACCGGAAGAGATGGGGGAAGCTCAAGGGGCAGCTGCTCGCCGAAATGGGGGGATCTGTAACGGGGGGCCGCCGTATTAAGGGGAGGGAGAATTTATTTTGGGGTCCGCACTGGTTTTTAGTCCGGGAGGGAAGGTCAATGCCAGGGGGATTCCGAAGAAGAAGGACCCTTGCTTGCACATCCTCGTAGGGGAGGAAGGGGGTGAGAAAAGAAAGGAAGGAAAACACAGAGAAAAAGGGAGTTGTTAGGAAATGCCGAAATTCCCCAAAGATGCCTTAAAAGACATAAAATGAGAGAACCGGAGAGAAGGATCCGCGCGAGAACTTGTGAATACATCAGGGAGCACAGCATCTTGGCCGGGCCATGGGAGAAAGGCGCTTTAGTGGAAGGGGGTAAGGGATTCCTTTCCTGGGGACTGGTGGAAGAAAATGTTTTTATCTGACAGGGGGACTGTCAAAACTATTGTGGTCCGGCCAAAAAAAAGGGAAAACACGGGAAAAATCCCTCCCGCGAGGGAATGGAAAAGATCCGGTCAAAAAACCCTGAACCCGGCCAACGAAACGGAATTGGCGCCAGGCAGGTTGAAATTTGGTGGGGGTTCGTTTGGGGGGAGCAAGAAATCCATTTACAATGGAATCAAAAATGAAAAAGGTAAAACCTGCAGGGGTTGTTACCGCAGAAAAAAAAAAAAAAGGAACCCAACAATCCCCCGCACGAAAGATGAGAAATCTTTGGGGGGCAAGGGGAGGGGGGGGGAAATGAAAGAAGAATGGATGGCGGCTCTCACCCACAACCAACAGAAGGGGGATATAGATCCTGTAAAAGCATGGAATGGCTTTTCATGTCAAAAACGTCCATCCATTTGGCAAGACTGCATCTCCGTCGGGGAAAAGGGGTTGGGAGGACTGAAAACAAACAGCAAAAGGGGTGGAAAAAAAAGAAACCGAAGAAAAGAAAAATGTTTGCATGATTGTGAATGGAAACAGGGTTCCGACAACTCAAAGAGTGAAAAAAAAAGAAGGGGGCCCACAACCCGGCCGATGAAGTTTGCGGCGCGGATCTTGGAGTACTCTACGGGGTTTCCCGGAACAAAAACCCCAATTTGGGACGACAAGGAAACTGCCGGGGGAACGGCCTATGAGACCACCAATGCACATTGTCTCGTGGAAACCCCCGCACCGGAAGAAGAACTTGAAAGACTTTTTGATGGCGAAAAGGACCATCAGGAGAGTCCCATCGAAGCCGCAGTCCATTAGCCTGTCAAGGAGGAAAGGGTGAAAGAGTGAACGGCAGGGGAGAGAAAAAAAAAAACCGAGAAGGGAAGCGTGTAAGCCGCCCTCAGTGGGACTTAAGTCCCAGGAAAAAAACAGGAACATGCCGGGCACAAGAAAGAAAATAAATAGGAAAAAGTGTTCAACTTCCGAAAAGACCCGAGCCTCCGCAAGAGAGCGCGCTGTGGAAAAGAGAACATAACAGGACAAGGCCTTTCATAAGAAAATTTTAGGGGAGGGGTTAAATCCGCAGAAAAGTGCTTTGAAGGAAGGCGGGGGAAGGCGTAAAAAGGACAAATTGCTCAGAAACTGAAAAATAGAGCAGTGGAGGAAGATATCGCCTCTTTCAAGGAATAGCGCCACCTTCACCCCGGTTAGAAGAAATAAGAAAGTATGGAGAATTGGTATGTACGGGAGTTTTCCGTCCGAGGGGAGAGAGATCGTTCACCAAGGAAACTTGCCCCGTTGTGCAAGGGACTCCCGTAGTTCCAGGATTTTTGAGGGAAGGGCCGACGGGCAAAAGGGACATGCCATGCGTTGACCTAAAAGGGGAGATAAAAATTGCAGGGGCGATTCCCCCAGGAGACCCTATTCAGTAGGTCATATGAAAAAAAAAAAAAGCCTGAAGAAAAATGGACAAACGTAATGGAAAACTCACGCAGAAAGCTGCGAACGGAGACAAACAGGGCTGGCTATGACACTAATGGTGCCCACCAAACTCCCAGAAGGGAACTTTGGATGTTCAGCTAGCAGGGGAGGGGTAGACCCGTCCCGAAGGAGGAAGGACGCCACCCCTCCCATGAGGAGAACGTCTATTCTGCGAAAAGAGGTATTTTTGAAACGAGGGGGGAAAAAAACGACCAAAAGAGGTGACAAGTGTTTTCTGGGGAGCGGGGGATGAATTTCCTCCCTGGGGAAGGTTAGGTACACGGCACTATTTCTTGGTGGGGGCTGAAAAAAAAAATTTGAAATCAAAAAAGATGCTTTGTCTGAGGGGGGGGGAAAACAATGTACAAAAGACTCAAGGATCTCCCCGGATCCACTTAAAGGATGACCGGCTTGTGAAGGATGAGGAGGTTTTCCCAAGAAAGCGACAACAAACGCTTTGCACGTGGTAAAGAGGAAAAGAAAAAATCGTTGGGGAAAAGAATCCTATGCGGATGAGACAAAAATCGTGCCACAATCTCTCCCAACCCCCAACCGAAAATAAAGACGTCCAAAAAAAAAAAGGAGAACCATCAATAACCGGCTGAACATCTGAGGAAAGAGGGGGCGGCCTCAGAACGCCCGAACTTTGGCGATTCGGGAGGCACGTCTATTTCGGGAAACCACGCCCGTCCGAAAGAAAAAAAAGGGAAATGAAGACCCATAGAGACCTAGGACGGAAACACACGGCCTGGCTTCCGCCCAAAAGAGAATTTCGGCTTCCAAAAAGTCCGCCCGGCCAGGGGAAAAAACCGCGGGGGCCAAACGAGGTTCTCGCCCAGGCCAAAGGGGACCATGTCGGAGCCGTGGAGGACCGCCCGGTGGCAAGTATTTTCTTGATGTGGAGGACTCTCTCCAGGGAAAAAAAACCAACCAAGAGGAGGAGGAAACTATGAGAAAAAAAACCCGTTGTGAACCAGAAATAAAATATCACGAAAACCCGCGCTGCCGTTAAAAGGAGGCGTCGGACACCCCATGGAATGGCAGAGGAGAACTAGAGGTTGTGACGTTCAATCGTATAGAGGGGAAGACCGTTCTACTAGAGGGCGGTCATGGAGCTTGGGAAGAAGAGGGGGGGGGGAGGCAGCAAGGTGTTAACTGACCGATTTGTCCGGGAGCGAGAGGGGCCTATTCTGGCGGGCGTGGTGCACATGAAAAGACTATAAGATAAAAAAACAAATAGACGAAAGGACATAACACCGATGTTCATCAGGGGGGAGGAAAAAGAAAAAAAGATCTTTTATGCCTAACCGTGCCTGATTTCTTTTGGAGTGGTTTGCACGGATTGGAAGGGGGACCCTCCCTCCGCATGAGGGGGACTGGAAGGAAAAAGGTGTGTCGAGCTACGCCTCGGATTGGGGAGAGAGGGGGGAAAAAGGCCCATAACTCCCAAAAAGGAACGGGTCGGTCCGTGACGGCACACAGTATATCCAAAGCGCTTCGGGGTGTGGGGAGGAGGGAGGGGTCCAAAGGCGAAGCCGAAAGGGGGGGAGGGGGGGGGGGGGGAACTGGCCGGGTTTTATCAAGAACCAAGTCCCCCGAAAATAAATCAAAAAGAAAAGGGAAACGAGTTGTGAAAATTAGGCATAGTCCAAAGGACAAAAAAGGAAAAAGGGGGAGAACAGTTCGGTAAGTTTGCGTCAAGACCAAAAAAAAGGATTTTGGCAAAGGAGAGCTTAAAAAACCAGCCGCTTGTAGAAGGAAAAGGTTGTGGGGGGGGGAAGGAGGGTTGGGGCGGCCGGGCGGGCCTGGGGGGAAAAAACGCGACAGATCTCAAATGAACAGTGGAGACGTCAAGGAGAGAGGACATAGGTAGCAGAGAAAGAAGCCCGAAGCGGTGTGGCGCTTCGACAGGGGCTGGCGGGAAAAGATGGAAAAGGACGGGGTTACCCCTGCAGGCCTGGGTTCTCCAGGGAAAAATTAATGAATTCCAGACAGACGGATCAGGGTAATGATAGGTTCAATGGGGAAGAAAAGGGAACGAGGAAAGATAAAAAAACAAACAAGGCACATGGCCTTGTTTGGGCGGGAAGTAGCCGTCACGACGCAAAAACTTGAAAAAAACCTCCTACGTATGGTCCAAGGCACAAAGGGTCCGTGGAAGAAGCATCTCTCCAATGGGGGGAACGGGTCCAGAAACGAGGGAAAAATAATCGGACAACTGTGTTGCAGGTCAACCTACGTTGCGGGGTATCAATAGACAGAACGGACCAGGGGGGGTCAGCGACCAATTAAGAACAAAGAACAAAATAACTCCTTGAGAAATTCAGAGACTGGGTGTAATACCAAAGAGTGAAAGGCCTTCCCTCAACAACTCCCAGGAATTCTCAGGATTTGGAATTTACAAAAAATAAAAAAAACGAGATGGAAACGGGGGAAACCCTGTCAAAAAGCTCAAACGTCCTCCTAAGGCGGCGGCAGGGCTTCAACGGGAGTGACATTCCTATTCTAAGGCGGAATTGGGAAAAGGGGGGGGAAGAAATAGGAATGTGCCAGGTCCGGGGAAGGGAACGGAGTTTCGTTGAACGATGCGAAGGGCAGAACTAAAAATTACGATAAACTAACAGGAAAAAAGATAGGACAACAACTCCCGCCCGGGGATCGGAGTGAGGGTCAATTCCAAACCCCAAAGATGCTGGATCGGAGGAGAGAAGGTACCGGAGATGGCCTGCGCTGCAAAAAATACATAGGAAAAAAGCCAGACGAACGAAACCCTATGTAGGGATTCCCTTGCCGGGGTGTCTTGTTACAGAATGGCCAGCCTCTCGTAACATTTCCAAGGCCACGAACTAGTCGAAAAAGGGTGGGGGGTGGGGGGAGGGATACCTGGAAAATAAAAGATAAAAAAGCGAGTGGACCAAGAACCGAAAAAAGAATCACGGGAAAACCTGCAATCCGGGAAGGGAACCCGGCCGGCCCGGAATTGTTTTAAAACACGGGTGAGTTTGGAAGGTGGGACTCCAAGACCAATCATTGCAAACAAAGAGAAAGAAAACGGTTTGAAAATGACACTGCTGTTACCCTAAACACAAGAATTCCCGAGGAAAAAAAGGAAGAAAAAAAAACAGAAATCAGTATGGATGACTGGATTGATGAGAAAAAAAACCTTGGAGGGGCTTCAGACAACCACCAACAACGGAGGAGGAGAGGAGCACCTCAAACAATCCTTTGAGAAAAATAAGTTTCATCAGAAAGAGGAAAAAGCTTTAGGGGGGGGGGTGGGGGGGGTGGGGGGGGGGGTGGGGGTTGGAGGGAGCAGTGTGTATCTGGAAAGGGAAAGGGGGGATGGCCGACAAAAAATTTGGGTGGGGGATGGTGGACAGATTTGTAAGGATTCACAGGGAAAATAACAAAAAAACCGTCTCAGTAAAAAATCCTAAAGGGCAAAAAAAAAGAATGATGAAAAGGGTTTCCGCTGAGCGGCGTGTAGAGGAGGGGATGAGTTTGGTCAAAGGTCCAGAAACCGGGGGCCGTGAGAGGGACCGTGGGAGAACTTGGAAGGGGGTGCCATTGACCTCGGAAACCAGCAACCCAGGCAATCCCTTCCCCCAAAAATACGGTTTGGGAAAAAAATTGGGGAGAAAACTTGCTGGCAGGGAGAGGGGGTCCCGAGAAGGGACGTCCCCATTTAATACGGTCCAGAGGGCCCCTTTGGAAGAAGGGGGGGGAAGACAACCACAACCTAGAGAAGGGTAGGAGACAGAAACAAGCTTTGCCGTTCCCATCGACTAAGAACCACTTCTGAAAAGAAAAAAAAACGCGGGGGAAAAGAAGAACGTCAGTAAAGCAATCGCAGGAGAGAGAGGGTCACATAAGGGGAGATCCCGCGAATCTCAATAAGCAAAAAGGGTAGCGCCGCTGCACCACAAAAAGAGCAGTAACCATGGGTTTGTCACTGTTCATAATCCGGTGATCTGCGTGGTCCGACTCCTTTAAGCCCGCCCTGGGGAACTGGGCTCAAGCCGACATGAAAGGCACCACGGCGACCATTTGGCTTCACTGGAAAACAAAGAC
>Ga0179591_1265101_pt1 | contig 10341 bp, 9 predicted proteins | sample CZOMad2_1_08_16f_FD_182891 | JGI IMG/M metagenome (GOLD analysis project Ga0179591, IMG submission 182891) | Vadose zone soil fungal communities from Angelo Coast Range Reserve, California, USA - CZOMad2_1_08_16fungal (PacBio error correction) | ecosystem: Environmental > Terrestrial > Soil >...
GTCGATCCATGGGGGGACTCCGTCCTAAAGGAAAAAAAAACTCGGAACGATCCCCTTGGAAAGCATTGTCACCAAACACCTAAAATGATGTATATGGAAAGTCGCATCGAAAAGAATCTAAGAAGAGAGCACTCTATTCGGCCCATAACACCTAATGGGAATCTGAAGGTCGGTGAATGAAGCTACAAGAAGGAAGTCATGACTACGTGACCATAGGAAGCTTGAAGGACTTACTAATCTGTTAAAAAGACACCACGTGGGTGAAAGGAGGGAAATATTCCTTTACAAACCGCAAGAAACATGGGAAAACACTAGTGTGGACCCGTCATCAAACCCGCAATGAATGGGAAAAAAGGAAAAAATGCAACTCTGGAAGCCTTATGTGACAGTGGGTAATCGTCCGAACAAACCTTCCCGGAGAAAGAAAGTCTAAGGGAGGGTTCATCGGAAACAATCCTTTATGGCGCTGGAGTATACATTTCGCAGGGAAATCGACTATAGATGAAGTGAGGAAAAAAAAACAAGAGGAAAAAGAAAAACAGTGATAAACGAGCGACCGGAGGGATCAGATACTATTACCATTGGTCACGCGCCGGGACATGAAAATCGGGGGAGAAAGGGAAGCACGTTCGATATGAGAAGAAATCAAAAGAAAGGGAAAGGGCCAGTAGCGGCAGCAAAAAGTGGCAAACAATTGAAGACGAAATTCTGCTTAACAGGGGCGCCAATCGGGACGATTCTATAGATGTATCATTGGATGGGGGAAATTCTCGTAATTACCGATCTTTAAATCGAGGGAGGCCTTTTATTGATGCGGAGAATTGCTTTGGTTGGTTCGAGGGTTATATGGGAAGTGGGAAAAGGCGGGTGAAGCGTAAAACGGTTCGCAGCGGGAACACCCAAAGTCGCAATATGAGTTTCTCGTATAACGTTGATGCTAGAGGGGGGGAAAAAAACCGTTCACCAAGTGGGACGAATCCGTAAAGGGGGAGCGGCGTGGGGCAGGTGAGGGAGAAACATCTAAAAAGAAAAGGAAGCCGACGGAAACGGATAAATCCGTAAACCGTAATGAAAGGTGAATCAAAAATCCTCAGAACTGCATCAAAGGGGAAAAGGAAGAACAGAGAAGACCTAACCCACTGTGAAGGGACGAAACTCTTCAGTCCACAAAAAAAAAAAAGGGGGGGTACCTTACCTAAAAAGACCAGCTTTCGGGTAAGAAAAAGCGCTTGAATCAATCGTGGTACAAAAGACACCATCTAATAATCTCCAAACACTACTGTGTGTCCACCAAAAAGAAAGAAGGGGGCAAAGGCTAGAAATGAGAGACTTTCGGATGAGCGGGAAGGTCGACTGTCGGTTTTTTAAGGGGCCAAAATCCTCGTAAGAGCTCTTTCAGAGTGAACGCTCCTCGGGGGGAAAAGAAAAGTAAACACATGTGGGCACATTTCGAGCTTGGCAAAAGGGGAACTTACGCAGGATTTTCCAACGGACCCTCCATTTCATCCACAGGACTCCTACCGTTGGAGGACATTTTTAAAGAGGAAGTAGCTCTAACAAAAGGGGGGGGAACACTCCACAAAGAAAAGGAAACACCAGACGACGGCTCAAGTACTTCAGAAGCCGGGGGTAGATCTCACGGTGTTTTGGGGGAGAAGTAGATTATAAAAGGAAAATCGTCGGAACCCCCACTGAAAAGATATGTATAAAAAATACTGCAACAAACGAGGAGATGACGAGCCCGGAAGAATGTGTGCAGATTACTACAGGGGAAAGAAAAAGAAAGAAAGGAGGGGGGGGTGTGTGGAAAAAGGCGTACTGCTCGAGAGGGAAGACCCTCGATCAAACTTGTATTGTGTGCAAAGAAGTGTGTCACTCGGGGGGACTGGAAATTGTGACCTAGATAAAAAAGATGAAATTTATACTTGGGTGGACACTTAACGATATGCAGAGGGGTTGATTGGGGGAATGTGGAGTAGCTGTGGGACATGACGAAAGGTGGGGTTTATTGAGGTCATGTGTCAGGCAAAGGGGGGGGGGAGGTGTTTCCAGAGGGAACACTTTCAAAGGAGAAGGCATTCAAGTGCGGGGGGTTATCATCCTAACATGAGGGGTAACTGACCCGAGTGATTTGGAATCGGAAAAAGAAGGTCACGGGAAGCCGTTACTGGGGAGCCAGACTGGGGCCACCTAGCCTCAAAGCGTTTTTCGAACAGGAGGGCGCTATTATGAAAAGAGAAGATTTTGCACTTTATTAAAGTTCGTTTGGGGGAAAAGTTTAGGATGGTAACTAAGGAAGATTCGCGTCATATTTGTTTGCTCAAAAAAAAATTTTGAGTTTGGGTGAAGGATAAGGGTCGCGAGTCTGCGTCGGACTACCGTGGAGCTTTACACACGGTCGGAACTATCGTAGGTGATCAATGTCGGAAAGAAAATCGCGTCTCAACCTACTTGGACCTAAAAATAAAAACAGTTCCACATCTCGTTCTACCTGCAGAAAATGACTTCCACAATTAATTCCTCACTCCCCCTTCTTCCTCCTTGCCTCTCCCACCCTCAATCATGGTCTTAGATAATGGGAGATTAAAGAAAAAATATATACAATGGTTTATTTGAGGGGGGGGAATTATACTCCCCCTTTGTTAGAAAATATGAATAAACTTTTTTGCTAAGAGTAAAGGGATTAATAGAACCAAAGAAACATTGGTCTAATTGCTTGAAAGGACGATAGGATTTTCTAATTTATTGGTAGGGGGAAATACTCAACAACCAAACCAAAAGGGGGGAAGGGAGTAGTACCCAGGGGAGAATAAACTATAAGGAGGAAAACTATTAATATAATCCTTCTCATATGTAGGAATTAATATTAATGGAAGGAGAGGGAGCCCTAACGGTTTGCCTCTCAAAACTTTTTATTATAAAATGGTTACTTTAAAAACTTTGTATATATTGGGGGGGAGAGGGTAAATAGACTTGAGGGGCTAAAACAAGTGTATTTTGGCTCTTTCATAGGGTTCTCCGGTGTTTGTAAGGGGAATTTGTCCTTAGCGGTTATTAGAAATTTATCAGGGGAGTGGAAAAGAGTGGGGGCGAAGGAGAGGTGAGCAAATCCGGGCGCCTGAGCTGTGTCGCTATATCAAAGTAATCCTATTGGGGGGACGAACAGGGGGAAAATACAATTGGAGCACTAGGAACAGAACTACCCCATGACCTATCCCCACCCAGAAACAGGTTGAGATCACACCCTATGCAGAGAACAGAAGAAGGACTCTCTTGTCCTAACCAAACAGACCAAACGAAACTTGAGGTGTAAAGGCAAAAGACATTTTAAGGAGAAAAAGGGTCTGAAAGGAATCTCTGTCTTTAAACCGTCTGGATCCCAGGTACAAAAAGGGAGTTAAACGCGTTCAATTCTGTTGTCAACGAGAATAAGAAAGTGAAAGTAATAAGCATATGCTTCTTGACAGGAAGAAGGATCCTCTGAATCGAGGGAAACAAACATGGCTTCATAGACATGCCAAGAAAAAACACATCGATAACAGCTATTTGAAAACTTTTCCCACTTTCCAGGCCTCAAGGGATTGCATATCGAAGTTTGCTGGGAAAAAAGGATGCAACTTTCACCAAAAGAGGAGAAGGAGGTAAACACGAGGGTGAACCCCATAATAGCCAAACGAACTTGTTTCTGGAAAAAGAACTTTGGGATAGAGAGGGTGAAAGGGAAAATCCCGACATGGAACACCTTCTCAGGAAATGAGAGAAGGGCGTAATCTTCAGCGATGGCTCGTCCCGATATCGAGCCACGTTTTTGGTAAAAAAAGTCTTCTACATCTATGGGGAAATGGGGGTGGTGGAAGTTGAACAAGGGGGGGAGGGGGCATCTACAACTCGTACGACACAACCACATAATATTCGGTAGACGGATGAAGTAGGGGAGAAAGAAAACTGTTAAAAGAGGGTGGTGAGTTTCCATTAACGGGGGGGGGGCCTTAAGGATGAAAATGGATCTCACGTGGAGGAGTAATTTTGCCATGGGGGGGATGAGTTAAGGGCCTTCGGGAGGAGACAGGTCAAGCTAAAAAATTGCTAAGGGTGGGGGATCTGTTATTAAAAAAAGCTTTCAAAAGGCTTGTCAGTAATTGAGGGGGGGGGGGACAGAAATTCCCACCCAAAAGCCAGAGCGACAACTGAAAGCCGAAAAGCTTCTCGCAAGAAGGAAGTACTGTGCAAGGTAGGGGGTGGAACTGGGAGAGGCGACGTGGGGGTCCACAAAAAAAAGTGGCACTTTGAGGACCTTGAGGAAAGAAAGGAGTGATTTGGTCAGGTCCAGATGAAGAGAGTTCCCATACATGGTGGTAGCGTGGTGTGCGGGGGGTGGAGAAGGAAAAATGTGAAGGAAGATATGATTGTGGGATTACAGGGTGAATGTTATGGGGGAAGGGGCTGCAAAGAGTCCGGGTAAACATTCCGCTGGAAAAGGCAGAGGTCTACCAGAGGGACACCATGAAAAAAAAAGAAAAAATTTTAAGTTCGTCAACCATGCTTTGGAGGGAGGGAGGGGGGGACCTTCAAATATTCTATCATGTCGTAGAACTTAAGGGATGATGGGTGGGTGTAAAGAGGGGGAGAAAAGAGAGAACCGAAGCAACTGGAAAAGAAAAAGCATCTAACCACCAACAGAACTCTTCGAAACATAAAAGGGGACTCGAGGCTAATTAAAGGGAGAGGTCAAAGGGGTGCAAACACCATCAATGTAAGAAAACATATAGCAGAGCAAGCTCAAATGCGGCGCCGGGATCTAAGAAGATGCGTCCTTCCAGAAGGGGGGGGAGATACCGTTTGGAAAGTCAAAAGAAAAGTCTATCTGGCCCGACGAGGAAGGGAGGAGACTACGACGTGTTCTTGAAGTCGTTGAGCGCGATTGTCAAGGGAGGCGCTGTTGAAGGGAAGAGGAAAGAAGCTGAAACAACGTCGCCAGAGGTTGGGGAGACGTGAGTTGTGCTCTGTCTCGAGTTGTGGGGGTTGGGGAAGTAACTTCAGTGGAAAGGATGAGATTTCGCGATATGTAGAACAAAAAAAGACAAGAGGGGGAGGGGGAAACTCGATGTTGAACTAAGTATGACTTTATCATAGGACGGATGTTGTTCAGGAGGAGGAACAGGAGGATAACAGAGTTGGGAGAGAAAGGCGGGGGCTGGGGAAAATTCAGTGAGATGAAAAAAGAGGAGAGACAAACTCCGTTTTAAAAAAAAGGCCAGGTTCTGGCTGGGGGGGGGGGAATGGAAGATGGAAGAACTGATTCACCACGCTCAGGGGGGCTTACTGGAAGGGTAGAAGTAATTCAAGATGGAAAAAGGGGGGGTAGAAAGGGAGAACTTTGGTAGATGGATATTAAATGCCCCGAATTCAAGCAGTAGTGGGGTTAGGGGGAGAAGAGGGAAAAAGATACTTATCTTTCAGAGCTCGGGACGGAGGGAAGAACTTTCATAGCAGAGAGGAAACTTGGGGGTTGTGTAGCGTCAAAGGGGGAGGCTTTCCAAAGAGGTTAGGTGGGTTCCTTATGTGGGGACGGAGTGACCACCGGTATATCTGATCATCGAAGTCAACAAAAAACAAACAAATGATTATGAGAAAGAAGTAAGAAAGGGATCCATTGGGAACAAAAACTTAAATCAAATTCAATGGGGAAAAGGACGTCCATCTCCAGTTTACTCTGGGCACAAAAAACGAAAGGGTCTCTAAAAGGAAGCATAAAAGAGACTCTGATAAGACAGGGGAGAACAGAAGATTGCCTAAACACCATACGGGGGAAGAGGGAATTAAACTGAATCTACAATAAGAGTTATGACTACGTCTAACATTGAATCAGCTGACTGCGTAAAAAGAATCTGTTCCCAATCATAAACCCAACCGAGGTGTTGGATAGTCTGAATGACTAAACTTGTCACAAAAGGCCATCACATAATTGGACCAGACCAATCGTTTGGGAAAAAAAAAAAAAAACGCAGGAAACTGCCTCTCCGTACCGTTTTTCCAATGAAGTATATCCACTCGTTTACTCCTGTGGGCAGTTACTGAGGCACGACAAAGAAAAAAAAAACGTAAGGAGCCGTCGCAAACGGAATATTTGAAAACTCCAACATCTATAAAGTCCGGGGGAATATATGTGCGCGGGGATAACTATGAAAACTAATAGAAGAGGAAAATGAGTCATAGTCCCCAAAAAGCAGAAAAGGGGAAAAGCACTCAGGTGATGACTCTGAAAAAGGGCGGAAAGTCCTAGCCTAGCCAAAGATGGGTGGGGCAAGCATAGACGAGATCCGAGATGACAGATAAACACCGTTCGGGAGTTAACCACAAAACCCTCTGACACTGCCAGATCGCAGAAAGAACAAATCTTGATAAAAGGAGAACAATGGGGGAAAGTACTTTCTTCGTTAGTCTAGGCTGCCAAGAGTTCCGTTGGCTTGAGCGGGGAAATGTATTACGGGGTGGTTTCAATCTCGATTTAACTTCCCGTATCCGTCGTCTCTCCTATAGCTACTTTTTATTTCTAGACTCCGTTCTTTTTGGTTTCGAGGGAAAAGAGGGGAATGCGGTAAGGCTTTAAAGTTCGTAGAAGCGGGGGGAAAAAACCATCTCACTCAACATTGGGTCCTAGAACGTCGTCAGAGTGAAAGTTTGAAGGGACAAAAAACCTCATGTCCAACGAGGGGGGAAACGAAAAAGCCTTCAAAAAGGAGCGTCGGTGGGGAGAAGGGGACATCTAGGAAGATGGGACTCATATCTATTGCATCCGGAAAATCAGAAATTGACAAGGAAAAAACCTCAGAACTTAATAAAGTGTGTAACAATCAGCAAGAAGCATAAACCCTGTTTTGAAGAATCTCTCGAAACTTGAACAGATAAAACCAAGCAGGCAAAAAGGCTTTTCCATCCAATCAGCTGTCTCAAAAAGAGTTGGACGTCAAACTCAGCTTAGCCTCTCCACAACTATGGGAAAAAGAATATCTTGAAACAGCTCGGTGGGGGAGAGAATTATTTCGGATGAGCGGGAATGAAAAAAAAAAGGGTTGGGAAGGTCCGCACATCCTCCTAAAAAGCGTGTCGTTGAAAAGTGAATAACGGGAAGCCAACACTGTAAGCCAGGGACAGGGGGAGGGACCCTTTGGAACTTAAAGAAAAAAAACAAAACAGACAATGGCCACATGAACTCAGAAAAAAAGGGGGGGGGGCATTGTGTAGATATAATTAATCTCTCAAAAAGAATGGAAACCACCCCACGACCAGAACCGAAGCTCCAAGGAAGCTTTTAAACTAAGTATCTACGTTGTTTGGTCAGAGAGGGGAAGGGGAACCTGTCAATCTCTAACCAAACCGAATGGCGAGTGTTATAAACGAAAAAACGAGGGGGAATCTGAGAAGTGACGAAAAAATGGAGGGAATTAACACAATGAAATCAGAAGGAAGGTGACCTGCTTACTGGGGGATGTACGATCCATGACGTAACAAATCTGACAGCAAAATTTCTTTCTTGGCGAAACAAGATGGTTGCGCTCTATTGTTCAGCGTGTTCACAAAGGAGTTTGAACTATATAATATGGGGGGGAAAGTGATCATGGGTTTAAAGAATAACTTCGAAGATGAGCAATCTGTACGGAGAGTTGGAAAGGTAAGGACAAGGCCATTCTACTGGGGATAGGTGATGAATCCAGGGGGGTGGGCATCCTTCAAACAGAGATTCAGAGGATCCACACTGATGCGGAAGAAAAGCTAAAGATTATTCTTCTCAAATCTGGAGAGGGGGGAAATAGGGGGGAACTACTTAAAAGATTGCAACGAGTTGGAAAAAAAAGAAAGGGTACGTGTCGAACAGGGGGACAAACTAGGAAGAATCGGTTGGAAAGGGGTATGTTATTATTAAAATAGCAAAAAAAATGGGGGAAGTTCAAAATAGGAGTTCTTGGGGTAGTTTTTCATTAGGGAGTCAAAAAAAGGCTCTGTTGAGCGTCATTGGGTGGTGCTCGGACCAAAGTTTGGGAGTTTTGTTGGGGGGAATTTTCGCTAAAAAAGGCTGGCGGAACAAATTGTCTAAGGGTCCACCCGGAGGTACAATACGAGCAGGATGTAATAAAGAGAACCTCGTTCGATATCCCGATTGCAGAAGAAGAGAAAAATGGGAAAATGGGTAACTGACCTCATAAAGTATTCCACAACTTTCAGGAATCCACTCGGAATACTTCTCAGAGACGCCCCACCATCTGTCTTTGACTACAGGGGCTCTTCACGACCCCATCTCTCCAAATTGTGGAGGTTTTCCCGTAAAGGAGAATCCCACGGGGTTAGGGAAGCTCCTCCCCGGTGGTAGGGCGACTCTTCCGTCCTTAATAGTTAGAATATGTCTCATGGCTGGGATAGAATATGAGGTGCTTTATAGGGCGAAACCTCGCAAACCCACACAAAAAAACCTGAAAGAACGGAACCGCAAGAAGAGAAAACTCTCCTGCGTACCGCCCTTCCATCAGCCATGCTCCCGAGGGAAGGAGACCTTCAGTCCTCTTCGCCCCTCCCCTTTCGAAGGCTCTCCAAAAGTTTTGATCATTTTCTTGAAAAAAGAAAGGGGATATAGTTTTCCGACTTTCATCGATTTGTATCGGGAAAAAGGGGGAGGGAGAAACTCTTCTAAGGGTCTTCCTCACGTTGTTTTTTATTACTTTTGGAACCTTTATCTTTTCTTGGAAAGGGCGAAATGGAAAGTTTACACCTGAATCGGGTTATGAGCCAAGGGTCTTCAGAGAGGAGGGTCCCTCTGTGGAAACGTATTGAAGACACAAGGGAACATATAACTTGTGAGCACGGCACGACTGATCAATGCTACTCGCTACAACAACCTCAGTCCCAAGTTGGTACAAACAAAATGAAGAGAACGGGAAGAGGTACTAGCTTGTAGCCCCAAAAAAAAAAAACAAAACAATGAACCATACAAACTGAACTTTAAGTGAGTGCAAAATCGCTATGTTAATGATCCTATGGGCGTGAAATAATCTCGTTAACGAGTTGTACAAAAGGGGCCCAGTACAACAGGGATTTAAAAACGCGTGCATAGGGGGGGGGGGAAGGGGTCCCCATCCAATTGAGAATTGGGATGGACATTCTGAGGGGCACCAGACTGATGAGAATAGAAGAGTTCTTCAGGTCAACCAATACCACTGGCTGCAAATCAGTCCCATACCGCAACATTCGCCTTTCTCCGCTATGTTCACCCTGTTCCAGCTCAATGATATTAGTCTAAGTTTGCTGAAACAAAGGAAGAAAAAGGGGGGGGGCAGCAAGTCAAAAGGGGAGTAGCACAACGACAGTTGGGTTGAACTACCCCATAGAGTCACTACAAACGAAACGGGTCTTTAAAGAAGGGGTGTGGTAGTAGAAGTGGGGGAAGCAGGGAGACCTCATTAACGATTAACAAAATCTTCTGCATAATGAGGAGGGGGCATTGATCTTCATAAAGGGAAGGGTTAATAATCTTCAAGAGTAACGAGTTGGGTGAAGGGCACGAAGATATGGTACCTTGGGGGTAGAAAGGATGCCAGTTCTCATAGAACGAGTCGAAAAGAAAAGGGTAGATAAAGGGAGGGGGAAATCGTCAGAGTACTTGGTAGCCAAAAGAATCAAGTCTGTTTCATTTCGGGGTTTCGGGTCCATATGAGGGGGTGTAGAGTCTGTGCGAAACAAAATCACTCCAACCGGCGGGTACAAACGGGACCTTCTAAAGGAGCCGGGCACCTCTCGGGAAGCACAAGGGGAAAGGAAAACGCTAATGGCTACAGTGGTGTCGAAATAGACGGGAGAAAGAGACGTTCAAAAAGAAAATACTTTCAGAGAGGTTGAAACACCCCAAAAGACATATCATACATAAGATCATTCCGAAAGAGCCTCACAAAAAAGGGCTGATGGCCGATATACTGTGGGGGGGGAAACGAGAGGGCCTTATCTGGGGGGGTATTGGGTGTCCAAATTCTTTTATACATGGGAGGAAAGAAAAATGGGAAGGGTGTTTATTTAGGGGGGCACCAAAGGTGTACTGTAAAAGTTGCCAAATAGAGGTGTGGTTTTGGGCTTGTGGATGAGGGGGTTGACAGGAAAAGGGGCCACATGCTTATGTAGGGTGGGATTGCCACGGGAAAGGGAGGTAAAGGGGAAAGAAATCGGCGTCCAAACGGATCGAAGAGTTTCTAACAGTCAAAAGTCAAAAAGGAACGAAGCAAATTGGGTAAGGCGTCGTCAAAAGAAGTGCATGAGGGGGGGGTGGATTCAAGATAGAAGGAATAGGATCGATACCCT
>Ga0179591_1286997_pt1 | contig 10341 bp, 12 predicted proteins | sample CZOMad2_1_08_16f_FD_182891 | JGI IMG/M metagenome (GOLD analysis project Ga0179591, IMG submission 182891) | Vadose zone soil fungal communities from Angelo Coast Range Reserve, California, USA - CZOMad2_1_08_16fungal (PacBio error correction) | ecosystem: Environmental > Terrestrial > Soil >...
AGCAGTGGGAGGACGCAGGACCGGTATTTTTGGGTAAAAAGAGGAGTTGAAAAAGGCCTAAAAATGCAAATCAACACACCAGCGCGGCAAAAAGGAGGAAAAAAAACCGGCTCCAGCGGAAAAATATGGATCTGGGGGGTGCTCTTCCACAGGTCCGAACCACAAGAAAAGGAAGTACGAAAAAGGCGCAAAAGACGAAGCAAAAAACGGGGGGCGCCGGGCGCCCGATTCCCAAGATGGGGAACTCCAAGAAATTTGAGAAAGGAAAACCCAGGAACCGAACTGTTAAAAAAAAGAGGGGGAGGCTTGGCCACACGAATTGAAAAAAAAAAAAGAAAAAGGAAAGTGGGGGGCGATAGCGCCGGGGGGTTCACCAGGGGGGCCACGGAGGCTGGAGCTGTCAGAGTCGTGCTTGCCGTTCAGCCCCAGTATAGGGGAAAGTAAAAAAAAAAAGTTCTGACCAACCTGGGGTTGGGAAAACCACACAAGGTTTTGTGGCCCAGGGTGCTGCGGAGAAAACTTGGGGCAGGCGAGTTAGCGAATTCGTAGTCAAGAAACGGGAAGGGCGCGCATAGAGCAACGTTAGGACAAAAAACTCGCGATGGGGGCCGACAGCGAGGGAAAAAAAAAAGGGGGAGGCTCAGCGCCTGCCCGGAAGCGTGGCCGGTGCAAATGGGGTCGTGGAGGGGAAAGGGGAACAAGTCCTTCGAAAAAACGTGTAACCCCTTTCTCGAAACGATGGGGGGGAATCTCACGAGCTCAGGAAAAAGGACTTCAAAATGAACCAGTTTATCCACCAGGCCCAAGGACGAACCATGGTGCACCGGGAAGCCAATAGGGTCTACGAAGAAAAAAGATTAAAAACGGTCAGAAAACTGGAAAAAAAAAAGGGGTCTAGGCGGTGTAAGAGACGGGGGGGATTCGACAAATCTCAACGCCACCGAAGGGACGGAACCAGAAAGCCAAATATTGCCCGTGACACACGGGTTTGCAGGATCGTTTCAGAGGGCAGTATGGCACGGGTTTTCGAAAATGCCAGCCTCTGGAAAAACCCATAGAGCAAACTCCAGGAAACCCTCACGGTACGGGGTGTTCAGAGTGGAAGGGGGTCAAGAGGCGTGAAACGACTGCCCAGGGAAAAATCTGCAAAGTAACGGTCCGCAAAAGGGACAGTCAAGTCATGGGGGGAACCGAAACGAGGCGCCCCGCACCTGGGACAAACAGCCCCCGGCCAACCTTTCAGCGTCTAACGGACTTCTCACATCTACATCAAAAGCTAAGAAAAAAGAGGCGTCCGCGCCCAGGGATCCGGGAAATCGAAGGGAGTCTTCCACAGACACAAGTCAACGGGGGAGTGTAGTTCGAGCCAAAATAAAAGCGAGAACGGAAAACCGCGAAAAAACACAAAGTTGGTGAGGGGAAAGCCCCTGACGGACCCCTTCGAAGCGGGCAATATCGCGACACTGGGAAAACGAGAAAGGGGTCAAAGTACGGTTCGACGGGACGCGAGGGAGATTCGTAAAAATGAGGAGAAACCGAAGTTGCACTGGGGGCCGAAAAGGCCTGGTAAAAAGAAAGCTGGACAAACGAGAAACTTTCACTACCCCGGAACGCCGTGGCCAACGAAGGGAAGAAACTCTTCAAAAGCGCGGGCCCGGGAAGTTTGACCCAACGAAAAAAAAAACTCCGAGCAAAGACTCCGGTCGGGGTGGGAAGGGGAAGGTATCAGAAGCGCGAGCCACTAGAGTTGGGGAAATGGTCAAGCACCCACTGGAGGGGCTCGGTGTAATCCCGGCCCGCAGAAGACTTTGAAGGAATCCTCTGGATGAAAAGGGTCCCTCTCTCAGAGTAAAATGCCCTCCAAAAAGCCGCAAAAGACTCAAGCCCCAGACGAATCTCGACCAAAAAAATCCGGAAGAATTGGGTACGAGGGGGAAGACTATCCCGGTAAACACGCGGCTGTGTGGAACCCAGAGTCCCGAGGGGAATGGGACGCAGTGGTCAAAAAAACGCAAAAATGGGTGAGGACCCCTGCAGTCGGATGGCAGAAGTCGTACCGGGGGACAAAAAAAAAAAACGGCAGGAAGTCCAAAGTGCAAAAGCGAGAGGCTGGGAACCTCGAGAGGCGCCGCGGCGCAGCGCGCCAAATCCCCCGGACAGAGGATTGAGAGCCAAGGGGGAAGGTCAAAGACTGTAATGGAAAAAGACGCCAAGGGCGGTAAATGAACAGAGAAACTAAGCAGAACGGCGAGAAACCAGTTTACCATACAGGGAGAAGCTACGCGGGGGCGGCCAACTTCCAAGACGCCGCGTGTGGTAACGGAAAGGACCGTTCAGGGGGGGGAAAAACTAACAAATAAAACGTTGTTAGGGAAAAAAGATGTAAAAACCGCTACGAGATTTAAGTCATCAAGAGTGTAGCAGGTTCGGCATGCTGCCAGCGGAACTACAGCATCCACCGGAGTCAGGGCGGGGAGGCGTGTGGACAAGGGTCCTCAAATCAATGGAGCTTAGAAAAAAGCCTGGGCCCTGAATAAGAAAAAGAAAAGCAAACAACGGCAGAACAAGGGGAAGAGGGTGGGGGGCACAAGAAATAAAAAAAAAAGACTCGACAAAAAAGCCAAAAAACTTGTCTATACGCGCGTGGCGCTAGCACGGAAAAAATAATTAAAAGGCCGAACCCCCTTCATTACTGAACTCTATAAACTCCACCCTACGAGGGGCGGCACAAAATCAGCAAACTGACTAGGGAACTTGCAGGTATTCCATGACGGGAAGGATGGAAAAAAAAAAAACAAACGGGGAAATCAGCCATTTGGGGGGGGGGGGGAAAAGACACGGGGACGTAAAAAGGCGGGTGCGACAAAGAACATGATGTCGAGAGTAATCAAGAAAATAACCACCCAGAAGGGTAAGAAAGAAACTCGCCCAAAGAACAAAATTCAGTCGAAGGCGAGGGTACTGGGGGCAGAACAGATGTGGTCAAAAGTAGCCGCAAATATGGAGACCGACCGATTGAAAAATAATCGCCCCGCAAATGGAGGAAAACCTATGGGTTGTGAAAAGGCGTGGAAGGGTAAAAGGGGACTTACAACGAGATCGAAGAAGCAGCGGTTAAAAACGCCGAAAATCCTTTCAAAGGAGAAGACCATCGGGATAGTACCAAAAAGGTACCATGTAGCAAGGCCTCCTCCCCTCGGCCATTGTCGCGCCAAGGGTAATGCATCAGAAAGTAGGCAAGCGCACGGTTGAGGGGCTCCGGCTCAAAAGACGACGGCGCCGTCTGGGACAAAGATGTAACGAAGGAGGGCCCAACACAAAACACATGGGTGGAAGAGACGACCAGTTAGTCTTAAGACCCGAGCGAGCAATGAAGAACCAACAAAACAATGGGGCACCGGGCCGTTGTTTGGACAAGCGGAAAAGCACGGAAGAAGGAAAAACACTCGGAGGGGTTTGAAAAACGCTCGGGGAGGTGAAAAAAAAGGGAGCAGAGAGACAAACCCTGGCACGGGCATTCGGGATGTCCCCACCCCGGAGCCTAAAGAAAAGAATAAACGTGACGTATTCCTTGCAAGAAAACAAATCGCGACAGCCAAAAAACGCCGCACTTAGAAACTGAGGGGGGTCGAGGAGGGGCCCAAAATCACTTAAAAAGATGGTTGGAGGACGTTCCCAAAGGAAGACCATCCCCTGAGGTTTTCGGACAGCAAAGAGACCCGCGAAAGAACAAAGGAAACCGAGCAAAAAAAAAGTACCGCGGGCCAAATATCGACGACCCAGTTTGTGTCGAACAGTCGAAACGAACTAAGGAGGGAGGTTTTCCTTTGCCAGCGGACGAATAACGCTGAAAACGGAAGGGATTATGCAGAAGTAAAGGACAGGGAAGGGCAAGTTCACGGAGGTAAACGATACCAAAGAAAGAACGCGAGGAGTCTTCGCCGTAGATAAAAACACAACAGAAAAAAAAAAAAAAAAAAAAACAAAAACCCGGCGGAAAGTGCTCAAAAACAAGCATGAAGCTCAGGAAGGGAACGAGAGGCCCCAGGGTCGGCGGAACTGCTGGGAAGGAACACCCACGTCACGGTAGCCGGACGAGAAACAAGCAGAACTCCGTACACTAACCCGGAAAAAATTTTTTTAGTCGGCGCGTAAATTAAGCTACAGCAGGGACCAATCATGTAGAGAGGAGAGTAGCCACAATCCCTAGGGTCTTCTTTTCAACGGCAAAAAAAGTGCAAGGGTGCTGACTGCAAAAAGTTTAAAGGAAGAGGAGAGAGTGTAAGACACGATTAAATCTGGCGGAAAAGAAATCCTTAGGAACTTGGTAAAATTTTCGGGATAATCCTGGGGAAATAGGGGGGGGGGTTTTGTGTGGAACAACAAAAAAAAACCAACGAATACTTAATCCAGCTTGCTCATGGAAAGTAAGAAAGACGGTAAAAAAAGCGGATTTGCGAAAAGGAGGGGGGGGACCACAAACAGGGGCTCTTGTAATAGTGAGTAGGCGGGGGCCTCCTCCGGTCAAGGGGACAACCAAAACATGCCCTACAAAGGAAAAAAAAAAAAAAAAAAAGCAACACTCCGGCTCGCCTAGACTGTTTTCAACGCACCAAAAAAACGAAAGCGTAAAAAAAGCTACCGGTCCGCCGAATGTTCGGGACAAAACGCCGGAGGAAGGAAAAAGATAAACCTTAGCCCAGAACGGGAAACTCTATCAAAACCGAAAGAACATTAACCCGAATAAAGAAAAGGGACACGAAGCGTCGACCGGTCTTGGGGGACCTTAGGGTTAAAATAGGTTACGCAAGGGGGGTGGGGAAAAAAGACCACAGGCGGCTGGGCAGAACACAGAATTGGAAGAAGACTGACACAAGGGGGGGACCTACCCTCCGAGCTCCACGATTTGCTGAGAAGGCCACGCGGTAAGGGGGAGGCGAAGGAAGAAAGATCGGGGAAAAAAGGGACCACTTTGACGGAAAATAAAAAGAATTTTCTCTCAGCCAAAAAAAACGTAGGCGGCTAGAAGAGGAAAAAACATGCCTCTCACAGGGGGAAGGGAAAAAGTTCGTGGATCTTGAGAACACCTTAAAAGCACCGACTGCCTGTGGGGGGCAATAGGAGGACCCAAAGCAGTTTTAGCCAAAAAGACGAAAGCAGGGGGGGGACCAGTAGGAAGAAAGCCTGTGCTGCCACTGGGACAACGCACTGCAAAAAAGCCAATGGGACCAGTTACAAGGAAACCGACTTAAAAACGACGAAGGGGCAGGGTTGCCGTTGTCGTGGGAAGGTTCGGCCGAGATGGGGGTTCCGAACGTGGGGGAGTGACCGTTAAGGGCACTTGCGAAGGTTCTGACAATGCTGTTTCCCAGAAAAAAAGAGGCGCGACGCCCGACGCAGGGGACGTGGCAGGGGGGGCATCGGAGAGGACGAAAGACGTGGGGGGCGCAAGAAGTTGGGAAGGGGGAGGAAAGAGGGGATCCGAAGACGAGAAGTTAGAAAGGTGTTTTTTGGGGGTGTGGTCAGGGAAAGGAGATCCGCGACGCTTTTAACCGGAAATGCCGGTGAAATCGAAAGAAACGCAAAAAAGGGGGAAAAAAAAAAAAGGCCGGAAAAGCGGGGTAGGGACCAGAAACACAGGAAGAAGAAGAAACAATGCCTCCGAAAACGGGATAACGGCGAGGGGGGAAGACCGAGCAAAATAACTCCTAGGAAAAGGGGTCAGCAAAAACAAATGGACTTTGTACGGAGGAAAAAACGAAAAAAAAGTAGGGAGCCGAAAGGGCTTTACGAAAGACAGAAAGAAGAGCATGCGAAACAGGGCCGCCCAAGGGTCAAAGGAGAGAAGAAATGAAAAAAGGGTTGCCGGGCGGATGGTTGTTGGGGGGGGGGAACCAAAAACTTCTGGAAATGCCAAAAAAAGGGGTTCATACAAGAAGGAAGAGAACTTGCCTTCAAAAGATACGACCATAGACGTCCAAAAATGAGAGCTTAAGAGGGTGACGGGGGGGGTGGACTGGGAGAGGAAAGGGACGGACGGACTTGGGGGAAGCCGACGGAAAGCTACAAACGTCAAAACTCAGGGGCATCGACTTAGTACGGGCGAACAACAAAGACCCCTTCGGATCACCTACAAAGGTGTCTAACGCCGCGAAAGATGGCAAATTAAACGAAAACAAAGGAGGACGGTTTCGTACGCGGAAATGCAGGTAAAAAAAAAAAAGACCTGAGCGACATTGGAACTCTCCCTGACTTTGGTGCGAGAGCCCGGCGAACCTGCACTACGAACAAGGGAGCAGGGCAAAAAAACCACCGCCTGTTCCAAAAGAGGAAGCTGAAAATCAAAACCCCAAGGGGGCCGAGATAGGAGTGGCGTGGGGGGGTGAGCCGATTTGGGCAGAAAGGACCCCAGGACAAAGCGTGATTGAAAAAGCAAGGAGGTTAAGTAAAAAACTGAAAAGACGCAAATGGGTGATAAGGTGAAGAACGAAACTGGGGGGACACGACCAGGGGGGGAGGGATAACCTTTTCCAAGGGGAAACAATTGGAAAAAGGGGGAGAAAGGGGATCTGGTGTGAACAAGTCATTCAAGACTCTTGGTCTGAACGCCGAAAATCACGGATCGCCTAAACCAATGGGGGGGGGAACCAGTCGAAAAATTCAACGAAAAGGGGGAGGAAAATGAAAGGCAGCTTGGCGCGCCCAGGAAACGCGGAAATCTACCGCAAAGAGGGTTCACGGATCAACCCCGGGCGGCGTGAAGAGGCAGGACGGCCACGACAATAAAGAATGCCGAGGGGGGAAGGAGCTCTGTAGTGCCGCAAGAGGTTACTTTGGAACCGCTAACGGACTCTCTCGGGACTGGGGGAAAAAAAAAAAAAAAAAAAGAAGTATAAAAAAACACAGGCGGGGGAAGCCGGGCCGCCAAAGGCAGACAGAGGGGGACAGCAGGTAGGTGGGAAAAAGAACAGGGGACAAAACATCACTTAACGCGAAACCCAGCACGGGAAAGGGACGCCGGTAAGGCAAGCCTAATGTTTGTTGCTGGGGGGCCGCGAGGATTTTCAGTCCAATCGGGGAACTGGAGTGCGTGCCGTATAAAAAGACTGGACGCAACCTTCAAATAGTCAGGTAAGAACCAACACGCGGAACGTACAAGGGTCCAAAGGGCACACGGTTTCCGCAGAACGCGTTCAAAGGGTTTTTTGATCCAGAGAAAGGCAACGTAAAAGGAGACGACAAAGTGCTTTGACTTCCGAAAATATTAATCTTCTTGGGTTCAACTTTGGGGAGGACCATCCTTTAGAGGAAAGCCGAGCACAGTCGAGTCAGAGTGGTCAAAGGGCTCTCCGCTGAGTAATGAAATCGACCAGCGGGGGGGGTTCCGGGGGAAAAAAGTACCGGAGGACGAACGCTTGGAAAAACAACCCGTCTCCGGGGACCTGGCCTCTGTTGGTTATTTAAGGCCCAATGGCGCGGTCGACCCCGAAGTGTTCCCTCGAAGCAGCCCCGAATGGGACACGAGCACGGAAAGGGGACCAGAAAAGGGCCAAAAGGAGCCAATCAAAAGCCGGACCAGATATTTGGAAAGACAAAAAATGGGTCCAAAAAGAACGGCGAAGCTCGGAAAAAAAAAGGAAATAAAAACCAAAAAAAATGTCGCGAGAAGGGAAAATCAACCCTGTCAATTGTCCAAATTCTTCGGTTCTCTCCCAGGTCAACGGAGCAGAAAAAAACCCGGCGCCGGGGTCCAGGGGGAGGGTGAAGAACCGGATTGCGCAGCTAGGAAAAAAAAAGGGGGTGCTGGTCCTTAGATGGCAGGGGGTGTGAGTCAAGGGTAAAATAAGAACACACCGGGGGCTCGGCCAGGTCCCCTTGACACAAAAAGTGTTGACTTCGCATGGACAAAACAGCAACCAAATCAGAGGAAAACCGACAAGCGAGGGAAAACACCACGGACAAGCACGAACCAAGTCCGGTCGGGGGACTGGAGACCAGCAAAAAAATAAGCCAACGGGGACTCTAGTATTAAGAACACTTTCACGTGGTAGGAAGTCGGGGCGAACACCGGAAGAACTGCGGAAAAAGAAGGGCACTGGAAGGAAGGGGAGAGGGGAAAACACGAAAATAACCTCAACAACTTTGAGCGGGTTTAAAAAAAAAGAAGCCGGTGCACGGGGCGAGGGGGAACAAGGAGGGAAATAGTAACTTATGGAAATGTCAATCTGGGAGGGCGCAACAGGGAAGGCGGGTGGAGACTAGGGAAAAAGAAAGAAGGTGGGGGGGGAAATACATTTTGAAGCGGCGTTAGACCGCCAAAACGGCCCTAACGGAATTTAAGCGCCGCCGGGAAAGGAAAAAAAGCGCAAAAAAAAAACGAGGGTGCCAAAGGTCAACGGGTTCACGCACCTTGGGGAGACGCCGCTTGTGGCTGAAAGAAGGAAAAAACGAGCCGGGGCCGTAAAAAAAGGCAACAAGGGAAAGTGTAACTAAAAAAAAATCTCAGACTACATCACTGCCAGGTCTGCCACGGACCGGGGAGGAACGCGCCCCGGGGCAAAGGTCACAGCCCCTTGAGTGTTTACAAAAGACTTAAAACGGAAAAGCACCTTCCAGGGCGTTGGGTTCAAAAAAAATGAACGCTCGCTGGAGTCTACAGTCAGACTCTCGTTTAGGGGTCAATCGGAATACGCCGGGGAAAAAAGTGGTAAGGGAACCAGCTGGCGGCGGGGGGCATGAGGGGGAGAAAAAAAAACTTTAAGCTCGGTTTGGGGGGGAAAAGCTGTAAAAGACTCCCTACATCGGTAAGAAAAGTCGGGAAATCACGCGCCATAACACTGCAAGGAGGTTGGCAAAGGGGGATGCGGAACGCGGGAAATTGGTGGAGATCCTTATGGGGAGGGTGCAGCTCGACAAGGAGGGGGGACAGTCAAAACACAGGAAGGAAAACTGGCAAAAGCGCCTGTACCAAAAGAGAGTCCAAAGAAAAAGGTCGCCGCACTACTGTCTCAAAACACCGAACGATGGTCGCGGCAACCAAAGACGAGGGTTAATACTGGAGGGGGAGAGAAAGGCAAATTTCGACAGCAAAGTCAACGCGGCAGCCTCAAAAAAAATAAACACTACAATCTGAAGAGCACCAAAACCATAGGTTTCCGGCCCCTGAGAGTGCCAAGATGGGTACATGGGGAAAATGTTCGAAACATGGGGGAAGGGGAAGGACCGAGCGACAATAAACGGGGGAAAAAGGCACAAACAGTGCGACCAGGCAAGGAAAAATCGGGGTTTCCGACGGAAAAACGAGTGGGATTGGACGCGAATGACCAAGAGAGTTGCTCAAAAGAAAAAAAAAAATCACAAGAATCGACCCTATCAGGGGGCGGGAAGGGGATTCACCCGGAAAGACACTAATACGCGCCAAAGGCAGGAAAAAAAACCTGGGGAAGCCCCCAGGAGCAAAATCTCTGCAACCAAAGTTTTCCAAGGTGCCGACGACAAGGAGGATAAAAAGCTGTATCAGCAGGTTTCAGGGGAAGAAAAAAAAAAAGTGACAACCAACGCCAGACATGGGTGAACAATCTGCAAAAAAAGAAGAAAAAAAGATGAAGGGGGGCCATCCGCATTTGAACGAGGTCCATCGGGAGGAAGCACGCCACCGGCTCGGCAAAAGGAAAAGAAGGGAGTGAGAAAGCACGTGGAGCGGCGCAGGCGATGGAAACATGGGCCCTGGAAAGACCCGGTCCGCCGAAAGATCGAAAGCTGGGACTACTAATGGGACAAAGAAAAAAAATTGCTCTCGCGCAAAAAATCGGGAAACAAAAAAAAGAAAAGGGGTTGACTTGAACAGTTCGAAGAACTTCCCATCTTGCATCACGACGGGGAGGGCCGGGAGGCTGCATTCCAACTAAAACATCCGCAGTTACTAAAGGCGATTGGGGAAATACACCACGTTAAAAAAGGCTGACGCGTATCACAAAAAAGGGGAAGGGGGGCTGGTCCAATCAGGGGGGCGAAATCGGCGGCCGAGAAAGGGGGGGGGACGGCAGAAAAAGGGTAACCTCAAAGTGGCGGAACGCAAAGGAAAAAGGAAAAAAAAGGAAACCCGAATAAAGAATAAGGAAAATGGAGCCGGTCAGAACTTGGGCTCTCTATTTGAAACCACGTAGAGAGGGGCGTCGGTGCAAACGCTTTCAAACTCAGGAAGGGGACAAAGAAAAGCAACGAAAAAAGAGGGGGGTCCGGAGGGGGCCGGCAAGCACCGCCAACCAGTTAGATACACAGGAACGGAACTTCCCAACAACAGGGACACGTTTCGTCACGCGAGAAGGAAAGTCCCAAGAA
>Ga0179591_1290547_pt1 | contig 10341 bp, 10 predicted proteins | sample CZOMad2_1_08_16f_FD_182891 | JGI IMG/M metagenome (GOLD analysis project Ga0179591, IMG submission 182891) | Vadose zone soil fungal communities from Angelo Coast Range Reserve, California, USA - CZOMad2_1_08_16fungal (PacBio error correction) | ecosystem: Environmental > Terrestrial > Soil >...
TTCTCAAAGGCAGGACGAGATCGGAACCTCTTGGGCATGAGGGTTGGGGAACTTCAAGGGAGGTTAGGACTTACTTTCCTGTAGGTTAGGAAAAAAATAAGTTCTTACCAAGAACGGAACATCTAGGGCGGGCTCTCGACTCGCTATTCGGGGGATGGGCCTTACGTTTAGCACTGAAAGGATACGTGCTGAATTCTTCAAAGAAACTGCCATCGTCAGAGTAAGTCTCGGGCAACCGGTCTACTAGACAACGAGTGGGGATAGAAGGGCTTAACCGTTAGATGCGCACGAAAATTGTGAGGAGAAAATCCATTACCGGGCGTAGCAACACTTTCGGACGGGGTGGGAACCCTATGGGGGTCAGAAGTGTCCGTTCAGCGCTCAGGATAAATAGAGAAGAGAAGCACTCAGAGTCTAGTTACGATGGGATAGAAAGGACATGGAATCTGGAAATGGATTTAGGTGCTATCTCGTCAACTGCAGGCTTCGAAGATTTCAGCAATGAGAACACTTTTGGAAAAGAAAGAACGTCGTGTATCAAAACGAATATCTTGTCTCCTAAGCCGACGATCCGGAGAGACTTAACCGAATGTTGGGCAAAGCTTTGACCATCAGATTTAAGAAAGAGCCGGGGGATCAATGCTTTCTAGGGCTCTCCTCTTTCAGTGAGGTGAAAATGAACCAGGAAAAGCTTCGGATGCGCTCACAGTCTAGTTAAGCGGGTTTCTACGGTCTGAAAGACCTGGGTTGCTGTGATCTGCCACGGCCAGGGGAAAGGAAGAGACAGCCTGTCGTCGCACGGGCCGGAGCGGGGCCATCGTAGAGGGGTGAACCGATCAAAAAAAAAGGCCTTCGAAAGAGTGTGAGGGATCAAGTGAAAGGCTGGGAGAACGACCTCCCCTAACGGTAAATCGTGAAATTAGCAAGGAATGGGGGAAGCGCGACAGGGGAAACCAAGGTCTACGCCGCGGAGTTAAAATCCTGGCTTGAAACTCAATAGGGAATCCGTTGGGCCGGGAAATGAAACGAGACAAGTTGGAGACTTCCAAAAAACGGTGCTTCTGAGTCACCGTGGAGTACACGGAAGAACTAAACGGAAGCATAAGAAAAAGAGGAACTTCGGAAAAAAAAAAAACAAAATATTGAACTATCTTGCTCCTTCAATCTCTGGGGGGGCAGCAAAAGAAACGGAAGGAGGGAAAAGTAGACAAACCGTCGGTCTCCCTATTAAGGGGTCTGTAAGGACTCACCAAGTTTCGAAGAATCGAAATGAAATAGAGACTGAAATAAAGATTGAATACATCAAGAGATGACCGCCCTCGAATGCTTACCGGCCTCTAAAGAAACCGAGTCGCTGCTTTGAACGGGGTCAGAACTCATCTCCTCTCAGCACTGACCTTCAACTCATCGCCGCGGGTTAAAACCAATCGACCCAGAGAGCTCAACAAAAAAACAGGAGGAAAAGAAGAATGCGTCAGGTTGATTACACCGCGGTCGATAGACCGTGAAGGTCCGGAGAGCGAAAGATGAGTAAACACGACCGGTCATACAGGGTGTCCCTCTGAAGAAAAAAAAAAAAAAAAAGGAGGAAAAAAAAAAAAAAAAAAAAAAAAAAAAAAAAGGGGGGGGGGGGGGGGAGGGGGGGGGGGGGGGGGGGGGGGGGGGGAGAGGAGGTGGGGTATGGAGGAAGGGGGAGAGGAGGGGGAGCGGTGGGGGAGGGGGGGGGGAAAGGATAAATAGAGACTGGGGCGGGGGGGGGGGGGTGGGGGTGGGGGGGGTGGGGGGGGGTAAAAGTGGGAGTTAGGGAGGAAGAGGGGCGGGAACTGAGGAGAGGGGAAGGAGAGGAAGGTTTATGGGTTGGGGGAGGGTGGGGGGGGAGAGGGGGATGGGGGGGTAGAGAAGGAGGAGAGGGGAGGGTGGGGGGGGAGGTGGGGAGAAGAGAAGAGGAGCTGGGGGGGGGAGGAGGAAGAAAATGAGTAGGATGTGAGGGAGGGAAGGGGGAGGTGAACGAGAAAGAAACGGAGTGGGGTGGGGGGGATAAAGAGGGGGGTAAGTAGGAGGGGGAGGTGGAAGAAGGGGCTGGGGGAGGAGGGGGGGGAAGGGAGGGACGGAGGGAAGTGAAGCTATCGAGGCAGGGGGCGTTCGATCGTCGTCTCCATTCTTCCCGTTGGCTATTCTGGGGTGTGTCGTGGTGTGTCTGGGGTGGGAGGTCGTGCATTCTCCGACGTTGGTGTACTTCGCCATGAACACATGCCCGAAGAAATTGGTGGAAAATCGTGAGATGAAACGGTAGACGTTTGGGCCTTGGGACCGCAGGAAAAGAGGGGCTATGAACTCGGGGTTTCCTGGGGTTGGTCATGGGGTGCTTTCTGGGTCAAAGGGAGTCCAGCAACGGAGAAAGAGCGCGATTTCGACCTCATGACTAGGCCAGGAGTTCTAACCGTACTTACAAAGTGCGACGTCAAGATGGCCTTGTGATAGCGACGGAAAAGAACCTTGATTCTAAAAAAACTTGGAACGGCGGAGGTCGGAAGACCACGAAGCCTGATCAGCCAAATCGAAAAAAAAAAAGATCGTCAGTTCAACTATTAAAGCCTCTCCCTGGTTCAGCGTCAGTGTATCGATGAAGGTACACACGTGAAGAATCACCGCCACATTGGTCATACGAAAATTGGCGTCCAGTCCCTCATCCTAATCTTTTAGGGGGAGTCACCCGCCGGTGGAATCTCGTTCTAAGAATTAAAAAAAGAGGCCCTTGCAATGGTAACAAAATTAACTCGTCAAAAAGGAACGCCATCTGGCGTCGGAGTCTACTACAACCAATCTCGTTTCCGCTAAAAGAAGCGTTGATGGAACCCAGGGCTGTAATGGACCTAGGGGGCGTGACGTCGCCATCAGCGTATGACTGCATGTTCATCCAAGCGAACCGCGAAGGACGGGCTGCAGAAGGCGGAAAAAAGAAGGGACATTCGTGCGCCCCCGCCGAAATGTGCGCACGGTCTGGGGGGTTGAGCCGACAATGCCGAAAGCGCAACGGACACCCCCTCTTGCGCTCAAAATTGGGCCCAGATCGACGAGGTGGCGGTTTCCCGCGAGACTTCTCTGGGGGGTCAAAAGAAGATGCGCAGGCAAGATAGCGGAAGGAGAGACGCCGGGGAGTGGAGGGTCCAGGGTGTACGAAAGTCTCGACCGGTCCACGGGCAAGAAGACCTCAGCCATGGGGGCAACGAGAGAGGTCGTCGGGGGGTCAGGCATGCGTCTGAACGCCGTGTGGGGGAGATTTGAAAGCAGGGGGCGAATCGTAATGTCCCTCGATCTCCTCAGTGGCCGGATCGGAGTCTATGATTCGAAGATGAGGAGTAAACCATGGAAGCGCCGTCTTAAGTCTTTGGGGCCTCGTCGCCATGGCTGGACCGGGGAGTAGTTTCTGGCATGTCATATTGACCTCGCCGCGTCGCTGGACTCCCTCATTCTACCCCTAATACCTAAAGGTCCATAGTACGGCCATCAAGAAGGAACGCGCTTCAGAATAAAAGAAGGGGGGCGAGTAGAGAGACGCTATTGCGTTGGAATAACCAAACGACAGACATATAAAGAAAACTAGCTCTAGTGAGCAAGGGAAAACCCCCACACCGATACGTTCATAAAATGAGGGAAGATCTCTTCAAGACCACTCTTAGATCAGCGGAGTCCTTGAAAGCTCTCGGGGCGAAAAAGGGAGACCTCTCTCTGAAAATCGGCAGCAGACGGGGACCGGGATCGGTGATGCAAAAGCAGAGGTCGCCGAAAGAGGAATCCCAGGAATGGTAAGCTTGACATCTTCTCGGAGGACGTGGGAAGGGTGAAAGCCAACAATAAAGGATCTGGTGAGAAGGGGACAAGAGACGGCACGTAGGCGTGGTCTTCAGTCCCTTTGGAGAAAGTGAACCATCCGGAAAATTAGCCGACAATATGGCCCGATCAAGAGCCGCCGTAGTCGTGGTCATAAGGAAAAAAAAAGAAACCAAAACAACACGGATGAGAGAAGAAAATAGGGGAGGGGGGGGGATTCCAAGGGAACCGCCTCAACGGGAACTTCACGGCTCAACGGACCAGACGAGGAATATTTTCCGGATTTCACGGTCTCACACGTGACCTCGGAAAGAGCCTACTCTACGACCTGAAAGAGAAACCCGTAAGGTTTGGCCATGGGAAAAAAAAAACGAACACTCTCAGCTCGCACGAGAAGACGCTTAGCAATTGTGCTCCAGGTTCTTTCTCAGTTCGAGACGCCCTCTGGAGCAAATCACCCAGCTCAGGGGGACGAAAAGGCAGATTTGACAGAAGGGTTGCCGAGGAGGTCGCCGATAGGTCGCCCTACAGCTTCAAACGCGCCCCGCATGAAAGGACAGCTTCAAAGGACGGAAAACGATCACGCCGGATGCCGGGCTCAGGGGCGGAGATGAGAAATGAAAAAAGCAACGCGAGCACGGAGAAGGAACGAGGGGAAACAATTCAAAGATACTCGCCGGCGGGAGTACCTCTCTTAAATCTGAAAGGGGCGGCTTCGCGGGCCTTTGGACGCGGAGGGGGGAGGAAATGAAGGCGCAACTCAAGCGCAAAGTCGACACCACCGGACTAGGGAAAAGTCTAGAGAAAGCTGGCGAGAATCGAGCCGTCGGGGCAGCCTGGAAATTTTCTGGCGGCCGCATGCGGGGCGAATCATATATCTAACCTTAACGCATCGCGAAGGAGCCTCTTCACCTGTGGCGATTCAACTAATCAAAGACCTCGCTGCGAGCAAAAAAAGACGGACGACCAGAGCACACATCCTGGGGGGCCTGTGAAAGCACAGTAACGCCGACGGTGTCCTTGGAAGGGTCGAAGAAAGGCGTACCAAACGGAGAAAAATAGGGAGTCTCTCTGAGAATTAGGGCCTGAGCAGACGGTGAACGGGAGAAAGCGACAAAACGGTCTGGACCTTCTATCTTGGCAAAGGGTCGAGACAAAGATGGCTCCGCGGGACAGGGGAAACAGGGGGGCCAACCCCGGTTTTGCCAACGAGGGGGGGAAGAATCCGACCAAGACCACTTGGAAAGGGTTGGACTTTACACTTAGACGCGCTCCGATCAGTACTCGAATCACGTAACTCTGGATCGGGTCAGAATGTAGTGAAAAGCAGATCTCGGTTTAGAAGGCTACGTCCAACGCGTTTCAAGTGGGGAACGAGCTCACTTGCGGGTGCACTCAAATCAGGAGGTGAGATTAAAAGAGGACGTGTTCGCATTCCAAGAGTGCCCGCGCTTCAATCAAATGAAACAGAATTTGGGCGAGGTCGTTCCGTGGGGAATCTATTTCCGAAAGAACGGGACGCAGGGTTCTGCGCGACTCCGAGGAAGTAAAGGGGTAGAACCCGCACTCAGGAAGCATTGGATAAAAAGGGGGTGGAGTCGTCAAAAGTGGGACTAAAGGTCAAGGGGGCAAGTTGACGGTTATTCCAGCGTTGACCCGTCAGAGTAGAAATTCGGAGCGCACGGGAGAAAGACGGGACGCCAGGGGGACCGGGAAACTAAAAGGGACCTAAAGGTGTCGGGGGAGTCTGGGTCGACAAAATACCGTTCGTTCAATAGGTGGGAGGGAGGATAAAAGTTGGGATCGCGCGGTCTGGACACTCCACGCTTGGGGGAAAGGGCTCTGAATCCTTTGAGGGAGCCCCGGGGGACGGTCAGAAGGCCGACAATTATAGATTTCTTAGCTCCCGGAGACTCCTGAAGTAGAAATAAAGAACGAATAAAAACGACTTGTCAACCACAAGATTTAATATCGTATATCGAGGGAAAAGGGGCGTGGACGCCAAAGGAAACGGACTAAAGCATAACCGGGAAGAGACCCGGGCTTATCATTCATGAAAAAGCGACGGGAATCGACATGAATCCATCCTGACCATCGAGGGGAGAGGACGAAAGACGAAGTGAATTGAAGAGACGACTAGTCGTTCTTAACTTTAAAGGGGAAGGACTCAACGTTCCGTCGAAGCTTCACGATCGCAACGGGTTAGAACCAAGGTCTAGTAGAAAAAAAAAAACCGTGAAGGGGAGAAAAAAAAAGAGAGATGCGGGTTGGGGGACTTGATTAAAATCTTGAAGGGCCTTTCGGAGGGTGAAGACGATTGAGCCCCAAAACCCCTGGAAGAAGCGGGAAAGGGGTTGGAAGGGAAGGGAGGGAGCGTCGAGGGCTGAGAGGACGGCTATTTATGCCATTGGGGCCTTTCCTCGGATCAGCTAACTATTTGAAGGAACTCGCAGGGCAGCCATTTAAATCGGGAGATAAGAAGGGGGATGATTTAAGAGGAAAAAAGGTTGACATTTGAGGGAAGCAATCCCGCGAGGGAGGGGGGAGATTTGTTTTGATCATTCCTCTGTGGGGAGTGCAGGAGTTCTTGTCGCGGAGGGGAATTACACAGAAAAGCCAGCGAAAAGAGCGCTCAAACGTCAGAAGGGCAGGACAGGGCTTCGTTCAAAGGACGTCAAATAAATGGAGTCCGTGTCGAGCCGCGCAGAGAAGGAAGTTATCAGATCCCGGTGAACAGCAGGGAGGTCTAACAAAGACGGTAAAGGGAGACCCAGTGCTCCGGCATTCCGCAAGCTGGTTCAACGATGCCAAGAAAGTAGAGCCAGGCGCAAGTGAGAAGAGAACGGGAGGGGAGGAAGGTTGAAACGGGCCGGGGCGAGAGAACGAGTTGGAGAATCAGAACTGTTGAACGACTAAAATCTTTCCTAGAAAACTGTAACGAACAGGTGTAGGGTTTAAAGGACACCGACGGTCGAAGAGGAGGCTCCCTTTCCATAAGAGTGGGGCCACATACATGACTATCAACCCATTCGTGAAGCGAACAAGGGGATTTCGACTTGAGGAATTCGGAGAAACTTGCTTGAAAAAGGCCTCCTGAATGGTATTTCCCCAGAGGGATCAGTGAGAGGGGGGGGGGAAGATTCTAAAGAAAAAAGTGACGAATCTGCCACAAATAAGGGAGATTCCGCCATGTCGTTCACTCCAAGAGCACACGCGAACGGGAACTGTAGTGAGAGAGACATCATGAAAAATCATGCGGGTAAAAAAAGAGAAAAAAGAGAAAAAAAAGAACGAAAAGAGTCACAAAAGCGTTGAGTCAACCCCGTCCGAAGTTAGACAGCTGGGAGGAGGTGGCTGAGTCGGGCCATGAAAGGTGAATCGAAATGAAAGAGGTGCGCTCGACCTGGTGGACTGCAAAGAGAGACGATGCATGTGGGGCTCCAAAGGAACCTGAGGGATGGGTCAATGCTAATTCGGCCCTAATAATAGGGGAGACGCTCGAGTTCGTTACTGGTGGGTACGCCGCTGGGGATAAACGAAAGGGGTCAACGCAAGCTGGCCCTCGGCTGTAGACATGCCAGAGGGGAGTCTAGCTGGGGGGGGGGCTGGAAGGCAGGTGGGCTGCGAATCGCCGCGAGGTGGGAGCCTTTAAAAAAGTCGCAAAAAACAATTAGTAAATATTTTCAGACGCACCAGGGGCGCGATCTTATGAAGGAACGCATCAGATTGGAGGGAAGATTACGAAATGGCCAGCCAGCAGGATTAGATCTAACAGCTGGTGGAATCGGAGACGCTTATTTCTGGAAAGGGGGGGGAGTCGTTAGGAAAGGATTATTGGAGCCACAATTACTAAAGAATTCCCGACCAAGACGCGGACAAAGGGCCGCGTCCGCAAGAGACAAAAAGAACGCAGGTCCAGAAAAAAAGCCTTCAGTATAATTTGGGTAGTGATCGACCCAGAAGCCGGATCACGCGCGAGAGTCGCACTGGTGGGACGAAAAAGGAAGGGGCACAAGGGGGACGGCCATCCTCGCGTGCGGGAAGAGGGGGAGATTCCTCCGAAGATCGGGGTAAGAGGAAACAATTACGGAGAAGTAAAGCTCAGGCATGCGAAGTACTGCGAAAGAATCTTACCATCGTCAAGCCTTGATCTTGGGGTTAAAAAAGGGCGGACAAGAACCGGAAAAAAAGAGGAGCACAACATGAAGTACAACTGGGAAAAGACGAAGGGGCGGAGGGGAGAAAAGGGGGTAAGAGGTGTCAATGGCGTCGCTAATGGACAAAGACCGTATCTCATTCATAGGGATCGTCTTCTGCTTACACGGGAACGGTTAGAAAGGGAAAAAGAATTCAATGTAAAAAGAGGGGGGACAAGGAGGGAAGACCGGTGAGCGGGTACGGCCGAGGCGGTCAGTGGCAACAAAAATCTCTCTCAAAAAAAAAAAAAGGAAGGGAAAAGGGAGGGGTTTGTGGTCGACGAAGAGCAACAGAATTCCGCGTACTAATTTTCGGAAGAGTCACTTCTTCAGCAACAAAGGCCGGACCCGAGGCCGAAATGAGAGAAACGAAGATGAGAAAAAGGAAGAAAGAGCTGTGGCCAGGGGGGTTAAACCACACACTCAGAATGCGACTACGCGAATTGCCAAGAACACTCTTTCATGATTTGCAGGGGAAATCGGGGCTTTCTCCTGTTAACGTACCGCCCGGGAGAAGTCAAAAAAAAAAGGACGGGCGCACAGGACGTGTCCCGATGGAGAGAGTCGAACCGTCAAACCACTCCGAAAGTCCGCGTGATCGATCGGAGAGCTACTCTAGTCACGAAAGAAGGGATGGACCGTCTCGGTGCGGAAGAGTCGACCTGGAGAAAGAAAGCGGCTTATCAGGAGGCTCGAGAAACCGAAGATCTCAAAAGAGACTCAAAGAGTCGTAGACCGGCTGAAGAGGAGATTTGCCTAGACTCTAAAGGGCGGAACGCGCGGCGTAATGAGGGCGGTGACATCCAGGGGATGATGTGAGGGGGTAAATATTGGGCAGCGGAACCGGGGGGGTCAAATTAACAGCGGAGACGAGGAACAATCGCGTAGATCTAGATAACGGATCGGCAAGGGGTCGGGCATAGCCTCAGAGGAAGGGAGAAAATAATAGGAAGTCGAAGCTTAAGAAACGCTCTGAACTCTTCACTGGCGCTTTAAACTGGCAAAAAAAAATCGGAATAGCACGTCGCCGGGACCGAGAAAAAAAGGGATGGGGGTCCTAGTGCAGAAAATTACGGTGCCGGACGGGGAGGTGCCAGTGCTGTCTACGACGTGGTACCAAGGAACGAGAAAGAGTCTGAAAAGAGACCGGACTAGGAGGGGCAACTCATGGGAGTCACGGGGGAAGCGAAGTTGCTGGGAGGCACATGCATCGATCTGGGAAGAAAGGAGAGAAAAAAGATGTCTCGCGCGGACAGGTGAAAAACAACGAAAGGGGGAGGTCGCACTCCAAGGAAAGGGCTTAGAACCACGGGCGAACGGGGGGGGGGGGAATGGACGGACGTGTTCTTGCCGTCATGGAAAATAAAAAGAGAGAGACAATCCGAGTTCGCGGCGAGAGGGGGGTAAAATCGGGGCAGGTAAGATCAATGGATTTGAAGGTGGAAATTAGACTTTACTTGAAGATATGGAAAGGCACAGGGGACATCAACGACGTGCGGGGCGGAACGAATATCTGGAGAAAAAAAGACTAAAGCGAAATCCTTTTACCTAAGGGGAGGTGGCCTGTTGGACATCTCTGGACCAGGCCAAGGGCAGGATGCGTATCAAGAGGGACGGGCTGGGTGAGGAACCCTGACACGCTTACGGAGTCAAGTCGAAGCAGGGAGTTCGTCAAAAGTGGTTGGCGAGGCGGGCGGAAAAAACAAGTGACCGTCATAGAGGACTTCTCCTGGCTCGAGGGGGAAGAGGGGGGGAAAGAGTGGAAAACCGGATCTGCCGGAATGCGGAGCATATGGGGGTCAATAATGGAAGGCAGTGGTCCCTGCGTCGGGATAGGATAGGTCTTTAGAGTAGAGCGTAAGAACCAAGGCACGAGCGTCTGGAACGGGAGTAACGTTAGTATTATAGAAAGGGGGGGTAAGTTCAGCCGCGACAAGTTTGGGAAGGGCGGATTCATTATTGAGTGGGCGTAAGGTACTATAAGTAACAAAAGACAAATAAAATCTAACTTGGAGTTCAACAACTATCAGGAGAGGAAATGGCTGCCGCCAGGAACAAGAGATCTCCAACCGTCCGGACCAAGATGAAAAAGTTGAGTGGAAGGGGAAGAATTCGAGGTAAATCTAGAGGAAATCTATCAGAAAATGAATAATGGAATACAATCGCGCGCGCCTCCACTCGAAAGGTAGGAACACGATAAGAAACCAGTATGAACTCTTCCCGTTGGGGGGGGCGGGACACCATGTCCAAATTCAGCCAGACCTCAAAAAACGAAATCAACGACCACGATTTTTGAGAGGAAAATCAGTAAGAC
>Ga0179591_1309334_pt1 | contig 10340 bp, 10 predicted proteins | sample CZOMad2_1_08_16f_FD_182891 | JGI IMG/M metagenome (GOLD analysis project Ga0179591, IMG submission 182891) | Vadose zone soil fungal communities from Angelo Coast Range Reserve, California, USA - CZOMad2_1_08_16fungal (PacBio error correction) | ecosystem: Environmental > Terrestrial > Soil >...
GTTGATGGAGCGCGAGCGCATTGGTTCACAGAACCGGATCTGAAGGAAAAAGGGCGGGCAAACGAGGGAAAAAGGGGTGAGAAGCGAGGGGGGTCGTGGTCGGGTCGTGTGTGCTGTAGTCGAAGCCCAAAAAGGAAAAAGAATGGCCAACACGCGTAGACAAAAAAGCCGAGAGACGGGAGGGGGCAAGAAAAAAAAGGGCTCCGTATAAAAAGGATCGACACAAAAACTTCAAGGGGGGTCATGAGGGTCGCCCTAAAAATAGCGGAAGGGGAACATAAATGGCCGAAATAAATAAAAGCAAGCAGATAGAAGCCGGGGTAAAGAACTCCAAGACAACAAATCACTAATGGGAAGGCAAGGAAAGAGTGACCCAGGAGGGTGTGTGCCAGGGAGATCAGGGGGAAACACATGAGGTTCAGAAAGAAAAGCCAACGGGGGTCGTTTGGGGTGGTGCATCTCGGTACATACCAGAGGAAACGAAAGGTGAGGAAAGGGGAGGAAGCAATACCGAAGTAAGGAGAACAAGAAAAGGCTCATACAGAACCACAAGACTGCAAAGAAGTTGACAGAAAGGAGAAGAAGCCAGGACGCATTCATATCGAAGGAGAAGCAGAGGGAGGGATAACTCGCGTACCGGGGTAAAGAAGAGGAAGGGGGAATGCCGAGGGGGTTCAAAACGAAATAGCCAGTCTCATGTGGGAAAAAGGGGGGAGAGGCGGGCAAGAGGGCATAACGCAAAAAAACGAGGTTGAATGTCGGGGGGCGATAGGAAAAAAAAAAAAACATACAATAGAGAGACCGCGTGCCCCCGAGGAGCGGGTGTTGCCTTCATGAAGGGGCGGGCGGTCAGAGCAACAAGCGTGTGTGGAAATGCGAACGGGGATTGGAACCGGAGCCACAAAGACCATGGGGGTCTAGTCGCAAAGAGGAAAACTAGGCGTCTTTGAAAAAGAAGGCACACCCCCTCAAGTGGCAAAGGGGTCGGTGCGGAAAATCAAAAAAAGAAGGAAAGCCTCACCAAAGGGTAGGAGTCTTTTAAAAGTCAATCCAAGGGGAGCCGGGGGTCTTTGGTCTGGCTAATCTGAGGGAGGAACTATGGGACTGACTGCAAAAGGGAGGCTCTTCAGCCGCACTAGCCGTTGAGGGGGAAGGGGAAAGAAGGATGCCTTACATGGTTAAAACCAGATTCTCCTCTCCAGGCGAGTGTGGGGGGGGTGGGGGGGGGAAAAGGGATCCTCTCCCAAGGAAATCAAGGACAGAAAACGGCGCAGGCGATTGAATTGTCCAAACACTAAGGTCACAGAACACAAAAATGAAGGAGGAAAATGCAAACGCCGAAAAACCCCCATAAGGGCCTCACGGAAAGGAAAAAAAAAGCAAAGGAGACAGGGAGCGGTAAAACGGGAAGAACGAGAGTAGGGGGGGTGGCGAGTGGGTTGGCGCCTTAAAGACGAGGACCCGGCTATAGACACACGGGGCTGATTTCGAAGTGAGAAAACGATCGCGGCGCAAGAGGTGCGCTTTAATATCAGTCTGATGAAGTGACGTAATCAGGGGAATCTACATACTCCCGAGAACAAGAAGGTGGGGGGTAGAGGAAGTGGGGCCAAAAAAAACAAAGTCCTGGAACGGTTAGTTGGTACGGTGGGCCCAAAGGTGCGGCCAACCGAAGATTAGGGGGGATAAAGCGAAATGCTGGATGAGAGGTCCTTGAATAAATGGAGACCCCGGTGAAGTATAAAGCTCTTTTAGGGCGGTGCGAAGTGGGGTCAGGTGACAAGAGAAAATGGCCTCTAGGTAAGAAGTCGCAGGAAGGAAAAAAGTGGAGAATTCTGAAAGATGAGCAAGAGAGCAAGCGGAAGGATTGGATATGGGCGATTAAAATCATGAAGCTCCCGTGGCGGCGACGATAGAGCGTCAGGGCTCTCTGTTCTAAAATTGATACGCAAATGTAAGTCGTCTTGACATTTGCGAAGGTTAGGAGGGTGTGTTCGGTTCGGGTTGCTCTGAGTGACGGGGGGGAGGACGCGGGTTCAAGGAAGTGTGGAAGGGGACGACGGATACTCTTCTGTGGCGACGGGAAGAAGGAAGGGAAATTAGGTCTCAGGGTGAGGAATCACAACTGAGAGAGGGGCGGATCGGGAAAAACGAGGGGAAGCCTGGAAAAGGAAGAGAGAGAGCACGGTCCGTAAACAAATGCGCGAAAGAGGTTCAACAGAGATCCCGGGCGCGGGGGCCATTGGAGGCCACGGGCACCACAACCTGAGGGACGTTGAAACAAGTGTGGAGACGAGTTAACGTTAAATAAAGAGTTTAGAGCAAGTCTAGAAGGGCCACCGGTCCCTCCAAAAAGGTCGCTGCCTTACATCCAGAGGACAGAAGGGGAAGAGAGTCTAAAAAAGCCGACCTCATAGAAAGACAAAGGAAGAGGGGGGCTTTATAGGGACGGATCCGCGGGTTAGAAAGTTCAAATTCTGCGGATCGCCTATCCCTAAGGACGTGGAAAAAAAAAAAAACTTCAAGGAATACAAAAAAAAGATCGCAAAGGGACGGGCTAAAATGTAGGGGACGCGTTGGAGCATACCTTTGTTTGGGCACAGACCTAGGGGGGAAGACGTCTTGGGGGCTTTGAAATTTGGGGAATAATAATACACGGTGAGAGAGGGATGCCTCCCAGTTTCAGGAGTATTTACGAACGGAGAGGCGTGGGAGTCCGCAGTATTTAAACCGACGGAGCGAAACCGGAAAAGGGAACAGCCGAACTTCTTCCGGTCATAGCGCGCGCAAAATCGGGAAGGGATTATAAGTCACAGGGGACAAATCGAAAGAAGAAACCTAATGTCTAGAAGATAGGGGGGGTCTCACGTGGAGAGGACAAAAAAAACGATGTGGACGATATCACGGGGAGAAAGCGCCACAAGAGAGGGGAGAAGGGGGAGAGCATAAGAGCCGGTGAGAGACCTATCACAAAATGCAAGCACGGAGTTAAAAAAGAACTGAACACAAGAGAAGAATATGTTCCCACCTTTGGCCGGAGACGCGCCAGGGAAAGCGTCACTGCGAGATCAAGGGCACTCACGCAATATCGCTTACATTCGTGGGGGGAGGCGACGTGTTGATGACACTGGAAAAGCGAGGGCTCTTAACTTACGTGGGGGGACGGGGGGTTTCAACTTGTCCTCTCTAGGGGGAGTTAGTCATCCTCTGTGGGCGGACTACACGATGTGGGGAGGTGGGTCGTCATGTGGGAGATCGTGCGAATGTATGCTGGTGTCTTTTCAGCGGAAGGAGGACCGGTGGGAACGCGGCCTGGACATGGTAAAGACGGCCCTGGGGGGGCCGAACACAGTTGCGAGGAGAAAGAAACTTCCCTGTGAAATAGGCAAGCCCTGTAATGTGAAGCGGGAGCCGACCTGGAGCGGCAGGGAAAAAGGGAAAGATCTCCCGGGAGACTACCGGGAGGACGGGGGGGGGGGAGTTGAGTTGACCGGAGAAAAGGGCGAAACGGGAGATGCGGACAGGAAGTCCTCTCCAAACGTGTCTGCATCCCGGAAGAGAAGGCGTGAAAAGAGGACGATAATTACGTCACCACTCAAAATCACCAACGCGATGAGCCAAAGAGAATGAAACGGCGGCGTGAGAAAAGACGCGCGATCGCTTTAATGGAAACACCGGAACGGGGGGAAAAAAGTCAGAAGGGGAGGAACGGGTCCGAAAGTGCTGAAGGTACGGACGAAGTAAAGGTCCTCCGTACGAGGGAACAAGAGGTGAGGGGCGGTGGATAATCAAACAACTAACGAGGTAAAAGGAAAACCCTCAGGAGGGGGCCTGGGGAGGACCAACCAGTAACTGTAATGCGAAGATCGAGTTGATGAGAAACAAAAAGGCGATGGGACGTCTGCCGCGGCTTTCTCGCGAAGCACGCACTTGCCCACTTGATCACAGGGGAAGTATCTCAACCGGTAGGACAAGAAAACTCATTCGACAGTCCCAATGCTCAAGAAGCCAGCCCCCGCAAAAAAAACTCCAAAGTACCCAGACTAAGGAAGGAGGGATTAATGGCATAACAGGCGTATCAAGCTCCACTAGGTTGTCCGCCAGTCGGAACAGAACAAGCAACGAGGTGAATCGAGAACTCCAGATCCAGGTAATCTAGCAACAGGGCAATCCTGGGCTAGAATGATAGTCGTCGTGTGGTAAGGCATGGTCGGTGGGGAAAAAGTCAGAGGGAACTTACATTTGGGAGAAAAAATAGAGGAACGGGGCAGCGGTCGTTGATGGAGGGAAAAAAGGGAAAAAGGGGGGGCGTCGTCACTGTGAACGGACGTGTAGTAGTATAATCGACCAGAAGGGGGGGCAAATAGAAGGGCTGGTAGGGTATCGGAACCGTAAAGGGGAGGAAGAGAGGAACCTACAAAAAAGAGGAGGGAAGTTCATTACGGAAACCTGAGGAAATCGAATTAGGCAATAGTAAAGACGTAAGGAAGGGTCCTGCTTCTAACTGAAAAGAGCCTTTTTTACGAATGACAAGAAAAGATCGGAGGCCTAAAAAGGGCGGCTCGGGGCGCTATGCAGCCCACAGACCGCGCATTGAAGAGAGTCTCCAACCTCAAGGTATGAAACTACTTAACAAGAAATCAGAGTGTTCAGGGGTCAAATCTGAAAACACGGGCATGAAGTTGTTATTTCTTGTATAATTCAGCTTATGTGAATTAGAGCCGGACGGAACGCCTTAGCCGGCAAACCCGAGAAGCCAAACAAAAGGGGAAGGTCCGGGGGGAAGGTAAAAGAAACTTGGCGGACCACGATTGTGCGAAAAAACGCCGCGCGCCGTAAAAAGCACAGTTTGGGGCAAGGGCGCGCAAACTGAGGAAAAGGTTCGCATGACGAAGAAGGTGGGGGGGGGGGAGGAAGTAGACCGTCGCTTAGGTCTCTCCAATAGCAAACAGCTGGCACGTCAGTCAAAAACCCCAAAAAACGTGGAAAATCGATTTAGAAAACCTGGTCGCTGAGGGGGCGCTGGACAAAAGGAGTATAGAGAGGACGCAGCGTCTTCGGGAGGGGTAGTGCAGGTAGAGGAGGGAACAGCGCCTACCTTATGTCAATTAGATGAAAAGATGAAAGAATGGGGACAGGCTGGCGAGGGTCGGCGCATACAAAAGGCAAATCCATGTGGAGAAAACACGAAGGCCGCAGTAAAACATAGCTAATAAACCGCTTAGAGAGTCGAAGAGTAAAGTCTACCGTAGGAAAACCGTGAGTGAAACAATAGCCCGACGACTGGGGGAGACAAGAGCGCTCAAGGCAAGCTTATAATTGTCACAATGGCCAAGTAACAGCACTGGGGGAAGAACGCCAAGAACGATAAGAGAACGAAAGCTAACATCTGTATACAATAGGCGAAGCTAGGGGTCAAACCAGTGGCCGCTTGGCAAGAAAAACCTCAAAAAACCGGAAAAGGGGAGAAAAAAGGTCTTCCCATGAACACACGAAGTCAACGGATACGCCCCGAGGGGATGGGGGGGGGGCAAGAAAGAAAGTAATTAGACGGTTAGGAAAATTCAGGAATGGAATCGGATCTAGGGACTAAATCATTGGTAAACCAGGGCACGAGATTGGGGGGCGCTGTACATAGACTGAGAAAAAAGAAAGGATTAGTAGGGAGAAGGTACATTGGGGAGGGCATAACTGCACACCAAATGGTGAAAGATGAAGAAAAGCAGCTGCATGGTATTAAACAGAGAACGACCTTGGGCGTACGACCAGTGAATTAACAACGCCCTGACGTGACAGACACGCTCGGACTGGGGGTGGGCGGTCTCAGGGGAAATTTAGTCACTCTCGGAGAAATACGGGGTGAGGGAGGCAGAGTGATGACAGCATGGGCTGTCTGCTTGCGGGAGAGGAATGAAGAGGCGGCGAGTGAAATAAATACAGGGAGGAGGGGAGAACGTGTGGGGACCAAACAAAGCGGTTCACAGGGGGTGCAGCACTATACAGCAGGATAGAATCTGACATGACCGCAAAGTCGGAGCGGAGGAGGCATCAAAAGGGAACCATTCCTAAGGGAAAACAATAGGGAAGACCCAGACCAAACTGGAAAAAACCCCGCAGCAAAGACAGGCACTATCGGGGTCCCAATCTCTGTCAGCAAACGGCAGGGGTGACAGAGGAGGCGTATCTTGTTGAGTGAAGCACACTGGATGGAGTGGCGGGTAGTGAGCGTCTCAGGGGGGAGCAGAGCCGAGGTGGTCGACAGAGCCAGCGATAAAACTTGGGGGGCAAGAGAGGACCAAAAAGGGCAACACTAAATCTGCGTCGACGGAAACCAACAAAGGTGCGAGAGGTGCTGTGGCCGCCGCACAAGATGACTTCAACACGGCAGACCATAACTTCACTGGGAAAGGGCCGCGGGGGGGGAGATGAAGGTGGGATAAATCTCGACAAGACTAGAATACGTGAAGAGAATAAAACTGATGGCGAACATCTCGAACACCTCGGACAGAAAAAAGGCATGGCAAAACCAAGACTCGTAATGCGCGCAGATTACACGGAATACGATTATACGAAAAGGAAGACGTACCTAGGAAAGGGCGCGGATACTTGTCCCTGGAGTGAGGGGATTTTGTAACACCTTACAGGATAATGTGTGGATGTAAGGAAGGAGTGTCAAAGTGGCTTTCCAGCGACCCCGGAAAAACAAAGGCGCGAAGGCGGTAAAGAGAAAGAAAAAGGGGAAAAATCAAAAAAAGTGCATCGATTGGGTCAGTATCAAACAAAACGTGAAAACAACTACATAAGAGGAAAATCAAAAGGTGCTATCCGCCTCCAATGGGTAGACAGATGATTCGGGGGGTAGACAGGGGGAAGCTAAAAAAAAAGGGGGGGGGGGGGAGGGGTGAGGCCAGTGACGGACCTAACCCTCTGACTGGGCACAACCTAAAGAAGGGAACGACGAGAGCGAGAGGGAACTAAAAGTGTGAAATAACACGGTTGAGGAGAGGCGAAGAAAAAGGGTTCACTCTTGTGGGCGGGAGCGCCGGGGTAAAGGTGAGGTGCCGCTCGGGGGCAAGTGCAGCGGGCTCGAGTGACAAGGACTTGTTAAGTTGATGAAATTAAGTCTACAAACACACGAGAAGCAGGAAAGAGTCGGGTAGGGAAAGGGGACACGCTTTGTAACAGGGGGATGGGCGCGCCGCGGAAGACAGAGGGGGGCGAGCGGTAGCTGCGTCTCCTAACAGAGCAGACAATGGGGGGGGGGGAGGGTCGGAATGGCAGGAAAAACAAGGTTCTCAAGAAAGTCACGACGGCGGAATAATGCGATTGAAGGGGGGGATCCTCTTGGGGACCGCCCGACAAAAAAGGAAGGTCGGGCCAGCAGGAGACCAAACTACCGATGGCGCCCGGAGATCACGGGGAACAGTCAGGAGAGGATAGGAAGTAAATTCGGTCAAACCTCCTCAAGGGGAGGAAGAATGGAGAGGGGAGGACCATGATCGCCGAGAAAAAGGGCGTACAGAAAAATGGGGCGAAGAGGGGCGAATAAAATACTCCTAAAAGCAACAACATGATATTAAGGACATTGAGAGCGGGGAAAGGGAAATAAAAATCTTGGGACTGATGGATCCGAAAGCGGGGGGGGAAGGGGGGGGGAAGACTGTTCTACGAGACCTGGGAGACGAAGGAAAGAATGCGGACCTTGTGATCGGGCGGCCCTCTAGGAAGCGAATCTGCTGGAGGTCGAGGACGAGGTGGAAAACAGAGCGGAGGGAAACAGCGTAACTCTATACTCCCGTCTCCAGGGGTTCACCCTGAAGGGAAGCAAAAAGAATACCTGTTCTCGACTAGGTGGAGCGGGGCGTGAAGCCTTGAAGGAGAAAAACCATAGAAGACAGTGATCAAAAACAATATCGGTCCAAGGGAAACGACGAAAGCAGCTGGAGGGCTTCGGCTTGGGGAGAGGGAAGGGGATCATGTTCATCCACAAGGGGACCATGGGAAGGGGGCACCGCGGGAATGTCGGCAAGCGGGAAGAAAAAAATGACGATGTCTGAAAAAGATCGCGTAACGAAACACAGAGAATAGTTGACTTGGTCCCTTATACGAAGAGAGACCGCGGCGGAAGAAGGAATGTGAGCTAACTCTGCAGGAAAGAAGCAAGGTTATACGTAGGCCGTTAAAAGGGCCAATGTACAGGAGGCAATACAGGTCAAAGAAGGCAACACATCCATGAGTCAGGAAAACCTAGGTGCAAGGAAATGGAAGGGATGGAGCCGAGAGGGGGGTGTCTTAAGAAATGGAAACGGGGGTAGGAGGGTGGGGGCCTCACGGGTGGGAAAACGTAGGAATTCTGACAAGCCGAGCAATGGGGTGGGGCGAGGAGTCAGTGCCTCGTAAAAAAGCGGTAAAGTGGCAAAAAGGGTCCATCTGGGACGGAGGAGAAAATAAGTTGGGGGCGGATCTCTCATTTCAGACTGCAGAGTCCGCCAAGAAAAGGAAAGGGCCTCGCATAAAAAAACTGCCGGGACAGTAGGAAAGGCTCGAGGTAACGTGCGGAAAGCGTTATACTCGGGTTCCGGTGGTGGACGAGCGGGGCGACGACAGGCTTTAGGGGTCCACACCATCCCACTTTTGACGGGGTAACTGGGGGACAATAGGGGGGGGGAAAAAACTCCATACGCTATGGAATCCGCTCTTCAGTGGGGGGGGCGGGCAAAAAGTTTATCGGCAGGGGTGAATAGGAAAGAAAAAACGAGACAGAATCTTCATGACGAAAAGGGACGGGGGTTGGGCCTGGAATGAAACGATGGTACAGGAGGGCTGAAAACAAAATCGGCGCAAACCATCTCAGAATCGGGGAGAAGGACGGAGAATCTGGTTTGTGTTCTGCCGCGAGAAAAACCACGACGCCAGTTGACAAAGAGGGGGGCGCCGACGCTCGAACCTATATTCTCCAGTTCAAAAATCACTTAACGAAGAAGTCCAAGGAAAAACATGGGGGAAGGCGTTAGTATAGGAAGAGAATGCCAGATACCCTGGTGGGCCAGATAAGGGAAGGACTCTCTGAAGCATTTCGTGGCTAAGAGGGGGTGCAGAAGGGGGTCTGGGGATTATAAGTGTTTGCACGCGAGGCCTGAGGGAGGAATCTGCTGGACCGCAAAAGGGAGGAATCGCCAGGATCCGCCGGTTTTAAGGGGGGTTCGAAGAAGGAGCCTTCTGGGGGGTAGGTGCCCACGGGGGGTGGGCAAAGAAGGAATCAATAAGCAGGTGAGAATCAAAAATGACAGATAATAATAATAAGAGGAGAAAAGCAGCAAACGAATGACGTTAATATCCCACTGAAAGAACGACAGGATACCAGCAGGGAGAACACCAAGCCCAAGGTATCTTGGACATGTGGGGGGGGGGGGGGGGGGGGGGGGGGGTGGGGGGGGGGGGGGGGGGCTAGTTCTAAAGACAGGTTCAGTCACGGTAGAAAATCGAAAAAGGTCTATGAAGTCCGTGGAAAGCAGAAAGGCGTCAACTCGCAAGGGTTCTATGCGAAATAATGGCTAAAGCACTGTCAACGAAGACTATTCACGGAGAGATCGTGGGATAAAGTCTTTGGGGGGTGGTAGAACACAACAGAAAGATGGCCATGGGGAAAGAGGACTGGGGCAAAAACGGATCACATCCTTGGGAAAAGACGGCAGAATAAGGGGTCGGTGAACTCAGAAGGAGGAATCATCCTGCACTAAGGGGGGGGGGCCAAAGCTGTCTTGTCAGGTGAACGTTCGTTGGGGGGGCAAAAAATTAGTCCGATGGGCACCTGAACGGACAAGTCGCGCTTAGCGTGTCACAGAACACTGGTTCGGAGTATGCGCACAAGGAGAGAAGCGGACACGGCCGCGGAGGACTTGGCATATTGGGAAACATGCCTTCCTCTGCACAGCCTTAAGAAAGGACGGCGTCTTAGAGACTGGGGGACCAGAGTCGCAAACAGTCGAATCTTCGGGGGAAAGTGGCAGGTGCGGGCGAGAGAACGAGGGAGCAAGTTGGCAAATTGAAAGCGAAAGGTACGGGCGCAGACGCCTTGCAGGGACGCAGAAAAGCTCCTTCACTACGGTCGCATGGGATCAGAGGCAGGTGGTTTCTGAGGGTCGCGGACCGCCCAGGCAAATAGACTGAGCGGGAAGGTTCACTAATTTCGAGAAAAAGTGGGGGGGACCTCGCGACCCTTAAAATCAACACTCGGTACGAGGGGGGTTGCGACAAGTCAGGAGCCAGACAACCGGCTGGACGGGGTCCTGAGCCAGGGGGATTGAGGTATCTCGCATGGCGACTAGAATCCTTCTCCT
>Ga0179591_1315544_pt1 | contig 10340 bp, 14 predicted proteins | sample CZOMad2_1_08_16f_FD_182891 | JGI IMG/M metagenome (GOLD analysis project Ga0179591, IMG submission 182891) | Vadose zone soil fungal communities from Angelo Coast Range Reserve, California, USA - CZOMad2_1_08_16fungal (PacBio error correction) | ecosystem: Environmental > Terrestrial > Soil >...
TTGGGGGGTAGCTTAGGTTCGGGGCGTTGCAGGACGGTGAGAGACGACTGAGGACCCCGGTGTAGCTCACCTTACCATCAGTCGAGTCTCAGGCGTTGGCGACATTGGGAGGGACACAAGCATGTGACTGAGTGGGTTGGGAATGTATCGATCCCGAGAAACTCAGGGTACGGAGAAACGCATCGGCCTTCTAGGCAGGGGGGGGAAAAAAAGGTGTGCTGGTATCCCGCTCCGGTTGGGACTGGCATTCCTCCCATCACGACCACGGCTAGAGGGAAAAAAGTAAGACGAAAGATTATCCCATAACCAGATTCTACGCCTGGCGGAGCACTTCACGTTTAGGCCTAGGGTTTCACGGAGAAAGGGGGGAAACGGGTCGGCTATGAGAGTAGATGAGAAAAAAAGGTTCCCAGTGTCTCAAGCTGCGGAGAAACACATAGAGAGCGAGTCTCTAGGGAGCCGGGCTTTGGGGGGGGGGGCCTGGCGGCCATTAGGAAGGAGACGCCTAAGCTGACGGCAGGGTTACAGGGAGATTAAGTATCGGGGTCCTCTGAAGCGAGAAAGGGAGCAAACGCTTGCTGAATGAATTTTGGGGAACCGAGATTTCCAAATCGATGGAGAGGGGGGGGGACCTGAAAAATATGCTCAGACACAAACGGCCGAACAATTCCGCTTGACTATAGCTGCTCAAGCCTCCTCACTCAAGGGCTACAAGGGGAGAGGAATATCTCGGACAACAAAGTAGGAAATAGAGGTTCGCTCGCGGCTGGAGAGGGCTCGTCGCTGCTTTATCAGAGACGTGTCTCGAGAAAAAAAGACAAAGGGAGAAAAGAAACTTAACGTTCGTGGCGGCGGCGCCCGGGTAGCGGATGAAGAATCTCGGATCTCCAAGCAATCAGGGCTGGACGAAAATGGAGGAAAGGCCATTTCTCGAATCATAAAAGAGCAGGCTATCAGGGTCGAGGCCACTCATACAGGTTCCCGATTCTAGTGAAGGGCGCTAAATCAGGAGGTGATCTTTTCCGCAACCATAACGGCCGAGAAAGGGTGATGGTTTGGCGCAGAGGGGAAGGGGAAAAACCCTTTCACAAATGGAGTCCTCATTAGAATAAACTCATCTCCGACTGGAGATGTTTGTCCTGGGGAGGTAGGAAAATACGAAGGGGGCCGCTCCCTTCTTTTATGGCAGCTCTACGCGCGAGGGATAGCTCACTTCTATTTCAGCAAAGTGGAGATCAGGCATTTAACGGGTCAGGAGGGATTGAAGAAGCAATTTCCCCCAATACAGGTAAAGATTAACTGGAACTGTCCACGGGGAGGCGCCTCTGGTGAGTGGAAAAAGCATGCCTAGCTGGGGAAAGCTCGAATCTCACTCAGAACGATGATTAAAAGGAAAACGGGAAGCCTCATGATACCTCTTATTAACGGAAAGGCATCATGGCCGATTAAGACGTCGCTGCCTCGAAAAGGAGGGGGGGGAAGGGGTATTGCCGACATGTGTTCAAAGGGCAGCAGGAAGAGGAAGGTGGGTGGAACGCTAACAACTTGTTAACACCAACAATCGAAAACAAAGCTTTAAGCCCATTCGGCCCCAGGGACGGAAAAAGTTTGAATTTACGGGTACGGGGGGTAGTAAGCATGCAGTTACGGTACAGGAAGAGTGGAGTAGGAGGATCCTTGAAAGCGAAAAATGAAGGATCATTGACCAAGCTGGGAAGCACGGGGATCCGCTCCGCAGTCTGTCGGGGACTAAGCAAAGGATAAAGCCCCCGAAAGAAGAAACCATTACGAAGGGGGAAGAAACAAATGGAGAGGAGGGGGGATGAGGGGGTAGAGGGGAATGAGAAAGTCCTGGGGAGGCGCAGGCTCATATAGTCCCAAATAGAATGGTAACTCAAGAGCCTATACCAATAAATATCCTCATAAAAAAAAGAAGAGGGGGGAATTGGGGAAGTCATCTCTCTCCTGTATCATCCAAGTCCGAGAGACCCGCAGGCTCCCTAATTTCGGAAGAATTCAAAGGGGGGTGGAAGTGGAGGCTTGTCTTTCTGGGAAGGAAAGGAGTTCTTTAACGCGCGGTTCGAAGAAAACCATGGGGGGACTTTAGCGCTTGAAAGGATCGTATTAAGGGTAGGGAGAGAGCAGGCGATTCCTCCACAAAGTAAGAGGGGGGCAGGAAAGATTCTCGACAAGACCCATGGCCGATGGGCCAAAAGAGAATAAAAGGGGAAAGGAAAAAAATCTCAACACGGCCGCCCCAGAGGATTGGGCAAAACTATCCCTCGAAAAAGAAAGGGAGAATACTAGTGTAGATCAAGATGCACCCAACTTGGAAAAGGGAAACAAGTGATTTTCTTGAAGACTTAGTCCCACTAGGAATGCGGAAATTGTAACTACAATTTCGTTGTGATAAGAGTCCAGGATGGACGGATAGTGAGCGCTACCCTATCACGGCCTCGGCGAGGGACGATCAACTAGATACGGCCGGCTGTCTCGTCAAAAACTCAAAGCCTGATCAAGGACGGAGCCCCTTGATCGCCGTGAAAGACTGAGACCACTCGTGAGAGGCCTTTTACGCCTCGCCAGCCGGGGGGGGGAGAAATCATTAAGTAAGGTGCTATCCTAAGGGGGGATCAGTTACATGGGTCTTCATCGCACGAGTCTGTTTCTAGAGTATAGGGAGAATTTAGAAGCAATAAACCGCAGTACCCCGAGCATTGTGCCGGAGGAATACACCAGAAGAGGAGAGCCTCAATATCTCTCCAAGATTGGCACTAAGGACTTTCCGGTAACAAGGGGGGGGGAGGGACTCCTGTCTTGGAGGAGCTAAGGACAGACTCCGTGAGAAAAGTCGAACTCTAAGGTAAGAAACGATTCACCAACGGGAAAATCGGAGGGTAAAAGGATTTATAAGATGTTAGAACTCTTGCTAATGAGAGGGAAACTGAAAAACACAGGTTTCCTTAATTGACGCGTCGAAATGGGGGTCGTCTTAATGTCGTTTGGACAGGCGGCTGGGATCCTGCGGGATCATGGGGCGCGGGGGGGTCGAGACACACGAACAGAGCACCGTGAAACGTAGAACTCATCATCGATCTCAAGGAGGGAGTGATTGGGAAGTCCAGGCGCGCGGATGAGTGTTGTGTGCGCAGGGGGGCTAAAAAGCGCAGAGAGGGTAGAAATCACTGAAGAGAAAATAAATCTTCGAGAGGGGGAGTCCAGGTGAGACGCCACGGAAAACAGGGAAAGGTTATTCATGGAGGGAAGTCGGAAGAAGCTTTAACGTCACCGGAAGAACGATTCTGGGTGACTCGTCTTAGGAAAAAAAAAAAAAGGGGAAAAATTCATTCGAATCAGTTGGAGGAGGAATCTAACTTGGGGGAGAGAATAATCCCTTAAACGCAGAGGGAATTGGAGAAAAAAATGGGCAGAATGGGCGCTCTCTCCCACGGCAAAACAAATCCTTCGGGGGGTCTTGACAGAGTCCTCTTTTAGGGTAGAGGGGTGTCCCCCGGGGTTAGTATGGGGAGTAGCTCGTGAACTGAGATCGAAGGGAGAAATCTACTGCCGCGGAGGGGGAAAGGATCGGATGAGATTCAAAAGAACGCATCAGGGGGGAAACCGCGCGGGGACACCGTTCAAGGTAAAATTCGCTTTAATGGGAAGCTCATTTCGGAGGGGGAGAGAGGCTCTCACTCGCGGGGGGGGATCATGAGGGGGGGGGTTACGACGACCCAGGGGGCTAAGACGTAGATGGATAACGAGCAAATACAGGGGAAGCGGGTCACCTTCAATAGACCTCGTAGGGGGGGTGTGGGGGGGGGGATTTGGTTGAACTCGGCAAAAGAAAGAAGGAAAACGAAATTGGTTCACGCAAAAGCCGTGGTGAACCAACCGGGGACTTCGTCTGGGGGATCGGAAGGGCACTACGAAATTTGGGAAAAAAAGGGACAACCTGCTTACGCAATCGGGAAAAAACTCTTGCTCGGGGGGGAATGAAGGAACAGATCGGGCGGCGTGTAAGGGAAGCTGGATCTGGGGGGGGCATCTTTGCGAGGGGGGGTTTCCATCGGAAGGGATACTGCGGAAGTAAGTGGGCCCGGGGCCAACTAGGACTTGGGGGGTAGGAGGAAGAACTGAATAGACCGACGATCTGCAACTGTAGGCGAGGAGATTGTTAAGGAAAAGTGGAAAGCGGAGAGTTACGAAATTCAAGTTCACTCAAGCTCGAGGCGGGGGAATACGCCTCCTAAGAAATAAAAAAAAAGAAGAAAAACAAAAAGTTCAAAGACCAAAAAGCGAAAATTAAGAAACAACAATCTCAGAAGAACTGCCAGAGGTCACGGAGGCTTCTGAAAGGAGCCAAGGGAGAAAAACAAATGGAGAAAGAAGAAGGGAACAATTGCCGGCTTCTGGGGCAGACGGGGGAAGAAGATAATCAAGGAATAACGAAAGAATACCTAGGAAGAAAGAAAATGGGGGATTGGGGGCGGCGGCCTTCAACGGATCTTGGAAGCGTCTCATGGGCCTGGGAAAAGCTAGAAGCGTGATCGAAAGGTGCGGACGGTGTCGCTGGGCGGACTAAAAAAAACAGAAAGAAATTAGATTGTCAGAGCGATTCAGGGGGGGAGGCAATATGAAGATACTCACGGGTGTAGGAATGGGAGGGGTCAGGGGCGAATCCCTGACATGAGAAGGGAGATTACCGGAATTTGAGTGTAGGCAGAAAAGGGCAGAAGTTTTGCTTTTGTTTTTGAAAGGGGTGGGGAGATTAACTTTCCAATTTTCCAGGGAGGCCCAGGTAAGCCTATTGGCTATTTCGAAGCCTGAAGGAACGCAACTCTTCTTGTAAATCTGGAAGGGAGAAGGATTGATAATGCTGCAGCGGGGAAGCCTGTGGGGTAGGCTTAGGTGATAGGGTATCAGGCCTAGGATAGATGTCTGTTCAAATCGAGAGGAGAGAAGTCATTTCGTGCGCAGGCGTGGCGAGGGCGGGTAATCGCGGAGAAAAGCGAAAAGCGTCATCAGGCCGATCAAAAATTAGAGGCCGTCTAACTCCGTCCTGAACATGCGCGACGCTCGAAATCCGTGCTCAAAAAAGGAGCGGTGGTGAAGAAGATCGTCATCTGGGAAGAGGGGACGCGATCATTATATAGTAGAGCCATGTTGGAAAGGGTGCATCGCAGGAGAAAATCGAGCGCGTCTCTTCTCGAAGTATGGTGGACATGCTGCCTCAAAGATCGGCCTTCGAAACAAGCGACCTTCCGAGGAACCTCGACCTTCTTATCAGCCTAAAAGAACGACCTATGAAGGGGGGGACTGGAAAGAGGTCTTCCTTGAGCCAATGATACGAGAGATGTATTCTTGACCGACAGCTCAACGAAATGCAAAAAGTCCTCCTGAACCTCTTAAGGGGCTGCGCAAGTCTAGAAGGAGAAAGAGGGAAAAGAAGGCCAGAACTATCCTCTCTAAAGAACGCCAGAAGACGAATCTAAGATCTATGGAAAATAAGGAAGAGAAGGGAAGGAGTTTCGCTAGTCGGGAGGGGGCTGGAGCAAAAAAAAGAAGTAAAAAGGAGGTACGAGTTTGCAGGCGCATTTTTCAGGTGGGCCGGCGAAGAGGCTATCATCAAGCGAAGGAGAGGAGTACGGCAGTCATCATTGGGGGGAAGGGAAAAGGAGAAGGACTGGAACCTCAATCCGGGCTCGGTCGCATCGGGGACATTCAGCGGGCCACAGGAAGTCCATTTGTTCAAGAAGAATTCGGGGTAAGATCTATGCTGACAATTTGAGCAACCAGCGGGAACCAAAGCAGGATGGTGTTTCACGCCAAGGCTGAGAAACCTTCAAACAATGGGGGGGGGGGAATCATCTACGCCACGTGCGTGAAGATGGGGAAGATCGCCGGTATCCAAGCGAAGGTGAAAGAATTCGCAGACCGCGCGAGGGAGTCGGCTCCGAAGTTGAAGAGTGATAATAGGCATGAATCGGGGTTTCAGAAGAAAAAACTAGTGGGAACAGGGCAAAAGGCCCAGCGGAAAAGAAGGATTCCTTGAAGGACCTCTTGGGGTGGCGTTCGAAAGGAGGGGCCTCTCGCTCCCCCGCGGAAACTGGAATGTTTTCTAACCAACTCAACTAGAGAGGTGGTACCCTAGGGGGGGGACGCGCTATCTAAATCCGGGGCCCTTATTCCTTCAGAGGAACTCTCGAAAAACTCATTTAAGGTATTGGCCCTGGAAAATGCACTCAAAAAAGGGGCATACACAAATTTTTGTCTCCCTCTCCAACACCGGGTTGTCCACTTTTAGCCCGGACAATGGATGGGCCCTTAATTTAGAATCGGGGGGAAGGGTCGGGAATCATTATTTACTAAGGTACGAAGTGGAAGTAATACTGAGAGGGGGGAAAAAAATTGGAGCAGCTCAAAGGTTTAAACAAACGAGTTCACAAGGGGCCGAGCCGGCTACATACGTTAAAGGCCTCCATACATGTCGGAACACGAGAATTTGCCGCCCACCATGGATCCCAATGTACTCAGAGCCGGGGGGGGCAAAGATAGAGTCGGACCAATGGGGGAACTTAAAGGGCCTAATGGACTCTTACCTATGATCCTAAAAGTCATCCGAGGTCATGGGAATGGGGACAGCGGCTCACGGGGGTGAAAGAAAACGGTTAATGCCGATCCCTCGAAGAATAATGCAAATGACACGTCTTCTAGGGCTTGCGTGGGTCGGTGGGTATTCCGGGCGTAAGATATAAAACTCGCTGGCAACAGACCAATCAGGATGCAGCTACCTCTACTTACACGGGGGAGCCTGAGAGATTTGGTCAATCTTCACGGATCGACTGAATTAGAGGGAGGGGTTTCTATTCTATCACATACAGAAAGAAGCAGGCTTGGCTGGGAAAGAATCTTCCGACAAGCGAGAAGAAACTCTATTTCCAAAATCTAGGAGGGTACGAAAAGGAAAAGCCAGAGAAAAACTCTCCCATCTTGATTGCACCTCAAGAAATCACCCTAGAAGACCAAGAATGGGGATCAGTCCTACTCATTTCGGACTTCTTCACTTCCCAGGTTTGGGGATCCTCTCCCCTATTGTTTTCAAAGAAGGAAACCTAAAAGAAGGCTGTATTGTTACTCACAAGTGGTGAGGGGGGAGGTGTCTAGGTCCCAGGGGCGGAGAAATCGGGGACAGTTCCTTCGAAACTAGGGCGCTTCTCTTTCGTAGCATCCGTCCAGTAAAAGAAGGAAGCTGTGGGTCTTCGCGAAACAGAAGATTCCTGACACCTCAAGAAATCCGGGGAGCCAGTTAACCATACTGCTCTAAAAAATCTGAATGGGTAGAAGGGTTATAGGGGGGTTTCCAAGAAGAGGTCCCGAAGACTGGGTGTTATACATCCTGCTAGCAGTTCAGGGGGGGGGGAAGAACGGCACTTCTCATTTAAGGGCGAAGAATCAGGTACAGCGCGGCACAAAAAAAAAAAAAGACGTTAAGGGACGCCAGCCTGAAAAGATTCAGGAGAGGGAGCGCTTTGAGCGCAACAGGGGGAGAAAAAAAAAAGTCCACTGACGTGCTTGATGCTCAGGGCTGTGAAAGGAGAGAAGGCGAATCGATTCGGGTCTATAGCTACAGGAGGGTCAGACCTTACCGACCGAGACCAAGAGGGCGTCGGGGCGGTCATCGGGTCAGCGGGGGGAAGAAGATAAACAGGGAAGTGTAAAGTCAATGCCTCTGCACTGTCTCGTAGACTTCTGGAATAGGGGCAGAGAAAATCAAGGATGGAACTCCACTGTCAGCGTAGCAAGTAGCAAACCTTACGTGCAGCAAGGACCGAAATCGTGCCTATGGTAACCAAAAACAACGAGGGTGTTGATGAAAAAGAATAGGGAAGAAATCGATCTCTTTCTTCTGCTGAGTTGGGCAACTAAAACTAGAAGGCTGTAACGAATACCGTATCTCAAATCAGGACAGGGATCAGAGAGGAAGAAGAAAAACAGGAGGGTTTATATGCGGGCCAGAAACGTTTGTTTAGGTCGCCCAGTCAAAAGAACTTCTTGACATCCTAAGAGTTTTCTCGGCGGTTAGCAAAGGGGAGGGGAGCGAAATGGGTATAAGCGAATCAGGGAAATCGAGAGAATCGCTTGAGCTTCAGGGGGCCAGGAGAAGAAAAAAGTCTTTTCAGGGTGAAAATTCAGGACGTTGCAAAAAGTCCTCCAACCGCTAGATACGGGAAAGGGGGGGTATGGGCGAAGAACGTGAGGGGTCGGTGAAAGGGGAGAATCTGGGAGGCACTCTCGAAAAGCGTGCTGAAAACTATAAGGGGGATGGAAAAAAGGGCGCTGGGTTATTTACACCGCTCTGGGGGTACACCGGTGATTCGTCTTCACCTGGCTTTTGTGGAATCTCAGGGTCTTGTTCTCAGGGGGCGGGGAGCCTGGGGGGGGGGGTTGCTAAACATCTGCCTTCCTTAGGAGATCAGAGAGAGAGGGAAGATGCTGTGAGCGGGTGAGAAACCTCTTAGGGGTTTGGGAGTATGGTTTGGTAGGGAGGGGTTGTTTTGGTGTGGTTTGGTGTTTGTGGTTGGGGTGAACTCCTCTTCCAAGGAGGAGGAAAAAAGTGGGGGCTTCAACAGCAGACAGAATTCGTGACTGATACACTACTCTTTCTGGGTTAGGATGTCAGTCAAATCAGGAGCAACATGCAGTCTTCTCTGAAGTATCCTGGGGGGGGGGCAGGGGGGGGGTGGGGGCTTTGGTTAGGGGGCTGGTCTTCGGTCGGAAGATTAATCAGTGGCTTGGAACTAGGTATATGGGGGAAAGACTTGGAGAAGAACATTGCTATGGGTTTGAGCGATAGAGGTTTTCTAACGGTAAGGGGGGGAAGTGGGAAACGTTGGGGGGTCCAAAGAAGGGGGGTGCCAAACATTCTCAGGAGCTCTAAGGATTCCTCGTAAGGGTAAAACTAATCTTCAGGAATGGGGGGGGGGGGAAAGGACCTTTGGACCGGCTCTTAGGGGCAAGAGAAAAATGGGCTCATTTCCCGGTGAAAAATAAGCGGTTAAGCCAAGCTCAGGAAAGCGAGAAAACTCATCCTCCCGAGAGTTAGGCCAAGTAAGAGGCTCAGAAAATGAAGAACCGTGCTTTTATGGGCTACTAAAAGCATGCTCGGGGGAAGAGTTATCGTCCTTTCTGGGGGGGGGAGCTGGCAGAGTTGGAGGCGAGTATTTAGTAAAATCTGGTTATCTTCTGTTGGGGAACGCTCTTCTTGGGGAAAGGAGAATTCACCTTCTTCCGGCAGGTAAGGGGAAACAAAAGAATCGGGGGTTTTTATCTGAGGGGGGGCCGAATGAGCTTTAGTCATACAATCAAGTGGGGGTCCGATTCGAAGAGAGAGGTGTCTTTTCACCTTTCAAAATGCGACTGCTGTGGATTGGTCGCTCACAGAAGAATAAACGAGGGATTTAAATTTTGGGTAAAGTCAGTGCAGATTAGTTACCGCTAGCCTCTACCTGATTTATGGAAGTCATCAGGGGCCAATGGGGGGAAGGAGTGGAACGGGGTTGTTTGTATAGGACGGGGGGGAAAGTATTAACGCGCGGAATTTGCACAAATCAAACTTGCTTCCTGAGAAAGACACGGGGAAAGAGACACCGCCTAAGTACGACACCCGCATGTAAAGAGGGAGAGTTGACTAACGGTCTGTGTTGTCCAACATGCGCGAAGGGGCGCCAAGACACGCGTGAACTTGGTGATGGTGCAATCAACAATCCCCCGAGCTCGCTGGAGGGGTTTCAAAGAAAGATGAGCATCCCGAAGTTGCGCTGCTGTATGGGCCTAAATCGCGCGAAGAAGCGGAAAAGGGGCAGACGATCCAAGGAACTTTTCGAAGGGGCGAGTGAGATTGACCCTCGCGCAGATGAGGAAGATCCTAGTCGAGAAACGAAATTGGATAAGAGATAAAGATAAAGGGGCGGATCAGTAAGAATGAAAACGCCATGGGGGGCCCAGGACAGTTCGAAAGAGCTAAGCTATAGACTCACTGCTTGGGGGAAATAAAGGCCATCTGCTCGCAGGCGACGAGGAAGAGAAGAGAGGGGGAAGTGCAGGGGACTGCAGACTAAATACCGTGTGGTGAAACGAGGGCATCTTCAATGGTCAACCCAGTGGGGGAGGCCAGCTATAGGGAAGGAATGCCACGATTAGGTCATCATTACCTCTACCTCTCAGAGGGAAGGCCGCAAACTAAAGGCCAGCAGCCCCCTAGGAGCCTTCAATCTGGAAGGAAGAAAAATAAAAAAAGAGAAAAAAAAGCCGCTCAGCTAACCTCACTCCAGAACTAT
>Ga0179591_1325325_pt1 | contig 10340 bp, 12 predicted proteins | sample CZOMad2_1_08_16f_FD_182891 | JGI IMG/M metagenome (GOLD analysis project Ga0179591, IMG submission 182891) | Vadose zone soil fungal communities from Angelo Coast Range Reserve, California, USA - CZOMad2_1_08_16fungal (PacBio error correction) | ecosystem: Environmental > Terrestrial > Soil >...
AGGACCTGTTAGCTCGGTACCTCCGGTAAGAAAAAAAATGCCCTTGCAAACGGGGTAAAACCCGAGGTTTTAGTGACCGGCGGATCGGAACACGGATTCAATTTCCGGAAACCACTAGTCCTAGCGCGAGGCTACCGAAATCCGTTTGAGGAGGCTGTTGTTGTAAAAATAAAAGGGAAAACGCCGGAGGCAAAGCCAAAGGGGACGGCGTTTTTTGTCTCCGAGATGGACTCGCTACGGTCCCCCACCTCTGCCCGCCGGTTCGAGGCGTCCGAGAGCGTGGTGCAGGGGGGCCGACCTTTACACCCGAGAGAAAAGCACAAGGTCGTTGTGAATTGACTTCCTATTAGTGAAGAAGGGGGAGAAAGACGCCAAACTTTACCTTCCTCAAAAGAAAATAATTAACAATACTCTACTAAAGAGTTCATATTTTTCACGGTCCGAAGGTACAAATCTTTTCCGTATTCCCGGCGCATACTTAAATCCGGGAAGAGAACCAACGTTCCCGTGGAAATCCGATAAGATCGACCCTTCCCCATTCATAAGTAAACCCTGAGATGGCCGCAAAGCGTAATCCAAGACGGGATAAAAAGAATCCCTATCAACAGGGGGAAAAGGGCGAACAGCGTCCCGCGAGGTTGATTGTCCTCTTTGGAAACCCCCAACAAATCTGAAAAGTGTTTAAAAAAAAAACCTTTAAACAAATCCCCCCACTTTTGGTTTTGGTGGCGCCAACCAACACGCACCAGGGACCGTTTTGTTTTTTTCCCAAAACATTTGGGATGGGAAGCCCAAAACTATTCCCTTTGGTCGATGCTTACTAACCACAACCGTTGTTCCAACTTTGGCCCGATAGGCCTTGTTGAAAATTGGAGGGTTGTGGAGATCTAAAAGGGAGTAGAGATCAAGAAAAAGGGGAAGAGGTGCCAAGGTATCTTGTGGCCTCGGATGCAGACGGGGCTGACGATAAGGGGAAAGCCGTTTGCAAGTTCTCACTGGCCTTCGGCAAGGACCTTTGTTAACGCAGCGATTAAAGGCACACGGGTGGAATTAAATTCGCAAACAGGTCAAGCATCACGGCGAACAACCAAAGAATTTAGAGGCTAACTTTTCACCCACAAACCTCGATGATTTCTCACTAGCCGGAGGAGTTACAGAGGGTCTTCTTCTTGGGTGTCGGCGGGCACTTTCGTACACCGCAGGTAAAAAAAAGAAAACCAAAAAGGGGGGGGGGGGGTGGGGGGGGATTCATCGCAACTTTAAAATTTGAGGAGGGCAAGTGGGGTGAGGGTCCCCTGTAAGACAAGAAGATTGTTTAGGCGCCTTTTACCCGAGCGGGTCGCTCCTCCTCGATCTTTGAAATGCAAAACAAAATGAAAAGCCGGGCTTCAAACCAATTTGGTGCGATTTTGGAGTGACGAAGAAGTTAGTCAAGGTCGAGACGTAAATGTCCCCCGGTATCGAAAGGTAAAAAAGCCAGGGTTAGAATTAAAACGAAACCCACCTCAATGTAGCGGTCCCTCACAGGGTAAAGGAGGTCCAAAACCAACCGACCCACTACTCGCAGTGGACCAAAATAAACCCCTCATGCTTCCGTGAAATTGTCATTCAAGGGAAGGAACAGAGAGGGGAATTTTGGGAAAAAGCGCCAGTTCACAACGAAACGAAACCTAGAATCCTAGAAGCAAGGTCTCGAAGGGGAGAAAATTTAGAAAGCCTTTCACGTTGGGGAAGACCGGTTAGAGGGGAAAGGGGCTTTAGGAGGGACAGTGAATGAATGGTTAGGAGGATTTGGAAGAGGGGGGGAAAGGAATAACCTTACCCTTTTTAGGGTCGAGTGTGAGGGGAGAAAAAAAACCAAAAAAACAAAAAAAAAGGATGGGGAAGCCTACTCTTCTACTATTTTTTTTTCCCACGCATCAAACTAGAAGGGAAAGGAGCTGCCGCATCCCGAATTTAGGAGGCAAACTGAAAAAAACATAGGGGTTATCACGACAGGGAAATGTCTAACAAGCCGAAATTTACAAGGGGGTTTAGCGGGAAAAAAAGAAAAGAAGGAACCGAACCGCCAGAGTTGCTACGCTGGGTGTGCCCCGGAGCGCTATTCCGGTAAACCTGTGTTAAACAAGAAAAGGAAGAGGAACTTAGGGGCCCTGGATGTTTGCGGGTGCTTTTTTGAAATGTGAAGTGTCGTCAACTCCACATAGCTGGGATTTTCATGAATTGTGTCAGGAAAGGGGGGGGAGCCATCCTAAAGGAGGAGGAGGAAAAGGAGAACGTCTCAAATTTCAGAGAGGAGAATCCTTAAAATTTGGGCGAAAAAGCTTTTGGAGACCGGGCCAAAACCTCAAAAAAACCAGAATAAGAACCGACTCAAATAATCCCGGTGTGGGAAGGAGAGGACCCAACGACATGTCGAAAACCGCTTCCCTGCTGCAGGTTCTGGCTGCCTAACTCAGAGGATTGAAATTAAATCCCTCTTTAAAAAGAAAAAAAAGTTCCAAGGAGGAGACATCGCAAAAACAAAAAAAAGCCAGTACTTGAAAGAGCGGGACATACATTTTAAAACTGCAAAGAGAGGACCTCGGGTGGGGGAAAAAATCGGATTAATGTCTCCACGGTAGGGGGAGATGGCGGAGTAACAAACCTAACCCAAATGGTCCCTCGGGGGGCTCTCGTACCCTTACTAAATCCAACAATCAGAAAATGGGGTTACACGCTCCCATAAAAGAGACCCTAAATAGTAAAACAAGGAAAACGCCGCAAAAGAAAAATTGACAAAACTTCCGAATTCCAACGTCAAAGAAAGAATAAAGGGCACACATTTTATCGCCAAGCGCCCTGGGCGGGAAGGGAATGGGCCTCACATAGCCCCATGGAAGAGAAAAAATCAAGGAAATTGAGCCGGAGGGGGGTATTTTCTGAAAATCGGAAGGGGGGGGGGGAGGGGGGTGTTTGATAAAGGGACAAACACCAAAACCCCCCTGTGGTGGGTGTTTGGGGGGGAAAACCCCCCAAAAGAACAAAAAACATTGTTGAAAAAACCACCAAAAAAGTGTTACAAAAAAAAAACCCAACCCCAACTGGGGTTGGGGTGGTGGGGGCCACAAAATTCAAGACCTGGGGCGGTTGCTACTTTACTAATTTCCAAGGCGTGACTGTACGGAAAGGAATACTATCAAATCTCCCACCCTTCGGGATCAAGGTTATGGTTAGAAGATCTAGACCCCCTTTGAGGGTGGTGGGGGGGGGGGGGGGGGGGGGGGGGGGGGGGGGAAATCTAGGACAGGAAAAAAAATTTTCCTAAACCACAAAAATCTTGACTTTCCACGATGCAATAAAACATCCAAACCATTATAATTCAGCTACCACCCTGCGAGTCTTCACTAAAGAAAAACCGGGTAAACGAGCTAGCAGAAAGTTTAAAAAAGAGAAAAAGAAAAAAATTTCGTTTACAGGAGGCATAAACTAGGGGGGGCTTTTGAGCCGGAGGGGAAGTTGAGGTTAAGTATGTGAGAGATCGGACAACATCGAGGACGAAAAACCCCCGTCCTTCTCAGGGAGGAATCACAAGATGTAGGACGTCCCCCCCAACCAAACTTAAGGTGGTAAGGACAAAAGGAAAAATTGACTTATAACGACAGAAGTTTTCTAAACATGCGGGAGGGATCGCATATCTAAAAAGGTAGAGTTATCGGACCCCTCAGCATCCTAAAGTAGAAAACGAAAGGTTCTTCAAAAAAAAAAAAAAACGAACGAGAAAAGTTTGTGTTGGTAAAACAGAAAGTGTGGTAAAGATTATGGGGACGGAAAAGGTCCCCTCCAACCGATAGTCTTTTCAAGGTGGTGGAAAACTCACAAAAACAAAAAAAAGGAACCACCCAACTTGGGGACCCACGTTTAAATGCCAACAGTGGGGGGGGGTGGTTTGTTTTTTTGTTGTTTTTTTTTTGTTTTGAAAAAAACAAACCACAAAAGAAAAAAACCTCTGAGTCTGGCTGCTGGGTTTTGGGTTTGTTGGTTTGGTGGAAAAAGTCAAAAAAAAAAAACCCGTGCTGTTGGGGGGGGGGCAAATATTTCAGAAGAAACAGGTTATGAGGGGGGGAGAGGGAGACAACTCATCAAAGCACGTGGTCCAAAGAGGGGGAACCATGAAGGGTCTACCATTCCAAAAGGGGGGGGGAACGCACAAACACCCCCCCCATGAAAAAAAAAAAAAAAGGCAACAACATATTTAACCAGAGAAAGAGGGAAAACTAGGAAAAAACCTTTGCTACTCCAAAGGGAAATAGGGAAAAAAAGGGGGGGGGGGGGGGGAACCGTTGGGGGCCCTTTCCATGGTTTTTATCCCCCGCCATAAAGGAGAAACTAAATAAGCTGCGGACAGTCTGTTTCAAATGGGGTAAACACCCCACCCGCTCAGCCGAAAGAGAAACCAACTTCAGGAACGGAGGGAAAATAATGAAAAAACCCCCCCCCCTCCTGGGTACTGGGGAAAGGGTCCAAAAGGAAACAAAGCAGGTGAGATCAAGAGGCATGCGATTCGAGGGGCAATCCCGGGGGAGGAGCAGTGAAACGCGGTAACAAAAAGCCAACTACGGTCCAACGTATATAAGGCACTGCGACACCGGGAGAACTTGGGCCCACTAGGAATTAAAAAAAAAAGAGCTCGAAAACTCAGCGTAAACGGAAAAGGGTTCACGATATGACAACCCCTCAGTGCCCTTTAGCCAGGGGGAGGGAAAGGAGCAAATCGACGAAACGTCACAAAAAACGGAGCTGAGAAGAAAGAAAAAAGGTACTAAAAATTATGAAACTTAACAGCAGCTAACGAACAGGGGAAAAGGTCAATGGAGTGAGAAGGGGCAATGGGAGGGACTATTCTTCATGCCGAAAAGATAGGGGATATAAGTGGAGAAGGGGAAACCTGACTAGGGAGGGGATAGGGAGACAGCTTGACAGTAAAAAACTCAAGTTACGGCAAACAGATGGGGAAAACAGGTGATTTGGAAGGAAAAGGGGAAGGAAATTTGAAAAATTTGAACAACATCGTGTCAGGGGCGACCGAAAAAAATAGACCCGGCACTGTTTCAAGGACAGGGGGGGCCTGGAATGAAAAAAAATCGACTCGAAACGGCACAAACGGCTGGCTTCGAGGAAGAAGAACAACAAAATTGGCTACGTCGGATTCAGTGAATGAAGTCAAACTTTGATTCGGAACACACAGGGAAAAAGTTTAAAAGGAAAAAAAAAGCTGCATTATCCGGCGGGACAAATTAGGCGAAAGAAGGGGGGCCAAACCATAGGGAGTAAGAATGCCCGCACGTTAAAAAAAGGCCGCCCAGAAAAACTTAATTAAGGGGGCGCAGGGGGGGGGGAGGGGCGGGTTGAGCCAACCTTACCGAGAACGGGAAACCTGGGAGAACTAAAAAAGCAAACGTCGGTAAGTTTACCTGAGAGGAAGAGAGGAGAAGAAGAGGGTAATTAAATAGGCTGACGTCCCCTTGGGAAAAAAAATTCAAAAACGAAGGGAAAACTGCGATAAAAAACATCCGATCCGAACCAAGAAAAACAGAAAAAAAAAGGAGGCCTTAGACAGAACCTACTCGAACAAGAAAAGGGAGACGGTAACGTCTCTGAAACTTCTAGAGCCAGCCGCCATCAGATACTAGGAAGGAGAGGAGAGGAAGAGGGATGTTCCTAGATACTGATAAAGTCCGGGAAAAGGGGGGCCCTACGACCAAATGAATTCAAGGAGCCAAAAGTTAAAAGTCTTCCCGAGGAGGCAACGAAAAAGAAAAAATATTCAACTAACCCTGCAGATGTCGTTATTGGCCCTTGTTAAAAACCCAAGGAAAGGGAAAATATAAATGTTAAACTTAGGAATAAAATAGAAGAGGAGGGAAGGACCAGAGAATTTTTTTTTGACAGAAAAATCAGGGGCAACGGTTGTCACTTCAAAAAAGGGAGGATAACGAAAACCAGGGGAAAAAAAAAGTAGTAGCTGGCCGTGCCCCTTCTACCCAAGGAGAAGGTAGGAATACCGATCGAAGAGAACCTCAAAGAAAGGGGGAAAAAGTCGTACTGGTTCGAGTTCCTCAAAGTCCCCAAAAAGGCTGAGGGGATGTAAGGGAATATATCTATCTGAAAAAAAAAGAAAGAAACTCAGAAACCGGAAAGGACGGTTAGCCAATCCAAAAAAAGGGGGGAATACTTCTAAACCAAATGGACGTTCATTCCAGAGGACGGTCAAAGAAAACCAAACTAAAAAAAGGAACCCTTGCCCTTTCGCCTACCAGTTGTCCGAGGAAGCGGAGAAGGAAAGGGAAAGGGGCGGAGATTCTAAAAAGTGTTATTTGGGAACCCCTACCTTTCCTTGCCGACAAGGAAATATCGAGAACACACAACTATTGGAAGCGTTCAAAACAGACATTGGGAAATTCAGGGGGGGGGGGGCGTCAAACCCCCAGTCCGCAGGAGAAAAAATGGTTGAGAAGAGACTTAAGAAAAAAGAGAAGCCCTTGACTGCACTGTGTAAAAAAACCCCGATTAAGGGTTAAAGGAACAATTATTTGTAGGTTGGTGCTGCACTGCCCCATTTTCGAATATTCCCCCCCCACCCCGGTGGGGTTAGAAAAAAAAAGTTTTGTGTGGGGGAGACGTTCCAAAACGGGAAGTGGGAGAAAACTATTAAAGTGTCAGGGAAGCTGGAAAAAAAAAGGAAGTCATGAAGGAAGGGGGGGAAATTTTTGGCTACCTGATCGGGGGGGTTTTTTTCAAAAAGGAAAGAAGGAACATGTCCGAAAGAAAAGAAGAAGAAGAAGCCGTTAATACCAGCCCTTGTGAAAAAACCAGAAAGGGGTTAAAAGGTGTGTATTCACGGAAAAAGGAAGGAAGATGAATTTGGCCAAAGAATTTTGCGCAACACGCCGTAGAAAAGCGAACAGGAGGGGTCTTACCGGAAGAGACATTTCCTTCCCACGACGGTTTTTGGTTGAGGGGTGGGGCAAATGGGCCAATCACACTACATCTTTGCCAAGGGGGGGGGAAGGAGAAGGGGTTGCGGGGGATTTAAGCGGGGCCGACGGAGGTTGAAAATATTAGACCCCAAAAACAGACTAGGTAATTCCGAAAAAACTCTTAGGGTAAAAAAAAAATTCAATGAAAAAAGGGTCGACCTTGTCACGTAATGGAGGAAAGTGGACGCCGTGTCAAGGAGGGCCTTTCTTGCCGATCTTGTCGAACATTTTTGGTGGGGAAAGGGAGAAGGTCCACAGGAAAACAGTAAGGGACTTCCTCAAAAGGTGGGGGTTTCAAAGACTTGAAAAACCGACCCAAAAAGGGGGGGTTGAACACTCCATTGGGGGTTTCTTCGTAAGGGGCCAACAACGTAGCTAATAGTTAAGGGGCAGGACAGGGTTGCCGGAGAATCGTTAAGGGAAAACTCGGGGGTCAAAGAGTCCGAAGGCGAACTTGGGGTGGGATTCTACACAGTAACGACTAGCCCGGTCCGGACAAAGGGTTAACCGAAGGAGAGAAAAGGTAACCCAAAATCCGAGAGAGGGTTGTCCACACGGAGAGTTTACAAACGTTTTTAAAATAAGGGTTGAGTCGAGGACAAAAAGAGGAAGGCCCTACAAGTGGGTCCTCGGGACAAGTTTGAAAAGTCGACAGAAAGGTCACGGGGTGGAGGAAAAACGGGTTTGGGGCAAACCCAACGTTTTTCCCGGCGCTAACAACAGTTTGGGTGCGTTGGACGCCCGGCTGTGGGGTAGGTACACGAACCAAAAGGAAGACCGGGGGGGGTGGGCAAGATTTAGAATTGAAAAAAAGGTCGGTTCTAAAAGAAAAGGGGAAACAGGTTTTCTCAAACCACGAATGAGCCAATCAAAGATTGTTAAGAAGAGAAGGAAAGTTCCCTCGGCAGTTTTTTCCCATATAGAAGTCAGCCAAGCTAAAAACTTTACCAGAAAGAGAGGAGAATTGTTTGGTGACAAAAGGGGTGGGCCCAAATCAAACTTGCTAACCAAACTTGTAAAACATTGCACAACATGAGAAAAGGACACGATCATTCCCGGGGAAAGGGGTAAGGGGTAAGGCCGGTTAAACGTTTCATTCAAATAGAGGAACCCAAAAGGAGTGGAGGGAGACGCAACGGGGAGGTCGCTTCTAGTGGGGGGTGGGCACACCCCCACGCCAACCAAACCAAAAAAGAACACACCTTTGCGACATAAATAATTCAAATTAGGGGGAGGGAAATTGATATTAACTAAAGGAAGCCCAATAATTGGAGGGGGTTGGGCGAAGGGGAAAACTAATCGTAGTAAAAGCAATTTTGGTCGGGAGGAAGGAAGGGCCGCTGAAGAAAGTTTTTGGTGGCCTCCTTTTAAGTGAACAAGAGGGGTAAGAGGGAAACACCGTCCAGCCTTTCCTTTCCGAAAGGTAGGTACTCAGAGAGGGAGAACCAGTCTCAGGTATAGGGAATCGGGGAAAAGAAGGAAACGTTAAAAAACACTGATTAATAAAAAAGGGGGCAAAGTTTTCAAAAGCACTCTTCTTCATCTATAAAGAACCAAAAGGAAGGACCAGTAGGTGGAAAGAAGGGGGGAGGGGCAGTAATAGTGTCCAATGTGTTTCCCTATACAATTGACAAGAATAAGAATTGGTTGGGTTGTAAGCAAGGACGAAAAAAACGATGTTGAAGAAAACCCTGACGCGCAAGAAATTTCCCCGAGAAGAAAACAAGGAAATTGTGAAGATGTTTTAAGGAGGAGGAAGAAAGGGGGGGTCAAAAAAAAAAAGGGGGGGAAAACAACGGGTGGGGAGACAACGCAAAAAAAAAACATGGTGTGGTTTGGAGTGGAGTTGACGAATCCACCAGTAAAAACTCTAACGGAGGGGATACTTAATCAAGGATGATGGAAGGTATGAGAAGCCAGATCATTGTGGAGAAAAAAGGAAAAAGGGTGTAGAAGGGGAAAACAAACCTATCCGGGGCATTAAAAGGAGACCGAAAAGGATAAGCTTGGGGGGGGGATTAAAAAGTTTTCCTTTTTTTCCTTGAATTTTTCAATTTCCGCACAACAGTTTTCATTTCCTAGCGGCCCCTAAAAGGTGTCAGAGGCTTCTTCAACAAACAAGTACTCATAAATAAAGGAAAGGGAGAGAGATGAAAAAAAAAGTCCCGCGGGAAAGTAAGTGGCTGGGGAAAGGAAGGGGTGTACCCCAAGCCTTTTACGAAATTACCCTGTGGGGGGGGGGTCCGGAAGTCCCAGTAAGGGATTGAAGGGGCGTCCCCAAAGATTCCAAAAAAGAAAAGGGTTGGATCATAATAGAGAAGCGAAAGAAAGGGAAAAAGAAACTAATTGAAACACCATTCTAGAGGGAGACCACTTTCTTAGGGTCTGTTTTCAATTTTGCCCTTCCTTTTTGTGAAAGGGGAATCTATAATAGGAGTTTGAAGGGCACATCAAGGAATGGGTTCTTAGCATGAAAGGGTGTGTAAAAATCGGCCGGTGTTCCCTCTAATTTCCGATAAGGTTAAGAGTCAATGCTTAGAAAAAGGAAAGAATTTACGGAGAAGTAAAGTTTCTTGACAAAAAGGGGGGGGCCCGGTCAGAAAAAAGCCCAAAGTATCAAAATCTGGGGGGAAAAAAAGAGGTGATCAGACCACCCCTTTGACTATTTCCCCAGTCAGGGTGCTTTAATGATCACCAAGAACACAAAATGTCACAGACACAAGGAAAAACCAATCCACTGCAAACTTTGAAGTCCCAGTCAAAAGACTCCAAAGGAATTCTTCGCGGGACCATGGACCGCCCTCCCCTTTCCGAGAGGAAGAAGGGGTTCACTAGGAAGATGGAAATAAAAAAAAGACAAACCAAGACCAAGGGCTAGGATGGCAATGAGGGGGTAGAGGTGATTATTGGGGAGAAGTTTAACTAGGATGGGGGTGAATTTCCACGGATAAAAACCCTGAAAAGGATTTGATGTTACATACACGGAGGGGGTGGGACAGAAAGAAGAGTCAAGCCTACTGTAACAAAAGAAGCAAGAAAGAAGTCCCAGAAAGGAACCTTAACTCGATTCAAAGGACTGAGCAAATTCTTCGATAGTGCCCTTCGGGGACCGCAGGTAGGTGCAAAAAAAATGGGTTGTTGGTTTCCCAAAACAAGGAGAGTAGAATGCCTCCCAAGAAAGAGTTTCTAAGGGGGTGCCTGTGAAAATGAAACACGGGGAAACTCAACAATGAGCCTTGGGAGAAATCCCCCAAGGATGGTGTGGGAAGGGGCGAACGGGGTTGTCTCACCGGGCTAACATAATTCATAAAGGCGAGTATG
>Ga0179591_1343787_pt1 | contig 10340 bp, 12 predicted proteins | sample CZOMad2_1_08_16f_FD_182891 | JGI IMG/M metagenome (GOLD analysis project Ga0179591, IMG submission 182891) | Vadose zone soil fungal communities from Angelo Coast Range Reserve, California, USA - CZOMad2_1_08_16fungal (PacBio error correction) | ecosystem: Environmental > Terrestrial > Soil >...
CAGAACCTGGATGGGTAGTCGTAAACGATCAGTATGGGGGGACTCACAGGTGGCAAAAAAATGCTCGGGGGTGGTATAGTGTGGGGAGAAAAAGGGACAGGTTTGGGGGAAGGGGGCACGTTGGAAACCTCATTGATTGAAAAGGGAATGACAGGCATTATAGAATAAAACAGGGGGGATATGGATCTGTAAAATTGATGTGAAGAAAACAGATGAATGGGAAAGAGGGGGTAACGTGAGACACTACTCCAGTTATTAAGTAAGGGGGTCCTGACCACGAAGGTGGTCAAGAATGAGACATCCTTTTCCAAAAGTGCGACATCCTGGATCATAATCTCCTCGGACCCGGGTGGGTTGAAAACACATTTGCTTTTGGTCCAAGCCAAACCAGGGGAAGGGGGAGAGGAAAAAAATCGCCGTTTTGTTGACTATAAAAGGATTGGGTGAAATGGGGATCGAGGGTGGCACACTCTGGCAATACCCCCCACAAACGAATTGGTCGAAAAAAAACCTGCTGAAGGGGGGGTGTTGACATGGGGGGGTGGAATGAAAGGAAGGACAGAGTTAGACAGGAGTTTGATAATAACGCTGATTGAACTTATTACCAACGAGATGGGAAACAAAAACATGGAGGAAGCCGGGATAACTCGAAGACCCTTCTGTAAACCAACAAAGAAAGAGGGGGCCGAAAACCGTTTTTTGATCCATACATAAGCCAGGCAGCGGGCCTGGGGGGGGAAGAATACGAACACTGGGTAAAGAAGGGGGGGGGGACACACAAATGCCCCCAGGGAAAAGGAGATCACGACTCAAGAGGAAATCATAAACGCCCAGGCAAACCGCGAAATTTTTTTTCTCGTCGTGGTAAGAAGTAGATGATAAGAGGCAACAAACGGAAAGACATCAAGGGAAGGAAAAGAAAGAGGCATTCATGGCACCTGTTTCCGCGGTTTAAGGTGTACGGGAACAGTGGGTGTCACCTTCAAATGTTATAAGATTGATGTCTGTTGTGTAGCGTCTAGTCCCACTAACAAAAAACTTACAGAAATGGAGGAGGGAGAAGATCGGGGGGTGGGTGCAAGGCAGATTGGCTGGGTAACAAAACGTAGATTCATATAAGAAAAGGAAGCCAATGAAAGCGTTTATTGAAGCTCAGGTATTGGAAAGGTGTGGGTAAAGACAAGTGAAGTTTGACCAAGGAACCAATTGAGAGGGAGAGGGGAGCTGCGGTGGGGGTCTCCCAAGAATTCATACGAGCATCAGAAAGAAGGTACCATATTACGAGAACCAATGACTGAGGGGAAACAGAGGTTGTGGGGGGGAAAAAAGGGTCCTCCGTGGATCGATACATTGGGACGTGCCCTCTCGTGCAAAAGACACAACTGGGCAACCGTCATGGCAAAAAACACGAGGGTGGTCCAAGCACCAAAAAGGAAGGGGGGTTTAATGAACGGTGATTTGGACGTACCTTGCCGCGCACATTGTTCCGAAGAGCGACAGACAATGCCAGAAGGGGTCTGCTCAGAGGACTCCAGACTCGAAAATGAAAGAACTGAAGGGACACTGGCTCACAAATCACGTTCCTTCAGTTAAGTTTTCGCAGAAAAGGGAGCAAGGGTGTGGGGGAAGGTGTGTAAATTTGTAGTCTTCCAGGGGCTTTGACCGATCTTGAACCCTGCAATAAAATATTACATCTACGTCATAGAGGGGGGGAATCTTCAGGGAGGAGGTGGCTGGGAAATCCAATCACCACGTACCAACTGACATCCACACTTGACTGTAAGTTGATCAATCAGAATAGTCAAAACAAAGGTCCAAAAGTTATCTGCACGAGCTTCCCTCGATTGGGTTGAAGGGAAAATTACAGCCGAAAATTCATATATTTCAGCTTTACGATCGTATCACGGCGTGATCTGCCAGGGGAAAGAAACATTGGAGAAAGGGGAGAGCTTGGGCGTTAAGTGTCAAAGTTCCATATATACTAGAGAGCTCACCCGTTGTTTTGTTGTTACCAAAAAAACTTAATCCTTTCAAAGGAATTCTTTGGGGGTTTGAAGCCGAAAGGGGTAATAACGTTGGGGTCATGGAGATTATTACTTCTAGAGAATGAAAAGAGCATATGTTTCATGTTACCCACCAGAGGGGGTAGTCAATTTTTTTCGCTTTGGGGATTCGGATGTGTAGAACCGAAAAAAAGAAGGGGGGGACCGCAACGGGAAGATGGCTTTGGGAGAGTTTTTGCCAAGGGAGAGCAGCATAGAACAATAAAGAACAAACCCATAGAAGGATAAATTCTCCCTTGGGTATATCCTCACAGGTTGGTCTTGAACAATCCTGGTGCGGATTAGGACCAAATAATTTGAACGGGGGGGAAAGAAGGTCATGACCAGACTTGGGTTTGACACCCGCATGTTTTGAGGAATAAATTCATGAGTCATGCTAAGATTCAAAGAAACCATGAGCACAGACTCTACTAACAGTAGGAGGAGAAAAGGGGAGAAAATGGGTGCTTGGGGTAAAAAGGTCTTTCGCTAAGTCCTACCATTGCGGGAATCTAGAAAACAACGAGGTGAATACCGTGTACAAGGGAAACTGTTTCTTCCGTAGAGAAGGGAACAAGAGGATTGGTAAAGTGCTCAAGTCAAATTCCTGGGATGTGATTGGTAGAGGCTGACCTAACAAGAAGTGGAAAAAGCTCCAAGAAGCCCGCCCACGTTTGTTTGCTGGCCAGAAGGGAGCCGGGAGGGAGCCCAGAACCACAAAAAAATGTAGCTTAACAGGGGGGTAAAAAGAAAAAGGAATAGGCGCAGGTCATGAAGTTTTAGGAACCAGCCAATTCCGAGGCGACAGGGGAAAGGGAGAAAACCAGGAAGGACAAGCCTCGAGCCAGGAAAAAACGTGGCACACACAAGGGTGATTCCTCATCATGGTATATATTCGATGAAAAGTTGTAACACCGGTGAGTACTGGGGGACCAGTGGTGGCCCAACATGAGAATGCAGGAGGTTAAAGAGGTCAGAAATGTTCGCCGAGGGATATGACCAAGAGAAGCGGAGGGAGATCGTGAGGACGCAATGCACATTTTCCGAACTATTCACCGAGAAAGAAAGGAAAAATCGTGAAGTGTACAGGGATCTTGGTACGGGTTGATAAACCTTAAAAAAGAGCAGAAGCAAGACCGAAAAGCCAGGACGACGCGAAGTTTTTGGACAGGGTTTAAATATGAACAAACTTGGAATCTAGAGCAGCAAACACCGGCAAAAAAACTACACCCCCTGGTTCGTGCTTCTTAACGACCGGAAAAGAAGGCATGGGTTAAGGGGGAAAAGGCCCGTGGGGGGGAGTTGCGGACTTTGCTAATGCTTTGGCTTGAGCGAAGTAAGAACAGAACCAGATCTCGGTCATATGAGTCTAAAAGAAGAAAAGGGTCGGCAAAAGGTAATCTTTAATATATTCATCAAGAACCTTAAACTTTAACCGGGGGGGTGGGGGATCGTGGGGGGAGGAGAAGGTGGTGAGTGGAAAGGATTGCCCATTGGGTGTATGACCGAGGGCACTGCCAAGGTTAGGAGGGAAAATAATGCAGGAAACAGGGTTTCTGTAAGAAAAAAAACATAAAAATATGGGAAGGTCTTGACGACATATGGTCAAAGTTTGGTCTGCTGATGGCCCAGTATAAGTAGGTGTGACGGCAGCGATTCACACAGAGGAAGGGGAACGTCCTTTGTATCAGGAACACGTGGGAGCAGAACGCCACACATTCCGCAAATGATCTTGAGCTGTAGCAAAAAGGGCGGTCATTTGATAGATTGGGGGGGGGAAAGCCATGATGGTGAAAAGAAGAGGGACAACCTGTTGTGTGATCCAGTTCCAAATTGACCAACTCGAGCATGGCTCAAGAGTCTGACGGTCAAAGACATCTTTTGCTGAGTTGCCTAAACAAATACATCAGAAAAAGGAGAATCGGGTGGTATTCAAGAAGACAACAAGTGAAAACGGGGGAGACTAACCAGCAGAACATGGTGACATTCTGCCGGTAGTGCGTTTTGTTTAATTATGAGAGGTATTGGGAAAAGGGGGTGGAGGAAAGGGTTGTTGGAATTAACTACCTTAGCCGGAGAAACCCAGTCGGCGACGGCAAGGGTGTCGTACTGTATTTCATTGGACGGGCTTCGTTGAAGGGGGGGTTTGTCTATTCAGTCTTCCCCCATTAGATGATAGGGGCACACAGGAATCGATGTAACTGTCTTTACGTGGAGGCAACGACTGGGGGAGGGAAGCAGAACCCAAATGTGTGGTTTTTCATGCGAGAAAAAACCAGGAAGGCTGTACTTCGAGTTTATATCCGAATATCATGACGAACAGGGGGGGGGGAAATCGAGGGGGTCTCTGTGTACAGCGTTTTACCTGTCGACACGCTGTCATCGCCGACCAAAAAACCAGGGCAAAACAATCTCTTCTCTTCAATCGTGTGTTTCTTGCTGGGTGGGGTTATTTAAAGAGTGCCTAATTTGGAAAAAAAAAAGTGCTGGGGAGAAAACAGAAAACAGGAGGGGGAAAAAAGAAGACAACTGCTGTGACTAGGCGGGTTGGATTGACTCACCCAAAGTTTTTCAAAGCAAAAAGGGGAAAAAGTGAAGAGTCAGCTCCAATGTCGGTATTTTGGGTGGAGATAAGATTGATGTTTAAGGAGACCGGCATTGAAGGGGCTTTTGCCATACACATTTGGAATTAGAGGTAAACTTATTTAGCTTTCATCAGAAAAACTCTTTGAATTAACTTGTGTAGTGAACACAAATAAAGTTACAATGGTGGGCCTATATAGGATAACCGGTTTGGGAGATGTCCAAGGATTTCCAGTCAAGGAAGATGCCAATAGTGTAAAATAGTCTAACCCTTTCCTCAGCACAACCTATAACCACCGGTCAAAGAAGGAGGAATTTGTGATTTGGGGGGGAAGGTGAGAACATACGGTGTAAGACTCACAGAAGGGGTAATGATCTGCTAGTGATATCTCCAAAAAAAAAATGAGGGAGGGAAAAGAAGCGGCTAAGGAGACAGAAAAAAAGGTTTATTCTTAAAATATACAGGATGGGCATCATTTGGCGCAATCATAAATGAACTTGGGGGTTGGGAGGTTTTTGGCTATGAAGAAAAGGGGTCACGAGTGAAGGGTGACACCTTGGGGGGACTTTAAATCCTTGACAGGGGATTATATATTACAGTGTAATCTGTCGAAAATTGTTTTCTTGGGGGGGGGGTAGAAGTTAGCCCCGATGGTCCTATGATGAAGATTCACGTGACATTTCATTGTCAATGTGGCTTAGACCGAAAGTGTCCCTGCAGGTAGAAAGTACCCAGCCTCCAATGATAGAAGGGATTACAATTCTCATCGACCACTTGTGGGGGCATTGCCCACTTGTTCTTGGGGGAAAGGCCAACATGGTGAAGAGTCACAAAGTCGCGTGTTTGTTCAGACTAGCATTAAAAATGTGGGGTTGGAAAGGGGGTTCGGCACTGGGGAGTGGAACACAGTATAAACTCTGGCCAGGAGACGCCCACAGCGCTTTGCGAGAGAAAAAAAAAAAAAAAACTGGAAGAGAGGTGGTGTGTTTCCAGGGGGGGGGTTTTTGATTTAGATGGTAGACGTGTCGAAGGAGGGGGTTTCTAAGAAACTGATTGACGAGTCAAGAATCAGTTTTGCACCAACACTCGATGCACCGATAACTCGAGGACAGCTTCCTTGTCAGCTGTAGAAAAACACCAACGAACATACACATCGGGATATGGGGAAATCCAAAAGGGTAATCGCTCGCAACGAATAAATCCAAATTCAGATTCCTTGTGGTAAGATCTCACCACATAGATGGGGAAGTTTACACGATGCGGAAATGCCACCAAGATAGGGATAGAAACTTAAAAAACGCTCGAAATCTACCGAAACTGCCAATGTCGATAAGGGAAAGGGGGATCGGAACGTATAGAAAATATATCTGCAACTAGTTAGCACAAACTCACATCACAGATCAGAAAGGAAAAACAAAAACGCAAGAAGCCTCGCACCTGTTAGGGTTTTTACAGTCAACCTGTGGATGATGAACCACCTTCAAGATATAGTATGTCTTGGTGTGAAGGGGGAGAGTAAATAAAAAAAAAGCAAAATTCGGCTAGGGGACAGATGGAGGTTGGAACGGCATCACAAAACAGGGGAAGGTAGATGTTGAAATGTGAGGAAACAATACTATCCAAGCGAAAGGTAGGGAGAAAGAAACGATAGTGAATGAGGGGGTGGGCTGTTGAGGATCCCCCGGGCAGATGGATACAAAGTACGGGGCAATGTGATGGAAGACTGCCGTGTTTCGAACCAAGAATTCAGAATGAAAGTCAGAAAAAAAGTTGAAAACAGGTGAGGTGGGGGAAAAGAAAAAACAAATACCTGACATAATTGTGGGGGAGACAGAAACATGTGTCTCCGGAAAAATTTTGTTTACATGCTGCCTTCCTTGGCGCCATCACAAAAGGGCAACCGTCAGTGCAAAAAAAAAGAAAAGTTTGGGGTCAAAAGAAAAAAAACTGAGGTTGAAATGGGTGATTAAAACCGGATTGGTGGCATCCGTGCGCAAACAATTGTGTTCATCAGAGAGTCAGACTCAGATGCCCGAGATCTGGAGGGGGTTCAGCGGAAGGGAAGAAGACCATATCCAAAATGGGAAAGGCAGAAAGCTATATCACCTTACAGCAAATAACACTGCGCTTTCAGCTGTTCTGTTCAGGGAGAGACGACGGGGGTGGTCGGTGACGGGTGGGGAGGGCGGAGGACGTTTAAAGGGGATGGGGTGACCGGGGGGGGGAGCGGGGGGAAAAATCGTTCCAATCATCTACGACGTCGGCTTTGGCATCGCGTCTGGCGAGGGAAAGGGGGATCACAGTACCAATCTCCAGGCCACATCGGGACGAATCACCTGGGAAATTCAAAGAGTAACGGGAAAAGAGTCGTAAAGGAGGGAAGATGTCCTAAGAGCTCCACTCTATCCGGGGGTTCACGGGGCGTTAAATATATTTCGTATCAACTTATGGAAGAGTCGGCGTGATCATGTAAGAAATGGGGCCATCATCAAAGTGAAGAATGGTGATGGCTGTTTTGGATAAGCAGTTGGCGCAGATCACCAATCGAGATACTTTTTTTTGTGTTAGCCAAATGGGTCCTGGCGGGGGGCTGTGAGGGGGGAAGAGCCGACGGGTGGATGGAAACCCGGAATTGGAAACATTGGGGTTGCTAACAAACCGAGCCGGTCTAGTTGGCAGTACCCACCAGAGTGGTGCTTCATTTTTCGGAGTTGGGGGTTGGTGATGAGGGCACTGTGGGCAATTCACCAACGGAGGGCTGGGGAGGAGGAGCGGTCGAATTGCGATTATATTCATCCAGGAAAGCAACCATAACACACCCCCAGCGCAGTTTAACTTCAGAAGGGGGAAGGGGAGAGCCACAGGAAAGACGAGGGAACCCACTGGCAAATCTTTAATAAAGGAATTGAAATACATGTGTCCCCGGCAAGGTCATGGTATGCATCACCGATTCGGGGGAGATTGTGATGATCTTTAGGGGAACCTGCTGATTGACATGCTAAATGAGAAAAGAAAGGCATGCAAGAAGAGACACCCAAAACGGGGAAGGGAGGAATTTCTGTGGAATTGGGGGAATCTTTAGCATGTTTTCAAAGACAGTGATCCACATTGCGGGATTCAAAACAACGGCAATAGTGGTAAAAAGAATGCGAAGTTGAAGAAAGGGGGACGGATTCAACTATTGTCTAAATTGAACACGTGGAGGGGAGGCTTCCTGTGGCGGGCTAATTATCGAATTGAATTCGCCAACTGGGTGTGTGTTAGGGGGGGGTGGGTCGATGACTGAACAGAAAGAAAAAGCACTTAAAGGAGAAAATACAAATCTGGGAAGAGGGGGTCTTTTGGACAGCAAAAAAGCCCCGAAGAAACCAACGAAAAAAATTGAAAAGAGTACCATCTTGGGGTCATGAAATTAGACGTGCTCAAGTCAGCCAGAAAGGGGGGGGAAAACCAAGGACCAAGAGACTGTGGGGGGAGCAGCCCCACCGTCGATCATCAGCAGATAGATCGCAAAGGAATAAACGTGGAAACCCCAAATGTGATGGGGATCATCGGGGGAAATATATTTAACTATTGGCACTTGGGGGAACAAAGGAGATCGGAAAAGGGGCTTGGCAGGTTGTTTAGGCCCAGTTAATCAACGACTAAAATGGGGACCAGGGGACTGTTCCCTACAGAAGGTTTGGTTTCGACGAGGGATAAACGAAAAAGAGAAAGAGGGGGGCTTTAGACGCATAATGAAGAGATTTTTAAGACAGATTAGGATAAAGAGGAAAAGAAAAAGGGGCAGCTGGATTTGGTACTTGTAGGGGTGGAGGTAACCACCAACCCCTTAAGGGAACTCTCAAAGTCCCGAGGGCCCGACGACGAGGGGAATTTGATTTGGACAGGTTTCACCATAGAGTTCAACCTCCGGAAAGACCTCGAAAGGGAAATCCACCTACCAAACCGCTTATCATCGCCCGCGGAACCAAACATGGACACCTGGGGGAGTCAATGGTTTAAGGTTGCGTTATCCATGTTTTTGCTGCTGGACGTGAAGAAGATGGTTGATATGTGAAATGTAGGATCCTGCAGACCAGATCTCTGGATCTGAAAGGGGAGACATGTAAACAATTTTTCTGCGGGAAAAGTTAGTGGTCCAAAGAAATCGTGTATAACCTTAAACCGGACAGTTGGTTGCGGGTGGTACCTGGGCAAAAAAGTTTGTCGGCCTGACGTGCCCATTTTTTGTGATGGGAACAATTGGGCACTGGCAGGGAGAAGGAAAATGAATGCAGGGAGAGATGTCCTCACCCACAACCTCACCCTGGAAGGTATTGGTTCTAACGTCTCAAGTGTCTGACTATAAAACAGGGAATTACTGTAGGGGAACAGACGGGCAGACCATCTATCCCGGTACGTGGTATCAATTAGCTTCAACGGGGGAGTGTCAGAAACAAAAAAAAAGGCCGGGGAAAAGGTGTGACTGTATGAACTAACATGTCGTATTTTGGCGTATTTTTTGTCAAAGAAAAGATAGGAATCGACTGAAAACTGGGGGGTTTTGGGGGGGAAGACGCGTGACAAACAGAGACATGCGAACAACCCTGGATGGTGGGAAAAGAAGACGTGGTTAGACGCGAAAAACATCAGCTGATAATAAAGGATTCTTTTTTAAGGGCAAAGGGGGGACCATCAAACCGGATTACCCGAGTCTTGCGTGTTTTTTTGATTTTTATGATCGTGATGTTTTGGAACTATTGCAGAATAATATCGCGACTCTTGTCCTGCCGGCATTCGCAGGGAATTCAAAGAGGGAGTCATTATTGATCATTGCTTCGTGGGTCATCTATCGGCAAGAGATCAGGAAGTGTTCAAGGAAAAAGTAATTTGTCGAGGAACCCTGAATAGTGAACGGTCTGGGGGAATCGTGCCGTAGGATATCCAAACCCATGAACACTGGAGGTGACAGGAGCAACGATGTTTCTGGGGGGGGGGTTGTGAATTCGAAGAATGAGTATCCGGCGAGGCATTCCGAAAACTGGTTGGGGAAAATCGCGTTGATTGGCATCATTAAAGCAGGGGGGAGGCTAAACACTAGGGAGGGGGGGGGACAAAATATGCGCATGAACACCACAATGGTCACAACCATCTCTGTAGAGGAGTTGAAGGAGGGGGTTCATCAACTGAGTGGAGTCTGTTGCCAGGCAATACGTGTGGGGGAAATCACCAAGTTCGGAACAGGCCAATCATTATGGAAAAGTAAACAAAAAAACGAGACTTGGGATTAAATTGGTTGTGTGGGCTTGGGACAAAAAAAGTAGGGTTCAACAAACAGGGGGGAGGGAAGGAAAGGGGGAATCGCAGGTTTGATATGGAAAGAAGCTGGATTTGACGGATCACCTGGTCAGGCACACACAAGAGGGAAAGACACAATTTTGACAATTACTGGATAAAGTTGAGAGGGCAGGGAAAACAGACGATTTGACAATTAGCTGTTTGAAACAAACCAAATAAAGGGAACATGTGAATACATATGAGACACGGTGGTTAGGTAGAGGGGGACACTTGATTTCCATCAATGATGAGTGGGGGGGGGGAAGGAACAAAAAAAAAAGGAGGAAGGGGAAAGGTCGGAAGAAACCGAGAAACTTCACCTATCTGGGGGAGGGGGGAGAATGTGAAAAAATCACATACTGTTTTGTTTTAAGACAAGGGTTCAGTAGTTTCTG
>Ga0179591_1278182_pt1 | contig 10339 bp, 15 predicted proteins | sample CZOMad2_1_08_16f_FD_182891 | JGI IMG/M metagenome (GOLD analysis project Ga0179591, IMG submission 182891) | Vadose zone soil fungal communities from Angelo Coast Range Reserve, California, USA - CZOMad2_1_08_16fungal (PacBio error correction) | ecosystem: Environmental > Terrestrial > Soil >...
ACGGGGTCCTTTCGAGGACCAGAGAACTACTCTAACGATACTCTAAAAAAGTAGGGACGCCCTGCAAACAAGGGGTATGATCGAACCCAATTGTAATTGTCGCTGTGACGGGAAAGAAGTAACGGAACTGAGGCGTTTTATGATACTGAAAAGGGCTGCCCAAGAATCTCCACTGTGCGGGGTACGGAAGGAGAGAGGTGGTTGGATCGGCCGCACCTTGCCAAAAAGGGGGGGGGGCTCGCGGGCGCAAGAGGGGAGTTTGAAGGGTCGCGGTTCACCAAAGAAGCCCTACTGCGCCCTCAAGGAAATCGGGGGGGAAAATGGTTCGACGGACGTCAAGATCGCTTTAATTATCAATGCTTGATGAGACTAGCAAGAGCGCAGACAGGGAAAAGCTCGAGTCCAACGCTGGAAAGGGTCGTCAAGACCAAGATAGGGGGCAGTTGCCCTGGGGGGCGAAACGTACTTCATAGGGGGGAATAGGGCTGAAAAAAGAAAGGGCTGCGAAGAAGAAAGAAACTATGATGTTCCAGGGGAAGTGCGCAGCACTAAACCGGTCAACAAGGAAGGGACCCGTGATGGTTCGGAGAGGGCATCAGCATGAATCAATGGAGGGCGCGATAAGTCCATATAGTCTGCCGAAAGGAAAAGCAATGTCCCATAAAGCCGCTCAGATTTGATCAAAACCCCCCTCTTATTGCCCAAAAACGTCGTACCGAAAAAAGGTGTGACAAACGGACTGGGGCGATAGAGCAAGAAAGAAAGGTTCCAGACAGACAGGGGGCAAGGGTGAGCCGAAGAAAAGGGGGTCATCTGGCCAGGAGGAAAGGGGCAAAGGGTCTAGAGTTCGACAACTCAGATCGCCGGCAAGCCGTCGCAAGGCCGGTCATCAAACGTCAGTTCGGTTAAATAAAAAAAACAGGAAAACGCGGGTGAGGCGTGACTACTTGTATTTGGGGAAGCGGAATCAGAGATCAAAAACGAATCCCACTAATCCCATCAATGAGGTTGTAAAAGCAGTCGGGAACAGAGAGAAAAGAAGCAGAAAAACAAGGAAAAGGGGAAAAAAAATCGTCTGGTGAAAGTGGTCGCGGCTCAGTCCAAAACATGGCATGGTTCTGCAACGGATTGGGGGGGGGTCTGAATCAACGTCAACGAAAACAAAAAAGGATCAGAAGAAGAGGCATGCCAATCAAACTATAATCTCTTCCGAAACGAAGATGCAGGAGGTCAATCCCGTATGGGCCAAGGTAAACACGTGTGGTCGCCCTCACTCGGGGGGAAAAAGGGATAGCTAAAAGGGGACGGGGACCGGGAGAAATCGCACCTTAGCCAAATTAGTCCAGACCGGCACAAGGGGGAAGAACGCGAAGGGGAAATGGGGTACCCGCAATCAGTTCAGTAAATTAATGTCACGAACATATGCAGCGGGGACAAGGGGAATCAACAGGGGCGTTTTGAACGAAACTGATCTATCTGGTCACACTGGGAAGGGCTTCCAATTTGGACCAGTCGGCAGGGAAATTGTCGGACTCGCCGGCTTTTTTCAGGAGGGGGCTGGGAAAATCGGCCTAAATGTCCATTGCCGGAGGTCCGATACACAGAGGTCATGAAAGGGTGGTTGGGACCATTCCCGGAAGAAAATGACGTAGATTGAAAAGACAAGTGGCGGCGGGGGGGATAATCATCATAGGGAGAGCAGCTCCGTTCCTTGAGGCTCATAAGAAACACCGGACACGGTCCACGAGGATGAGATAAAACTTCGGGGAAAGAATTGTTTTTCGAGTTAGCAAGATGAAGATAGTCCGCCGGCCGGGGGGGGTCAAAAATGTGCGCCGAGGAGAAGGAGTGGCGCCGAAAACGGAAACCGGTGACCAGGCCAATCTTTCAGTGGGGCTTGGGCCACCCTTGAAGAGGGGGTGGAACGGCCGGAAAAAACCAGCCAGCCTGGCGGGATCTCCACACTTCCGGAACGACTGGAGGCCGGAAACAGAGCCACGAATGAAAGAAAACCTGGCGAGAAACAGCGCAAGATGTATCCTTGGCATGGGAATGAGAGTTTGATGCAGAAAAATTCGGAGTAACACCGCCATTGACGTTATCACAAGATCGCCATCATAAAGCGAAAGTTGGAGGGGGGGAAGATTTAGCAAGAAAAAAGGACCGTCGTGGTGCTATTCTGGAAAGAAAAACCACGGGCACCAGAAGGACCAAGTGACGCTAAGGGACCCAACTAAAAGGTCACACAAAGGAGGCGAGACCTGCCACGCGTGCGAAGAAACACGCAGGGTTGGAATTATGATCATAAGACACCACACGGGAAAAAGACTTGTTGAACCCGCAAGGGACCGCCGCATGGCGGTACAGAGCGTCGTAAAATCCGAAAGGAAGCGCCGCCACGGGGGGAGGAGGCCATGCGGTCAGCGGGGGCAAAATCATCGCCGGCCGAACTGGCAGCCCATGAAAATGAGAAGAGCAAACTCAAACAACGAGGGAGCGAGCGATAATAAATCTGCTCAGGGGCTCGGCAGGAGGAGACAGATTTGAAAAAGAGACCGCCCCAACTCCGAGTAACTGGGACTTGGAAGGAATTTAACAAAAAAAAATTCTTGGCTGATACCGACAACAGAGCCGTCTCCGGGGTGAAGGGAGAAAGAGTGTTGGCCGTTGCTTGAGAGGAAAATATAAACAGGAGGGGGGTGGGCGCAGGCGAGTCAGCAGAAGGAAGAATTGGAAAAGGGTGGAAGCGGTGGATTGACAAAAGCTTGAGCCTTTGCAAGTGGAGAAGGGAAAAGTTGTTTCAGGCATAATAATATCACACGGTCAATTCCGAAAAACTAAAGAATGAAGAAAAAAAAGGAATTAACGAATGCTGAAGAGGTCACAAACCATCATGGCGGGTGGGGAAGGGAAGGAGTTGCGCATCCTAAAGTACAATGCAAAGGGGACGGGGCTGGCAGACGTTTTGACAGATCCAGACGTGGCTCTGTAAGAGAAAGGCTCCACTTCGAGGAAAAAATGGGGGGGGATGAAAAAAGAGGGTTCAGAAAAATTGATGAACGTAACTAAACTTTAAAAAAAGAACCCGAAAAGAAGAGGAGGGGGGAAAAACGAAACGTGTATAGGCATGAAGAACATCACCGGCTCGCAAGCCTCCCCGTCTGCGGAAAAGGGAACTGGAGCAAGAAAACTGTACCTAGAAGGAGAAAGTCTCTCTGGACAGAATCCCAAGGGGACCGGGTAGGACTTAATATCTCACAAAAAGCGGAACTTCTAACATAGAAAAAAAAAGGGGGCGACTATCAGAAAAAAAGTCGCAAAAGTCGCGAAATCGAACCTCTCTAGGGCAGCGACTGGAAAGAGGAAGAAAGTCAGTGGGGGATGGAAGTAGCCAAAAGTTGCTCAAAGGCATGAATGAAAAGAAGAAGACAAGAAAAAAATAAAAAGGCGGAGAGCCGGAATTTAAACGCTCAAAAGGGGTCGAGAGGAGAAAGCGCAAATTGGACGGGGAACAAAAAAGAGTCAACAACAAACATCACTACCAATTTAACTTCAAAAGAAGAACACCAAGAAAGAGAAAGGTGGGACGTAAGAAAGAGATTTCCGTAAAGTGGAATCTCGTCTGTTAAGCAACGGAACAGAAGCGTGCGGGGAAGGTTCGATTTCGAAGGGAATGTCAAGGAATTGAGGGGCCGAACATGAAAATGGAGGCGCCCACGGGGCCGGGAGAAAACGGAAATGAATACTGCATGTTGTCTCATGAATTTTTTGTGTGTGAAAAGCCGGTGGTGGGCAAACGGCCCGACTGGGCATGGGGAGGGGTGGGGGGACGAACAACCAAATCCCAGGGGCATAAAACTCTTGGTGTGAATTGTGTTGTCAGGAGAAGCACTGACAGGACGGGGTTGGGGAAAGGGGGGATTGTGTTATGACTATTCTAAGGGGTCAGGGTCCGCCTAAAGGGGCAGGCTGGGTTTATTCGGGACTGTGCGTTTGGTTTATAGAGGCAAGGGCCTCCAATCTCAATCTCACGCAAAATGCTGAGAGCATGCTTGAGGGTTGGGAAGTCGAGCAGAATCGCGCAAGGAGCCGAACGCGACGTAGTGTCTCTCATCGGAAAAAGGGCCGTCAGACGAGAAAGGGGCGCGGCCGCCCTGGAGATGTACCTGAGGGCGGTCAACCAAAGGCCCAGGCCAGCGAAACGGGGAATCTTACTACGAAGGCCGGCTAAAACAAAGGTCCGTGACGCACAAGGGTGAAGGGAACCGGGGGGTACTACTATCGATTGAAAATACTCATGAGGGACATGGGGAATGTAGGGAAGCCAGGCAGAAGGATCAAATTGTGAGCGTCCCTAATGATTTACGGGATAGCTCCCCACGTTAATCCTAAGTGGCCAGAGGGTGGTGACAGGAGGAAAATGACTACCCACAAAAGTAAAATCCTCTATCTTTCCGTTGTACTAACTTCCAGCACTAATGGAAAAGTAAGAGGAGTACGAGACGCAAGGAAACAAGAAGAATCGCAAGGAAGCTGGTAGAAGTCCCTTGTGCGGGCATCGCGTAAAGAACTTTGCTGGGGAGAAGAATGTCAAAAAAATTGCGCATGAATCGCGGGAAGACGTCACCGGGTCTGAGCAGGTCGAACATCGTCATACTGTAAAGGGAGGGAGCTATACGGTAAAATTCGGGTAGGCAGGGGGGGGGGGGGAAATCAGCTGGGCCCTGCGCCCCATTGGGGTGGGGGGGGGGGCAGAGGGGAGGAAACCCGAAACCGATCGAACACTGACAAACACCAAGAGCAACGGTTCACATGTCTCCAAGACTCCGACATACGAGGGGACCGCGGGCCCCAAACGAGAGCTACAGATGGGTGCGAATCCGGCGCAAGGACTGAGCCACTCCCCCTTTCACATGAGCGGACGTAGGAACCGGACTGGGGGGATGGGTAAGAGAACAGGGACCGTATCTAGACTATGAAAAAAGAGAAACGGAGAGGAAAAGAAGGATACTTGTAAAACTTTAAGGAACATCCGACACGACGGCGCCAAAACGTGCCTGAAAGAAGGTCCAAGAAACGCAGCCCCCTGTAGATGCGCTGGCAGGGGAAAGACCGGTTTTACAGAGACAGGGGAAAAATGTTCAGTGCTAACTGAAAATCGAAGACAAAAGAAGGTGAGGGGCATTGCTTCGATGTTTTGGAGCGACGGGGAACACTTGCAAAAGGGGTACGCTCGAAAGCTATGGAAACAACGTTTGAAAAAGAAGGAAAAGGCTACGCACCAGAGAGACTCAAGCAAGATGTGCGCACGAACTGACAATCGCGGGAGATCCCAAGGACTGATGAAGCAAAAAAAAGCGCGCAACGGAAAACTCCCGTCTCCGAGGAAAAACGGCATTGAGGGACCGGGGGCCGGAATGATGGCAATCGACTGCTTGCAGGAACTAGGAGGGGACAGAGGGCGGGAGGCGTCTTACTCAATATCCGGGAGAATGTGCAAGGGGGTTTGATCGGTCGCATCAGAGGGAACGAAATGGTCCATCGAGCCCTAGCGCTCCCCCAGAAGAATAATGTGAAAACGAGCCGCAATGCCTCAGGAGCCGGACGAAAACTTACCACTCCTTACAGCCGATTTTTTGTCAAAGAGAGAGGAAGGAGACCAAGTCACCAGGAGGGAAGGAAACTTGGGGGGAAGACTTGGGCAAGGAAGGCGAAGTAAGAAGGAGGGACGCCTCCAACTGGGCGTTGACGAAGCAATGGCATCGGAAATTTCTGCAAAGCGGGAAAAAAGGAGACTTTGATACGCCCTAGGATGGCTCGGCGAACCAACCTTCGGAACGTAGGGAAAAAACCCGCGAGAGAACTCGACGAAAGACAGAAAAAACAGTCGTCGTCTTAGAGATGAGAAAAATGCGGCTTGAGGAAAGAAAAAGAATGTACAAGAATGAAACAAACGCCGGCTTTCCGCAGAAGGCGACAAAAGAAAAGGTCACTAAAAAAAGAAAATCAAGTTCGGTGGGGGTGTCGGGCGGTGTGGGCGGGGGGGCGTAGGGAAAAGAAAAAATAAGCATTGTTGAAAAAAAGGATTTTGTTTGCCTTTCGGGATAAACCACAAAAAAGATCCATGCAAAAACAACGATGGAAAATACCAGGGAGTACTCCAGACACCTTACACGTCCCGTTGGAAACTCAAATCAGGCGCCTCATCTGGGAAAGGAAGATGGTTCTAAAGAGGTCCTGGGGATAAGAGGTTCGAATCTACCTTGACCCCTTTAGGAAAGGCCCGGAATCCCTTAAACGCGAGATCCATTGTGCGAAATCTTGTTCAATTCATGGCACTGCATATGAGGGGGAGGGTGGTGCAAGGGGGGAGAAAGGAAATTTGGACGTGGGGGCGGGTTAACGAAGACTTTGCAGCGATGGGGCAAAAAAAAAGATTCAGAAAAAAAAAATTCAGCCTTCGACCATCGGAGGAAAGGGACGGGAGAAAGTGGGGTGGCGTACATAGGGCGGGGGACTCAACTTCGTTCCGGGATGAGGGACCACGCAGAGGAGGGGGACGTCTCCATACACTCAATGTGGGGGGGGGGGGGGGGGGGGGGGGGGGGGGGGGGGGGGGGAAAGAACGGCTGGTAACCTGGGACCGACGTGAGGCGGTAATTTAGAAACTTTGAAGCGGTCTAATAGACAAGTCCTTCAGGCATGGAACCTAACAGGGAACCAGTTGATTGAGTAGAGAAAAGGAAAGGCGAAGTCGCCGAATGTTCGTCGAATTGATCAAGATTCAAAAACACGAGCAGGGGAGTTGAGTGCTCAAAGGGGCACGGATGGGAATAAAACACACAAAAGTTGCACATGAAGAGGATTGGAAGGGTTCTGGTGCCAGAAAGGAAGACGGGCAATTTAAAAAAAGGCGACCCAGGCTAGAGCCTGGGGAGGGGCTCAGAAACACACAACGGGAGATGGAAAATAATAAACCACGATGGGAAAAAGCAAACGGCTGGCCCATCGAATCTCAAGATTGGGCCGTTCGGGGAGGGGCCTAAAGGGAAAGAAAACGAACCAGGCCATTACGGATCAATGTATACGAAAAGTGTTAACCGCGTGTTCAGACCCTGGCTGTTACCTTCAACAGCCTTTGACAAGACTGGTGAGAGTAGGGGGGGGGGGGGGGGGGGGGGGGGGGGGGGGGGGGGGGGGGGGGGGGGGGAGGGGGGGGGGGGGGGGGGGGGGGGGGGGGGGGGGGGGGGGGGGGGGGGGGGGGGGGGGATGAGGGAAACCGGGACACAACTGGAGAGCCTTACACAAAGGAAGCCTGAAAAATCCTACAGTTCACACCCGAAGAGAAAGGCTACTCGCAGTTCTCAGAAAAAAGGTGGAGATTAGTCAGGAAAAAGAAAAAACAACACGAGGGAGAAACCTCAGGAAAATCTCTGAGGTCAAGAATAGTCGAAAAGAATCAGACATCGGAGCGGCCTGATCGGCGGACAATCTGCTCGGAAGATGAACAGGGTAAACCAGTGAGGAAGAATCGATGAGAACTGCCATAGCTCCTAACGGTGGAGGAGAAAAGAAGTGGGGAATAAAGAGTAGAAATGGGCTCCGTTCGGTACTTCGGAAGGCCCGCTTCCAGGCCACCCATATGGCGGCGAAGTGGGTAATGAAGGACGAGATTCTGTCTAGAAGAATTTCCTACCGCAATGAGAAGGCACCTGGGTTGAGGCGAAAAGAGTTTTTGGGGGGGCGGTAGATCCCTAATCAAAAGGAAGCATAAAAGAGGGCAGGTCCTCAATGAAGGGGACAGGTAGGTTTTTCCTTAGGCAAAAAGCCTGTGCAAAAGTGGACTCAGGGGGTGGCCCATTTGGGGGGAATTGTGTCAGTGCCGAAGATCACACGACTGTCAAAAAAGAAAAGGCCTAAAAAAAAAAAAGTGAATTAAGAACTAGGGGGGATCCACATGAGACGGCAGGGAGGGGGGGGTCTGGGTTGAAAAAGAAACTCTTGGACGGCCCCCTAGAATCTGAATACATTTGCTAGTCCAGGTGCGAAGGTTGACTCAGACAACCGCGGGGCGCGGGGAGTACCACAAAAGTCGTTCCAAAGGGGGGATGAGCCCAAGAAGCGGCGCACTCTGGTTCCAACGCACGGACCTCAAGGGCTGGGACAAGGAAACCTGAAAAGGTCGGCATGGAACGGAACGGGGCGGCAAGGCGGTGCGAAATAAAACCCGGGCGAGCAAAGAAAAAGCGCGGCGATTCATGCACCCGACGAAACATTCGAGGACGAGGGGAGAGAGAGAACGAATAAAAGAGGGGACAAGGTTTGATGTTAGAAGGAAAAATAGCAAAAGCAGGTGAAAATGCTATAATGAGGGACAACGACGGCAACAAACTAATCGCGAATGTCCAGACGGAGGGGAGAAAAAACACATCGAGAGGGGGGAAAAAGGGTAATGGGATGAAAGGACGAAACCAAAAAGGTGGCAGAAAAAGGAATCAGAAAGAAGGGAAAACCAAAGACTGCCGCATAACCTCGCCGAAGTCGAAGAGAGGAAGAAGGCCAGTTAAAGGACCGCGAAAATAGGCGGCAACCCGAAACCGAGAAAAAATCAAGCAAGGGATGATAGATGAAGTTCGAGAAACATTTTCGGACCCCGCATCAGCGCTGGGGGGAAAAAAAGTGAAAGGAGGCAACGGAAACGGCCTAAAGATGCAAGGTGGAAATAAAACCCTGTGACAAGAACTTTAGCCGGGCCCTTCCAAAGGAGGCACCACGTATTGGCTGCAATAAAAAAGGGATGACGAAGGAAGAGGGAAGTGGGGTTGCTGCATGAGAGGAGACGTGTATTGCCAACCAACGGGGCAGATAAGGTGTGGACGACATAAATAAAAATCAGGGTCAAGAAAAAAAAGACGTCTTGTGGGGAGTGCGCGACTCACTGGCAAATGACGAGTGTGCCCTTTGGGTGTTTTCTGGTTGCCTCAGAGGGTTCTTGTCGCCCTACGAAAAGAAGGCGGGGTTTTCATGAGGAGGATGGGTGCGGGGATTGCTAACCGGACTAAAGTCGCAACCAAGCGACACGAGCCACTTGGCGGAAATTCTTGCGGTTTGGAGGCAGAAGACTCGCGGGAAGGGGCAGAAAAAGAACGGGGAAGAGCGCGACAGCCCTGGGGGGCAGTCGAACTGAAGAGGGGGGGGTGCGCTGGCAGAAAGAAAGGACAGGCTTTCGATCGCCCAGTTAGGACTAAGATCAAGGGAGAAGGAAGAGGAACCGTCCTGTCCGCAAAAAGGGGGGGGAAGAGAGGGCCGGGTGAAGGGGGGGCGACTACGAGAAAGATCGGCGAAGAAACTTCAGGAACGGAACGTATCGTCCTCCGACAAGATGATTAGGAGGGGAGGCGAAAAGCCTCGGTCAAAGGGGGAAAGGAACGAGGATGAAGCCGGACGCACCAAAGGGGGAACCGAGATCAACCTGTGTTACGAAGTCGTACAAAATACATGTCCATCAGTGACAGAGGAGACGCGGAAGTGCACACGCCATGACTGAAGAAACGTTAAAACGCGCCAGCGCGAAAAGGAGAAGTGGGCAAGAGAAGGCTGCAGAGGATTGCTCAAAAATACTATCATCATTTTAAACATGCAAACGCAGTCTTAACGTCGAACAATACAGGGAGGCGATGTCCGAAAGGGAGGGCGCTATTCGTGGGGACTGGCAGGCAGGACGGGCCCGAGAGGCAGAAAAAACGCAGAGCAAAAAGGTTGGTAGGTCTCCCGAGCAAAAAAAGAGATAAGCGAAGAAAAAACCGAAGACGGGGCGCATGAGGGACTCAGATTTTATTGCTCGGAAACAGTCCATCCGGCCATGAGGAGGAAAAACCGTCCCGAAAAGACATCACAGCCTTGGGGGCTAGACTGGGCAGGTTGACGAAAAAGAAAGCATTAGCCGCGTCAGTAGATAGAATCAGGGGGAGAAGTTCACAAGACAGACCCCGTATCTCGAGCACAACAACACCGAGAGTACCAAAGAGAGTACAGGGGCGGGGATACCATCATCAGAAGGTCTAAGGAAAGCGGACGACGGCGGGCGAAACGTCAGACCAGGAGAATGGGGAGCGCCAAAAAAAGGTAAGAATGTATGAAACCGACTTTCCGCGACTTCCGCTTCCTTCAGAGAAAAAGAGAAAAAAGGCGTCCCGAAAAGACGGTGACGGGGGGGCTTCGATAAGGGGTTGGATCGGAGGCCAAGGGGGCGAGAAGGTCCAGCGAGGCAACCGTTTCGCCAGCAAAGAAATTAAAAGACTATCGAAAATCCCGGAGAAAGCGATCAAGATGGTGTCGA
>Ga0179591_1279228_pt1 | contig 10339 bp, 4 predicted proteins | sample CZOMad2_1_08_16f_FD_182891 | JGI IMG/M metagenome (GOLD analysis project Ga0179591, IMG submission 182891) | Vadose zone soil fungal communities from Angelo Coast Range Reserve, California, USA - CZOMad2_1_08_16fungal (PacBio error correction) | ecosystem: Environmental > Terrestrial > Soil >...
CTTCCGAGTCAAGAACTCTTAAGAGAGCATCTATTGCGTTAGGGGCAATGAGAGCCTAAGAAAGGGGAGTGTATTGAGAAATGACAAAAAGAGTGACAGACTCTACAAACAACATTAATCACTGGCAAACCCGATCGTCATGTTCTGACTCGAGAGGAAATAGAAAGCTGTCGAAACTGCTTATAATCTAGTTGCGGCTGGGAAAGTTAGACCCGGCGTTTTCCAAAACACTCTGACCTCTAGTGGCCCGGCTTCCTTCTGTACCCGGGATAGACGCGCGAAACTAACTGGGTTCCCAATCCCCGAGGAAAGGGAGCTACGCGTCGCCGGTCTTCCTAGCGCTTGTCCGCTTGCGCGATCTCCGTGACCTCCAACAAGCACAGAAAGAGCAGGCAGGACCTTCATTCATAAACGAGAGATCCAATCAAGGAGTGACAGATGAAGGAAAAACGGGCGCGACCGTTCGTGCGCAGACAAAAACGGTAAAGAAGTAAAAACAAGTGGCGACTCCCTCGAGAGGAAGGAGCCTTGAAGCTACTAGACAGGCTAAAAGTACAAGGACGAAAAGAGGAAGGACACAGCCGTGCGGGATAGTAATAAGAAGAACGACGAATCCAAGATGGAAAGGAAAGAAACAAGTTGTTGGAGAAACAGGGCATTGCCCAACTAGGTTATATACTCTAGAGCGTTATAGATCGAGCCGGAAGGGAAATGAGGGAGGTCGCAGTTTATCACGGACAAGGTTTATAATCTTCTAGCCCCTGGGGTTTTTGGGAAGTCAACGGAAAAAGCCAACTACATCAGCCAGCCGCCCTGAACCTTGAAAAGATTCAATGTTCAGACGTCCATCGCTTCTCCTCGTTTTGAAACGGTGTCCTATGGTGGGCTTAGAGCTTCCGATCCCCATTACTAGACAAACGGCTTCTGGGACTGGGGGGCAAGGCAGCGCATGAAACCATCAAGCCTTTGAGGAAGACTCATCACGCGAGCGCTGGCAGCTCAGATTTTGCTGAGAAAAACCAGCCTCAGACTGCCGAAGGGAGTAGTCTCGCCTTCTGGGGAAGGGTGGTCTCGCATAGGGGGAAAGTAAGACCTGGAAAAAAAGAAGGTGCAAAAATGGGCCAGAGAATGCTTGGGAAAAACGCTTGGAGTAGGGGGCAATACGAGCCACGTTGTAGTCGAAGCAGGTCTTTGAAATTACCAGGGTTGAATTTCCTCTGAGGCAGAACTGGCAAACGTTTTTCGCAAAGCTCGAAGCTTCATATAGGGAAGCACTGGACGGGGCAATCTCGGGCTTCAGCTTTTAGACCCATCATTGGAGATAAGCCCGAGGGGTACCTTTGCCGCTGGGTTGGGCTAAAAATAGGGTTGAAAATCACAGCGCATTTGCCCAACGGATATTAACTACAAAAGGGGACAGGGTTTCCCTAAAGAAGTAAGAGGGAGAGACTGATTCTGCAGGTAAGGTTGAGACATCTCTTGGGCTAAAGAAATTGAATAAGACACGCAGCCAAATCAACTGAGAAGGCAATGAGAAAGGAGGGAATGAATAAAACGCAATTCTGTTCCTTCTGGGAAATCTGGGGGAAAACAAAGTAAATCCTAAAAAACAGTGGGAAAGGGACATGGAACTGGAAAAAGATAATGGTGTGTTAAAGGAAAGGACTCGTCCGATCTGGAAAGAAAAGGAAACTGTCTGGGGAAATAAGGACCTCAAAAGGAAAAAAGAATACGAGCTTGAAAAAGAAACGGGGCGAAAACCTCGAATTGAGGAAAAGAACGAAAGGGGAAAAAACGGGGCCGATAGGGATGTTCAATCAAAAATCCAGGAGGGATTGTGGGGCTGGATGGGGTCCAAACATAAATGGAAAATACCTGCTTCCTTTGACAAAGTGGTGAACAGAGGGGAGGAGAGGCTACAGAATGGTACGGTCACTCGCTCGTAGATCCGGTGGGGGATGAAACTAGGGGAGGGCAGTGAAAAGTGGGAAGGGGTTAGGACAGCGGGGAGATGGTTCGAGGGGGAAAAAAAAAAAGTCCTAGAGGGAAAAATGAGGGAGGACGCTGTTGTTCCTGTAAGGAAAAAAAACTGACCGTGGAGGGGGGAAAGACGCAAAACAACAAAAGGGAGGAAAAAAGGGGGGGAAAAAAAGGGATAATATGTGAAGCTATGGAATATTCCTCGAAGGAGAGAGAGGAGAGTGGGTACTCGGGGGAAAGAATGGGAAAAACACATCTGAATGTAAAAAGAGAATTAACCATCTGAGGGGAGAAGTAAAGATCATATCACTTATCTCTAAGAATTAAGTCTAGGAATAGGAGAGAACCAGAAAGGTTGAAAGACTAAGTGGGAGAAAAATACAAGAAAAAAAAGAACCTCAGAATGGAAAATTCTACTACCAATGGTTGGGAGGATACAATGTAAAAATGGGATCAGGATGGCGGAGAGAAGGGGGGATTTCGTAGTAGAGGGGAACTCAACAGCCACTTTTCACTGGGAGAAGGAAAAAAAGAGGGTTAAAGAAAGATTATGAAGGTCGAGGGGGGGATCCAAAAAAGGGGAATAGGGGAAAAGTGCTCTGGCAAAGGGGGTAAAAGGGGAGGGTAGGACAAAGCGGTTGTTTGAACGATATAAAAAAATACCAGAGAGATGGAAAAAAGAGCGGATAAGAAGGAAATCAAAAGGTCGGTGAGGAGGAGGCAGGGGATTGGGGAAAAGCTAGTGTCATAGATAGAGGACATCTCAACACAGCAGCAGAAAAAAAAAAACCAGAATCAAGAAGGGGAAATACATTCCAATTCAGTAGGGGAACGAAGGACGGATAACGGGAAGGGGGGGGGGGGAGATATAAGTCTGGATAGGTAAGTTCCCTTGACCAATTCTACAAAAGGGGAAGAAGGGCATGGAGAAGGGACATGGCGGATAAAATCTAGAAAGAGGGAATGAAAGGACCTATCAAAGAACTATTCTGAAGATGGGAGCAGCTCCCGGGACTGAAGAAGAGGAGAGAGGTACAAAACTTTCAAGTTGGAAAAGGGGAGGGGAAAGAATAAGAAAGGAAGGGAAAAAAGAGGGGAAAAGTTCAATGCCACCACTATTAGTTAATTAGGAGGGGGGTCCACGAGGGGGACAGGAACAATATCCAGCCTATGAGGGGGGGTGAGACGGAAAAAAGGGGGGGGGTTAAAGGGAAGAGACCAGGGAGTCCCTATACTATTTTACACAAGAAAAGCCAGAGTATGGAGAAAGGAAGGTCCTGAGACTTTCACCGAAGAAAAAAAAATGAGAAGGAAACAGACAAATCGAAGAGGAAGGAGTCAATCTAGGGTTTCTCTGTTTGCCTCCAAAGAGAGAGAGGGATATTGACTAAAAGGAGATCCACGAAAAGAAGTTGGGGTCTGGGGGGGAGGACCTGGGGAGAGAAGACGAGAAAGAAAGAGGGGCAAAAAAAAAGAGCAAAAATATACTTGGTCAGGGTACGGGTCTATCATAAAAGGGGGGGTAGGAGAGGACTGGTCTCTGGCTAGATGATGGTAGAAATGATTAGGTTTGGGGTCATGCTCAAAACATGAGTCTTAAGAAGCGATACCGAAGGATTCGGAAGTCAAACGAGAACCGCATGCATGGGGGGAATTTGAAGGCATAATACTTTAATCTTCGGGAAGCTACCAGGACTTGACGTTACCATTCTTTGTACAGCAGTCGAGAGGGGAATCCCAAAAGGTCTGAGGGGGTCTCAGATGGGGTGAGAATGTCGGAGAAACTACTGAGTCGGGACAAAAAAACGGACTTAAGAAACTTAGAAGGAAATTCGTACTTGGGGTCTGTCGGGATAAGGGAGAGGGGAATCGAGAGGCAGCGCAGGGAGGGGTAGGCAGGGGGGGGAACAACCCCCGAGAGAGGGTGCAAGGTCGTGTGGAAGCGGACGAGAGAGTGGAGGGAATCGGCACGCATTGCTGGTCCTAAGGTGAAAAAGGAGGGACAGTTCTGTAGTGCTTCTCTGGTGGGGAAAGAGGGAGCGAAAAAACGGGACAAGCCCAATGTCCGCCGCGCAACGCGGAGAAGAACTGGTTAGGAAGTGGTGGGCACCGCCTTCGCGTCGGAGATAGAAAGCTCCAGACGAAGGGAATGTAATCGAGATAGGCCCGGTCGGGGAACGGAGTTGTCTCCACTAATCTGAACTCACCGGAGGGCGTTTTCGGGGGGACGCGGAGGTTACAGCAGGCATCGTTTAAGTGGAAGGAGGGGAAATGGGGGGAGGACTAGTTCCTGAATGTAACATAAAATATGTGTAGGCTACCTGTAGAATCAGAAGACAATGCATTAGGAGGCAGTAGGACTGCGGGACGGGGAAGAGGCCGGGCTCTCTCAAAAATGAGGGGGAAATAAAAAATGCTTCCTACCGAAAAGCGATGAAGCGAAGGCAGATGGTTGGGAGATTCTTAGACGCACAAATATGTGTGAGAAAGCATCCTCAAAGGGGAAGGGGGAATTTGCAAGTCTAAAAAAAAAAGGAAAACCATGTGAACCTCTTCTTCCAGGGATGACCGAGAATTCAAAAGAACAGCTGCAGCCGCCAAGGAAAAAGGGATTTCAGGGGCGGAGGGCAGAGAAAAAATTGTTATACAGCAATAAGCATCTCTTCCGAAGTGGCGGGAAAAAGATGACGCAAGAGGTATCTCGCCACGATAAGACGCAAATTCAAAAATGCCAATAGGGGAAAACTTCAATTACGTCGGAGAATCACCGATGGCAGGTTCGAGAGAGAGTCGCAAGCCCAGCAAGAAAGGTCAGGGCCAGAAAAGGAGGAAAAATGGGGGGGGAAACTGGAGGACAAAACTGTTACACCTCTGAGAGAGAAGTGAAGGCATATTACACGAAAACCTCCATTAAAACCCGCGTTGCATTCAAAGGGACTAAATCAGGACAGGGATAGGAACAGGGAAGACGAAATGAAAAATACATCAATTCCGATGGGGGGATAAAAAGAACTGGTGTAGGCGAGGAGAAAAGTAATATGGTACTCCCCTAAGTAGAATCACTCAGTAAAGTTTGGGGCGACAAGCTTGGGACAAGACCTGGGCAGAAGGAGCCGGGGGGGACTACCGGGAGGGAGTGGGCTAATCCCCGTAAGGACCCGGACCGCAGCGTTGCGCCATCGACAGGGAAGGATGAAGAATCATGAGGGGAGCAAAGTGCTATACGATAAATCTCAAAAAGGGGTGGGCACGTAAACCCGGCATCCAGCTCCCGACTTGCGAAAGAAACGACATCACTTCAGGAGTCACTGGTGCCAAGTACACATCTTGCGTTGGGACTGTGTTGATGGGGGGTTGCGAACTTAGATGGGAGGGGGGATTGAAAATCCATTGAAATCCATTAGACCGAGACTCCCACTCTAGCATATGTTAATATCATATCTGTGGGAGGGATCACACGGGAGTCACCGCGAGGTGGTTGGGGGGGGGGGGGGGGTGTTGTGGTGGTGGTGGCCTGTGCTGTGCTCAACTGACATGGCGAAAGGGTTACGGCATAAAAGGCCGCCTGCGGTCCATCGCCCTTTCGGTGGGCCTTTGTGTGTTCTAGCATTGTCGGAATTGGCGCAGCACCATAGGAGTAAGTAACCATCGGCAGGCGGTTAACATAATGGGTTCCCTGATTGGACGAGCGGGCCCGTTGAGTCCATGAGTGGCCGGGGTCTGGCAATGGACTCCGGGTTCTCAGAGGGCTTCTAAGCGCTACACGTTGACAGCGCAACTAGCTAAGGTCGATCGACGCGACAGCACTGGCCTTCGTAAAAATGAGTGCATGGTTCGCTGGAAATAGAGATCTGATCCACCATGGCCCTGTGAAAGCTGGGGAGCCTCTCTGTGCTAAGAGCGGGTGGCGGGAACCATGACCAGAGAAAGAGTCTTCCCTAGGTTTCAAAAAGCGAGACCAAAAGCGCGTTCGAAAATCACGGCCTCTGCCAAGGTCGGGGTGTGGTTTCAAGCCAAATGAGCGGCGGGGAATTTCTATCAATAAACTAAGGAAACACCTCTCATTTCCTGTCGCTAGGGTCAGGCGGATCGCACATCCAACTTGGTCTGGTATTCCTGTTCCTCTTTAGGGGATCTTGGAAAAAAACTAGATCGGAAGACACGCCAAAGGGGCGGTCCATATCCAGTTCATCACAGCTACCGTTGTGTCAAAGGGCGGAAACTCGAAACTACCGTATGCACAGAATGAAAATCAAGGCGGTGCACTCTTGAAGAGTTGGGGGCAAATACACCTCGCGCGCTTCAGACCGTCGGCGAAAAAAAAGTCGCGAAAAATTGGAAACGCACCTCCATGTTCCAAAAACTCGCGGGTAACAGTAGTTGTGGGCGATCACCGCTTACGGTAGGCAGGTATTTCACGGATCGAGGATGTGTCGCCGAGCAGAGTCGAGGAGGCGTTGAAGCGCAGGGATGGAAGGGGGGAATTTGTAGTCCTGTGGAAAATGTTTGACTCCGGATCTTGCCTGCGTATTCGGCGGACGGATTCATCTGCGCGGACGAAGAAAGGAACGAGGGGAAAGCATCAATCAACAAAGAGGGCGAATATAAGTGGGTACTCGTCAAAGGTCAGAGTGAGACGAGCGTCTCAAGATGATGTCCAGCGGAAGTAAAGATCGAGCTACATGCCTGCAAATTTCAAACTTAAGTGCACCTGCCAGCGCGTGCGCAGCAGGACTCCAGCGCCTGAAAAAATACGAGACGGAATTCAAAAGGCAACGCGCATCATCCAAGGACGTGTTTTGAAAAAAAGTATCATTCTCAAAAAAGTCCTCGTTTGAAAACCCAGCCCAGCCGTAAAAAGGAAAATGGGGGAACACGACCGCGATAAAGCGGAAAAAGACTGTGAGATGATCCCGCGGAGGTAAAAGCCGGAAGGATCTCGACGAAATGGTGCTCATATACGAGCGTGAATACGTCAGGCGGAGATCCGTAATTGCAAAGGGGTCGCGTAAAAACTGGTACACACAAGGTGCGTTCACTTGAAACCTTTACCAGGGTCGCGAGAAAAAAGAAGTGTTTTGAACGATGAACGAAACCAAGAAAGGGACGCGAACGTGAATCGATCCACGATGCCAGAGGAATGTAAAGTTGCCCTGCTGGACCAGGACAAATAGATAACTCTCCAACCGCTTGAAAAGCACTGGGAGAACACACCAGAAGCAGGATCATCGAAACGACGCTCGTATGCTTGGCTCGAACTATCTGAGACTTTTGGGACAACGTTATAGTCTCCCTAAGTGGGGGGGGACCGGTCCCACCGTGATGCCCAGACGGTTCGACAATACATCAAAGACTCGATCAGATCGCTTCACAGGACCGCATACCGAAGAATATCTGAGAAAGCAAGTAGCAAAAAACTCGATCTAATAAGGGGAGACTTTTACAATGGTAAAGGGCCAGCAGGAACATTAATGCGGCCCATGAACAACCTAAAAAACATGAGGCGGTTTACGGGATTCCACATCAATGTACACAATTTCACCAGGTTATGATTCGGGAACCGCTGGGGGTTTGTTAACATGAGACAGGGTAGCTCCAGAAGAAGAGGGGGCGCCACAAAACCAGGCAGGCGGGGAACGTCCCTTCATCTGCTAAAAAACAATTCGCCATGAGACACACCAAAAAGTCTAGCGCCGCGGCTGTGAAGATGAACGGGGGAGCGCTCAACGGCTCAATAATTGACAGGAAAAAAGTCAAGCAGTCTCAAGAACCTTGTGTAGTTGTTATGCCAAACTGATCAAATAGAAACCCAACAGTTATGGCGGCATGACTCAGGAAACTTGTTGAAATGACGCGACGAATAAAGAATGGAAAGCGGGCGGATACACTGGTGAAAAAAGGTGAGGTTTCGCCTTGAAAAAAAGAAACGTGAGCGAAAGGCGTACTAGAGCTACCTAAGGGGGACGGGGCCGGACCCGTCGACAACACTTTAAAAATTGGGACAGAACTGTAAAGAGAACTTCTAATACGAGGCGTAATTAAAAATCGGCCAGGGCTTGGGAATTGCTTGTCGCCCACTTGCTCTATTATAACAATTCGCGACGCGGTCAGAATCTTCTTCTATCCTAACCGCCCAAAAGAAAGGGGAGCACTGGCATGTCATCGGCGTACTTTGTTAGGACAAAAAAAAGAGTATCTTCGAATCAATCTGAAAAGCCTGGGGGATTGATCCGGACCAACAGCCTATGTCTTTGTTACGTAAAACTGGGTATCTCGTAGGAAGCTGCACTAGCTGAGTGCTGATCTAATCAAACTGTTCAAACCAGTGCCTGAACGGAAGGTTTATAAGAAATTTAGAAAGAAGAAGCGCGAACCGGCAGAAACCAGCTCAGAATCCGAACCGTCGGCAACTCGTAGCCAGTGGTCGCAGGTAATGGGCACCAGGAAAATCGGCCAAAAGCCAGCGGCGAAAAAAAAAGACGGGGGCCACCAAATCATGTCATGAAGGAGAGAACTGCCCGGGGGGCACGGCGACTCCCTAACCAGGACGCTTCTGCAAAGTGTCTCAAGGGGGGGCGAATCTCGTCAGCCCCCGAGCAGATGGGGCTGTTGACAGGGGGAAGGAGGGGGAAAGTAACTATGGCACCGATTTCGGAAATGAAGGCAACAAATTAAAAGGTAGGCGTCCAGAAGAAGCCGTTCCTCGCGAAAAAGGTAAAAAGCGGCGGTCAGGAAAACGATATCTCAACAACGTCAGGAGAACCTTCTCGAGCACGACCGAAGGATAAGAGCAGGCTCTATGCGGCTTGTCTTCCGCCGAGCCATTCCTTAAAGATGGTGAAGGGGGAAACGCGTGAAGGGCAGGTAATGGGGGAATTCACACCAAACATACACCAAAGGCCAAGGCAACACCAGATCGTATGGTGAGGAACGAGCAGCAAAACCGATATCTCCGGCGAATGTGATCTGGGGGGAGAAACTCGCAGTGTGAACTCCAGGGCATAGAAATCTCTGAAAGAAGGAGAGCTAAATATGCTCGAAATAATGCTCTTTTGAATAACAGTCCACCGTCGAGGGGAAACAAGGTAAACTAGTAAGCCGGAAAAGGAAAGCCTGCTGGGGATGCCGGCCTTTAACAAAGAAGCAGAACGAGCTATACCTGTGGCTTCATTGTTGAACGACGAGGATAATAAGCGCCGGGGGCTTCCAAAGGCTGGCTATGATAACGCTTCCATTACAACAAAACGCAGTACCGTACGTGGGCTAGGTTCAAAAAAAAAAAAGAGGAAACCGCTTCAGCTTCGAATCCCGTACTACTGCCACGGGGATGACAACGCAATCAGAAGAGCATCACCAAAAGGGTATCAAACGGTGGGGTCGGTGCTCGGATCCAACTGAACCAATCGCAGAATTAAAAAATCTCAAGCAGCGGCGAAAAAAAACTTGACAAAGAAGAGGAAGGGCGAATGGGGCGCGGTACCTGAAGGATGAAGAGAAGGTCAAAGGGAACCGGAAAGGAGGGACAGGCTGCAAAAAGAATAGGAGATAGGGTAATTTTGGTTCGGACAAGCAACCGGGGGGAATTTCCAATAAGCGCAAAAAAAGCAAGCGCCTTCATACAATCATTTCCGGGGAAAAAACCAGGTAAAGCTAGGGTTGGAGCGGGGGGTTTTTTCCGCTCGTCTATAGGAGAAGAGTTAGGAGGCCAGGAATCCCATAGAGACCGACAACGCTCTAGCGCAACTCTGCAGCTGTTCCATGATCAGCTATGCACGGGGGTGGATGCACACGGAAAAGGCAAACCGAGGAGGCGCATCTCGAATGTTGCGAAAAGAAGCAGGGGAAGGGGGTTAGGTAGACACTGCCGGGCCCAGGTGTCTATCCGGCGGGTGTTGAAAGTTGTGGTACTCCGCTCGGAAGAAAAATTTAATCTTGGGGGGGAACAGCTTCGGGAACAAATGAAACGAGACCCGATAGGTCGTCGGTTCGTCCCTGATGGGACAAAACTATCTTGTAAAGTACCAGTCGTGGCGGGGGGAGTCTGGGGATAGCGAAGGGGACATGGTTCCAGATGACTGGAGCTCCGCAATTCGACAAAAAACCGGGGCGGGAAAGAGGTACTGGCCACAAGGTAGTGAAAGGGAAATATGTGCTGAATCCTGTGTCGAACTCCGGGCCTGGAACTTTTACGGCGGGTGAGGAGAGTCGGCGTCTTATGCCACATTACAAAAATACAGGGAGGGATTCAATACCACAAGGATTTCAGCAGTGGCTAGAAAAAAAACTGTCGGTCTGTTTGATAGCGTGCTGCGGCGGTGGGTACTTCGCTTGTAATTAAAAGATCAATGACTAGCGTAAA
>Ga0179591_1283889_pt1 | contig 10339 bp, 9 predicted proteins | sample CZOMad2_1_08_16f_FD_182891 | JGI IMG/M metagenome (GOLD analysis project Ga0179591, IMG submission 182891) | Vadose zone soil fungal communities from Angelo Coast Range Reserve, California, USA - CZOMad2_1_08_16fungal (PacBio error correction) | ecosystem: Environmental > Terrestrial > Soil >...
TTGTTTGAAATCTGGAAGAGTATAAGAGTCGATAGGGCAGTCTCCGTATCAACCACCTAAGACCGCTTGAAGGGATGACTCGGCCAGACGAAAACTTAGAAAGAAAAAAGGGGAAATGGGAGTGCCCGCTGCTTGCTGCGGCTTGAAGGTTAGGGGGGAGAAAAGCCTAAAGGGGCAGAGGGGGGACGCAAAGAACACGGGCACTACGAGAAGGGAAGACAATTTTTTCAGGAGACGGAAAAGGCGTAAGGGGATGTGCCCTCCGAGACCGATGTCCCCCAAAGGACCAGAAAGGAGATCGACAATGTATGCACAGAAAAAAAAGGTTGGGATGGGGGGGAGATCAAACTATGACCGATAACCCAAAGTCTGGGAGAGCAGGAACTGGAAAATCTCATCCTCGGCACCATTGTCATACAAGAGAGCAAATCGTCGACACTTCTCGGGTGAAAGGAAAACTAGGGAGGAAGGAAGACGCACAGAAGGAGCCGATCTCAAAGAACGGGGCGGATGAAGCCGAAAGTCGGGAGGGAGTGCTGGTAGAGGGGAAACACGGGGGTGAGTGCAGTTTTTCAGTATGGGGAGTCTGGACTAGAACCGCCGAACTAGGGCGAACGTGAGCCAAAGAGGGACCTTTGGAAGAAAAATCTTACGGGGGGGTGGGTGGTCGTACCTGGAGTGGTAGATTTATAAGAATCCATCAGAAACTGGAAGGAAAAACGTGGGAAACGTTAGAAGGAAAGGCTATCAGGGCGGGGAATCTCAAAAAAAAACAACAACGGGATGAAAGGAAAAGTCCGGGAGGTGATGACTGCATCACCTAAATCTTTCAAACTTTCCTTTCTAGGGTCTTCTTTTTCAATAACAAAAGACGCCGGGGGGTGGAGACAACATACAACCGAGATCGTGAAAAAACGGGGAAATCACAAGATCGACGGCTCGGTAAAAGTAGTAGGGAAAGGGAATGGCAATAGGAAAAAGGTGATTTCATCATAAAAACTGGACACAAGGAGCACTGTTTCGGAACCTCTAAAAAGGAAAAGGCGAGGGCGCATGGGAGAACCAGGAAAAACTAAGGGGTCGGGATCACTTAGTGTGTGGAGTCCTTACCTACGGGGAAGTTAAGATGGTGGAGGGAAAAACGCAAGATGTAGCCAGGAAAAATGAGAGGCGAGTGGGGAGGAGGGTACGACGGAGAGGAGTGGAAAGTATCCGAGTAATACCTAGGGAGAGGGGGGGGAGAGTGTTATGATTATAATCACCTCAGCAGGGGATACAATGTGATCGCCGGAAGCCTGTTTTTATTAGATGATTGGTGCCATCGGTTGGTGGATCTGGGACGAAGAGGGGAGCGCGTTTTTCTGCCCCCAGCCGACAAAACTTGCCAGGCCGAGTTAAAAGGCGGGAGACCAGCTGCGGCAAATAGTGGAACCGATCCCTTTCTGACCGAAACAAATAAAAAAAAAAAAAAAAAGGCAAGCCAAAAGGGAAGTAGATTGCGAAAAGAAGGAGGGAAGGGGGTAGCCTTGGAAAGCGGACGAGAAGGGGTTGGTTATCGGGGGAATCAGGATTAGAATATCAGGGGGGAACAGTTCTCGATGGGGAAAGACATTGGGGGCAAGCGCAGGGTTAAAAAAAAAAATTGGATGAGATTTTGAGGAGGCATGCCGAAGGAGAAATAAGGGAACAAGGGATAAGGGGGGGGGGTCAAGGACCTGAGTCCTCTGGAGTTTCGGCCCAAGCGTCGCAGAGGATTCGTCTTTAGAAAGAAGTATAGAAGGCAAAGAATTTTGGACCATCAGTCAAGCCGCCGCGTAAAGTATGCAGGTAGGGAAAAGGCACAAATGGGAGAAACCAAATCGGGGGAGCAAGATGCCTAGATGAGGGGTGGGGGAATCAGGGCCGGTTTTACTACCTTTAATAAAGGGGGGATCCAAGGTCAGGGAGAGGGTCTCTCAACCAAAAAGGGAGGGACGAGAGGGATTATCGAGAGGGGGAGACTCAGGGACAGAAATCTAATTCACATTTTCGCGGATGCAAAAGAAGCCGAAGCGCTCAGATCTTGGATAAAAAATGGGGTTTCAAAAAACAGGGAAAAGAGGAAAGGCAGGTACAGTCGCGGCGAAGGGGGTGCCTCAAAAAAGTAGGGGGGAGGCAGGGGAGAGAGAAGGAAAAATTTTACTACTACATCCTATTGACGGCAGACTTTCGTACAAAAAAAAAAAAAATCGGCTCCCCGGTCGTTCGCTATCCTTTGAAAAATCCGCAGTCTCACAGCGGGATCGCGCGGGCCAAACTAGGGGCTTTAAGAAGATTTCGCGTAAAGGGGATTGCGCGGCGTCGTCGCCAGATAACAAAACTTCGATTCCGAACTTGAAAACCAGAGAGGCCATTATGGGCTGCATGAAAGGGGAGGGCGCCTTCGTTATGAGGGGGGGGGGGGGAGGTAATGGGGGAGAAAGGATCGTTCCACCTATTTGGCGGGCACTGGGGGCGCGGAAACTTGAGAGATCTACGGAATAGGGGGTGGGAAGATGTAGAAGGGAGTGCACCGACCGGCAGAGGACCTCCTATAAAAAAAATTTCAAAAAGGGGGGGGGTGTGAAAATTAAGCACCGGAGAAAGAGGGGGGGAGCTCAACCTGATCACCAAACGGAGAGTGAGAGGGAATACTCCTCACCCTCCAAGGAATGAAAAAAACGGGGAGTCTCCCGTGAGAAAAGGAAAAGGAAGAGAGAAAAAAGAGGTCAAGAAAAGGGGTCGAGCATGCGTCGGCTACATATTTCGCGTTGGCCCAAAAGAGGCTAGAGGGAGGGGAGACAGAAGTTGTTCTTCATGGGGGGGGAAAAAAAAGGACGATGGGAGGGGGGGAGGGAGGGGGCGACGAACCGTGGGTTCCGTGGTTCAATGATGAAAAATGGGAAGTGAAGGAAGCTAGGGAAAAAGTGCGGTTACCTAGGAGATCCCTTGTCTCAGGAGGAAAGATAGACTTGTATTTGTTTGGCAAAAAAAAAAAAGAAACGGGGGTGAAGGAACGTTTATTGACAAGAAGACAGAGGGAGGGAACTGTCAATGCAGTGTAGGGGACGGGTTATGCCTGGACAGGAAAGGGGGTATCGGGGAGAGAAAAGAGAGAGAAAAATATAGAGATCCAATCGGTAACAGAAAAAAAAAAGAAAGAAGTCAGACGTGCCGGTCGATGGCTGGTCAATCAACCGGCTACCGCAAAAGTTTACTGGAGCAAAAAAAGGGACTTTAAAACAGGACTGCGAACAAGGGAGCCTACTTCTCGTTAAAAGGGCCTATTTGAAAGGGGCTTCGAGGGCAATAAAAAAAGGCCGAAGATGAAAAAAGGGGGAACAAGGGGTTGCATGGGGGAGCGGGGAGAAAAACCCAGAGAAGAAGGAGAGGAGGAAAAAAATCCGGACAGAGTTTGAGGTCGGTAAAAATAAAGGTGTCGGTCTTAACGGGATCCTTTAGAGTGGTCAGAAAGCGTAAATATTTAAAATGCTCCAGAAAGCTGGGAAGGGCATCAAATGTCGAACTCTCGTGACCTCTAAGGTGGGGGTGAAGGGGGGCGAGGGTTAGGAATAGAAAAAACCGCGGCCAGGAAAGATGGGGGGAGAGGACGCTTTCTCCCCAGGGATCGGGGTGGGGGGGACATCAGGTTTGGGAGCGGAGGAAAAAAAGAAGAGGGGGGGGAGGGTACCGACGAACGCACGGCAACACTTGACCAGGAAAAAAAAGGACTAGGTTGACTTGCCAGTGGTTCGAGAAAAGGGACGTAAGAGGTGGAACGATCCTTGACGCAAGAAAAAAAAAAAAAGCAAGCAGGGGAAGACAAATTCATTTTGAGAGTATAACAGATAATGGCTCGGGCTGTCAGGGGGGGGGGGAAGAGCCGATAATTTGGGTATAAGAAGTCTGAGAAATCGCCTTGACTAACAGACATAGAAGGGGTCAAAAGTGGGTAAGATCGATGAAGGCGATTGGAGGGGTCATATCTCTAATGGAAGGACGGGGAGAAACTTTATAACGGCACTTTAATGATCGACGAGAAGGCCATCGTCTCAAGCGGTAAGGAAGAATGAGTCACGAGTATAGGCAGCCAGTCCCAAGACTTGGGGGAAGTACAAGGGGAAGAAGAGAGGACTTCTTAGGAATCTTAAAATGAAAAAAGCTTGTGTTATCAAAATTCCAAAAGGGGGGGAAAAGTATTGGGAGTGGTGGAGAGGGACAGCCAGACGCTGTGACTAAGCTTGAAAAATCGTGGGGGCGACAAGAAGGAGGCTCACGATCACAACAACACGAGGATGGCTTAAAAAGGAAAGAGCAACTAGGATACAAGAGAAAAGAGAAGGAGGTTGATATTACAACGAATCACACCAGCATACGCAGAAGCGTCTTCAGACTGGTCTAACCACTATATGTTTGGAAGAAAGGGGAAACTCTCAGGAAAAGGCAGTTCATTCTAGCGGCCTTAAATGCTGCATCAAAAAAGAGGAGCTTCCCTATAGTATATAAGGGGGGGAATGAATAAGGAAGTGACTATTGCCGACTTGAGCGAAGGACACAACTTCAATTTGACCTGGAGGGGAGAGAATAGAGACGGACCTCACTCACTCACCGGCGAGGGCGGGCCACTATTTAAGAGAAGGTACGTGGAAGGGAGGGAGCTTAAGATCACGCGGAGCCACCACAGGGACTCTCTTATAAAGCCAGAACCAGACCGAGGTGGGAAAGACGAAGATCAAGGACTAAATTTGAGGCGTCGAGTGTCTTTGCGGGAAGTTCAAAAGGTATCGAAAAAGGTTTAGGGGCATCGGGTTCTGAAATCCACTGGCAGCTACTCGACGGAAAATGAACAAGGGAAGGAGGCCCTTCACCGCCAAAAACAGAAGGGAAATGGGGGACCCTCACTGAAGAAAAAAAAATTATGAACCCACGAGCCTAATACAGGAGAAAGAAATGATCACGGGTCGCTTCTCTGGGGGAAAGAAAGAAAAAAAAGCACATAGTCACCCAGGGGAGTCTCCCGATGGAAACGGGATAAGTAACTCAAAAAAAAGATAGGGAGGGACTGAGAGAGTGTCTTTTCCTCACTCTAAAAATACGCGCAAAAAACCTGGGAAGATCAAAAGGGTCAGGGAGGAAAAAGGTCTCCATTCGACGTGATATTAGTAGGTAAAAAAACATTCTAAAAAGTGAAAGGTGGGAAGGGAATTGACCTGCACTGTTAAGTCAGAGAGCGCCGAACTAGAAAAAGTCCGGGTCCGGAAGAAGTAAAAAGGGAACTGTAGGGGGGGGTAACACGATAGACGTTGTATTGGTTGTCTCCGGAAATCTGCGTTTGACTTTGAGAAAATCGGGAAGGGGGGAACGGACCTTGACCTGTGAATTAGATGCACGTCACCGAAAACTCTCTCCAAAAAACAAAGGAGAGATCAAGGGCCGGCTCGAATGACGGAATCCACCCCGAAGTCAGGGGAAAGGACGTTCCTATCTGGCGGAATAACGCCCGAGTTTACTTGGAGCCAAAAAGTCTGGGAAAAAGAAAGCCGGAAGCGGTAAAAAAAAAAAAAAGGTCGAAGGGGACGATGGCAAGAGGACAATTGGAAAAAAAAAATTGGTCACATAAAAAACTACTCAGACAAAGGTGGTCGTCTCCAGCGACCCGACGAGAATCCCTGAGCGACCCGTTAGGGTGATCGGAAGTAGGGGGGTGGAGGACAGATCGTCCTTAGTGGGGAGGGAAGACTAAAAAAGTAGAAGACTCCATTCTGCTAAATGAAAGGGGGCGCCGGGAGGATTGGGGTTAAAAAAAAACAACTAGAAGGGGGGGGTGGAGGGGCGATAGGGGAGGATGTCAGACAGGGTCATGAAAAAGGGGATATATAGACTCAGAGAATGTTTTATTTATACGTTTGTGTTGGGGGGCCATCAATGTTTGATGGCCAGATCTCTGGGGGGGGGAAAGTGAAGACGCCGGAAAAAATTGGAAGTAGTCCTGGGGAGTCCATGGGTGAGGGAGAAAACCAGCAAGGACAAATTGAGATCATGGACCAAAAAAAATCCTCACCAGGTGACCGAAAAAGGGAAAATTAGGGTGCGACGATAATGGAAGGAGTCTGGCCTGGTAAAGAAGATTTGAGCTTTAAGAAAGGTGGTGATAGGAGCTAATCGCAATCGAAGGACGTAAGAGAGGGGGCCATCATATGGTGGTCCCTCTATGCGGAGTTTAGTGGAAGGGTACTGGAAGGCAAGGAAAGAAGGGAGAATGTTAGTGACTCCCTGGATAAGAGGTTCTGATGACTATTAGAAAAGGAAGCATAGGGGTCAGTCAGTGAAAAATGCTCCTCTGATATCAAATCACACTAAAAAGGGGGGGTTGCAAAAAAGGAACAATGATTCCGGGAGTCAATTCCGGCTCGCGTAAAGGGGCGAACCATCTCCGGTTATGGCATAAGGGGGAAAGGGAGCGCGGAGGAGGGCTTGTTGGAGAACCTTTTGAACCTCTACCTGTACTTAAGATTGAAGGAAAGCAACATAGGGGGGGGGACTATATGAATCTCGCTCAACAACAAGGAGGAAATATATATTAAAAAGACTGTCTAGGAGAAGAAAGCTCTCAAGGTACGGAACTTCTAGACCCCGGCCCTATTGTAACAAAGCAATACCAGTCTCGGAAAGAGGGGGAAAAAATCTGGGGGGACAGACACTTTTACACTCAGTCATTCCTGTCATTCTCAGCCGGATGGATCAAAAGCCGAAGGTCTGTAATCTAGAAAGGGACCGGAGGGAATCCAAGGGCTAATCTGCCTACTTTAAGAGGGGAGAAACACCCGGAAATACAGGGAGTGTCATCTATCGTTGTGGCATGCAAAGAGGAAAATCGTCATCAAGAAAAGGGGGGAAAACAAACTGGGAGGGGACAATCGCATCGGGGAACTGGTCACTGCATTGCGCTTAATACAGCTTCTTCTCAAGGAAACCACTTCCGAAAAAGGGAAAGAAGGGACTGGGTTGGGGGGGGGTGGGGACAAAACCAAGAAAAGGTCAGGACAATCTCAACTGAAGGGAGTCTTCTGGATTGGGGCAGGGGAACGTCGGTAAATTAGAGTTTACAAATAGGGGGGAACGGGCAGAGGGTTGCCGACATCAAATGTGCAGCTACACGTGAAGGGGGCCGAGGATTGTGTCACCTAAAAAAAGGGGAGAAGCCGAATGATTGCCCTCCGAGAAAAAGAAAACTGGCACCAACGAGCTAAGGGAAACAAAGAAATCTCTATCTACAATACAGCGAAAGGGTTTGGAAGCCGAACAAGAGATTGACAAAAAACGTAGGGTAGTCTCCAAGGAAAAGGGGGGGGGGTCAAAGAGATCCGATCTAACATACTCAAAAAAATATCATTGCGTCCGGAAAGAGGGAATTGAAACGGAGGGGAAAAGATAGAGATACTTTCCGACCCAGAAAAGATCTCAACAGACGTGCAAATTTGACTGAAGGGGGGAATAACCAGGATCAGGTCGAGGTCTGTCGGGAATGGGGGTCCAAGGCGAACGGGTAGGGGAAAGGATTATGAAGTCAATTGTTAATCGTTCCATCGCCCGAACAGGTGTGGACGCTCTTCTAAAATTGGGGAGGACGTCATGGGGGGTTTCAAACGAATAGACGGTGGGGGGGTTTTTGCGGAAAAATAGCGTGTGAAAGCCTAGCAGGGAGAGGAAAGGGCACTGTCCCTTGAACGGGGACGCTTATAGGGGCAGGCATTCCGAGCCGGAGGTAGAGAAGGGAAAGAAAAAAAACAGGGGATTACAAGGAATCCCCCGCTCGGAATAGCAGCACATCCACAGCGAAAGGCAAGGACAGGAGCTGCAGGGCAAAAGAACCGGGGGGGAAAAAACTAGTTTTACTTGACCACACGTCTATTCGGGAAACAGAAGAAGAAAAGGGAAAAAGACGGGCTTTTTCAGGGGTGGGGTTTTCACAAAGTCCTGGGGGAGCTAGGAGATAACCCAATGAATGTCAAGCATGAAAACGGGGGAGCGGGACTAAAAGAAATCAAAACTGAGGGGGCGCATGGAGAAAATCCGGAAGTGAGGGGGAATCTGTACGGGGCGGAGGAAAACTTATCGCCTTTAGATGGGGGGGACCTGTCAACCGCGCCGCTCTTGGTTTCAGGAAAGGGATCGATCGAAAAAGTCTCGAGAACCCATTTTGGATCTGGGCGATAATTAAGAAAAAACCTCTGCATATGACCAGGCTATCGAGACGCTTTCGAGGGTTATCAGGGGGGAAAGAAGGGTTTTCTCGGAGGAAAAGGGGAAAAAGCGAGGGTTGGGCGTACCTACATGCCGCAACAAAAGGGGCAGGAAAGGGGGGCGAAAAAAATGGGGATTTTCCTCCACTGCCCGTGCAAATAGGTGACGATATTGCTCACGAAAAGCAAAAAAAAATCAGCACGCAGGCCTACATTGGTGGATATGAACGGAAGGAGGGGAGAAGAACAAGGCCGGTCCAGAAGAATTGAAAGCGCCGGAGGTGTGTCTCTGAAGCCCGAAAAGGATCAAAAGAGGGAAGGGGGGGGTTACTGAAGCCTCGGGGCGTTGTTCAGCAAGCCCGCTCAGATCGGGGGGGCGGGATAGGGGGGGATGGGGGTCGGCATGCAATGATCAAATCTTGAAACGACCAAAAAGGGGGCTGGGAGGCGCAGGAAGGCCAAGGGAACTAACGTATTTCATTACAGGGCCAAATATTAAAACACTCAGACGGGGGGGGGAGTCCAATTCTGCAAGTCCTGCAGACAGTGCCTTCTATATTCCAAAAAAGGGGAAAAAATGAGACACAAAGTCGTTGGTGCCTATTCCCTATCAGGTTCGCCGTATTGGCTGGCATCGTGCCTTGTCCTCGACCTGGAGAAGCTTGAAGCTTTCAGAAAAAAAGGATAGGTAGTAGAAGAGGCGATAAACAACAACACGGAGGAGGTGAAATCATAGTATGGGAATCTGGGGATACCGGGGAGCTCATGTCTCCGAGGACAATCCCCCCCTGGAAAAAAATACAAATATCCTAGGGAGTGCGAACAAACTTTTGGTCGCATCAAAAACTGGTACAGGACGGGCCTGAAGTCTTCCTCCTTATGGCAACGAGTTGGCTTAAGGTCGAGGAATAAAGGGGAAAAATGACAAGAAAGCGGGGGAAGGAAGGAAACGGAGAGAAAAAATCAAAGTCGGACTGAAAGCGATCCTTCGAGCCAATATCACGAAAAATCCCTCGAGAGGAGGGGCAAATTGGAGTGGGAAGCTGCGACTGGCCGGCACGGGACTATGGCTTAAGAAAGGTAGCCGACAAAAAAAAAAGGGTCCAAGGGCAAACATATAGGGAGGGCCAAGCCGTAGCCCTAACCTTAAGCACCTCGTCTTCTTGGTTTTAAAAAGGGAAGATCGGGAAAAAGGGGGGGAAAATGAGGGTTCGCGGAAATCCACTGGCAAAGGAACATGGCTTGGCAAGTGTGCCTGGGCGCAGGGGTATTCACAGGTCCAACCTTCTCAGATTATTGGGACCTCCGAGAAACCGGAAGGAACACAAGATCTAATCAAAAAGGAGAAATCAAGGAGGAGACAGGACCATAAGAAGCATCTGCCGCGGTTGCAGGGACTCACCTAGGGAAAACCAATGCACAAAAATAGGGAAGACCTATTAAAAAGTTGAAAACTCAAGGGAACAATCATGAGCGGGAAATTTCGTTAGGAAGGAGAGGAAAAAAGGGGGTTCTGGAAAAAAAATCAAATCAACACTCTAAAGGAGAGTTCCGACGCAACACACTAGGAAAACCGAAGCAAAAAATTTCGAAGAACGACATTCTCCTTCAGTATTTCGGGTAACGCGGGCGAAAAGTGTAGTTTCAATTGGAAAAAAGGGGGGTAAAAAATGGGGGGGAGGTGCAACATCGCAGCCGAACGAACTCTCGTTTAAAAAGTCTGCTGGAAGAATCCAGGTTGGGGGGACTAATATACGGGGGTTGATTTTTTGGGCCGGTGAAGACGGTGAACCAGAAAAAAGAAAAAAAGACCCTTAAAGGGTGGAGACGAGGCCGTCAATTCCGAGCCTGGGGATCGAACAAAACGTGATGAAAAAGAGGAAGCGAGGGCATGGGACGTCATCACAGAAGCAGCTCAGTCACGGAATGGGGGGGGGAGCGGGTCAAGGCGTCTACAAAGCCGAGGGGGGAGGGGGAAAAGCCAAACCCATAAAAAGATATTCGTGAACAACATGACGGAAAAAATTTGAAACCTCTTCTCTTTCCACGTCTAGTGAAAAAAAAGTGAAAAGGACAAA
>Ga0179591_1318062_pt1 | contig 10339 bp, 8 predicted proteins | sample CZOMad2_1_08_16f_FD_182891 | JGI IMG/M metagenome (GOLD analysis project Ga0179591, IMG submission 182891) | Vadose zone soil fungal communities from Angelo Coast Range Reserve, California, USA - CZOMad2_1_08_16fungal (PacBio error correction) | ecosystem: Environmental > Terrestrial > Soil >...
GCGACTCAGGGCGGAGCGCGAACATGGAACTGCGTTTCTATCCCGTCTGGGAGGGGAGAAGGCTATTGGAGCGCCATTTTCAACAAGGAAGTGCGAAAACAAAACGTCAAGAAAAGCTTTATGCAGGTCAGAGAATCATTCGGGCCGCGTGGTCTCGCGTATCGCTATCTGAGCTCAAACGGGATAGGAGAATCGTTCACTGAAGGCTCTCCGTTTTCGGGGGGAACTCGACCACAGAAGAAAAGGTGATCCGTCCAAACTCGCTCTCGGGCTGGCTGCGACCTTGCGAGGAAGCAGGGGAAATCAAGGGGCTATGAGCTGCTTTCTGTAGGGTTTCGAGAAAAAAAAAAAAGAGAAACCCCAGAAACACTACAAGAACTCGCCGTCAACAAGCCCAAAGACCGAGCCAGATGCAATTTTTTCTGCCCTCAATGATCGAGAGCGTTCTGCCAGAAATCACCTACGGAGGAAAAAAAAAAAGGGAGCACGATTTCCGAGAGTCTGAGCTGGCCGAGAACTCGGATTGTCTTGTACTTAAAAGCTAGAGAGACGGCGTGAGAGGACCTCGAACTGGTTCTGCCTGCCGAAATCGCGGGGGGACATGACATCAAGGAATCCTTCGACGTCCTAAGAAGCACTGCGACCAAGAGCAGCCTACCTATCATAATCTCCGGGGGGGGGGACTTATCACCGAGAGGTTTATGCTGGGGGAGGGGGAGAGGGCCTCTTTCCAGGGGGACCATAGAAGAGTCACGGACTCAATGAGTACTATCGCATTCCTGGATGTTTCTATAGAGAGCGACACTAGTGAAGCGGGCGAAGAGACGCGACTCAGGCATCAGATTCTCGGCTTCGTATAGAAAATTGAAGGGAAGGAAGGGCCTCAAAATCGCGCAAAGGTGTCTCTGGAACGAGTAATATATTAACTTAAAAACACAATGAGCTTTGGGAGCCGCGCTCACACGAAGCCGGACTGGTATCGCAGTTCGGAATGACGGGACCGCTACAGTTGCGCAGTCTCGAAGATCCCCCTACTGGGCCCTCCTATCATTTCGCGGATCAAAAAACGGCGAAATCAAACGATTCCAGGAACAAGAGCGGATGAGGCCTGTGGGTAGGGTAAGGCCTGGGGGGAACTATCATAGACGGGTTTTCTTAATGCTGCGATGGAATGACCTATAGCTGGCAGTGCCGAGACAAAGATTTCGTGCAGAAGATGGAATGGGGCGACCACCAAAGCCCAAACAAAACCCCACAAACCACACCAAAACACAACACACACCACCACAGGTATTCCCTGGAAGTTTAAGACTGGGTTCTCGCAGCCGTGGAGGTTATTAAAGGAAAGATCTACGTCTAATATGCTATTCGAAGGACCGCAAGGTTTCGGTGCCCCTAGAAGTTCTCTTCTATGTGAACGCGGAAGGGAAGCTGTTGGACCGGCCTCGATGTTTATCTCTCCCATCACTATCTCTCTTATCGAGGAAAGAAGCTCCGAAATCCTTGGAGCAATCGACGATCGAAGAGAAGGACGGCAGCGTGTACGCCAGAAAACAGAATGAAGTCGATGTTAGGGGTCAAGTAAAGACGCCTTTTGGCGGCGCTTGTAGTTGAGCAGAGGGGACATGACTCGGGAAGCAGCTATCACGCAATTCGAAGTTCTCTACACTCGTAAAAGGGGTAGGGAAGGAAAGATTCAGGACGAACCTCGCCTCTTTCTCTACAGTGATCTGGCACGTAGATCACGGGGAGAAACTCGTGAATCTGAGAAACTCCGCGGGCAGTGGAAGTTCGAACAGGGAAAGATAGAGCTGGAAGAGGATGAACAGACCTGCCAAACCGATGATCGCTCGATGCCGACGTTTGCGCATTGAAGGCAGTGTGCTCAATCCAAAAGCCCGGTGTAAGGGGGAAAGGAGACGAGGAACCTATCAAATTTCTCCATCTCACGGAGCCCAAAGGGTAAGGAGCTCGCGGAGTGTCTGAAACCCGAAGCTGGGGGGGTGGACTACGACTCTCCCTAGTTGCGATAAGAGGGGAGGGCGACGATTCGATTTGGGTGAAACACCTCTCGACGCGTATGGGCTTTTGTTGAACGGGGGACGGGGGATCGGATATGGGCTTACACCCGGGGGTCGAAGGAAGTAATTTCTCTCATCGTAGTCTTACTAATACTATCGCTCATTAGCCGCGGGCTCAAAACGCACGTCGACATAAGGGGGTAAAGGAGCAGGGGGAAAAAATTGGGGGTATGGACAAAGAGGCAAGTTAACGCATAAGGGAATGTCAGAATACGATCGCCGCACAAAACACAACCGAGTGGAAAAAGGGACGTCTCTACGACGGGGGGCCGGTCTAGAAGGGGCTCATCGCCGAACGATGACAAGCTAAACCGACGATCCGCAATGATCGAGCCATCGAGGCCCCTTCAGGGGTGGAAGGGAAGGTTCTCCTAAGGGAGGGTGGGGGAGGCTTTTTCTCGACCGAGTAAGGCATACCGCCTCCCGAAGGGACAGCAGCCCGACGTGGCCCTGGGCGAAGTGAGCAAAATACCGATCGCAGAGAAAAAAAAAAACGGAGGAGTAGACAAGCTAGAGATTCAGGGCCACCCTATTCAGAAATGGGTACAATGCCACCTTCAGGGGGGCTGCCCTCAGGACGAGCGAGCTGGGCGTGCCTTCCTCGGTAACGAGAAAAACGCGCCAAGACGAGCGAACGTCCAGCGGTGGAAGAGATGCACAGAGAAAAGCGAGACGGAATCAAACTGTCTAGGGAGTTGTTCGTGTGCAGCTGAGGGAAAGGAAATCAACGGATCCTGATACGTCGCTAGAGAAGCCCTTGTCACTCAGGGGTGGGAGGGGGTGCGGCTCCTCGGAGGAAGGGAGCTCTTACCGAAAATCCCTCCCAATATGCAACACCCAAGCTAGCATTGAAAAGATGGAGGGACTGTTCTAAAGGAGGAGCCGAAGGGAAAGAAATCGAAACTGCAGGAGGGAGGCCTAGAAAGATGCTCGAAAACTTCCCCGGAGGGCCGAAAACTGAGGGGGCGACGCGGGCAGCCGAAAGGCCGCCACTTAAACACCTGAAACGAAACCCTTCGGAGACTCGGTACCGAGGCATGGATCATCTCAACTTGCGGACTTCCACCGAAAAGCTGCGGGATACAACAGCGAGTACTGGACCACTTGGCTGAGCTGATAAGAACATGTTTATCTTGGGAGCGCGAATTGAAGAGCCTATGGAGGGAGCCGAAAGCAAAAAATCGTCAAAAACACAAAAAGAAGCGCATCAGAGCACCGATCATCGGGTGGAAGGTCGTCAAACACGTAGAGGATCAGGATAACTTCTGCCCGAGGTGGGGGCGAGCGACCGAGGACTACCAAGGAAGTAACCGGGTTGGCGACCTAGAGCGGTGAGGAGAAGAAAATATAACAAAGACCCCGACGACTGTTCGCCACTTCGAGCGCAGACAGTCGCGTCCGTCGTAGAGATACTGCTCTCGCGGATCCACTACAGGCGCCAAAAGGAGTCAGGGTACCAGACATCGAAGGAATTCGTCGCGAGTAACAACGAGCGCCGGATAGGGCGAAGGCGATGGGGAGACGAAAAGTTACTCATATTGCGGTTGAAAACAAACAACGGGGGGAAGATGCCGAGAGATGGATGAAATCTCGATACCAAATCGATGCCTAAAAGAAGGGAACCGTCTAACTTGCGGGGGGGCGAACCACTACGCGACAGAGCGTTCGAGCCATAGCTCTCTACACCTCTCGAAAAAAAAACTACGCACTGAAGCCGGCGGAAAAGTCTCACAAGTCCTCGGGCGAGCTCGCTAAGACTCGCACGCCATGATTGGGGATGCAGCAGGAGACAACCTAGAATCTACACGCCGAGACGCCCCCTTCAGTCGGCTCGTGATGAAGCTACTTCCATTTACAGGAACGAACGAAGGTGACTAAAAAAAGCAAAAAGTTGTTCCTGGCGGCCGAGGATCCTACGCTCGTCGCGGCGGATCCGTCAGAGATGAATTCAGGCGAAGCTCAGAAACTCGGCACAGTCTAGAAGCGAATGAAAGCATTATTCATTGCTCCAAAGAGGGCAGTGTGTCTGTCAGGGGCATCGAGTACTCAATAGGCGGTTTTCCGGGACAGGCACCTCGAGTCTCTACACGGAAAGGAACGAACGTTTCGGAGCCTGCAGAAGGGGAAGCGAGAGCGTAGGGGGAGGATCGTCTCCCAGGCCGAAAAAAGAAGCTAAGGCGGAAGGAACTTCCACATCACGAAACATGGGAAGCGACAGGAAAATAACTCTTGGCCTCTGGGCAGGTGGGCACAAGCTCGAGCCAGCGTCACCCTATACTTTGAATCTAAGTACGAGAAGAGGGGAGGTTTAAAAGCGGCAGGATGGCTTTGGTCAGAAGCTGACTTCTCGGAAGAGAAAGGAGGCCGTGTGTACTTGGGGACCGGGGTCGAGGCACGGGCGTTCCGAATTCATGCGGGACGGGAGGGGAAATGTCAAAAACCGCGATGCTGCAAGATAACGGTTCAGACCGCGAGACGTGAAATACGATAACAGAATTTTATCTTCGTGCCAAGAGGGAAGCTCGGCGCCGCTCAGGAGCGACAAGCCTCGGCCCAACTAAAAATAGCGGGCGCAAGGGGGGCTTTGACGCGCGAGCAGTCGGCGTGGTTTGACTGGTGGGGAGAGGGGGACTCTACAAAAAGCCAGGGATCTATTAAGTACTCGAGAAAAAGGTGGCAAGAGATACAATCTCTATCAAGTGAGCAGATCCACTAAGTACCGCCAGGCTGGGGGGAGAAAACGTAAAACTGATCCAGGCTCATGGACCGTGAAAGAGAGCGCGATACATGGCAGATATATCTATACGAGGCGAAACACGCCGTCAAAAAGACGAGAAAAGGGGTCGGCCCAGCAATCACTAGAACCGGGTAGGTGGCTGCCAGGAGGTGAATGCTGGCTGACCCGCTCCCTGAGCGAACCCACGCGTGGATCGAACAAAAAAATGTCGGCGCGCTTCAATAAACTCGAGAAACAACGGAGAAAGTAAAGAAAAAGAAAGGGGATACATCGCTCGACTCTCAATTGGCGGAGGCGATCCAGCGGTCCACGCGAGGCGAGGGGGAAAGCCGAATCCAAGCAAACGCTTCTCACCTACAACAGCTGAAGGTGAGGAAGGACAACCAGGGTGCTGGGCGTTCCGGTGCTCTCGTATCGAGAAATCGCGGGGAGACGGGCAATACGGCGCGAGCGTGGCAAGGCCAGCATCGAGTTGGCAGACGGGCCACCGTACTGCGGAGTTTTATGTGAGAGGAATCGCGCAGTCTCGACGCTTGCGAATGACCGCGGCACAGAGTCCGGCGGACGGAGGGAGAGGATTCTCAGGAGGTTGTCTCGGAAAAAACAAGCCAACACCATCAAAACGCCAAGGCTCGGGAGCTACAAAGCCCAACGCGGCCGGCGGAATACGTAGTTCGCCGAGAGTAGTAAAAAAATATGGGAATCGAGGATAGGAATAAACCCGACTTCTAATAAAAAAGAACAGGAAAGTGCATAAACGGTAATGTCTTGCTCTAAACGTCACGCGAGGGTCGGAAACAGGAGCAGACACTCTCCGCGTGAATAAGGGGAATGAACTTTCTTACGACGGAGCTTTCAAGGAAAATAAAACGATAGGGGACTTCTAACGTACTCATTGATGAGACCAATCGAACCACCGAACAAACGATCTCTACGGCGGCAAGGATACAAGTAACGGGTGAAGGGTATAGGGGGGGGCTCGGGGGTTCAAAACCAGGAGACAAGGAGCGTGCGCTCGGGAAAATATCTCTTGAGTTACAGAGTAGCTCTGGGCAAAGGGGAAATGTAAAGACTGAGAAAGCCATACGACGATCTCGGAAATTTCTGGGGCTCTCAAAAAAAAGAATTCCTTCAGTTCAGAAGAGAGCGGATGGGGTTCACTGAACCGTTGGAAGTGAAAAGCTATCCTGAGCGAACCTGAGACTTTTTCTGCGAGAGGACAAAAAGAAAGAGCTTCAATAAAGCGCGAGGCGACACGGGGGAGCCGCGGAGGCGAACCCTGATCACTCGGTAAGAAGATAACGCCAGAAAAACGTTGGTCTCGGGCGGAAGGGGGGGAGGCCGACCAAAATCGTCGCATCGCGTGCCGCGGGGACCGAGTTGAATTCAGGGGGCGGGATCGGCTTGATAGATGCCGGGTGAGGTGAGGATCTTCAACATCTCCACAAAACCCTGGCGTGCAAGCTGGAAGCGTCGAGACCCTCAAGTTCAGGGCGTGGAGAGGAAAAAGCGAATTGAGCGATGCGTGACGAGCAACGCTAGCGGTCAGAATGAGGCACAGCTATGTATCGAGGTTCTGTGCGCAAAAGCGATTTCTCAGATGCCGGGATGCGGGGGTCAAAACACGAGGTATTCTAGCTTCTGCCAATAAGATCGCGGGGATCTCTCGGATACAGCTCAGCGATAAATTACGGGAACCAGAAAGGAGACCTGAATAGGGTCATCTGTGGTTTGAAAAAAGGGGGGCGCGACGCAAAACGTATCGATGTCTCGGGGGACGGACATGTACCGGGCGACCTGGGAAGCAGTAGGGAGCCAGCGGGGTTGAGGGCAAAAAATATCGCATGACTCATTCGGCCGGAATAAGGGAATGCGCGAAAAAATCTGGCTTTGTCTTTTCCAAGGTAGCTAGAGAGGGGGACGATACAGGCCGCCGGCACGCATCCGGGGGAGGACTAGAGCTCGCTGCGAAAACTCCCGTGCATAGGAGTCAGGATCTATATAAGCTGGGGAAGGAATTGATCAACAAGGAAAACCCAGGAAAAGCGGGGGACTCGGGCATGGGATGCTAGGGACTGAAAAGTTGGGACTTACCAAGGTGCTCAGCCACGGGGTCCTCCCAGGAGTGAAACTTCGCGCGGAACCTGTCCCAATTAGATCCAGAGCAAAAAACCAAGTTGCATTATCGCGGGATGGGAGGGGCAGCACAAGCGGGGAAAAGCTCAACTAGCCGGATTAGATAGAGGCGCTAACAAGGAGGGGTAAAATGTTTTGTGTTTTTCAAGCGGCGCTCTCTGAGGGGAGCTTTGGGGGGTGATTTGGAAATCGGTAGGATGACATCTCGGTTAACAAGAGGGGGGCCTACTTCCAGGAATTCGAAAATAGGTGTCGCAGAGGGGCATACTAGCCGAATGAATCCCGGAAGGGAATAGTTGGATAAGCGCTCAACCACGTTCGTCCATCCATCCTATATGGATAGCTTTGGGGGATGTTATCGGGAGTTCACTAATATTAATGGTCTCGGAACGTGTCCCGGCCAACGAAACGCGAGGACAAGGTGGAGTAAAAGAAAATTACCTGCTGTCCTGGAGCCGTTTGCACGACCAAACGAGGGAAAGATCAACGTAGCAAGCCGCCGCGGGCTCGAGCATCGCGTCCCCGTATCATGGGGAAAGTTCAGAAAGGAAAGGTTCTCGGTGGTTGTCCTACCGAAGGAGGCAAGTACTCACTAGGAGACTGAGGAGTCCCGCAACTCAAAGCCGGGGGCGGGCGGAACTTTAAAATAATGCAGGGCAGAAGAGAAACAACAACAACGGGGGGGAGAAGAAGGCTGCAAGTATTACTCAAGGGGGAAAACGTCTGGAGGAGAAGAGAAAGAGGATCTGGGGAGTATTTCCTAAAAGACCGCTAATAAAAAAAAAAAAAAAAAGGACGGATTCTGGACGTCTTCTCACCATCTAGGACTATATGCTCGAGCCGGGACGGGACGGATCGTCTTCGGTGAGCTTGGAAGCTTGAGAGTATGCCCATACGATAACGATTCGAGAGGGGCAGCTTCTCGACTCACGGGTAAGCTGGTGTCGTTTTTGATCCGGCGTCGTCATTAACAGCTCTTACAGCAGGGGGGGGGTCTACCAACTTCACCCTGCGATAAGTTAACGTGGACGGACAGGGGCTCAGAGGAAAAAGAGCCGGAGAAAATCTCTCGGGGGCTTCGACGGGACGACAGATTACGAAAACTTACGGGACTGGTGCACCCTGCGGGACCGACCGGCAGCGTAAGAAGAAGCCCGTCACCCACCGCAGAAGAAGAGGAGGAATAGAAACAAAAGAAAAAATCTTCCACGTCGCTGGAGTCGGCAACGAAGGGAGAGAATAGCCTCAAAAGCCCCAAGTAGGGTGAGAATCAAAACGAAGCCGCGCTTACTGGACAGTGGGTCGGGGATCTTATCCTAAAATTGGGGAAGTTTTAAAGGCGAGAAGTGTTCCCTCCGTTCGGGGGGAGATAAAAACGAAAACATTCAACCTGCGAAACGAGGCGCCGCATATCAAACGAGCTCTTTGGGGCGGTCCTGGAGGAAATTGCTTCCCGAGATGAAAGAAAAATGACCGGGCCCGATTTTCGAAGCGAGCTCGGAAGATCACAGGATCCGGGCACTCCTCTTCCGGCGCTAAATCGAGGAAGTGTTCGTTCAGAAAGATAATGAGCACCAGCTTTTCGCACGAAACTTTAAAAGAAATCGAGCGTCGTCGAAAACAGGTAAAAAGAGCGCGGCTACCACTACTGAGGGAGCTGTCAAGTTAACAGGCCCGCAAGAGAGAAAAGTGCGTCCGCGAGGGACTCAAAAACCTGCGCAGGATCTCACAAGATCGGGTAGATTTTCCCGCCAGGCTCTAGAGCAGGAGAGAGATAAGCTCGTCTCGGGGACTCAAGCGAAGACTATACAGACGATTTCCGACAAATCGGCTCGCTCTCGCGGATAGGAGGGGAGAACTGAGAGGCGATTCCGTAGTAGTAGACGGGTTCTCAAACTGAGGACTCGGGCAGGACACTCTCTACGTAGGGGAGATAGCTAAAAGGTCGAACAAAAGGGCCTCTAACTGGTCGTGCAACTCTCAGGCAAGTCGTTTATTTAAGACTCTGGCAAAAGACGTCCTCGTATCACGACAGTATCCGCACCACTGAATACTGATCAGTGAGGAAGGCCCAACCGAAGCAGCCTCTCTGGGTGAAGGAAATTGAGGAGCCAGTCGCCAGGTCAAAGCTGCGCGGGGAGGGATCGGGGAAATGTTATTACAGTTCTCTAGTCCCTCTAAAAACAAGCTTCTCATACTCAGAGAGGAAGCAAAGGATGGGGGCTTCGGGCTCTGAAGGCACGATCATTTTTTCGATGCAGGTAATAGAGGAAGTTAATAGCGTCAAGGAAAAAGCCCGCCGGAATTTGAACCTGAAGAAAAAAATCCAAGATCAACTAGAAGTCTCGAGAGATGTAGCGGAAAATCCATATGGGACATACTAGCTGCGCGAAGGGCGAACTAGTAACTTCCACATCCATCTTAGATCAATCGTCCTCGGCGCACGCCCATCGGGACATTGGGAATGTCAATATGATCGATCCGACTCAACAAAAAGGACTCCTTCCTTACGGCGATCAGGCGTGCTCAAAGGCGAGATGGCGATGTTGAGGGACAGCTTCCTCGTCACTTGAGTAGGTATATAGGGAGGCCTGGAACAGGGGGCGTGGCCTTCTTATGTCCAAGACTTGGCATGCACGTGACGCGCAACGCCGTCTGTGTGGGGGGGTGGGGGGGGGGGAGGGAGGGGGGGAGTGGAGGGGGGGGTGGGTTGGTTACTATCAGATTTTCGGGGCCTCTAGACTGGCGAACAGGACGTGCCAGAAGGGGAGCCTTCCAGAGGCGTAGTCGAAGGCGGACTGAAAGAAGCTCAAATCGAGTGGCCGCAACGAGAGGCGAGCGCGGCGTGGGACTTGGGACTAATCGATCATGCAAAAGGCGTTTTCTGGGGGGGAGCTGGGGTCTTCATCTCACTCAAGGATACACGTATTACTATCGGAATCATGAAGATGATGGCCTGCGATCGGGGGCAGAGAAAAACCGCTAGCTGCGAGACGAGCCAAAACCTTCAAAAGTCCCGGCTGTCATCACCAAGAAGATCATCGGCGCTGGGCCCGGGCAGATCGGGCGACCATTAGAGCCTCTATAGCTCTACGATAGCACAAAGCCGGCACGCAACGCTCAAAAAAAAGTGGGGTCTGTCCCTGAGCCACTATACGGGAAGTGCGCACGCTGGTGACAGGACTGCCGGCTGCCCAGCGAACCTTCTCGACCTCGTGGAAGCGCACCCAACTTCAGAGAGCCGAAGAGCGCTTGTAGCAAGAGAGACACAACAAAAAAAACAGAGGATAAAATATAAGAGATTATCAAACGCTCGGAGGGGGGGGCGGGGGGAGGACTACGTTTCGGCGTGCGAGAAATCGCGAAGGCGGCGTTTCAAGAAACT
>Ga0179591_1326631_pt1 | contig 10339 bp, 18 predicted proteins | sample CZOMad2_1_08_16f_FD_182891 | JGI IMG/M metagenome (GOLD analysis project Ga0179591, IMG submission 182891) | Vadose zone soil fungal communities from Angelo Coast Range Reserve, California, USA - CZOMad2_1_08_16fungal (PacBio error correction) | ecosystem: Environmental > Terrestrial > Soil >...
ATTCCAGAAAGTCGCCCATCGTATCTCGCAACAAAAAAACGAGGGAACTCAAACCCGCGGGAAATAAATATGACAATATACTCGAAAGAGATAGCCATGAAGGCCTGCTCCCTCGATTCATCAGTAATCTGAGAATCATTGGACTGTCCAATACAACATAAGACTGATCACAAATCTTTCCGGGCTGTCCTCTTACGAGGCACGAGATGGAAAGTCATGGTCTATGCTCTAAAAACAGAATCTAGACGCCTCCGGAAGTCAGAACAAAGGTCGAAGTGAGAAGGGGGACTCAAAGTGACTTTCCATAAACACTGAACAAAATCAATCCTCGGGTAATTATACCAAGGGCGGAAGGTGCAAAAAAAAGAGAAAAAAAAACGCGGGACATTAAATAAAATAGGAAAGAAAAAAAAAAAAAGACTGCGTTCCCGGTTTTGTCATTTTGTGAAATCCACCGAGGACCCCGTTCCCCGTGTCAACTCCGATGGGAACCCGTAACGGGGTCCGGGGGTACCCGGCAGGTTCGTCAAACTCGCACTCAGTAAGTCCTTTCTCTGTATTTAGGTGCGTGTGAAACACGCCCGTTTCCGACACCCGGGGTTAATAGCAAAAATTGGTTCCCCGGGTCCGAAAACTTCGGTAGGGGGGGGTGGGTGTTACTAAACGGTTATCCCTCTTCGACAGGGGCCCTGGGGGTCGTGTGAACGGTGGTGGGTCAATTTTAATGGACTTTTTCAGTTCAAAAGAAAAAAAAAAAAGACCAGTGTTGTGTCCAAAAAAAAAAAAACACATGTTTATTAAAAGACTAAAACGGCAGAAAAAAACACCGTTCCCGGGGGAGGCAATACGGACCGGGGTTCTAGGGGTGTCCAGCTTGTGACAAACAAAACAGAAAAACAAGAAAAAACCACCAAAAAACGAAAAAAAAAGGAAAAGCAAAGCTACCAAAACACCTTGTTCCAAGGCGGTGATGGCAGTAAAGGGCTCGTTGTGTTCACGAACAAAACCGGTGGAAGGTTCACGTTGAATAAAAAAAAAAAAAAAAAAAGAATCCACAAAAAAATAAACCGTCCCTCGTCCTTTGACCGCCGGCGTTTGTGCTTTCAACCCTGTGGGTTTGTCAATCGACTTCGAGGTCTGTCCCGTCGTCGGAACCGTGCTGTATTGGGGATGGGGGTCCAAGAACGAGAGCGTTCAAGACACGTGCCCTCCTCCGAAGCATGACAGGAGGAGTTGGGGAAATCGTAAAGGAACGAAGGGGAGGAAAGGACGGGGGAAGTGAGAAAGCGGGATGGAGGGCGTGTGGGAGGAAGTCTCACGGTTTTCGGGTGTTAGGTACTGGGGGCAGAGATGAGGGGGCCTTTCGGGTTGTTTTGCTATTTGCGTAAATCGAGGAGAAGGGAGAGAAGGAAGGCCCACCCAGGATGGCCAACCGCCCATCCCCAGAACAACAGCCCAAGGCGGGGTGGTAAACCTCCAGGCCCGCAACCTGCGGGGGACAAGCAACAAAACAAAAACCAAAAAAAACGCGGATGGAAAAATAAAGTTCACCGGGAAACACCAGAGTGGGGGGGTTCCACATGGTCGCAACAAATAAATTAAAAAAGAAGACCAGGGTCCAGGGCGGAAAAAAAAAATTAAATAATAATCCGAATAAGGAAAAATATATTAAAAAGACCTAAACTTCATAAAAAAGCAGAGTATAAATCCCAAGATAAAAAAAGAATAATGAAAAACATACACAAAAGCTCAATAAACCACGAGGAAGGTCGATGAACACTCTCAAATAACTTCCCCATCTGAACCCTATTGAAAAAAAAACCACAGAGCAGAAAAACACAAAAAACTAAAACAACAAGGGGACCTCAACGTTAAACCTCAACAGGTACATTAAACACCCGAAGATCCGAAGCCCCGGGCCACTCACAGCAAAAAACCTAGCAAAAGAACGGTATATATCAAAATCAAAAAAACGAAACCTCTCCGAAAACATACCAAAAAATAAAATAACCCCCACCCCATCAAAAAAAGGGGGCAAAAAACTCGTCCGCGAGCACCACCATAATAAAAACTTAGACTTTTTCTGGGAACCCGCCGAGACAAAAATCATACTAACAAATAACACTCCCTCCGGACTGATATAATAATTCAAAAAAACAACAATAAAAAAAACAAAAAAAAAAAGACGGATCACAATACATCGGCCCGTCCAAGGACAACTCACCCCAACTCCATCACAAACCGACCTCACCATCCCACTACGAAAACTAAACTCTTCCCCGAATGACACCCAATAAAAAAGGGGCCTACACTGAATCGAAGGCACAAACCGATAGAATAAACGGCCTCCAATCAAACCTTCCCTCACTCGTCAAAAACGCCGGGACTCCCTCAACAAAAAAAAAAAACAAAAAGACCGACTCCTCATCCACCTCCAAGAACACCACTCCACTCCTGCTAACAAAAAAAATCAACGTCCAACACAATCACACTCTCCAGGAAAGTCAGATCAGAACATTACATAAGTAACCGTCCACGGCAGCTACTACCCGGCAATAACTTTTCAGAGGACCCATACATTCCGTCAAAAAAGAAATCAAGAAGATCAATAGTTACACCCAGCACGAAAGTTAAACACGCTCAAAATATACAAAAACGGAAGAAAACAAAAAAAAAAAAAACTACAACCAAAAACCTCCAGGTACCTGGAAACCTGGCCCACAAGACGCACCTCAGAGAAACAACTCATAGTGACCTCTCAAAAGCCTCTCCCAAAGAACAAACTAGCCATCTCAAAGATAATCCCCATATTAAAAGGGAAAAAACACCCAAATAATGACAGCAGAATAAAAGTAAGAACAAAAAGGCTCAACCCCACAACTCTCAACGACCAGAGTCAACACAGTCACGAAAACTAAGACACAAAAAAACCGGCCCGCCAAACCTTTCCATCCAACCCAAGGACCCCCATCACACTCTCAATCACAAAACAACACAGAAAAAACCCGGCAATTAATATAAAGATCCCACAGAAACTAAACTACTCCATCTCAGACACAAAAGAAAAAGTAACCTCTCTTCACAACGAACCTTCCGGCAACACACTCAACCCACCTACCAAAGAGTCAAACTCACCACTACCTAAACCCCCGCCCATCCCGAAACTTCTCTCGTGCTGGGACAGAAAAATAGCTCTACCCCCACCAAGCCCCCTGAGCAATCTGGAACCCCCCGGGGGGCTCCAAAGTAGAACTCTCTACACCCACTCCAATATCACCATCACTCCTCCAAGGCGACCAATCACCTAATCTACTCCACCCGTACTAGGCAGAGACAGAACCCCAAAATGTTCCCCTAATCCTTACAACGTAACAGATCCATGGCAAGAACATACCATACTGAAACCAGGGGAAAAAACAGACCAACCGGGAACAAAACTTACAGCACAAGAAAAAAAAAACCAACATACTTGAACAAAAACAACTAGAAAAACAACCTATCAGCTCACCTAAGGTGAAAACTCAGGCCCCATAAAAAACTCACTCTACATGACGGGACAACCGAAAAGGAAAAAAGCGTCACCAAAACAACCGAAAAGGGGGGGCCAGAGCAGAAAATTAGTCCGGACACATAACCATCAAAAATTCAACTAACAACCAAAGGGAAATCCCTATAAGACCTCACAGAAACGCGAAAAATACTACCAAACAAAAAAGCCAAAAGCGCAAAAAGAACAAACTCATAAAGTACTACCCAACTACCTAAACAATCCTCGGGGACGTTCTACATGGGGAGTCAGAAAAAATACTTTCCCTAAGGCTGGAACCATGAAAAAACTACACCCTACCACATACAGAAAGGGCACCTGAAAAACAAAACACAGCACACAACACACTCCACACAGGCAATATAAAATACTCAATGGGGAAACCCTAAAAAAAATTATCCACAACGAAAAGAAATCATAACCATCACTCAAGACACAGGGGACAAGGAAAAAAAGAAAAACAATACCAAAAACATGCCCCACTCCCCTCATGAAAATTTCATAACACAACAACGAAAAAAGAGGTCCCCCCGTCGACGGAAAAACTAAGAAGTGAAGTCGCACAACTTCCAGACCTCTGCCCTCAGACTGGACATGAGAGGGCCTCCACGAACAACCTAACCCCCTCCAAACCCCCCGCCCAAAAAATACTCAAAAATCCCTTCCCTTTTTGTAACCTACGCAGTAGTTTACAACATTGTACATATACAGCCCTGCCTCTAAAAATACGAAAATAGACTCCAACAGCAACCCACCAAACACCCCCCCGAACCCTCACACACTCTCGTCAAGTCGCCACCAGACCGGCTGACCCACAGCTCCACACTCCACCCTCCGCAGGTCTGCCAAGGATCCTCACATCCCGCTCACGACCCCACCTAAAAACAGAAGACTCAGTCATGACTTGACTCAATGAGAACCCCCCCTGCTGAAATAGACCCGAGCAAGCCCTAAACTTCTCCATATGAACACACAGAGGTAACAAACAGGCACCCACACCGACATCTACCCTCAACCAAGGAAAAAGAACAAAAAGTTTAGAAAAAAAAGCCGCCCCACGTTCCCGGGTGTCCGCGGGGGTGCATATTTAAACATGACAGAAACTAAAAAAACCAAACAAAAAAAAACAAAAAAGACACCAAAAAACAACGAACCACAACAACAACCTTCCACCTCCCCCACAGACCTACTCGCACCACTCCACCCTCCCTTACTCGGCCCCCCTACCCAATTACAAACCACCATACCAGTACCCCCCCATTAACCTTCATAGACTCAATAACCCACCACAAAACTCAGATCCCTTGGAAAACAAATCCCAGACCGAACATCACCCCTATGCGAGACCCTCCGTCTTCCACTTTAGGCGTCAAAAAAGCACTCCAGAGTTTGACAAAGAACCCCCCAACGCTCACACATTATATCACTCCACCATGATCCGACCAAAAGAAGACACCCTTCAAAGAACTCTCACTCCAACACTACCAATCCCTGTCAAACTATACCCCGAAATGGGAGGCAGAACTCAGAAACCACCCTTCTCCATCCTCAACGCGTACTCACTTGGAATCACAAAAAACCAAAGCCACGCTAAACCAAAACCAAGCTCCCGAAACTCGGGGAAGACCTAGAATGAAAAAATCAAAAAAAAAAACCAGTCCCAAAGGGTCCAAATACGGGAGAATCCACAAGCCAAAAAAAAAAGAACACCAAGGAAACAGCTAGAAGACCACTGACTAACACACGAACTCCGTCCTACAGGCACACTCCTAAACGCTTAAGCCATAAACGAACTTAGCAAACTCAGAAGACGTCACTCCGTTTGAAAAAACACCATTAACTGGAACCGTTAAAACATGCGACATAAACAAGCACCCACCACAACTACCACACTCCCTTAAATGAGGGAGAAAGAACTTCTACTTTCTTACCGTTCACTTACGGAAAAGGTCGCCTCTGAAAAGATCACAAGACAGATGGGTTAACCCCCAACAGCCTCAGAAAAAACCCAAACTAAAATACCTCATACTCCGATAACAAAAAAAGACCAAAGCCCAAGCTCCTCCCCACCCACCTTCCGCCACCCTGAACAAAGAACTCCCAGACCCTTCCGCCAAAAGACTTACAAGCAAATCACTCACCCCACCCCCCGCTCGTCAACCCGAAAAAAACAGGACTCAGCGTTATCTACCTAAAAAAAAGATTCCACCCACTCAACACCCCCCATCCAACCCAAAACCTAAAAACCTCAAACCAACAAAAAACAATATAACTCATCCCACCAAACACTCACAACCTGAAACTAGTCCCACAACTCCCTACAAGACCCCCCAGCACCGAAACCTCCAAACCCCTTAATCAAATAACTCCTCACTCAAAACACCCCTCCCCCACCCAAAAACGAAGTACAAACTCAATCCTAAACTCGAAATATCCACCCCCCCAAACTAAGTCACCAAACACGATGCCGGGGGGGGTTCGAACCCATATTAGACAAAAAGAGGCAAAAAAAAAAAAAAATTGATCACCATATCCCACTAGGAGGGAGAGTTCAAACAAACCCATAACATCATCACTCACAAACATATCCTGGACCATTCTCGAAAACCCCCTCACCACTACTAAATTCAGAAAGTCAAAACAAAAAAAACGGATCGCAAAAACAACCAATCCGAAATCCCAAAACATCCAAAACATCCCCGGAAAAGCCGAAAGAAAAAACTCTCCTCCTCAAAAAGCCCTCCCGAAAACAAACGAAACAAAAAGACCCCCTCTCATGCTCCCTGATCCCCTCATCGCACCGGGAAACAGCCTGGAAACTCACAAGCTCCTCAGTCCCCCACTTTACCAAATCCCAGAAACCCCCCCCTAAATCCCATCCCACCCCAGCTTCTTCCAACAAGCTCCGCCCCCGACCAAAGTATTCCAAAGAAGACTCCCCAAATCCTTAAGCCCCCGGGACCTTCTCCACGACACAACACAAGCTTCAAAAAAACAAACCCTCACTCCAAAACAACCCTCGATTAATTCTCCGAAGATGGTGGAAACAACAAAAGTAAAGCCCGAAATATTCGAAAAATGCATCGGGGAATCAGCCGTCAAGGAAAACACAACTCCCCCTAACGCGTTAACCCTAAAAAGAAAATTAACTTGAAAACCCAAAAAACCAGTGAGACCACCCCTCAGTCCCTAAAGAAAAAAAAAAAAAGATTAGAAAAAACCCCAAAGAATAAATCAAAAGAAGACCAATTCTCTAACCCCGTCCTCAAAAGACAAAAACCACACTCGGGACCTATACATCCAACCAGAAGAAAAAACCAAGCCAACCCATTCAAAAAGAGAGAGGCCACAGAGCCGATAAAATAAAAGAAAGGAATATCAAGAAAGAACAAGAATGGGGAAAATAAATTAAAAAAAAGCCAAAAAAATCGACGGCAATAAAAACTGCCACCCAAGGGAAATCCCTCTTTTGAAGGGTCACCTCACCGACCCGGCACTCGAATAACTACCTACTCCCGTAAGGCAAACTCCACTCCAAAAAAGAATATCACAAAATGGACCCGGATTCAAGTTAAAATATCCCAGGGGACAAACCTAAAACACCTACACCCCAAGAAACACCTAAACAATCAACCCTTGCCTCCAAACCCAAAAATCCCCTCCAACTCCCTCCATCAGTAAAATCCCCAAAAGTATAAATATATATAACCACAGCCGAGGAAAAAACCGTCCAAAGAAAAAATCCAATAGAAGAAAAATAAAACCAAAAGTCAAAAAAATGTACAGACATAACGTGTAACAGGGAAAAACCTGGTTGGGGTTCCGGCAACCTCACCCATCTCAAATAAAAAATCATCACCTCAGGTCCCTTGGGTAAAATGAGAACCCACAAGACTCTCCAAAATCCCATCCTCCAGACAAGAAACCACACTCACCACAACACTTCACACATCACAAAGGTCCGCAACAAACCACCCAACAAGTGGCAACCTCTCACCGCAGGCAAAAGGCCCCAAAACATCCGTGTCTCACATTGAATAAAACCCACGGACCAGCAAGCTGGGCCCGGAGTTCTAAACTCCCAGTGCCCAACATCTAAAGCTCCCACACTATCACCGAAAGGAAATCTACCGAAAACACCCACCAATTACTAACTAACTCATACTTCACACCTCAAACCAGCCCCCTAAACGATTCTACACAGACAAATCGACTCAAAAAACATTACAAAACCCTCGCCTCCCCCTCAAAATACTCCACAGGACCAACGGCTCAAAGGGGGGTTCCCACTCCCCCACGCTAATCCCACAGACCTCCCCCACTCTCCCACCACAAACCACCTGACGAATACAGACCTCCCTCGCCCTCAAAACCCCATCCCCCACTCAGCTAATCACCAAAAAATCAAAAACTACTCTCGGGGACTTTCACTGGGGCACTCAACCTCCTGGGCCCAAATGATACAGCCCCAAAAAAGAAACCAAGAGCGTACTTAAAAAGTTAACAAACCCCAAAAGGCTTCACTTTGGGTCCACCGTGGCCCTCCACCTCTACTATGAGACCCCAAAAGCCACTATCCACAAAGGAAACCCTTCTAGAAAAAGCAAAATGCCGGGTGTCCTAGCTGGGTCCGGGGGGCCCTGTTCCTTGCGCCAGGGTTAAACAATCTTCTGGAACCGTGCTCACAGCAGCAAACCCCCACCCCCTCACACCTCAAGCTAAGACCCTCAATCACCCCAAAACTCTACACCCTAAACCCTCAAACCCTCCCAAAACTGTTAACCGCTAACCAGAAAAAGCGGGACCCAAAACACCTCAAGACAGGGCCCTGCAAAATCCCACCTACGGGTAATCCCCTCTACACGGCCGACTCCCTAAACTCAGCAAAAAAAAATCGCTTCAAACAAATCCGCAAAGTAAATCCAGCATGGGAAAGATAGTAATGGGAATAAAAAGAAAAAGTAAAAGAAAAAAAAATCAAAGACAAATAAAAAAAATTCAGTGGCAATGATACTTAGATGGGTAGCTAAGGACACAGAACTATATACATGACAAGAATCCGATATTCCTAAAAAATTAAATAGGACAAAAAGAATTAACTATAATCCCTAAAAAAAAAAAAAATAAATAAAAAAAAACGAAAGAACTGGGGAGGTATAACAGGGGGAAAATAAAAAAACGGCTCAAACCGTCTCTCAAAAGACAAAATAGATATAGAAAGACAAAATCTCTCCTCCTGGGCCCATTTAAAATTCACCATGTACAACAAGAAAAAACGCCTCCGAAAATCACTTCTGTCTGAAAAAAAAACCTACACACAGATAAAAATCAAAGAGAGCCGTCACAAAAAACAGACAAAAAAAAAAAAAATAGGGGAAAACCTGAAAAAACCTCAGCAGAAAAACCCACTCCACTCGAAAACAAAAAACACCATTCCAAAAAAAGAAGACTTTCCAAAAGAGCTACATAAGAACTTCACCACTTCTCATCTCTCAAGAGGGAACTCCCACAACCAACCTCCCCAACAGCACACTAAAATCGGAAACAATGAAAACGGGAGCAAAACGAAATAACTGCCGGGTCCACTGTGGGAAGGGTTACCAAGAAATAACATATAGAACAATGCTCCTCCAAACCCACCCCCTCATCCCACACATCCATAGAGGTTCCCCCTCGAGGAAAAGAGGAGTTCAACCAAAATACTGCCACTCCCTCCAAAAACAGCACCCAGGGGCCAAGGAAAAACAACCCACCCAAAAATCTCCACAAAAGGACAACTATAAAACCATCAAGAAAAAAAACCATCAGAGATCCCGGCACCAGTACCTTCGAAACACCACCATAAAATCACAAGAAACAAGATCACACAAGAAAATAAACAATGCAGTAAAAAACCCCCCAAAAAATATCACACAAGAACAAAAAAAATCCCTCCCGAAAAAAAGAGTATCTCTATCTCAACAGGGGGCTGACCTCCTGCTAAATAAAAAAACAACAGAAAAAAACCTTACAAAACCACCCCCATAGACGAAATCCGGCACACCCCCTAAGATAATGCTGAAACATACAGGGAAAGATAACCAAGAGGAATAATCCAAAAAAAAAAAAATAAACAAAAGAAATATTATAAGCAGAAAAGAATTTCCAAATGTCCCAGTGGTAAAAAAATAGGATTAAAAAATCCCCGGTCAACTTCTCCAAAATAACGTAATAAAATAAAAAGAACGTTCAGTAAAACTTGACTGGAGCATCCTCCTTCCAAACTACCCACCTATCATGGAAACCTAACAATCCACCTAATCAATACACATTAAGTCCAAAATAAACTCTCTCCCAACCACTCACAGCCGGGGGGAGAAAAACTACAACTCCTCAACTCAATGAACCTCATAACAAATTACAAATCCAACCACCAAACAGGAAAAAAAAAAAAAAAAAAAACCACCAGGTCAAAAAACCACATCCCAAAGAAAAACTATTGCTCTCATCGTGATCAAGTTGGTGTCGACGGGCTCGGGGGGGTCTCCCCAAGCCGGTCATAACCGTTGCAGCCACAATGAACTTCACCACTCGAAACCCAGGATCCTCTCCCAATCAATCCAAGGAATCGGGAAACTCCCCCCTCTTGAAAAGTAAGGTACATCCGGGGTCAAAGATGAGAAAAACAAACCAAGCCACTCCGGTCCTGGGCGCCCAAGAAAAAGCTAAGACAACAATGCAGAAAATCCCCTCCAAGAAAAAATACCTTACCGTAATTGAACCAACAACCCCCCTCTCAAAGAAAAAAACAAC
>Ga0179591_1306583_pt1 | contig 10338 bp, 6 predicted proteins | sample CZOMad2_1_08_16f_FD_182891 | JGI IMG/M metagenome (GOLD analysis project Ga0179591, IMG submission 182891) | Vadose zone soil fungal communities from Angelo Coast Range Reserve, California, USA - CZOMad2_1_08_16fungal (PacBio error correction) | ecosystem: Environmental > Terrestrial > Soil >...
GAGACAGTCATAAACGTAGAACCGAAAGAGAGGTTTGGTAAAAGAGTTTGGAGGGACCAAAGTGCGATCACCGTTTCGGGGCGAAAGAAGTCTGGAAAGACTCGTCGGACGGGGGTGGGTTATCGCAGCTGGCGTAGAGAGGAGGGGTTCGGGCAAATAAAGCTCAGCGAAAAAGCAGAAAGAAGGGAGAATCATCCGCTTGCAGCAGGGATAAGTGGTGAAATTTCTCCCCCAGAGACTGGTCACTGAATTACCTGATGAGAAGATGGACGAGGTAATGTCTTTAGCACTTGTATTCTATAAGAGAGGCTCGCTGCGCTATGGGGTCACTTACGTATATCGCGTTGAGTTTCAATATCTCTACCAGAAGACCATAGGTCACAGAACCAGAAGCTAAAGGTGTGCAAACGCATCCATAGGCTGTGGGAAAGTATATCTGTCCAGGATGCTCTTCAAGACTTACATAACTTCGTCAAGGGGAGGGGTGATAATATAACGTGGAGCTCAGGATAATCGTGAAGATACTTGGAAAATAAAAACTGAGGAAGTTTCTTTAAGTTGTTTGCCGACGGCGGCCTCGGGGGGCAAGGACGAAGCCTTATTGCTTCGAGCATAGGCTGTTGGCCCCCGCTGGTCTTGTCTAGCGACGAGAGATACTATTGCAGCCCAGTTCGGACTGACGGGCACACATGAAAAGTAGGAACGTTCTGGAGGAAGGAGAGGCAGAACAGCCCGGGGGAGGCGCAAAACCAGTGTAGTACCATCTATGTACTTTCGTACGAGGGGGGTGAGGGGGTCAGGGGGGTGTCGAATATCCTTGACGGAGAGCACGTAACCGACTCTGACTCCCCGCCGTAGAGATGGGGGGGTTTTATTAAACACAGAAGTCTCCGATTCACTGAGTAGGGGTTTAAGCCAAGGGGGAGAAGATGCAGGAGGGGCAATATCCTACGGCTCCGCCATATATCGCCCGGTTGAAGTAGCCGGACAATTATCAAATCCAAGGAAGTTCCAGAAACCATAATAACCAGTATGTAACCGAGAGGAGGGCTGCCGGGGGGGGGAGGGGGTCGAACTTTCACCAGAATCGTGAAGCAGGGGTGAGCCCCGCGGCGTTTGGCTGATGGCTACGAAAGAGGAAGTCGGCTGTCCTGAGGACAGGAGGCCCTCGCATGCAGAAAAAAGAAAAAGGGATCCTAGCGATGAAGACGAGTGCTTTGCAGGGAGGGAAAACCGTGTCAACTTGTTCTTTGAAAAAAGGGGGTCGCACTCGCATACTATCAGGTTCATCAATTGGGAGGCAATACAACGGGGGTAAGCTTCATATTCCCGGAGTAGAAAAGGAAAGAGAACAACTTATTATGAGGACGATGTCCACCTCGCTCCGGGGAGTGCCATTCTTACTGGGCGAAATCAGACAAAAGAAAGGAAAGCAGTCTTTATACCGTTTTTAGAAGAGACCAAGGTTTAACGTATTCACAATGTAACACTTGCGAAAGATGATGAAGCCGGTATGCAGCGTTTGAGGTCAGGGGTCAGCTAACAGAATCAAGATAGTGCTCATCATGCTCTGCATGAGAAAAGACTATTGCTAGCTGGTTAGACAAATCTAGAGCTAACCAACGATATTCCGTTGCCCTTGGACCGAGCAAAGCAACTTCGCCTGAAGCCCCGTGGGCAGGGGACAATAGGTGAAGGGCCATTAAAGGTTAGTTATTTCTAAGGGAACGGGCAGAGAGAGGTGAACTCCTATAGGACTCAAAAAAATTGACTTCCCAGGGGCAAATAAGGTAATGCAGAGGAACTCTTTTTAAGAAAAAGGAAGAGAAAAACGTGGTAGACTGCTACTCTGTCTCCTCACGCGAAAGAGGGGGAGAAGGAAGTGACACAGCATAGAAGGAGGGGGAGACAGGAATTCTTTTCTATTGGAGGGGGCTTACGAACAGGAACCAGGTCATGCTCATCCCATCCCTAAAGCAGGGCTACCTGGACACAAAAATCTGAATCAGATAATTCTGAAACTTCAGGAATCCTACCACATAATTAGGGCGGACAAACCCAAGGCGGGAGCTCCAGTGTCAACTGGGGAAAGGCAACGGGAGGAGGAAGCATGCGAGGCCAAACTCGAGAGCACCTTCTTGGGGGCAGATGGAAAGGAGGTCATAGGCCTTCGCTCCATAAATAGAAAGGCATGATGGTCAGCGGGAAGACTTGGTAGACGCACTCTCCTTCTTACCAAAACCGAGGTGGGGGGCAGCGGGAAGAAGGAAGTATGGTAGCTGTCTATTCTTGATGAGATCATAGGGGAGGGAAAGAAGAGGACGCAGTAGAGAAAAGAGAAGAGAACTTACCTCCCTAAAATTCGCAGAGAATTCACTTTATATCTTCTACAGGGGACCAAGCGGCGTGAGCGGATCCACCTTTAAGTGGCGGCACTCCGACGCGAGGATTCGGATTTCGGCTTCTGCACCGTAGAGAGTTACTTGGGGGGGGCCAGCCAAGAAGATAGTAAAATATTGAAAACTAAGATCCCGTATTGAAGAGCGGGCAGGAACCGACGCCCCTCCCCGGATCGTTGTCACTCAAGTGTAGAGGAAAGAGTTCAGGAGAAAAGAAAAGTCCTTGATAGGAATGGGTTGGCTTACAAGAAGGGTAAGAACCTAAAAATATAGAATAAACGGAGAGTACGCCATCATCTCTCAATGGTTCCTCCTCACCATTACGAGAACAGTGGCGGGGACGGAGGTTCATTAGGCCGAACACCCAGGGGAAAGGCTGGAAGTCCTTAGAATCATGACGATCCCCTGTCAGACCAAGCAAACCGCCTCCCCTCAGTAATAGTCGGCTCCCTAAGAGCCAGCCAAGGAAGAGCCGGGTCCGATAGAGTAGGAAAGGGATCATAGTGGGGACCTTCTCGACGGATCGCTAGAAATTCGTGGCCTGAGGCGGGCTCTTTTCTACTCAACTATCGGGCTCCCTAGGGGGGCGAGGAGAGAGAAGTGGCGGGAAGGACTGATGACCAGAACAAGAAGGGAGCAAGGTAGAGCTCGAGCACCAAAACGAGGATTGAGGAAAGATAGTGGTTCGGGGGAAGGAATTTCTTGTCCTCACTGTAACGCTCTCTCAGGGGGCGGCCGGAGAGAACCATATAAGGGGGGGAAATGCGTAGCAAATGGGTCTAGAAGAACGGCCAGCAGAAGGTTCACGGAATCTCTCTCTCGGCAATCAATCAAAAGATTCGCCTCTTTACTTTGTGGGGAGGGAGGAGGGGGGACCAAACCCGGGGAAATTGTCACTCGGGGATGGTCTGAGAAAAAAAAGTCCTTAAGTGTTAAAAATTAAAATCGGTGTGGGCAAAGGACTGCCGAACCGGACACTGAGGAGGGGGAGGTAAGGGTTTTTGGAGGGCGGGAGGGTCTAGTTGGCAGGGATAGTACAACGGAAATCTGACGGCTTAGGTCATCGTGACGAACAGGATCACGAAAGAGGGGGGTATTCTTCACTTTATCAGGAAAGCAAAGGTAAGAAAAAATTGGGTAAGTCGGAAGGCAGGGTCTTCGGCTCAGGATCTTGAAAGGAGTCAGCGGGATTCGGATCAGCGACGGGCAATTAGTGAGAGGCTGGCTGAGGGCACTCTCAGCCACTACGACGCGCAAGTAAGGCGGGGGAACGGTCTCGTAGGTGGAAGGAATCAGGGACCTTGGTTTGGCCTTCCAAATATTGCGTAAAAGAGCATATATAAAGGGACTTGCAGGGAGACTTTGTAAGTCAGACCTCGCTGCGCGGCAGAGATTACCGGAAGAATGCCTGTGGTGTCCTCCGATCATAAGAGGAAAGGAAGTCTACCATGCCGTGAATAGAGGTGGATAATGGAGAGAGTCAGCAACTCGATGCCCGAAGGGATTTTGCAACGTTTTAAATGGGGGGGGGGCATTAGTTCTCAACATTACCATCGGGACAGGTAACCAGGAGGATGTAACACTCTCATCTGACTTGGGTTTTTGGGTCCGAATAGCCTTCCTAGGGAGCGGCACGGTCTACACTGGATTTGACTGGTTCAATAACCTAGGTTTGGCCGAGGGAGCACCGTCTGACCTTACGCAAAAAGGCCTCTCGTCATTCTAGTACAGGATGGGGGAAGGGGAGCGTTCTGTGGGAAAGGGTCAGTTAGGAAAGAGAGGACCTACAGGCCGTTTTTGGGGTCGAAAAAATACTGCTACAGTCGTGGGTTGTAGAGTCTAGGTGAATGTTTTATCGTCGGCTGGAGAATCAATTCCCCAGGCGACAGAAGTAATAACAGGGGAAGGATGAGGTGGGGGGTCAGGGACAACAGGCCAACCGTCCTTAAAGGGATTGTGTTGCCCCCCCAGACAACATGATATAAAGTTACTGAGAGAAGAGCTTCTTCCTCATAGAGAAGAAGGACCTGGGGGGCATCCCCTTATTCGAAGGCCCGAAAAAAAAGAAAGGTTCATCGACCCTGGGGGAGAGAGACCGGAAGTAAATCCTCTTCGGTCCCAAAAAATTCCAGAGTGAGTTGCTTTCACTATATACGGGAGCCCAATGATCTGTTTGGAGATGATGAAGGTGAATGGAGCGGGGTATGGCGAAGAACGTCTGGACTTTTGCTAGAATCTGGCGGGCCGACTAACAAAGAGGAGCGGCATTCGATCAGAAGATTACTATGGAAAGGATCAGTGCGCGAAAACCTTTGAAACACCCTTTTTGGGGGAAGCAGGGGGGACCCCCTTTCGACTTCAGGATTTGAATTGCTGGACGCCGGGGTCACTCATAGAAGCTAGACGACATGGAAAGGGATTAAACACAAGGAGGAAAGAGGAAGAAAGAAGGGGGACACTATCTATGCCATATCCTGGAAGGGACAGAACCGGGTCAATCCTGAGCACGCAGCAAGAACGCGATGATGGCAGAAACTTCTAACGGTTGGGTAAAAAAGAACAAGAAAAGTTATTTTTAACCTTGTGAGAACCGGGGAATCGGCTCAATCGGGCGGGAGCAAGGAAATCCCTCGTGGGAGGGGGCCTCTGATAAGAGTCAGGAATCCCTTTAGTCAATATTACGAACTCTCAAAACGAATGGGGCTAAAACCGGATAAAGAGGTGGACTGTCCTCAGCTCTGAAGCTTAACGAAAAATAACATCTCCTTTAGGTTCGGACCGGAAATTCGAGATAGGATACTTGTAACAGGTGTGGAGAGAACAAAGATCTTTTTGTCCGGGAAGGCCTGGATGAAGATTGCTTTTGGGCAGGGGCGGTATAGGATCTTAAGCAATCTGAGCCGAAAGATTAGAGGATTCTCACGGCGGGGGAATAAATCAGGACGCAAAGAGGGGAACTCTTGGGTTCCAGAGAATTCTACTCATGTATTCAAAAGCATGGAGCGTGAACTATGCAGCCTCCGATAGCTGAGGGGGACGAAAAGTAGTACACGACAACTAAGCTTATAGAAGAAAAGAATAGACTTTTCGTAGGGTGATTTACAAAAAGACCCACTGTACCTGTATGCAGAGATCCATAAAAGCAACAGGAAACGTTGTGGAGAGAAACGTCACCGTGGAGGAACGCGAACGAGGGGCGGCAGGCCGGATTCTGTTCACAACCCTACTAGGCGAGCCATCAGTGCGAAGTCGAAAAGTTCGTCTCAAAGGCTTCAACACGTACAAAAATCCGAGTTCGGGGCCTATTTGACCCCCCAGTATGTGAAACAAAGGACAAGGAAACCTGGCGCCTCGAGAAAGAAAAAGGGCAATAAGTCGTTTCATTGCACAGGGAAAAAGACGCAAACTCAGTCTACCACCTCGTAGGGGTGGGCCGCATTTACTAAGTCGGGGAAAGGAAAAGAATTATTGAGTGATACAACCAAAGAAGGGGGAGGGTCATCTATCATCGGCGGCTGGAGCTCCCTAGAACCGGGCGAACGAAGCACGGTCAGAGCTGCGCACCTGGACGAAAATGCGGACAGGGGGAAAAGAAACTAGAGGGAACGGCCAGGAATGCCTCATTTTGTAAATGGCAGGACCGACCTTATCGGCATGGGGTCACGCGACACTAGACTAAAGGCTCGGTAAAGAAGCGGCCCTGCGATCTCGATAGAGGACAATTACAACCACCCGATGCCCAGATCTCTCAGTGAGACGTCCGTTAAATAAGAAACAAAGAGAAGGGTCTCGAAACGAAGAATTCTTCAGAAGTAAGAAGGGCTCGCTTATTTCCCGATTACACCACTTAAGGGGGAGAAATTGTAAAAGTCAGCACCAGACAGTGGCGGTTCCCACTGGTAATTTCGCAGGCACGCGTAACATAGGGCTGAGACCACATTAGGACTGAGGAAGGAAGGAACATCTTAAAGTGAAATAAAGAATAAGTATTGGGGATGCACTCCCTGTAATACCAATTACAGCGGGTCATTGTGCAGATAGAGGAGGAAGGGGAACATGTCCTTCGTCGAAACGCAGCGAATAGGCGAACCTTGGGCAAACTGGACGGAGAAATTTTTCGGGCAGAATAAACGCCAGTCTTAGAAAGTGGCTGCGCCTCTGAAGACTAGCAGCGCCTTGAAGCCGGACCATCGTTAGTATCGCAAAGAACAACGAAAACAACGGTGGGGGGGATTATTAAGAGGAAGGAAGTTCTTGCTAAAAGTTAGGTCAGCTAAGAGCAAGGACGCTTCCTATGGGCTCTCCTCAGCCCTATTAAAAACCGACGGCCGTGGACGCACAAAGAAGACAAAATTCGAAAGGCCGCAAATGCTCGAGGAATCCAGAGAGAAAAAACACTTGGAAATCTTCAGACATTCTTAGTTCGGAAAAAGAGGACTGGGGGTGGGATGGTCGGGAGGGCCGCCCCGAGTTACGGGAGAACTTTTGGGTCTCTTTAAAGAGAAAGAACGGCCTGAGGTTGGGTCGATAAAAGAGATTATCCTTCGAAATTGAACCCAACACTGTCGTCCTTGTTTGTACAGGGGCGGTGTAACTATGGGGAGCATAGTGAGAAGGGGGGTCTTAAAGGTACAAAAGTCCGGAAACTCCTCCCTCCTTCTTCTCTGGATCAGGAAAGCTAACAACCTGAAGAGAAAGATAGGTTTTGAGTCAAGCGGTGATGCTCGCCCCTCAACCTCGATCCAGGCGGGGCCAAACTCACGCTTTGAGAACTATAAGGAGAGGTACTAAGGTAGAAAGATTTCAATCTCGGGCGGCTTCGGGCAAGGACAAAAGCGCATTATCTTAAACCTCAATCCATAGAAGAGCGAGAGTCGAAGGGGAAGGGAAGCTGGCAGTGGGGGATGACTCAATTGAGACGACGTCTTGCGAAGTACGACATAAATAGGAGACCTTTGCATGCTGCTTAAAAATTGGGAGTGGAGAGACGATTCGCTCTAGTCATCTATGCCTAGGGTTACTGGTACCCTTCTCTTACTCCTCCGCTTCAACAGAGGACGCGGACAATTCGGGACATATTTTTGTAAGGAGAGCGTGTAGTCGGGGTCCAGAGAGATGCCCTCACTAGGTAATATTGACCGTGGCGGAGATGAAACACAAGGTGTTGTGACTAAGGAGGCATCTTTCCTTTACCGATGAAGACGGCCCGTCAGAGGACGGATGGGTTATCCTCTGGCGCAGGAAGGCTAAAGTACACAACTGGTGGTGTAAGCTTCGGTCTTTCCGACAATCCAGCTGTTCCGGGACCGCGACTATGCAGGAATCGGTTCTAAGGAAACGCTTTTAATTGACGCGCCACCTGGGACCAGGAGGGTGACGGGCTTTCTTGATGGTCGCTCATACGGGCCACGTGGAGGGGGTGACCATCAGGACACGGAGGCCAATAGGGACTGGTTTTCTCGTCTGTTATGGGCTGGTAAGGGGTTCGCGAAGACTCCTTGCGGATTCAGGACCCGAACCACCCGACAAAAGATGAGCCAGCTGAAAAGGGGGGTGGATGTGACCCAGAGGGAACGTTCAATGACAGGAAAAGTAGGGTTTGGGGAAAAAGTGCACTTATGAAGTTCCACGTATCTCTGGCATAAGATAGTCGCAAGTGGCAAATGGGTTCCTTTCTGGCGACCCAGGAAGGCCACCTAAAAAACAAAGAGAGTGAAAAATCTACCCGGGTGGTCAGTTCCATGCGAGCGGGGAGATCCGGGGGGACGGTCACCTTTAAATTCAATTGGTGTAAGATACTAGAAAAAGGCGCAAACTAAGCTTTGTAGGGAGATTTTGACGCTACCTCTTACTGAACCAGGTGTAGCTGGGGCCTATAATCGGGCCAGAAACTCAACAAATAGGGTAGTCGATTAACTGAGCTAGTAACTGATCTTTAGGCCCTTCCTGACAGTTCAAACAAAACGGGTGGTTCGCTGCCAGGAAGGGTGGGGTACACAAAATGGGGGTAGACTGTAGATGAGCGGTCTGTGCAGGAAGGAAATGATTCCGGGACGCCAGGCTAATTCAAGAATCTGACCACAGGCGCTCAATAGGAGCCATCAACAACAACGAGAAGTATTGAAAGGAAAGAGAAAGCCAGGTACCTGATGACAGTTGAACGCTGTTGGTCCTTTCATTCAAGACAGAGGAGGGAAACTCTCTATGAAATAGGGAGAATGCTTTAAAAGACCCACCAAGTGTGGAAAAGTTGTATAGACTGTGTACAATCCGGGGAATAGTTAAATAATACCGAAACCACTAGGCAGTTGGACGCCGAGGGTTTGTAGAAAACAGGCCAAGGGAAAAATCGCTGCAAGAATAGGAACGAACATCAGCTCAACCTCTGAAGACGGTGGGCGCAGGCTAGCCGGAAAATAACAAAGGAACATTCCGGTGAAGGGTTCTCGCAGAAGAGCACAAAGTCCAGAATCTCCCCTCAGCCGTAAGAAAACCACCGGGTTCAGATAACGCATGGGCGTGGAATGAAGGTCCTAGAAATTGCAAAGGGGAGAGATCTGGCTGGGACAGATATCGCGAAGAACTTCCCAGAGGAACTCAATCATGCGGAACTACTCAAAAATTGTCCACGGCGTCAAAGACCTGGGCGTGGACCCAACCACATTCAATCGGACCGGTAAATTCGCTTAGGGGCTCTGGGGAGCTCATCGTCAGGGACACAGAAATCCCATCTGACGAAAAAGACCGACAAGTACAAATCTTGTGGCATGGCGTTTCTACCCCCGCAGAACAGGGGATGGCCGAACCCCAAGGGACGGCACCAGAACAGTTTAAAGGGACGGCACCGTGAGGACAAGCTGGGATAGGTAAGTGAGGCGTAGTACTCCTACACAAAGGCAGGCGCACCAGAAAATTCGAGGAGAGCTCAGTCGGTTCATCTAGGCCGATCCCGGGCAGGCTCAGGGCAACTTCCATCGAAAGAGCGAAGGGGTTCCCTCTCACCTTGTGAACTGGCACATGAATCCTTTCAAACGAATATCATCTGCTAAAACTTGGGAGGAATAAGAAATGAGCGGGCAAAAGTACACGAAAAACTCGCTAATCTACCACGCTTGAGGGAGCCCTCATGTCAATGACTGGTAACGCAGAAAAATGCTGATGGGGTCTCATTAGGGACAAGGCACGGGACTAATCGCTGCAAAAACTCTTCTTATCTCCAGACCTTTGGGAAAAGAGCGGTCTCTAAAGATGAGAACCCGTTGGGTAGAAAAGAAGGCGTCTCGGGGGACAACCCAAGTGAACACCTGCCCAGCGTCTAAATCGCTCCGCCGGCATGGGCTCGGACCGGTCTTAGGTTCCTGGTGAATGCAGAATCTCTACTCTGCATCCTCGATACCGAAGAAAGACTAATATAGGGAATGCCCCCAAAAAAAACCCAAACCGTATTCTAAAGCACCCAGGTTCTGATCGGCTCACGGGAGTGGATCAACGGGACGACATCTTTCAGAGGGAATAAATGGGGGGTGCTGACGGCCTGAGCAACTGAAAGAGTGCCTAAGGAAGACGTCGGCAACCGAGCCACTTAGCAGTCATTTGCCAAAAGGAAGACAGAGTTACAACCAGTGCGGTCGTCTGGAGGGGGAGGGAGCACCTGAAAGAACGCTGGAAACGGAGAACCCAGCTGTCCGTCATACAAAGTATTCCGACCGTATTAACGGGGGGGAGGGGGGAGCAAAACTCCCCTCCCACGTACATCGCCCATGTGGGAGTAAAGAGGGAGGACTTAAAAAAAGAAAGCTCTTGACCAGTTCTCTACGTCTCCGACGAGAAAACGGGGGGGGGCCGGACATTGTCTCGTGGTCAGCAAAAAGCCGTAGGAGATCTTGGAGGCGAAAAATAAAATCTCTAACCTAGATCCTGGCGGAAGGGGGACAGAGAG
>Ga0179591_1301789_pt1 | contig 10337 bp, 13 predicted proteins | sample CZOMad2_1_08_16f_FD_182891 | JGI IMG/M metagenome (GOLD analysis project Ga0179591, IMG submission 182891) | Vadose zone soil fungal communities from Angelo Coast Range Reserve, California, USA - CZOMad2_1_08_16fungal (PacBio error correction) | ecosystem: Environmental > Terrestrial > Soil >...
ATTGGCTTATCCGGCCTGTGAAGAGGAGCAATGGGTTACGCACGGGCTAACAAGGATGCGTTGACAAGTGTTGCTCAGTAAGGGGCTGGGCAAAAGGGGAAGAGCCACCGACCTTTTTCTGTCGACGAAATGTTTTCTTTTTTATCAAATAGAAGACTGAAGGGGGGGGAAAGGGCACTGGACAGCGCTGAACAGGTGGGTTTGGTGTACAAAAGATATAGTAAAAAAAACGTGGGGGTGTATATTGAGCCACGAAACAAGGAGCCTCGAGCCGGTTGCTGGGAGGAGGCCTGAAACATTCAGGCCACCGGGGTTCTTGCCGACGATGGAATGGAAAAAAAGAAAAATTGGGCGGGGGGGGAAAGGGGGGACACGCGACTAGTTGATAGAAAAGGTTGGAAAAAGGTCCTTCACGAAGCGGATTCATAGAGCAGCCCATGTCGAAGAGAGGTGCAAAAGTTGGAAAAAAACCACCGCTCGCGTCAGAGGCACAAGGTAGAATGACAGTGGAAGGGACAGGGACCCGACACAAAGGTAAGTTGTCGAGCTCAACGAGAGCACAGGGTCAAAAAGATGGACACTGGTGCTAACGTGTGCGCGAAAAATGGGTCGAGAGGGGGGATTCACGTTTTGAAAGAACGGCCCCAGCTGGGGGAAAGAACGCAACACCCCTAAAAAGGTCAATTCTGGAAGCTTCTCAAAAAAGAGAGAAGGGTGCGGACAAAGCAGGTCTCATACGGCGGGAGGCAAGATCAGAGTCAAGAAGAGAAATTGGACCGAATGCGGGTCGCAGTTTGTCAGGGTTTTCAGGAAAGGGGGGAGGGGAAACCGGGAAAAGGGCCATCTCCTCATAAAAAAAAAAAAAGGATAGTGGAAGGGAGGGAGTATAAGAAGTGCCGGTTTTTCATAACGCTGAGCCGCAAACGGGAGAAAATGAAAAGAAAAAAAAAAAGGTCAGAAAGACGAACCGCATTCGGAGAACACATTGCGCTAAAAGAACTACAAAAGGAAAAGGACAAAGGTGATAGAAGCTTTTAAAAAAAAGAAGAGCTAGATTCAATGGACGCGAGGAAAAATCATTTGCCGGTGCAGAACAAACAAGGGGCGCGGAGCAAAACGGATCGAGGCCCAGGCAAACTGACTATACAGAAGTATAGGTGCCGCGATAATCATGCCGCCCGGCCCCCTCGACGAAAAGGGGGGCAGGGGGTGAAAAGAAAGCAGGGCATCGAGGAGAAAATCCACGCCAGCCCCTGTGCAGAGAGGGGGGGCCAAAGTTATCAAGAAGTCGGGTCCGTAAAAACCCCGAAGGACCAAGAACGCGCGTGCAAAAAAATCAGGGGGTAAAGAGAGGAAAAGGGGGAAACAAAGGGGATGAAGGAAGCCAAGACTTGATCGAGGGACATACCTGGTAGAAGGGGGGCAGGGACCCAGAAAAAAAGTGGTCGAAGGTCTCATTCCGACATTGGAGTTCGAGAGAAGGAAGTGAGCGGTGGGGGAAAAAGATGCGATCCTCGCCCGTTTGCAATCCTGACGAGGCACTGCGGCCACAACCCAAAAAATCACGAGGGGGTTACAGGGCTGCTTCGAGACAGCGAGGCTCCCGGGGGCAAGGGGGGATGTTCGCAAAAGGACTCACTTGGACGGGAAAGTCGGGAAGCTGCTGCACAAGGCGGAATTTGCGGCATCTTGCTTAGCGGAAACAGAATGAGGGGTCAGAAAAAGGAGAGGAAAATAACTGTCGTCGGAGGACGCCCCACTGGATTGTCGGCGAACCCCAGCCGATGGGGGCAAGTGGCGGCAGGAGGGAAATGAAATGGCAGCCGCGGCAACAACCGAACGGGAAATCTAATCAAAACCCAACCCCGCTGCCGGGGGTTCCGGGGGGGAGTCAAAGAAAGGCTGATCTGACTGCCTAGTCCGGGCACGCGTGTGGAGTGTGGAAGATTGTGTGTCGGCGGAGGCAGATGTCGGACGTTCCAAGAAACAATAGAAAGTGGGGAAGGGGAAAAAAGAGACAAAGACAACACCGCTACCGGGTGAAAAAAGGGTGGCCTAAAAAGCCAAGGATCTAAGCCAAACACGCCTGCGTGGGGGGGGGGTCTACTTCAGGGTGGGGCAAAAGCCCACAAGGGGGGGGAAACGGCGGCCGGGATATCGTCGAATACGAAAACAAAAAAATGGGGTCAATCCTGGGTGGAGGGTGAACACCGGAACTGAGTCGCGCCCAGTTCGACAATAAACAAACACAAATGAGGGAGGTGAAGGGAAAAGTAGGGTGCGTCAAGACATGGGGTGCGAGCCGCGGATTGGGATGAAAATGAGACATCAGTAAGGCCTTGGGACTAAACCCGCCCACTGTTGCGACAACCGAAATAAACCACAATGGGAGCAAAAAGAAAAAAGAGTGAAAAGGGGTTCCAGACGCTGAAGCCAAAGGGAAATTGACAGCCTTTCATATCGTTGCCCTTGCCCGGGAGACAGCGGGAAAAGAGGACCATGAGAAACAGTTCGATACGCTGGCAAATTGATCTGGTGGGGGTAGACGAACGGGCAAATCGACTAGCCTTGGGATATGTGGAAAAACGCACATGGATCGTGGACCCTCCCAGAACAGGTAACAGGGGGAAAAAAACCTCGCAGTTAGGGTGTTGGGGTGCCAATTCCGCTCAGACGAAACAACGAAAGAGGGGAGGGGGGTGGAAAATGACGTGGGTGTTCATAGAAAAAAAACACCGATAAAGGGAAAAATTATCGACGCCGGACGCCCAGTAACCGAGGAGGCGGTAAAATAAAGACGTACAAGAAAAGAGGACAGACAGGGGCAATGACCCGTTTGGCGTCAGACAGGGGGGGTTGAGTACAGCGCGTTGAAGGCCCCGAAGCGTTCTCTGTGTTCTCGACGACCACAGGTTCAAGAAGCCCGCGACAAGCTCGACGCAGGTCCGGGCGGAGGATCGCCAGAAAAGAAAGGGATGCAAACGTGGCGGACCCAAAAAAGCCATGCGAGGGAAGGCCATATGACTCGTGCCATTGTTTCCCAGGCGGGGTTTCCCGAAATAGGGGGGAGAGCAAGAGGGGGGGGCGAAAAAGTGGTCAGGTCGGGAGTCAAAAAACAAAGGAACGTGGACTCGGCGGAGCCTTCCGTGTGCGCAGAAGGGGAAACTCCCGCGCCCGATGAAAAAAAAGGGAAAAAGGGAGACAAGGAAGGAATTGCCTCGAAAGGCAAAGTGTACGTAAGGGGAATGAAGGATTGACCCGACGCATCTTGACACGCAAGGCCGGCGGAAAGAAAAGGAGAGGTAAACAAGGACTTTTCAGGAAAAGCACGACCAAAGAAAAGGGGGGAATGGGGAAGAGCCCCGGGAGATGTCGGCGTTGTTCCCGTGGCGGGGTCGCACGGTCCAATGGCGGAGGAAATCCGAACGGACTGCTAACTTCAAGGGTATAGAAAAAAAAAACTGTGAAAAAGGGATTGAGCTAGGCCTTTTCAAGCTACATTTCCAAAATATTCGGGGTGAGAAACATGATGGGGCATCGTATCTGGGTAGGCCTCGTAAGATAAAGAGTGAACTCATGTGGTCTGAGAAAAAGCAAGCCGTGTTCAGGCCGGAAAGAGAACGTGAATATCGGGGTGAAGGACGGTGGAATGGCACAGCCCGCGCAGAAAAAAAGGTTCAGGGTGGGGATGTGAAAGTACCAGAGGGGAGGGCGGAAGCGTTCGGCGCCGAGCCGCAAGATGCAAAAAGTCCCAAACGCGGGGGGAACGGGGGCGCGGGATGGCGGCGAAAGCTGCCTTTTGGTTTCTTCAGGCTTCGAACGGTTCGAGCCAATGGTTTTTCCTTCAGTCGCTGAACCAAGGGGGGACCGTGCCATAGAAAGTTTTTGGCCAATCAAAACACACACAGGCAAAGAGATTTCAGGTTCACAACAAGGGAAACTTAATCGAGAGACCGGCGCGCAACCACTGATATTCTGAGGCAAAAAAATAAACAGGGTTTGAAGAAAAAAACGGGACGCCCCAGCATGGGATGCGCACCGACGGAAAACAGGAGAAAAACCGGGGCGGGGCAAAAAAAAAAAAAGACGGCCTCAGGACAACAAACGGGGGGGGTTTCGACATGGTCGTACCAGGTTTGAATTACAAGGATCGGGAAACCAGAGGGAGATCAAAAATAGAAGTCCCCTGGGAGCTAGAGAGACCGGGCAGTCACCGAAAGAGGAAAAAGGAGGGAACTGGGGGTAGATCGATTGGGAATTAGCCGAAAGGCCATCAAGATCTGTATCAGGTCTAAGGAAGCGGAGGGGCAGAAAGGGCCACGACAAGAGACCCAGCAGACCCAAAAAGTCCCAGGAGAAGAGGGGGGGAAATTGTATGAACAGGCCTCCTCTGGCCGATCTGCAGGAAAGAATTTGGAATAAAAAGAACAGATGGAGAGAAAAAGCTTAAGAAAAGTAGCACCTCATGTCAATGCCCTAATGCTCTAAAGGGGAAGGTGGGGGAAGTTCTTTTCAGTCCACAAGGTAGCGTTTTTTCTGATGCGGTACCGATGAAAACTTCCTGGCTTGCGTAAGGGGAGGAAACGGGAAGAAAAAGGGAAGACAACTCATAAAGGAAATTCGTTTTTTTCTGGGGCCACTCCGTGGTAGAAAGGGGGGGAAAAATGCGGGGTGGGGGGGGGGGGTCAAAAAGATCACAGGGGGCATGGATCCCACACTGCTGGGTTGTAAGGGGGTAGAAGCAGGGGCAGATTCGGGTTACAAAATTTACAACACGCTTGGTTGGACGGGGGAAGGAGGTTAGAGGGGGGAACTAAACTGGCTTCCAACCGGGCGCGACCATGATTTGGGGTTCCTACCAGAAACAGGCGTCAGCCAGGGCGGAAGCAACCTCTTAGGGACGGAAGAGTCTCCTGAATATGGGACCGCCGGCTGCCCCAAAAACTGAGGAAAAAAAGAAGAGGGGGTACTACGGACATTGGCCGGGGGGGACTAGACTAAAAAAGAAAAAAGACAAAGTCAGGTAACCACAAAATCGGGAACGGAACCAACATGGTTGCGGGGTGAAAAAAAACAAAACAAAAGATTGATGGGGAGAACGCAGGAGTCTAAAAAGCTGAGTTCGCGCGTGGGTAAAAAGAAAGAAAAGGGAGGTAAAAGGATACAATTGAACGTCAAGTGGAAAGAACGCGCCCAGGCCCGGCGGCTGTTCAAAAAAGTTCTGTTAGGGAAGAAACCCTCCGAGAATAAGGATAATGGAAAAGGAAGGGAGACGACAGGGTCCTCCCGAAGCATCTGTCGTGCGCTCGCGAACAGTACCGTCAATCTGGGTGGAAGGGGCAACGCCTGTTCGGGCCGAGTGTGGACGTCATCCCAATCTCAAAAAGGGGCGCCTGAGTAAAACGGTTGTCCAGGAAAGGACACCTGAAAATTCGTTTCAGCAAACTGTATGGCCAATAAGAACAACAACCAACACTGGAAGGGGGGAAACGAAAAGATAGAGGTCCTGGCCCCATTGAAATGGACCCTTGAAACGATAGAAAGGGGGGAAGGGGGGCGAAACAACGCAGAAAGCAGAGAAAAGACCGCAGGTTTAGCAATGTGCGCAAAAGCGGCGACAACTATTCAGTCAGCCCTGAATCTAAATCGATCTAGCAAAGCCAGTAACCAGGCAGAAGTGGTTTCAAAGCTGTCGATGTTACTGGTTAAAAAAGAAGATCGTGGGAGGCATCCCTAATCGTGGGGACTCGCCGACAGGGGCCCCTTGGACTCAAAGGCACGGGCAAAAAGTTAATGCTGCACGTGGTCCGTGGCCAGAAGGGGGGGGACTCAGGGGGGGTCCCCCCAGGCCGTCGAACGCGACATACCTAACCGTTTCGCCAGAAAAAGGAATTCAAAAGACTAGCGGACAATAACGACCGTTTGGGTTGACTTCCGAGGGGCGAAGGGTGTCCGGAATAGGGGTGTTTCGATGAAGAAACCGAAATGAACGGGAACCTAAAACTGTCGGAACTCTCTGCAAGAGTAACCGTGGAAGAGGTCGCGATCGACCAAGAAAGACATTGGAAATTTGGGCTGCTCGACCCGGGCTTCTCAACCGTCAAGCGACTAAGATGGATCGCGAACATGGACGAAAACGGCCCGCAGCCCTTTGGGGAGGGAAAAAGTCAGGCAAATCGGCAGGCCGGTGCCGTCTTCCATGTTAAAAAAAAGCACGTGGGGGGTATAAGTACGAAAAAGAAACCACAAAGAAAGAAAACGGGAAAGTCCGCCGATCCCCGTCCACCAGCACAAGGGTTGGGTCAATTACGGTGCCCACGGTGTCTTCGGGGGGGGGGACGACCAATTGGTCCCACACCAAGATCGGCTCCAGAAAAAAAAAATGTTCTGGTAAGGTATTGAACGTTGACGAAGGTGGGGGACACAGGGGACAAACGACGCCGCAGCAAAAATATACGTGAAGAAAGAGACACTCCGGATTTCTGAAAAGAAGCAAAAGCACTATCTCACAACCATCACGGGCGAAAATTGTATAGCCTCGGGAAGGGAAGGTCATAAAAAGGGCAATGACCCAAGACGTATTGCGAAAGATCGGCAGCGGAAGTGAATTGGAAAGGGCACACGATGATTCGCCCCAGAGCTTGGGGGGGGGGAGGGTTCGAAGTGTGGAGAAAGTTCCTGAACGAGGGTGAATTATGTAAGAACAGAATACAAGAGGGGGATCAAGTTGGGGGGCCCATCAGAAATCATGCTTCACATACGACGGGTGGGAGATATAGACGGGGGTGCGGGACGCAAAAAAGGAGCTTCTTGCTTTGACTGTCAAGGGGTAACGGGGGACATATGGTACTAGGACGAAAACATCAGTGGCACGAAATGGACCGAGAAAGAAAGTAAAACAACCAGAGGACTGCGGGAAGAGGGTTGGCGGGTGAAATACGTCGTGTCAAAGGGGTTAAGGACGAGAAACCAGGCCGGGAAAGGCCAAAAACTATTTTGTAAACCCTTTAGGGCTGCCCGAAAATAGAAGTTGTTGGACCAAAAGGAGTGGTCAGGGGCGTAAAAATCGGCGGACAAGATATTGCCGTGAAAAAGTGGAATAAATAAATAAAGATGGTACACGTTTTTTTGAATGGGCAAACATGGTACGCACCATTTACAGAGAAGAAGACATGAGCATTCACCAATTCCACGCCACCCGTCAAAAGGAGGGGGAAAAGCAAGACAGCAAGCCCGCACACCCGCGACGGAAAGCCGGCGGAAAACCTCCATACCTAAAGATTTAGGGGTATAAAGCCCACGGAGGGGGATAGGGAAAAAGGCAAAGGGGGGTTGGGGACAGAGCGGTTTTCCCACCCCTTTTGACGCAACATGCCCCCCTCCGGCAACGAAAGTCAACTGGGAAAAATCTAAGAAGGGACAAAAATAAAAAGCCAGAAATGAAGAAAATGGCGATGCCTGCCGTTCGCCACCAGAGAAAAAAATGCGGCCAAAAAAGGGGGGAGAAACAGCAAACACTTGGGCAAGGGTTATTGATTGGACGCATAAGTATGACATGAAAAAGTCCTCAAGGCCCTGGGTACTGGATGGGGGGCAAGAAGGAAGGAGTACACATCGTGGGGGTCGGATGACGTGGTGAGGAACGGACACCACTTAAGAACGGGGGATAGGAAAGAAGAGGGACCTAACTAAGAAAAGGCGAAAAAGCCACGGTAGGGAAGTACAGTCCTGGCCCGTTGGGGCGCGGAGGGGGCCGGTTTCGAAATGAAAAAAAAAAACTTTGGACGCGCAGAAACAAACATGGGGGACCCTGGGAAGGAAGGGGGAGGAGAAAGTGAGGTAGCAGACAATCCGCAAGCAACGACTCCCTGTCCCCCGGAGGGTACAAACCATACAGAGGGATACGACCTTCACAGGCTCGGAAGTGAATTAGAAACAAGTGTTAGTATCTCTGCCGTAAACGAGAAACATTACCTTGGGACGCCGGGCAAAAGGGACCCCAAAGAACAAGAAAGGGTTTTCCGAACGAAGAGCCTAAAGTCCAAGTGGGACTCTGATGAAAACACGCTCGACTGCACCCATGGGGGATGCACGGAAAAAGAAGTTGAGACGGGACAAATACAAAAAAGCATTCGGTGGGCGCGGGATACGGAACTAGGGTGAAAGAAGGGAATGCGATAGAACTGGGCCCTGCAAAGACTGATATATCGGGGGAGGCGTCCAGGGTGACTAGGGGGTGGGGGGAAGTGAGAACTGCCCATCCTGAAGCCCAAAACACACACACCGCTGGTTACTTTCACACAGGAACAAGGTATAACGGGGAAGGGGGGGTTACGGCAACAACAACTGGATGACGAGGTTTCGTATGAGAGGGTCTGTCAGGAAAAGAGGGACATTCGCGGGCCCTAGCAGGAAAAATCAAGAAGGGGTCACACCCGGGAAAAAGGGGACAATTCTTTCAGCGGGTCCGGAACTATCAATAAGAAAAGTCAAATAATAGGTTAATTTCCTGTGGAAAGGGAAAGTAAAAGTGTGGGTGTTAAAAAAAAAGCAAGCTTGTGCCCGTCTTTCTAAAACCCGCACAGCTGGAAGGTAATACCCGTAAATGAAAAGGTTAAAAAATACCAAATCCGGGAGACTTGCCCTTCCAGTGCACTATAAAAAAGAGAATTTCCAAATGATCATATATGAAACCGTCCCTTGGGCAACAGATTGTTTCTGCTCTAATTGAAAAAGGGGAGAGGTTTTGTCCCAGCAATGCAGGGTCCTTTACCGGTGACTGGGGTGCGGGCATATCGGCAGTAAATTGCGATGGACAACCAGACATTCGAAAATTGCGGATAAGGGTCAGCAAGGCCCTGGCAAAGAATGCTACTCCGAATGAAGAGAAAGAAAGGATTGGGGGACGACAGGTCTTTCAAGACGTTGAAAGGGAAAGGGGTACGGTGATGGAAAAAACTTGCAAACTACAGAACAAGTCTGATATCCTTATTTACGAAAAAATCAAAAGTAACGGAAAGCCGTCTTGGATAAGGTAAACGAAAAAAGCTAAAACCGCTGTCCGTGTGTCTGAGTCCTGAGGTACCGGTTCAAGGCCCAGGAAACCAGAGTGAGGTGTATGTAGGGTCTGGCCTTGGGCCTACCAATGCCATCTGCGGTGGCATAACCGTGGCGCCCAGTACGGAAAGATACTAACAATAAAAAAAAGCGTACTTCGGTCCCAGGGAGGAAACCAGGACTTCATCTCTGCCAGGAATTAGTCAGCGAGGCATGGGGTGCGAAGGAAGACAAATAGACCCGTCCTGAAACTAAAGTAAGGTCCAAGACTTAGTCCAATCGCCCGAGGTTGGTTCGTTTCCCATAAGAGGCAAAAACAGGGACCGTCAAATCCTCAAAGAGACCGAACCACAACGGGAAAAAGGGGGGAGGGCCGCGAGTTGGAGTTTTCTCCTCCCGAAGTACACTAAAAAGAGTTGCGGAAGCGGCCTGGGCGGAGTACATGACGCCCACTGAGGCAATCCCTGAAGCAGAATGTGTCCGAAATAAGCCACGTCCAGCTGATCGCACGTGAAACTGGCAACGGCGCACGGGGGGCAAAAGAGGGAACGAGGCGACCCGCGCGTAACAGCCTTGGGGGGTGAAGAAAAGGGGATAATGGACCCTTTTGCTCTGGGCTCTGAGGGGGGAAGGCTCACCCGGAAAGGAATAAGACGGGGGTCGAGAAAGGAACGCCAGCTCAAAGCGATACCATCAGAGATGGAATGTACCGGTGGGTTAAGGACGGCAATGCGACAGCGCCTCAGATCAGTGGGTTGTTTAGTAAAGACAACATGTAGGCCGGGGGCTGTAACTGCCGACTAGGTCGAAAGAGCGCCGTAGGGGGTTAGACGGGAAAACACTCCGACGGTGGAAAAAATAACAGTTGCAGGCATTTGCAGAAAGGACAAAGGGGGATGAACGCAAAGGACGAAGCCCGCCGAATGACGGCACACCAGCCCAAAAGACGTCAGGGGGGGCATGATGAACGGGGGGGGCATGATAGGGAGTGTCAGTGCAAAATACATAATATTGTTCGAACGTCCGAGCTCCGTCCGCCAACGAGAAAGTACAAGGCAGGAGAAGCGCCCAGGGAGCTTGGTTCAATACACAGGGAACATAGGGCGTTGTTTCCGTAAAAAAAAAATAATGCCTAAAGCGATCGGTTGCCGGCAACAGAACAAGAAAAAGAGCACTATGGGGATGCCTACGAAGCGCCTTTTTACCGGTGAAACAAATGCATTTGGGTCATGCCGGTCGGGAGAGAGAAATTAGGGGTGTCAAAAAATCGGGATGAACGA
>Ga0179591_1338725_pt1 | contig 10337 bp, 12 predicted proteins | sample CZOMad2_1_08_16f_FD_182891 | JGI IMG/M metagenome (GOLD analysis project Ga0179591, IMG submission 182891) | Vadose zone soil fungal communities from Angelo Coast Range Reserve, California, USA - CZOMad2_1_08_16fungal (PacBio error correction) | ecosystem: Environmental > Terrestrial > Soil >...
AAACGTGTACGACCCCGGTGGAGTCAGTGAATCTGCGGTTGCCCTTTCCGCTGGGAAGGGGGGGGGTTCTGAGGTCTATCCCGATCTGAAAGGGGCTACTGTCCTACTAGGAGATGGAAAAATTGGGCCAACAACTTAGCCGGGAGGACTCGGGTGGGGGGGGAAGGAGAGAAGGTTAGTACCGCGAGAGCCATTGGCCCGGTTTCAAAAGAAGGACTACGACCTAGCATGACTAGAAAATCAAACAAAAGAAAGGGATTGTCAACGCTGTCCGGATCTTTTGGGAAGCCCACAGTCAACTCGAAACAAAAAAAACAAAAAAACGCCTCGCTGGGGCAATCACAACACGCCACACGAGCAGAAATTGGGGGGGAAGCGGGTGCTGGGGAACGGGGAATGGGGTCGAAAGGAAGACCGGGGGCGGGCCGAGGAACGCGAGGTGCTCAAAAAGTGCCGGGTGTGGATAGGTGCTGGGGCTTCCAAGGGTTCCGGAAAAAAAGACCTGGGCAAGAAAGATTAAGCCGTCTGCCAGGAATCGACGTGGCGCGTATATCGCCCTGAGCGGGGGGACCAAATCACCCCAACCAATTGGATGTCGATTGGTTACCAAAGCCTAAAAAAAACCTCAGAGGATGTCTTGAGAGTAGCCCTTCTACACTGCCGGATAGATCGCTAAGAATGGAGGATACCGTGAGATAACTCATCACGAGGGGGGGGTTGGGCGTCGGGGTGCGCCAGCGGCGATCCACGAGGAAAAAAAAGTAAAAAGGGGGGGACCCCGACCTTCAGGGATTGTTCGTCGATGAAGAGGTCCCGGGGGGAATAACGTCAAAACAAATCTTATTCAGGGGGGAAAAAGTGAGAAAAAGACCGCGACGACGGTCAAAAGGCAGAGAGCACTAAAAAAAAACCGGGAGATTCAGGGGGGGTCAAGGGGCGAAGAACGAGGGGGGGGGGGGGGTCAGACAAAACTTATCAAGGGCAAACACCCGTACAACACGGATCCGTCCTTCAGCGATCTAAGCAAAAGGGAACAAGTGATTTACAGAGCGGAAAGCGAAGGGGATCAGGCCCTGCCTGAAAAAGCAAAAAGAAATGTGTCCGAAGGTGTTTATAGCAACTTCGTTGCCGAAGAACACGTAACATCTGGCCAGTCCTCAGAAAGCCTCATCACTAAAGAAAGGGGTCACCCCAAAAGAAGGCAGTAGCCAAGGGGCTGAAGATCATCTGGATAGAGGAGGGGGGGGATTCGAAGCCGAGACTGCACAAGAGGGACGGGATGAGATATTAGGGCATTAAAAGACCATTAACCCTGTGAACGTTAAAAATCGGCATCGTTGCTAATGCACAAAAAAGAAAAAATCGGGGAGGAACTTCGGGAACTCTCCTGTAGGGGAAAAAAATGCAGTTAAAAGTTTGGGGTCTCACAAAGAGAACGATAAAAATGTTACGGGGGTTTGGGCCCTTCCAATTCAAATCTATCACTAGGGGTTTCTCATTGATTCAGCAAACAGATAGGTCCAACTCCAGATAAGACTAGTTTAATAAAAAGGGAACGACCAGGGGGATATGATTTTAGTATTGTACGAAGAAAATAACGTTAGAAATTCGTCCATTAAGGGAAATCCTGGATACTCATAAAACCGAGAAAGGTGTATCAGTGGGGCCATGTCTTTGGGGGGTTCACAATGATGAAAAAGGCTACGAAGGGTTGAATTACACAACTCAAAGGAGTTCCGACAGCAGGGCATTTGAGGACACCCAGCAAAACGCCGGCAACGCGTTCGGTCCATGGAGAAACAAAATGGACGGTATTCGGCCGGGCCCATTTACAAACGAAGAAGAAACGGTGGCTGGGCCTGGCTGGGGGACCTCAGCACCGGCCTTACGCGATTGAAGGTCCGGTGATTTTGGGGAATGTCCACTCGCTAAGAAAGGGGGCGCTGTCGAAGGAAACGATGGGAAAAAAGGTTCCGGGGGGCACAAGGTTTTTAACAACGCGGACCCTAAAGGTCCCTAAACTTTCTTGGGGAAACTCTACAGGTCGGTCGGTAAGATAATCTTCACTTCGCATCGCTACCTTCTCGGACTTCAAGAAGTGTTTTTGGTTCCCACTTGAGGTTTTGTTGGTCTGGAACCATGGGTGAAGCTGACTTCCTTGTTCGCGGTCCGGAGATTTGAGCTTATAATTGTTGAAAAAGAAGGGAGTGCGCATGAAACATTTACCGCCCTGAAGTCACGTCATGCCTCAACTCTGATGTGGGCTTCCGCCCGGGAAGAAATATTGCAGACGGGCAGTGATAGGAAAAATATGCGTCGGTCCCAATTGTTGCTCCAAGGCGCGGATCAAGAATAACGGTCGGGGGTGAAGTTAGCCAAAATCAAACTAGGTGCTTGACGAATAAACCGAACGAAGCAACACAACAAACCCCTTCGGCGGTCTTCAAAAGAAGGAGGATATATTCATCGGCAACTCCCGGGCTTGGGATCCCGCCAGGAGCGCCTCCAAATGAAAAAAAACCACCTCTCCGGGGGGGGTAGGAAATCTAGAGCAAGGCAATAGCGCCAGCGAAGAAAGGGAAGGAAATTAGAACCCTGTAATCTAACTCCTAAGATAGAAAGCGAGCCAATCACTACCGCGGTCAAAAAAGACCTTTCGGAAGGGAATACCCTTTCAAGGGGGTTCAAAAGCACAAAAGTGAAAAAGTTCAGTTCGAGGCCGATCGATCATCCGCGAAAAAGAAAAAAACATGAAGAAAGCCGAGATAAGGTGAAGTCAGTCTCCATCTTTAAAAACTGTTGACCGAACGCATGCGTCGAACAACGGCGCCACCAGGGGGCTGAGGAGTTACGCACATAAAACGAAGTCCCACCATCCTGACGTCCATCCGCGCAAAAGTTGTCCATTATAACCTCCACCCTTACCTCTCCCGAAGTGCGAAAATGATGAAAAAAAACGGAAGACCTCGCACGGTAGACATCAAAAGAGAAAAGAAAAACTGACAGGGCTTTTGTTGTAGAACTGAAAAGCGGGTACACGTACGGGACTTAGGGGTGTCATCGAAAACTCTGAGCTACTTGAGTGCCAAACAGTTGGGGTCAAAGATCACTGTAGCGGGGGCTAAGGAAAAAGAAAAAACCATCAGCGAATTAGGACAACGAAAAGTTGGAGCTTCCCGGAAAAGGTACTCACAAAAACATAGGGGCAGTACACGAGAGCATTGGGGAAATCCAGTCGCCTAAGGCTGATGCCACGCCGCTGAAATATCTCCAATAAGAAAGGTTGAACACCTCCAGCGCCTCGAAGTTTTGCAAAAAGGTAAGATCAACATCCCAGTAGGTGAAAAGGGCGTCATGACCTGGGACAAGGGAGCCGGGGCGTGGAAGAAACCGTGGTGAAAAGAAAAAAGGGACTCGCCGTTCAAAATGGCTAAATGGTAAGGTCAACTATGGAACTAGGGGTAAACAACAAAGGGAAGAGTGCCGCCGGTGAGAAGCTCGCTCGCCTCCATGTCGGTCGGATCATCGCGGTCAGTAAGTTGGAGTTTCTCTAAGGGGGTGAGTCTCATAGCGCGATAGGACGGGGTTACTGTCTGCCTATATCGTGACGGGGGGTCCAGCGCGAGTTGCGGGTATCCTGGCGGCTGGGGATGCGCGGCTACATCCCATGCGACCACTAGGGAAAGGACCTGGTCGAGGGTCAAGACCTTAGGTTTTTGAGAATCAGGGAGAAACGCCCAACCTTCGCAAAGCAAGGAAATCAAAATCTTGCTCAATTCGACGTTCAAACGTAGGGGGAGCAAAGGAGAACCCGGGCAGGGGGGGAAAGGAGTAAGGGGGGAGGAACTGAGGACGGTTGGGGGGCGGCGCTAATAAACGCTCAACTGCTGACTCCAAAGCCATAGGATACCCAACTTATCTCCAGCGGGGGGCTCAACGGTCTTCACTGGGGCAGGAAGGGAGGAGACTATACGAAAAAAAAAACCTGGGACACTCCCCCGATCAGAGACGGGCCGCCTCGAGAAAGTTAAGAAAGAGATCACCGCTAAGAATTGAAAAGGAGGAAAGGGGGGACCGAGGGGGGAGTTCTCAGCCCCGGGAGGGGGAAGGCCACTATTACGGAGTAGGTCCCCAACGGAGAATTCAGAGGGTATCAAGGGAATCGAGAGAAAAAAGGCGGAGTCCAAAAAGCTTTTTGTGTATTCCTCTTTCGTGGACCTAGACAGGGCCTCTTCATCCTCACCGAAAAAGCAATGCTTTCTCTTGGAAACGGTGGGGGCTATCAAAAAGGCGGGTAAAGGTCAAGCAGAAGTGTCCCTACTGGCCTAAGCTCCTTGAAAATCTTCGAGGGTCAGCAAGAGAGACCTTCTCGGTATGAATAAAAAAAAAAAAAAGGGAAGAAGGAGCAAAAATAAGGAAGAGAGCCATTTATCACACCGATCGGGAGCGGAGCGCACCCCATCGGGGGAAGAAGAAAGAACTACGTCGAAGGTCCCCCTTGAAAGACATACCCCAGAAGCAAGAGGGGGGGGGGAATCGTTTGCCAAAAAAGGGTGTGGTGAAAATCCCCCTCGGTCGCTTGTGAAAGGTGGGCTCGCACTCCAGGAAAAAAAAGGCCTACAAGGGGGGGGGAAGGGGGATCAGTTCGTCCTCGTCCTGCAGAGGCGGCTCCAACTGCCTCACGGTCAAAAGACTGAGGAAGAGATTTTGTCTTCCGCAGGTGGTCTCGCACCAAGGGAGGGAATCACCAGCTGTTGCCGTTCCATCCTTCGGGGAGGGGGGGGGAAAGAGTCAGGTGTCTAAGAACTTAAATCCGCACGTTCGCGAAACTCTTCTTAAGACGGCGACAAAAGCCCCAAAAACGGGTCGACCGGGTGGGGACCTTTCGCCCAAGGCGGACCACGCAGAAAAGGGGGGCAAGAAAAGGAACTCTGGTGCTGACGGTTTTAAATTAACCTAAACAGAATCGAAAAAAGGTTTGCCGAAGCGGGGTTTCCCACCCAGGGAAGCTAATCCGAAAGGACTGAAAGTCGTTCGAGGGGGGCCGGAGAGGACCAAGAAGAGGAAGGCAAAGGTCGGCAAATGCGGAAGAAGAACTGATCACCAAAGTGGGTCAAAGGAGAGAAAAATCTTCTTCCCAGTGAAGTCAAGAGTCTCACTGTTTTTACTTGGGGGGAAAGGGGGGGCTGGACAACCAACAACTGGAGGCCCACCTACAGGGTCAGTGGGCACATTCCCTTTCAACCCTGCGAAGAAAAGAAGATCGAGACGGTAACTCCTGCCTTCGAAACCGCGTGGCCCTTAAAGCCGGTTTGCTGCCTCACCTCCGAACGCCAGGGACGCTGGGGGGCGACGAAATCTCCTCGACCCAAAGTCGGGGAAAAGGATAACTGTTTTCAGAAAAACACGAAAAAAGGGAAAAAAATCTTAGGTCACTTAAAAAGAGGGGGGCAAGCATCAGGAAAAAATCGCGAAGCCCCCCTGGACGCATCAGAAAACTGAAGTATAGATTCCTTTACTGAACCTCAAGGGGGGGGGGGGACGGGCCCATCAGAGGGCGGACGAGGGCTCCTGAGCTAGAAAACACGGGAGGAAACAGCGGGCATCTTTCTATATAGAAAAAAGGGGATATGTTTTCCAGACAAAAAGCATCGAAAAGACGGGTCCGCCCACATTACGTTCACGGCAACCAAAAGTAAGAAAAAAAAAAAACTCTTTTGATCCTCCGGGGAAAATCAAAAAGGGGGGAGTCGTTTCGTCCGTTTCCGGAGGGGGTCCGAACCCTTTCTATTAAGTGCTTAGAACTCCTCTGCAAGAACTGGGGGGGGGGGACGGAGAAACCAGGCGAAGGTCAAAGAGTTTCCTTCATAAACTCCTACGCCACGGAGAGGGAAAGAAAAGAGAGTAGCAAGAAAAAAAAAAAGGTCATTCTACATTTATCACGGACGTTGAGGGGGGTCGGGGGGAAACTAAAAAAAGCCGGACTCCAACCTCCCTTAACTCAAAGCAGGCTCACGAAAAAGAGAATATTGTGGAGGTCTGGGGGTACGACCAAGTTTGCAAGACGGGAAAGCCCGAGCTCTTTTATGTAAAGGAAAATAGGAGGACGTTAACTGCTTCCGCACGCGCAAAAAGGGAAAAAGAGGGGCAAGAAGATAGATAGAAGCGAGGAACGAGGGGGAGAGGACTGCAACCAATCAGGAAGAAAGTCCTGGGAAAGAAAACAACAATTATTATTAGGAAAGAGATAAAGAAAATAAAGTACGTTCTTGGCCCTTATGTGGTTCCGGAGGGGGAAGGTCAAGACCTGTTGAAAAAGAGATGCCGAGAGGAGGCAGAAGTCCTCCGCACCCAACGCGCGCAAAGGACCTTTGGGAAATTGCGATTTTTCTTCAACAGCCCATCCCGAGCAAAGGTCATTCTCAGAAAGGAAGACAAAAACCCCCCCCAAAAAAAAACCCACCCCCCCTCCAACCCCCCCCCCCCCCCCCCCAAAAAACAGGAAGGATCAGACGAGACCCGTTTTCCCTGGATTGGAGGGACTAGGGGGGAAAGACGTGGGTCAAAGTAGAAGGGGGGAGTGGGGGTTAACAAAAGGAGTCCACGGATACCTTGTGTGGGGAGACGAAGAAGAATGTGTGTCTTTCTCCACGAGTTACCGGAAAACAAACGCGGGCAGGAGAGGGGTTTGAACCGTCTTCCTTGCAAAAGGGCAAAAAAATGAGAAAATGTTTGTTCGGTGCGCGACTGTTCTCAAAAAAAATTAGAAAGTCCCAACCCCGTAACGAAAAAAGAGGAGATGGTGCTGAGACCTGAAAACTTCCAAACCGCCAGGGCGGGGGACCCGAGAAAGGCCAAGGGAACCCCCCAACCTGGGAAAATTTTCACGGGGGCTTGGGGGGGAAAAAAAAGGATGCTAGAATCACCGACGCGGGTCTAGGGACGGTGGGAACTGCCGAAGATCGGGAGGGGTCGGCCGAAGACCAAGGGACGAAGAAGTTCCGTCTAAAAAGAACCGCTCTGGCCATCAGGGTGATCTAGGTTTCTTCTCACAGGAGTCGGGCCTCCTCCTTCATAAAGAAAATCTGCCGGGAGAGAGGATCTAGCTCAGAAAAACTTCACAGGACTCTATAGCAGAAGTGTGCCGAGAAGGGTGCGTTCAGGAAAACCGGGAGGACCGTCAGGAACCTCCAACGGGAACAAAGCGCCCCGAAAAACAGACTATTGTTTTGCAAGAGCCAGGGGGGAAGGCCACTCTGATCGCCGTCCAAAAAAACGAAAGGGGAGAGGATTTGGGGCGTCCACGACCAACGAGAAGGTCCGTGAGCTTTCAAATCAGGGGGAGACTTCCCCTTATCGCCAGAAGAGAAGATATGACGCGCGTTTTCGGGCTGGGGGGGGAACAGAACTGTTTATTAGGGGGTGGGGGGAAGTCTGGTGTTTCGCGTTGCAAGCCGAAAACCCTTCTATGTTAACTGGCGCAAACTCAAGGAAGGCTCCAGCGGGGGGGGTTTTGCCCAAAAGGGGGGGGGGGGGGGGGGGGGCGACCGCTTCTATCTCTAACAGGGGTCTATTTGCCTCTCCCGACCATCGACGAAGGAGGAGGGAAGATGTGCGGGCCTTGTTGCAAGAACAAGGAAAAAAAAAAGATACAAACCGGGGGGGGATTTCCGAAAGAAAGTCGGGAAATGAGCGATCAGCCACCACGGAATCCAGAGAAGAGGGCTTTCCGAAAAAACTTTCAGTTTTACTTGAGCGGAGGGCCTAAAGAAGGTTCGTACCCTTTGTGGGGTCGCTGAGAAGGTGGCGCTTCGTTGGTTAGGGCGGTTCAAAAGGGTGGTCGAGGGGGGGGGGGGGGGCTATCCCCCTGGATCAAAAAGCTCATCTCCTACTTTGATGGACGAAACACTACAAATTCGGGCATGCTTCCCAGAACTGGAAGAAAAAAGCCCGAGGAGAGAACCCTTCTACATCCTAGGGGGGGACCTTTTTGTTCGCACTAAGAAAGAGAGAAGTGGGAAAACCTGGAAGCTCTGGCCACGAATGACAGTGTTCTTTTGGGGGAGAAAGCTAAAAACACCAGGTCTACCGCTGCTTCGTCAGAGTCAGGCACCTGGACACTATTCACTGTAAAGGTGTGAAACTGTGTGCGGGAGTTAGGGGGCCTCGAAGGGGAGGTCAAAAAGAACGAAGGTTCGCGAGAAAGCTAGCGCTCGGGACTCAAGCGAGAATTCCGTGTTATCACAGGGGTCCGCTGGGGGGAACAAAGGTTTTGACGGGCAGAACAGACCTTTCCATGCCCGAAAAATAAAGACGTTCCAAAGGAGGGACTATGTTCGTAGTAAGCGACTCCCTTTCCTCGAAAAGAGAGAAACTCTGCACAGGAGTCAACCATTGCCTATTTCGGTACAAAGCGAACCGTTGGAGAAGTTCCCTTCGTGGCTGCCAAAACAGGAAGGAAAGACAAAAAAACAGCGTCTAAGGAACAGAATCTTCAAGGACAAAATCGAAAAAGAGATGGGGACATCACCGAGACAGGGGAAGGTGTTTTAAAGCATACCGGAATGCACCTTTTATCGGCAGAGAAAGTCTTATCAAACACCGTAAAAAGACACTTGAAGGATGGCCGCAGCTCGCCGGGGGGGGGGGATACTACAGTCACGGCGCAATCGTAAACCCCGGGGGACTTCCGGCAAGGGAGGGAGTAGTTCGTCTCTGGGGAGGAGGCCGAGTGACAAGGGAAAATTGGCGCCAAACCCGGCTTGAGTCCGGGCGGTTCGGGACGAGGGGAATAAAGGCAAGAGGCGCCCACTAGATACGCCCCAGACAAGAAAGGAGACATCTGGCGCAAATCCCGAAAGAAGTGACCGGGGAAGAAGGTAAGATGCTCTCGAACGGCGCACCTTCGCCAAGGGGCTTTACTAAGAGGACAGGTACGCAAGGGGATGTGGGGGGGGGGTTGCTAACAGCGTGACTCTCCCGGCAGACCATCCTGAAGAAGTCGCGGGACAGCGAGGGTGGAGGTTAAGGGCAACTTATGGGAGATCGATCGATACTAGAGAGTTGGGGGAAGGGGTGGACTACGAAGAAAGGGAAAGCAACCACGTCATCTAACCTTAGGGAATGCTGCTGGAAGGGAATGAGAAAAAAGGGGAGGGTGCTCCCTGGGCTGGGGAAAAATACAAGCGCACGCCTCAGAGAAGGGCGACAGGAGACTAAAATTGTGGTGGGCTCCCCAACTTGCAAAGAAGGGGGAGGGTTTTCCCGGCAACGGGTAAACACAGATGAGAGGTTGGAGGTCACTTCCAGAAACGAGCCAAGGAAGGCGGTGTTCTCAAAAAAAGGGGGGATATTAACAAAAGAAGCGCTTGGGGGGAAGAGCGCATCTTCTCGCGAAACCAGGAAAGGGATAGGAACAGTTCTTCCCTGGGTGGGGGGGCAGGTATGACTAGTTGGGGAGTTTAAAAAGGGGGGAACAAAACTAACCAACTCGTAAGAATGGTGGCCCTACCGGGGGTGACGAACCTCTAACGGTTCAGCGGGGGGAGTTCCACAAAAAAAAAGAAGTGTGGACGGGCAGAAGAGGGGTCGCAGGGTTGTTTACTAGGACAAAAAAAGAACGCCGTTTTCGCCCGGGCTTCGTCTGCAACCATCAGGAATCCGAAACGACTTTCTTTTCTACCCGGAGTAGTTCCGGGGGGAAGGGCGGGTAGAAGAAGGGGGAACTTACACCTATAAGGTGGGAAGGAAAACTTGGTCTCGGGGGTGAACCGCGGGAAAAAAACTTTGGCTCCCCAGAGAACACTAATTGCTTTGGGGGTGAACTTGGCGTGGGTACACTCTGGAGCTGAGTTGCGGGGGGGGTAAGGAGAAGCTAAAAACGTGGCTGGGGGGCACATTTTTACCCAAAAGGCGAAAGAGCCCTTGAAGTCAAAAAAATGGTCATTCTCGTAGAGGGGAGAGATCTGTCCTCCTTACCAGGATGCCTCTGAAAGCCTTATACGGAAGGAGAGTAAAGATCAATTGTGCTGGTCAAAGTGGGGGCTGGCTCCCCATTGGGGGTGAGAGAAGACGGCCACGGGTGGCTAGAAGTTTCTGCGGGGGGAGGAGAGGGGATCTTTGTTTATTTTTCTAGGAAAAAGGGAACCCCTTGGGGAGGGGGGGGAGGGAACAGTCTAATGGACTGTAATCATTAAAAAAAATTTGAAAAGAAATAGAAGAATCTCCTAGATCGGTGGGGGGGTTGGCTTCAGGACGAATGAGGAGGTAGCAGAATCATTTTTGTCGGGGGGTCTGTAGAAAAAAAAACTCCTTGCAAAAACGGAGGAGCGGGGGGT
>Ga0179591_1375012_pt1 | contig 10336 bp, 11 predicted proteins | sample CZOMad2_1_08_16f_FD_182891 | JGI IMG/M metagenome (GOLD analysis project Ga0179591, IMG submission 182891) | Vadose zone soil fungal communities from Angelo Coast Range Reserve, California, USA - CZOMad2_1_08_16fungal (PacBio error correction) | ecosystem: Environmental > Terrestrial > Soil >...
CACATCGATAGGAAAAAAAAGAGCACCCAGTACGAAAAGGGGTAGAAAAGAGGCTGTAGAAAGGGTGAACGCAAGCACCTTATGCAAGTCGGGGGGGGAAGGAAAGAATTTCAAAAAAATTTGGAAATGAGTACGCGACAACTCTTAATCATTTGTTCGGGTATCATGGGGGCAGGGCCGAAGCGGGGGGCGAAGAGAGTTCGTCGGACCGGTTTGCCTCTGTCCGCGCGGGGAAGGGAAAGGAGACTTCTGACTTGTGGGAGGATCGAGCCAGTCACCTTTGGGACTGAAGAGAATAAGACTGTCTTCGGGAAAAAAAGGAGCCCATGGAAGTAGTGCAACACATTCAAGATCTCGGTATTCGTCTTATCCACGAGGAGGAGGGGGGGGAGAGGAAAGAGGAAATCAACGAGTGGCGCTACTCTCGTGATAGGTAGAGTCGCGAAGAATAACTGCGCAAAGAAAAAAGGTGGGGAATTCATCATGTAAGAACTGAAGTCCTTGAGAGGGAGAAAGGGGGGTTGGTTCTCTTGGTACCGGGAAGTGGAGGTCTATGAAACTGTGAGGGACCGCAGGTGGATACGCGGAGTCCCCCATGAGTGCATGAGCGTTTCCCGGCTAGAAACACCTTCTGCTGGGCTTAACAAAAAAAAGCGAGCTCCGAATGAAAAACTCGGAGGCTCAGCAGGAAACTGGTGATTGAACCGTTCCCTGTAGGTGATAAAAAAAAAAAAGAAATCGGCTCCGCTCCTTCGGGGAAAAATTCAAAAAAGAAAAGGTCGGCGAGACGGTTCAAGGGGTACTACTAAGAGAAAAGAGGAAGATGAAGTTAAAACCCAAGAAAAAACTCGAGGCAGAATAATTAACTCGCCGCAGGAGTCAAGTGTGGCAACTCCTCGAGAAGAGCCTGTGGGAAAAAGAACTTAAAGGAGGTTATTAAAAGAAGACGGGCGCTCATCAAAATAACAACAAAGAGTTACTGTTACCAAAAAAAAAACCAGGGAAACTTCCGGAGTGAAACAGGAAGGGGGGGTCACAAAAAGAGACTCGTAGAGGCACCACGTGATACATATACGACTACGAAAGGGGAAGGGGGGAAGGGCAATTACCCCAAAAGGACCTTTGAGGGGGGAAAGAAAGGTCGTGGGGCACATCTATACGGTCCAACGAGCAAAAAAAAGGAGAAGCTGAAAATATCAAGAGCGAAAACTTCGGTGGTGAAGCGATGTTTAAGGTAGAATCTAGGCGGAGGAAAGGTCGGGGGAAAAAAGTATGGGGCTTCAGGAAGAAAGAAGAATCTTTGGAAAAAGGAGCACAAAGGCGGCACAATTGGGGTTAAAATACCGCGGGGAGGAACAAAATCCTGTGTAGGAAGTGGATTCAAAGACGATAGGGGAATTCCTTCTTTTCTCCCTAAGAAAGAACCTGTGAGGGGGAGGACTTCGACAATTAAAAGGAGACGGGCTGGAGCGATAACGCAGGAAGTCAGCTCAGGTAAGCAAAAAACGTCTTCATCTTCCGCTACTATATCACCATGGGGTGTAGGGAGGAATGGCCGCTACAAAGCAGGAGTCTGAGAGAGACACTCGGAGAAGGGGAAAAACCTAGGAAGTTCCAGTCAGCTTTAACGCTAAAGCAACTATCTGGGGAAATTGAAATTTCAACTGGAAAAGATGAACCGGGTCGCAATCTCTCTCAACAAAGGGGGAAAGATATACCAAGAGGGGGGTTCAAACTCGGAACAAAGTCAGAGGCGAAGGAGACCTGTCAAGGGAGAAAAGCGGCAACTTTATCGGCTGCCCTTCCGCTTCCCTCAAGGTCGAGCCCTATCCTCTCTAGAAGTGGAAGACAGAAAAAAGGAGGGCGGCGGGCGCCCAATGCACCAGACCAAAAATTCAGGGAGTCTCGTAAAAAAAGGAGAGTCTCTGATGAAAGACTTGGGAAAGGGGATTCTGAGAGAGCGGGCAAAACTCCTCAGAAGGAAAAAGCCGTCAAGCTATCACAGTTGAAAGCCTTAGGGAAGAAAAAGCCCGCTCGGAGGAAGCAGGAATGGCTGCTCAGGGATTGGTAATACAAAGGGAAGGGGTTCCGTCTCAAAAGAGTTCTTAAAGGGCAAGTACCAATCCTTTGTCAGACTTGTGTAACGCCTCTCGAAAAAAGAAAAAACGATTAAAACCAAAAAGTTCAGAAAGAAAAAGGTCATTGCATTCGAATAAGGGGACTGTCGTTTGGTGGAGGATCCGACGCAGCGTCAGCCTCACTCAATTCCTGGCTGGGCTTACCTCCAGCAGGGAGGAGAAAATCGTCAGAATCACGGATGGAGAAATGACCAGCCTGGTTGGAGTATCTCGTTCCCTCGAGGGAGGAGAAGGGACGGACATCAGAAAAACCAAAGGTGGGTATAGGAAAGCCAAGTCTTCGAGTTGGGGCTATCTTTGAGATATCTATCTGGGCTGAAAAAGAAAAAAAGGGGGGTGAAGTCAGCCTAAGAAGACTCCTCTAGTGGGGCGGGGGCTAAAAGAGGAAGGTCGTACGTCCAGAAGAAACGACGTCTTCCACAGGGAACTTCAGGGCATGTTTCAGCTGCCGACAGCACGATTTTAGAACAACCGCAGAGGAGAGGGAGGGACAAAACGTCGTCACGCCGTGTCAATCTGCGAGACGCGGAGCAAAAGCTTCAGAGAGGGTACGCGGGATATCTATGATCTCTACTCTCACAATCAAGAAGGGGCCTCACCGCAAGAAAAGAAGGGGGCACGGGGCATTACCGCTGCAGCGGAAGTCAAACCATCCGCGAGTTCAAAATTAGGGAGGACTGTAGGGCTTCCAGAGGATCAACAAGAACTCAGTAAATCAGGCCAGAGAGGTGTGCCAAAGCCTGCGTCTGCACCCACTTGAGGGGGCTCCAGGTAGTAGGGATCCTCTCTCACTCTCAAAAAGAGTAAGCCCCAAAGATCCACTCGGTCACGGCCAATCCAGATCCTCTTGAAGGAAACGAAGTAGACTTGACTTGCAGAAACCCGAGATGAATCTTTGTCAGTACCGAAGCCGGAGAGGGAGAACAAATTAGGAAAAAAGGTTTACTGTACTCAGCTAGAAAAAAAAACGCTGTCAATTAGTCGAAGGAGCGAAAAGAGCGCAAAGGATAGGCAAAACCAAAGGCAAGAGTTCGAAAACGAAGCTGTTATCTAAGGGAGGAAAAAGGAGAGAAATTACTGCCAAAAAAAACAGAACCACCCCCCCCCCCCCCCCCCACCAACCCCCACAAAAAAACCCCCAAACCGAAAAAAAAAAGGTCCGAGAAAATGTTTCCAAAAGGGAGGAGGGGAAAAGGCGACAAAGGGGAAGAACGTTCGCTTGGGGAAAATTCCAGCTAGGCCGTCTACGATGCACAGAGGTGTCGAGGTATCCTACAGAAGAGGAAAATTGGCCCGCGATGTCTCAACTAGTCGAAAAAAAGATAGAAAGAGGAGAGAAAGCGGCGTGGGCAACGTGGAGCGGTAAAAAAAAGGAAAGATTACAGAACTAAGAGGCGGGGGGGAATTAACCATCGAACCGTGATCCTCGGGGGCGGAGAGACAAGAAAGTATTATACAAATATGCATAATTTCCGTTTTTTCGGACGGAGGAGGATCGTTGGCAACCAAGAGCAAAAAACGCTGCGGTGTCGAAACGATGGGCGCTCGGCTGTTTTGCCTAGGCCTGGAAAGAGATGCGACGGCGACATAGCCGTTTCAGGGCTCATGAGCGAAGAATAGTGGGTGTTGATTCAAGCAGTCGAAGAAGTCTGAGGCTTAAGCATTAGAGGTCGCCATAGAAAAAGCAGACCGGTCTTCAACTGGAGGGACTTGAATACCACCAGAGGAAGAGTTGAGGAAGCGGAAAACTCGCCTTGGAGAAAGGAGGGGGGGGGGGATTGTGGATAGGGGGGAAAGTGCTGGCGGCGCGAAAAGATACTTAGTTCAGTGGGGGTAGTAGGGAAAAAGGCATAGTTTTGGAAGAGCTCGGGCGGCAGAGGGATGTACCTATGAGGGGGGAAGAAGGGAGTTTTGAATGACCATTTGGATCGGTGGTAGAGCATCTTCGGTGCCCAGGCGGTGGGCAACCTTCTTTTGCGAGGGCGAAAAAAATCCATAGACTAAAGAAGAAAAGGGAAAAAAAATCGCCTCGTGCGAGCAGCAATACAGTTAAGGCGCTGGTGTGTGTCAATGGGAAGGGAAGACATGGAGGGAGAAAAAAAGAACGGGGAAGTTCGCCCGCGAAAGAAGAATGCGAGGAAAAAGCCGGAGATAATTTTCCGAAAATCCGAGAAGGCATCATGCCGTTGGGAAAGAACACGTCAAAAGAGAGTCATCTCTGGGGGGACCGCCGCAGGCGCAGTTGTGGCCTAGCAGAAAGGAGACTTTGTAACAGAGAGAAAAAAGGCTTCCGTTCTCTCAATGAAAGAAGGGAAAGGGGAACCGGGCTGGAATTGAAAAAACTTCGAACGATGGTTGTCCCAAAGGACCAGGGTATCTTCTCCGGACCGAAAAGGAATCTATAAATAGGAGGGCCTTTTCGTGAAAGGAAATGCAAGGGAAGTTTGATGGATACTGACGCGGCGTTCATGAGTAAGGTTGACAACTAAATGGAGAAGAGTACTAAAAAAAGAGGGGGGGTTAGCGTTGGGGGAAGTAGAAAGTCTAGGGGAGGAACACGGCGGGGTAAAAATAGCAGTCAATGAACCGTTTGCGAAGAAAAAAAAGCGGCAACCTGTTTAAAAGAAAAAAGGGCGTCAAAACAGCTCTGGCTCCAGAACGAGATGATGGCCGGCTTGCTTGTCCGCGAAGGCCGAAAAGCGCGTCGGGTCTAGGAGTAAGAGGGGATCTGCTACGCGAGATGATCAAGATGTTCCAGGCACAAAACTGCGCATGGGCTCTGACGAGAGAGACCGGGGGGGGTCAGGTAGTAGGGGCTCCCTCACAAAGAAGGAAAGAGGGGGGAAAGGAACGTCAGTTTCCGTGCAGGGGTCAGGACTTCCAGAGGAGGGGAAAGAAAATCAGGCTCTTCCTCTGGTGGCTGACAAAGTGAAGAAAACCGGCGCAAGGAAGGGGGAAGATAAGCGGGGTCCAAATAGGTGAAACCTCGGTCGAATCTCGTGAAAAAAACAACGGAGGTATTAAAATATATGGTAAAAAAGGTGAGGAGTTGAATAGGGGAGAGAAGGGGGGGAAGAGATTTAAATTGTGAAAAAAAAAAAAAAAAGACTCTCACGGGGTTTAAAAGATCGCGCTGACAGGCTCGGGGGTGCTTCCCGCCTGCCACACCAAAAGAAAAGAAGGAGGGGGCGCTCAAGACAGAACGGAGGCTGAAGAGGAAAACATTAAAACAACGACAACCCGGTCGATCTCGAACGAAAACTTGAAGGGAACATCGGTATCAGGTGATCGACAGATCCGATAAATAAAACTATCTCTATTATCAACAGGGGAGGGGGGCTATTAAAAAAAAGGAAACAAAGGAAGCTCTTCTGGGAAGCCGATATCCGCGATCTTGCTCCCCGAGGGGTAGAAAAAGTGAGAAGGTAAAATTAACTTAGGAACAACGGGTGGATTCTTGACCTCTCCCTACCAATCAAGGGGGGGGAAAACGGGTGGAAAAGAGGACGGGGTCTACCGGACCCACTCGCGTAACCAAAGCCGCCAGCAAGGGGGGAAAAGAAAGGGAGCTTGAACTCTGCAACCGTAAGAGCCGGTAAGAGCTTCATACAATTCCTTTCTTTTTCAGGGGAAAGAGGAAGAAAGAAAATGTTCTCAAGGGGAAAGAGAAATTGGAAAGTCGGGTGTTGCCGGGGTGGGGGGGAAAAATATAACTTGGAAAGAAGTCATTCGGTTGAAAAGTCCTTCCGATAAATTGGGTCCACATTGGGGGGGGGGCAATTATCTCCCCATTGTAACTGGGGAAGAAATGGGCCTTCAAAAAGAGTCGGGGGCCTGCGACTGCCCCAAAAGGCCTGAGAAAAGTCATCTAGAAATGAAGACGCATGATGAAGGGACAATTTACCTGACTGTCTATTATCGTCAGGAAGGAAGGACTCCCTACAAGTCATGTGACCCTGCTCGGAAGGAGGTCTGCAGATTTATAACCCAAGGGGGAGGGAAGGAGGTACCCAATATCACCGTAACTGCTCAGAGATCGCAATATCTCTCTGTGGAAGGAGGAGAGAGAGTTCAACAGAGGAAAGCATCCGGTTCCGACTATATCAAATGGATTACAGAGAGAGCCGTCACGGAGGTGCCACCTTCGCAATAAGCTTTCAATCGCATAAAAACGCGGAGGCGGACCAAGCAAGAGAGCACAGGGCACGCCTGCTTCCTGCGACTGTACAAGAAATGGCTCAGTATCTGAAAAAAGAAGGAACCGAGTAATCAAGTCCCATAGGGGGGAAGATTCCTCATAAAAAAGATAAGAGGTGATCAATAATATACTTCTGAGCTGGGGGAGGACTGGGAGAGGCGAAACAATAAAGGAAAAAAGGAAACTGAAGAGGCTCTTCGACGAGAAGTCCCAAACAAATTTGCGATCTCAGGATAAAGCTTCGCCGAGAAGAAAGCCCGAAAAAAATCCAATCGGACAAAAAGTCAGCTTAGATAGGGAAGAACGAGAAGGCCCTACCACTAAACTTGATGAAGGGGGGTCAAATCAAGCGTGTGCTTCCTTGACATGCTGACGCCCTAAGGTGCTACGGCGCGGAGAAGGGGGCAAATGGGAACTATTCAGAGCTTTGGGGGGGCGACAGGTAAAAGAACAAAAAAACCCCCCATTCCTATTGGCAGGGAAAGGATCTCCAGACAAAAGGATGAAAAAGAAAAGAAGATCTGAGCTATCACGAGGACGAAGGGCAACAAACTCTTCAAGGCGTAAAAATTAAAGGGCTAGGAGAATTTGGAGAGAGGCCAACAGGGAGAAATTCGGTTTGACTTACAAATGTTCGATGAGCAAAAAAGGGGACAAACAACAAAGAGTCAAGGAAGAAAAATTTTGAGGGGGGGGTTGGAAAGGCGAATCTTTGGCAGGGAAGGGGAAAGAAAAAAGAGGCGGTGTCGAAAAAGAGGGGGGAGGGGAATGTGGGTGGCCTCGACTGGGCGCCGGGATTGATAGAACGATTGATCAAGGAAGGAAACTAAATAAGGGCCAAATGTTGTGGCTGAAAGAGTGCGAATGCTGTTCCTCAACGAGGGAAAAAGGGGAGGAAGATCAAGAAAAAGGGAGGATCTGGTCACAATGAGGGGCTTTAGAAGCACCGGATCCAAGTAGAGTAATCGGGGGGGGAGAAGAGAAATCGGAGCAAAAAGGTCGTTCCATCATAAGGAGGGCGTGAAGGGAAGGGGAAGGGACTTGTCTGCGGTTTGGTAGCTAAGTGTCTAACGTCCTTGTTTCCGAAACATGATTAGTTCCTTACTTGAAAAAAGGACTTTCATGAGAGGACCCTCTTCTTCACCAGAGCTTGCGAGAAGGAGAGGAGAAGAAGAACGAAGGGGAAGACTTGGCAGGGACGCTCAGCGCAGAGGAAACGGCACGTTACTACGGGAGAGTGGCACGAGAAGATTCAGTTTCCTAAGAAGGAGACTGTCTCCAAGAAGGTCGGGGAAAAGAATCGACTTCAAAACCGGTCGCGAAAGGGGGGTCGTCTGGAAGAGAGTCATTAACAGAAAAAAGTGTTAAAAAAGCGATATTGAGGAGATTAGCACGTCAAGGGTTGTCAGACGAGAGAAAAAGGATCGGAAAACATATCTTACAATGCTTGAATGAATAAGGAAGGAATCCATAGGGGTGGACAGTAGATTGTACACGCCAGGTAAAAAATGCCGAGGACGATGTCCCCAACAGAGGGAGTCATCTCTAACGAAAGATCGAGACGAATCGAGGGGGGGGAAGCCCAGGTCTGGGCGGGAAAAAAGGGGAAAAAAGCACAAAGTTGGGGAGACTGACGCGGCGTTGGGACCGAAGGGGGGGAGAGCTGCCGAACTTTTAAAAGAGTTTTGTGGAAGATGGGGGGGGTCCGAAGAATCTTCTTAACAATCGGGAAAAATTTTTAAAAGGGGGCGCAGTCAAAGCGACAGGACTCATTGGAACATGCGGAAAAGGAGGGGAGAAACGACATGGAGACACCAGACGAGAGGAAGGGGGGGAGGGGGGCGTTCGGGTGAAGGAGAAGCCAGAACATTTGATCCTCCGATCTTCGGAGAAAGTAGAAGTAGAAGTCTCCGCTAGATCAGATCAGGCTCAGGGAAAGAATCAAACCCACGTCTCATCGGAATAGGAAAATATCGACCGGGAGGGAGGAATGGGGCTCCTACAAGAAAATCCTTTCTTTCTTAAGGAACAGTAGAGATAATCCTTGCTGTCTGGGGGAGACCGGGGGGGGAAGGAAATAGTCATGCTGTCCCTAGCCGATCAATGGTGGAAAAAGCTGTTGGGGTCACGTGAAAGGAGAGGGGCGTCTCTACACTTATTGTACCAAACTCGGAAAAGGGGAATATCTACTCAACACGGGGTAGGAGGGAAAAATCGATATATGAGAAACCTTTTCCGAGGGAATGATCCTCCGACTTTTCCGAAAAGCGGAACGCAGGTAAAAAAGGGAAATCGCGGAGGGACATCCTGCCGTTAAAAGCCGGAGAAGGATCAAGGGAGACGAGGTAGGGGGAGTCAATACCGAAAGGAAGGGGGGGTGGGGGAAGGGCAAAATGCAAACAAAATGGAAATCTCATTCGTAGGAGCCTTGTTGATTTCACTGGAAGAAGGAAGGGGGGGGGATAGTATCTCGCGGAGCAGATAAGAAAAGGGCTCAATGGGGGAGATACTGCTCGGGGAAGTCGGCTCTTAAAAGGAGGACCCACGAGGGAGGAAGGGCCGACGTATTCTGGCGCCCGAGTGAAGAACATTTTCAAAAAGGGGGACTTCCTTCGACAACGAGGCAGTGCCCGGGCCACATCACCTGTCTCCTACTTGAAAAGGAATACGTTTCTAAAAAAGGAAGAATCGCAAACAACGGTCGCCACACGGGTGGGGGAGGAAAGGGGGGGGGAAGAAGAACATTGTATCGGTGGCCAGTATCGGAGTGAGCCGAAGTCAGGAGAAAATCAAAGGCGACTAAATTAAACGCTCTCGAAGGGGCGGCAGACGATCTGTGCGATCCCACTGTTTGTGCCGGGAGAAGGGCCAAGGAAGGGGGGGCTTTAAGGGAAGGAAAAAAAAGTAAGGGTTGGCATTCGTGTCCCCCTAGTGCCACATTGGGGGAAGATGTCAGGGAGACAAGAAAAGCCGTGATGTGGAACACCAAGAGATCGAGCTGACGGCTTCAAACCGGCTGAGAGGTCACATTCCTCAAAATGAAGAACGAAGAAGGGGGACTTGGGTCTTTGGAAAGGAAGGGGAAGGGCAGGAGGTAGGATAGGAAGAGACAACCTTCTGGAGGACCGGACAATGTTCAAAGGATGGGAGCGGGGGGGGGAGGGGGCAAGTTTTTTAAAGAACTCAGGAAAGGGCCATTCTTAAAAAAGATCGGAAGACGTGTCTGCGGAGAAAAGAGCCGCAAAGAACTTAGGGGGGGGGGGGGGGGGGGGGGGGGGGGGGGGGGGGGGGGGGGGGGGGGGGGGGGGGGGGGGGGGGGGGGGGGGGGGGGGGGGTGGGGGGTTCCTCAAGCCTGTCTCGCGACGCAGAGGAAAAGTTTCAAAAACCACAAAGGGGGAACGCTGCCCGGCCGGGACAACTTAAGAAAACGTCACATGCAATAAAAAGGGGGAAAGAGAAACCATACCGAAAAGGGCAGAGAGACCAGAGAGAAGAAAAGTGCCGCCATGCGCCTTTACAGAATGCTCGGGAGACGAGTATCTGAAAAAAAAAAGAAAAGTCCACAGGGTTAGCGTTCCCCATACTTGTTGAAGCGCAGTTTTAATAAAAAAGAGGTAAAAAGAAGTAAACCTCATGAGGGGAGTTCTAATTTCTACCTCGGAAAAACAGGCAGTCTTTGCAGGACCCCGGAATCTTCGACGAGATGGCCAAAAAACAGAGGCTCAGGCGACGAACGAGGTCAATTCGCGCCTATACTCCCAGGAACGAAAAAAACAAAGGAAAGGCCGCTAAAGGAAAAAAGCCGAGGGAGCTCGTCCACGATCGCCAGGCCGGCCTCCACAAGGTAAAGGGAGAGGGGGGGGGGGAGGAATAGCAGTTCCACATTTTCGTGTGCTCCTGAATCTAGGCATAAAAGAAAGTGCACGGGGAGAGGGCAGCGCTCAATTCCGCTAGGTCGGTTGGCTAGGGACTCTCCCGAAGGAAAAGTGCGGCGAGTGCT
>Ga0179591_1203837_pt1 | contig 10335 bp, 15 predicted proteins | sample CZOMad2_1_08_16f_FD_182891 | JGI IMG/M metagenome (GOLD analysis project Ga0179591, IMG submission 182891) | Vadose zone soil fungal communities from Angelo Coast Range Reserve, California, USA - CZOMad2_1_08_16fungal (PacBio error correction) | ecosystem: Environmental > Terrestrial > Soil >...
TTAGCCTAGCAAACCAAAACGGAGGCAGGGGACAGGGGAAAAGAGCAACCCCTCAACTGGATTCACATAATGTCATGGTTGACAAAAAGAAAAATCAACTAAAGGAAGAAGAGGGGGACAGAAGAGATGGACGCAGATCGTGAAGCTGGCAAAAAGAAGAAGGTTACTTATTGTTGAAAAAGGGAGTCGAGGTGCGGCAAGTTGGTGTCGAAAGGGGGACTCGAAATAGCTTCCCCGATAATGCAGAGATGAATTCGACTGTGAGCACCGAAAGCGGTCCAGGGAGGGGGAATTGACCGACTCGAACATTGTCTTCAAGGGGGGAGGGGAAAACCTTCAACGTGGGGGCCCGAACTCAAATCTCAACAGTAATTAACTGTGCACGAAGCTTGGGGCGGATAGGCAGAAAAAAGCCAAAGAAAATTGCGAGGCGTTTTCGGAAAGAAGAAGTCAGAATTGGGGTTCCTGGACGACGGTTCGAGCATGTGGGGTGTCCGAAAGGGAGCAGGCTCAAGCAGCAAAAAACAAGTCAGGCTCGGTCCAAAAGAAAACCGAAGAAAAGAGGCAATACCTCAGGGTAAGGGGGTCGTGGATGCGGCAATAGGGGCAAATGGACGCGCTACCAGAAAGGAGAGGGTGGGGAAGCAAAAGTAGGGGCTGTTGGGACCGGTGGTAAAAAGTTGGAGGCACGGACGGAAAGCGGCGTTTGCGTTATCAACGGAAGAAGGAAGTCGGATCCTTGGCCGAGTTGGAAGTCCAGTTCACCGAGTAAAAAGTGAATGAACGGCGTCATGGGGAGCCGGGGAATAAAGGCAAGGGGGAAGACTGGATTTCCTGGTCACGGGTCACCACTCGGGGGAAAGAACCGTAGATTGGCTAACGGGAAACTTGGCAGAAGACAGAGGAGGGAGAGAAAACAAGGGGCCGTGTGAGCTGCACCGGGGAAGGGGGGGGACAGTTTGACTGTTACCAAACGTGGGCAATGCCTAGCAATGGACCGGGACCTTGAGATTGAAAAAAACGTGATCGATCCAGTGAGAAAGGGGAAATGGGTGGGGTTCCGGCAAAGAAAGAAAGTTGCAACTACAACTGCGTACGGCTGAAAACGGGATTGGGTATTGCGTGGGGTCCGCCTGTAAAGGGGGGGTAAAGAGAAAAGACGAACGACTTCGCCCAAAGAAGGGGGCTTCTTACACCAGCGTTCAAATTTTCTGGGTACGGGAAAGTTGGGAATGAAAGGATGGAAGTGGAGATTAGATAAACTTTTCGGGGGGGGGGGAGTGGAAAAGACCTTTATCATCGTGAATCAGATAATTAGAATGGTCAGAGAAGTGGGGGAAATGGGGTAGTCGGATCGAAGAACCGGGGGAAAGTTGAATTGGTGAAGGTCGTTACGGTATTGGGGGAGGAAGTGGGGGACCGCTGATAACCTAAACGGAAAAATTTGACTTTTGTATGAGTCGGGAAGGGGAGCCCGAAATGATAATCTTCATTGGCGAGAAAGAAGACTAAACACTCTTCTGCGACTTTAAAGACTGGGGGGGAGCAGGGGGCCCTAGGGAAAAAGAAATTTAGTCATTTCCAGGGGAGCACACTTCAGCCACGACTTTTATAAAAAACAACTCATGAGAAAAAAGAAGAACGGCGAACGTTTTTGACAGAAAAGGGGACTTGCCAATTCCCTACCGGGGGGGGCGGAAAGAAGAGTGAGGCGAAGAGTTAACTTTCGAGTGCACAATGTCGCCCACGACGAAAGAGGAAGAGCAAGGAGGAACCTCGATAGATACAAAAAGGTTGTCGTGGCGATCAAAAAATGGTGAGCTGCGAACCGGGAAAGGAGAGAGGGCCGAAAACCGGGGGAAAAAAGAGGAGACAAGGACGAGATACTCGAGGCAGGGGAGAAAATGGCTATATTCATTGCTGTTTGGGTAAACTAAGTCCATGAGAGGACTACCACAACAACCACTTGGAAGGTAGAGGAAAGGAGGGAGAAAGGGACGGTTTCCCAAATGGACCCTGAAACTCTTAAAAGGGGAAAGAGCGTGTCGCATCGAATGTGTAAAGGGCTGAAAGTCTAACATACTTTGGGCAGGAAACGTACGAATGTCGAAAAGGGAGAGAGAAAAATGTTAGATCTAGGTCACCCGGTGAGAAGCTTGTCTCCGTGCGTCGGAAAGGGCAGGAGGGAAACGGGAATGCTGCAACTGGGAGGGAGAATTCTGAGGGAGGGGGGGAGGGTAGGGGGGTTCAAACCTTTGGGAGAGGGGGAAAAAGAACCCAGATGATGCTTCGCTGTGCTAGGGGGGTGGAAATAACGCGGATAGCCGTGTACGCCATTGAAAGACCTGAAACGTCAAGGGCAAAATTCAAGCAGCCATCCGCATTAAAAGAGCATAAAAGAGGGGGGGGGTATTGTCTCAACATTTCGGCGCATTCCACATTAAGATGAGAGGGAAAGGTCGGAAGACCACTAAAAAAGGGAAAGAAAAAAGGTGCATCGTCCACAAAAAAAGAAAACAAACGAGTCGGACAATAAAATTACAACCTGTTCAATACGAAGGATGACCACTTCTATTCCAAATTCGAAAGGCGGAGGAATGCACAAAAGGGGCCAGGATGAAAGACCCTAGAAGGGGAGAGAAAAAACGCAAAGGGTAACTAACCGTGGCAGTTCAAAGAGGCCGGAAGCAATTTGAAAGCTGGAAAAAAGAGACAAAGCGAGAAGGAGTACGGCAGGGTTCAGGGAGGGAAAAGAAGAAGGGGGAGGATAAACACAGCCACTCAATTACCAGCAACCGCCGGGGGGGCACGGAATCACGGGGGGGGGATGCCGAAAAAAGGGCCGAAAAAACAACAAAGGGGAAAAAGGGGGGATTACTATCCTTGTTGTGAACTTCAACGAAGTTAGATAGGAGAAGCTTCAAACTAAGTAACTGCAACCAAGGAACATAAACAAGGGGGAAAAAGACACCTACGAGGCTCAAAACCTTAAGGGGAAGGAGGCAAGTAAAAGCGGTCTATACTGGTACGGAAAGGGGGTGGGGACCGTACCATCACGAAGGGTGCCCGGCAAAGCTAATGGGGGAACGACCGAAGGAGCGAAGGACGCAACACCGTTCGACATTAGGTGGAACTGAAGGGAAAAGAAGTGAACAAAGGAGAAAAAAAATTGGTGTGTTGGTGGGTTGGGGGGGGGTGGGGGGGTTGGGCATGGGGGGGGGGTGGGGGGGGGGGGGGGGGTGGGGGGGGGGGGGTGTGGGGGGTCGATTTCAGAAAAAGAAAGTGTAAAAGAAAAAAGCCGATACAAACTTCGGACCATTAACAAAAGAGGGACGAAATACACAGTCAACTGCTCAGAGGGACATGGCAAAATTTAGGCTCTCATTTTAGACTATAGAAAGCGGCAAGATTGAAGACAAGAAAATACGTCCTCGGGGCTAGAAAAGGGAGGTTGGGGAGGGTTGGGGACGCGAAGGAAGTAATCGTGGGAAAGGGAATCAGCGCCATGGGGGGGGGGGGAGCTACACCCATGACTTAAAAAATCTTCAAAAAGAAGAGCTTCCAGACGTTCGTCGCGGTTGAACGCCTCGAAATTCAGAGGCGTATGCGCCGAGTACCATCTTGACCAGGCACAAAAGGAAAGACGGGGTCGATGAGTTTCGAAAAAGCAATGGGGCCAACTTGCACAGTCCTGCCTATGGGCGGAGAAGGTTGGCACATTGGCATCCACGGAAAGGGGTCAGCCTACGGGAAGAAAACCCAACGCGCGCTTAGGGAGGAGAGGAAAATGCTCAGAGAGAAGAACACGAGAAAAAAAAATAAACCTGGTCGACTACATGTTAAAAAGGGAATCTTTTTAGACTCCCAGATTCACGAATGCAGGCCAAGATCGCGGTTTAATCTAGAGAAGAGGGTGAGAACGGGAAGGAGTGGCGACAACAGAAGGATGGGGAGAGAACCGAAAGGTTATTTAGCTGACGAGAAAATCGCACCGAGCCAAAAGAACTGGGGCGCGCTAAACAACCCGCGCAAATTTCGGAGCTGAGGGGGGGAACGAGACGCGCACCGCTGCTAGAAACCCGAGGAAGGAAAGAGAGTATTTCGCGCACCACAGCCGTTCATGGGGGGTGAGCCGTGGATGCCTGAGCGCCCCACCTCAAGCGCGTAAAGGCGAAAGGAAGGAAGGAAGGGGGAGAAAGAAAAAAAAAAACAGACTTCTATTCTGTTTCTTGCCTGAAAGGCGCTGAAAAAGAGAGACACTCTTCGGCCGAGGGCAGGAAATTTCACGTGAACGGGACCTAAAATCCATGACGCGCTCATCCGAAGACTCGGGGACCAGGGAAAGAGTGATGAAGAACTCGATGGGGGGTTTACGCTGTAACGACAGCCAAAGTCCGGGGAGGGGGGAAAAGAGACTATACTAGTCGGACATAATCTAGGTGCTGCTGCAAAGGGGGGGGAGAGAACACTAACTAGTCGAGGAGGATCCGAAGGAGGGCAGAGAGGTGCCCAGGGAAGGTAGGGGGGAAAAGAGGAATGAGCCTCCCCGCGCCCCCGGTGATAAAGAAGGAACAAGGTACATTCAAAGAAAGTTATCTGAAAAGAGATATAGACGATAAAAGGAAAAGGGGAAAAGAAAAGAGAAGCGATAGGAACCGCCATCTCTCGGAGAGAGAAAGCAGGCGAAAAAGGGTTTGCACAAACCTTTGTGGGACCCGCGTCAGAAGAGGTCGCGATATTGAGAAAAATGCAGAAAAAACGTGGCCGAGACGGCTTTGGGGACTGTGAAAGGGGGGGGAGGAGAAGGTGTTTATCAATGGCCAAGGTTCTGTAAGGAGGCTCAGAAAAAAAAAAAGGAGGAAAAGAGAACGCTTACAACTGGGTCCATAGGACAAACAGAGGGAGAACTCAAGCGTTACCACAAAGCCGTCCAAGGCAAAAGGAGAGTCCTAAATAAGGAACTTATAGGAATGAAGAAAGAAAAAATTTTGCAACCCTTGCGGCGGAGAAGGGAAATCGACTCTCCTCTAAATGCGGTTAAGATACGTGCCAGATATGGAAAATGGCTGGTTGGGATACGAGATGGGGGGCCGCATGAATCGTAAGTGCTTTGAAAAGAGAGTGGACGGGCATCATCATATGAGTGTCGAGGGGGGGGAGGGCGCCAAAAAATGCAATATCTCCGGAAAGAAGGCGAAGGGGGCAAATAAAAAAGAGAGGAAAGGGCAGACATGCTCGGCCGGGCAAAAGGGGGGGTAGAAACTCTATATTCGCAGCCCCCGTTGTTTTAAAAAACAAACTAGAAAACAAGGACTTTTTGGCGGGAGAAGGAGGAAGATACTGGTTGGTTCGAAAAGGCAGGGGGAACTCTACCTGGGACAACGAGTAGATCACGAATGAGCGAAAAGGGGTGAGAAAGGTTGCTCAGTGAAGTTCATAGAGGTGAAGACTGTGTCAGATCCTTGGCGAGCCGAGCTTGGGGGCAGAGATGTCGGGAAACCTGTATAACAAACCCCAAGACGAAGCAATTTGGAGTGTACGAGAGGGGGGAGGGATGGGGGGGAAAGTACGGCATCCACTCAGGAATATCAAAAGAAAAACTAAGGGGGGGTACAGACAAGCGATCTCTTGCGAATCTGGCATCAGAGTGTCGCAAGTATCTCGGAATCAAGCACCAACAAAGGAGATGGAAAACTGGGAGGGAGCAGCACCACCTTACCACATCAATGGACAGGGAAGGGTAAACGCGTGGGGGAGCGGATAAGAGCAGTTGAGAAAACAAGTTCATGGTGGTACAAATCAAGGAAGGGGGGTCTAACGATACGAATACCCGAGACTGAAAGGAGAATGGAAGGAAGCAGAAAAAAAGACAGGTGACGTATTGGTGAACACGGAGTGCGAAAGGTGAGGCCGGTTGTCGAAGCAGGCTCGATAGAACAGATAACGAAACGGAAAAAAGAGGTTCAGTCGCTGGGATTGAAGAGGGACGGCGAGGAAAGCTCGAACGAAAGAGAAGTTGAAAAAAACGAAGCATAACTCATAGCCGATAATGGAAGAGAGGGGACATGGGCATAGGAAGGGCAGATACCAAGATGAATGAGAGGCGTTAAAACACCAGCCGCAGAACCGGGATCCGGAAGAAAGTTGGCTGACGCATTTTTCAGCGTGGGGGGGGGGGTGTTTAGCGTGGAGAATTACTAGCAGCAGCAACATCAGGGGGAGAGACCAAAGCCCGCGGCCTATTCAGGAAAGAGGAAAGATGGGGGGTGATGACTGCAATCGTTGAAGTCAAAAGACGAGAAACTTCGATCTCTTAAAATTGTGTGAAGGACGAAATCGTGCGTGGACGTTCGGGGGGAAACGTATTGGTGGGGGGAAGTGGCCGCCCGTTTGAGCGTAGGTTGAGGGGAAGAAGTATTTAAGCGACAGGCATCGGTAATGCCGGGGAGAAGGTCACAACTGTCGACCGTGAGCGGTTACGGAAAGAGGAGCAATGTTGCGTTCCGGTTCTTACGCGGAAGGAAACCGGTCGGGCTGGGGACACGTCCACCCAATAGTGGCGTGCAAAAGCCTTTAAGGTTAAAAGGGGGGAAGTCAGGAAGGGGAGAAAAAAATCGCCGCCGTGGGGATCAGAAAGCCAGGATGTAGGGTGGGGGACGGTACAAGGGAGGTTACTATGTAACCTTGCTGGCAAAGGGAGGGAAACGTGATCGCTCAAAGGGAAAGGGGCACAGTGGGTGGAAGGCCAACGTCACTAAGGCTGAACTTCGTACACAACGCAAGGCGGGGGGGAAAAGGGGGGAAGTGTTAGGGGAGAGGAAACGGTCTATTAGTGTCCCGCCCGTTGAAAAAAAAAGGCGCCAGCCCTCTGGGCGGCTTTCCAATGCGGGAGGTGCTTGGATCGGCCAAACTGAAGGGGGAAGCGGGGGGAAGGAAGAGTTAGTAACCGGGGGAGGGAGAGAAAAACGGGTTAGGGGTTCCTTTTAAGCAGGGCCACGGGGAGAGAGACGAAGGGAAGAGTAATGGTCAGTAGTCGGGTGAATCTGAGAAAAAGGGGGGGGGAAGGGTAATGGGGGGGTGGCTAGGGGTCGTGAGGGTAAAGGACCTTTTTTGGGACGATGATACCGCACTGGGGGAAGTGGAAAGGTGTGTAGGTGCGGGAAGAAACTGACCCAGGAAGCACTCAGCGGAAATTGGGGGGAGAATCACATTATACACTCACAATCTTTACGGCTGAAGGGAAGGACTGGGGGAGGGCTGCTGCATGAAAAAAGGCAGAAGGGGGCAGCAGGGGAGAAGGGAAAAAAAAAATAGATCCACGCCGTTAGAAACCAAAAACAGCTAAAGCATCGAGGAGAAACCGTTGGGAACTCTAACAAGGCTGGAAAGGGGCAAGAAAAGCGCAATCCGAATTAGAGAGAAGCGAAATCGGCCTTACCGGTTTAGAGAAAAAGAACACGCACGCGAAACGATGAGAAAGCGAAAGAGGGGAGAAAGGTGGAGTGTCGACATTGTTGAAATGCATTAAAAGGGGACGGGAATTACCTCGTCCTTGTCCTGACTCTGGTCCCCAGAGGGCTACGAAAGAAGAAACCTGCTTCCCTGGCGATATAAAAGCCCTTTTTGGAACTACGATGACAGATCCTGAGACACCACAAACGGGAGGAATTAAAAGATAGAGAAGAATGGATAAGAGGGGGGTCCAAAAAGGACGCTTAAGGAAAAAGCGCCAGTTCCCGGGAGAGAACGTCCTTCTGTGACTATGCTGCCCGGGAGAACGGACTGTCAAGTGGCCCGATCGGGACTTCGACACAATGGAGAGAAAGAAACGTGAATCGTGGCCGCTTATACATAGGGGAAAGGGGATGCAGGCAGAGCGAAACGTAAGCGGTCAGAAGGCTGATATCGAGGCCGCTGGGAGGGAGGGCAACAAGGTGAAGTTTCAAAAAGGAAAAAGATTCTATTTGCTACTGAGGTTTTGAAAGGCGTTTCATCTAAAAAAGTTTCGGGCTCAGGGACAATTAAGAAACCTTCGTGGCCGCGGGCCACTGGGGCGCACAAGAAAAGAAAAGCAGAAAGCTTTTTGGAGGGGTAGATGGATGAGACTCAACAATTAGGGGGAGGAGGCATGTGTAGGCTAGGCCCTCACATAAATTAAAAAAAGGGGTAGAAGCGCCAAAAACCTGCAGGAAAAAAAAAAAAACGACCCAAGAGAACAATAATGAAAAAAGTGTTGTCAGAGAAGATGACCCTATCTGCAATTCACAAGGAGAAATGTACAAAATGGCCGGGACCCTAAAGCAAATTGTATCTATCGAACAGAGCAAGAAGTCAACGGGCGGACGTAAATTCCAATTGGGGGAAGCTGAGGGAACCAGCAAAGGCTGGGCTGACGTAAGTGAGGACCGGGGAGCAAGCATAATGAAAGGCGAAAGCTCAAGAAAGTTCGCAATCACCGCAGGAGAGGAGAAGTAAGAAGTTGTAGGAGAAGGGTGAAGCCACACACCAATGTGAACAAGGTTTTCACAAGGGGGAGGAGAAGCAACTTTTGTGAACGTCAAGAAGCAGAATAGGGGGCTCGCAGAAAGGACAGGGGAGAAAAATGTCCCAATCAAACGGAAAAGTGGGCAGGAGCAACGGCGGGATGGTCAAGGAAAGGTAAAGAGGGAAGTCTTCCACGTTAACAGGGCAGCTCAGAATGAGTCAGGCTAAGGGGGGTGAAGGTTACCATCAAATGTTGAAGGAAAGGCAACTTTGAAGACAAGGCCATTCGACTACAAAGTTCGCCTGGAGGGGGGGGGGGGATCAAGGAAAAGAAAGGAGGGGAAAGTTGTAGAGTGCGAACACGACGGTTAGGATCACTGCACGCGGAACGAACAGACTACACGAAGGACAAAGACTTGTCGCAGAAAAAGTACGACTCCTTTAGCGAGCAGAGGGGAATCTGAAAATGGGGGGGAAGAAAGAACCGTCCCTCTGTCCGAAAATTGGAAGGCGTGGGGAGGGCCTCTACAGGGTCTCGGCTTCTGAAAGGATAATAGAAAACGAAACAAGGGCGAAAATTCTTCCATGAACGGAAATTCTTTCAGCGGAGGGAAGGAGAGAAAAGGGAGCAAAGGGGAAACCTATAGACAGAAGGGGGCACAAAAGCGAAAAGAGAGAATAGGTCATTCCAGGTTGCCGGTTTGAAAGAAAGGCTGCAAGGGAGGCATCAAAACCGTCACGGACCGTGGAGGGGAGGGGATGACGAGCACTGAGGTATGATGCTCCTCTAGTCAGAGAGAAAAAAAGGAAGAAACGTCGACGACAGTGGTTAGAGGAAGGATGTTAGAAGAAATTACAAGAAGAAGCCGGAAAAAGAGCCTACGCTATCGGTTGATCACAGTTAAGTTGGGAAACAAAGACATTCTTGGAAAGGATAAAGGCGAGGGGATCAGAGAACAGCAGAGAGAAGGAAAAGGTGAGCGGAGCCATCACCCGAGCAGTTAAAAAAAAAGGAGTTGTGATTGGGAGAGCGATAAGGCGAACGCAGATTGATAGGAAGGAGGGAGAGATAAAGGTCGCTCACCAAGAGCGGGGGAGGGGTGTAATGATTCCGTATGTGGCTGCAGAAAAAAACACCGACCACGCAACCTCGACTGAATGAGAAATGGAGGCTCACAAGGGGGGGGAAAAACAATGCTTGCTCCACAGAATATGCTATCGTTTTCATGGCCGAGAGAGGAGGAGGAACGAGCGAAACAGCTCGTCCGCAGCGGGAAGACACATTGGTGTCAAAAAAAGACATTCCAAGAGCTCATGCCTATAGAGAGGGGCACCCAGAAAATAACTGTCATGAAGGGGCAAAAAAAAAAACAGAAGGTGTTACGATTTAACGAAAACAAAAAAGGGTACTGTGTTTTTACAACAAATAGGGAGAGAACTCGCGGTAAATAGAAAAGTCGACGGGACTGCTTCGACAAAAAGGAAGAGAGGCGGAAGGAGGGCCTTTCTCAATGGTCGGCCGAGGAAGGCAGATATTGGATTACCGGTGAAGCGCAAGCCCACGAAAACAAGAATGAACAATGCATGCAAAGGAAAGGTAGGGGGAAAGGTACTATAAGGCGGCCATCATAGGAAAGAGACGGTAACTCAACTCGAGCCGAGAGAAGCAACGAGAGAGCGTATCGGAGAGGCAGACAGACAATAATCGCAGCAGTTTGCCAACAAGGGGGGAACCGGGAGGGAGAAAAAGGGGGGGGCTATAAGTCCCTGTAGGAAGAAGAAAGAAAGAAGCTTTGTCAGGAAAGATGCGGTATCATGGAATGTTGAGATAGGGAAAAAGGGGAGGGAGGA
>Ga0179591_1148482_pt1 | contig 10334 bp, 8 predicted proteins | sample CZOMad2_1_08_16f_FD_182891 | JGI IMG/M metagenome (GOLD analysis project Ga0179591, IMG submission 182891) | Vadose zone soil fungal communities from Angelo Coast Range Reserve, California, USA - CZOMad2_1_08_16fungal (PacBio error correction) | ecosystem: Environmental > Terrestrial > Soil >...
GGGATGACTTGAGGCAAGGATTTTTCACACTCGAAAGGAAAATTTGGGACAATTGGATCCGGACGACTTCTTCGAAAGGAGAGCTTCTAATTCATCGAACGATGGAGTGGGGGGCGATACTGTATAAATCTTCTACGTAGAGGAGGAAATCATCGTGAGAACCGGTCAGCTGCAACGGACGGGAGGTTCGGAGATGGTCGCAGCTTCTCTAAGGAAGAAGGATAGATGCGTCGGACGAAGAAAGGGGCGGAACCATGGTGGCTACTAACTGTTGGGAAGTAAACTGCGAATCTTGGGCACTCGTCCATTGAGAACAAAGGATATGATAGGCCGGAGAACGTGAAAAAGATGGCAAACATGCATCGTCTGAGGGTAAGTAAGCGCAGAATTTTTTTCCAGCAAAAACAGGAGAGGGGATAAATACGGATGGGGACCATGCTAGAGGGGGTTTCTAGTCCGGAAAGTGTCATAAAGAGAAGGGGGTCGGTAGTTGCGGAGAACGACTATCTGCGCCGAAATAAAAAGGAGACCTGAAAAAAAAAAAAACCGTGTGAGGATGATCGCGGAAAGGCGGCTTGCCTTTTAAAAAGGGGGGGGTCAATGCAAAATAAAGGAGAGTCAGGTCTTGGCCGGCTTCATGTCGGGGCGTAAGCCTTTGTGAAAGAAGTGCGATAAGTACTGAAGGAAAATTAACCCGCGTTCGGTGAGGTAAAAAAGGGGCAAAGAATGCCTGACAAAGGGCCAGGACTGATTCCAAGGGGAGACTCGCGGACAGCGGGGGGGACGGACTGAGAGAAAAGGGGAAAATCGCCACACCAGGAGCGTCGGTGCCTGAGGGGCGCATCAAATGGGGCGGGCCGTGGTAAGGTGGAAATTCCAGGGGGGGAGTCGAACAAAACTTCAAAAAGAACGGGTGGAGCAGCAAATCACACAGGAATAACGGCATTCATGAGACAGCTTTAAATTCAATGGGGATGGAGGTATGAGCTTGTTGGGTTAGATGAATCGAGACCTCGATCGCGGGGGGGACAATTGGGGGGCACGCCGGAACTTTGGCGCGGGGGCCTCAGGAAAGGACTCATCGCCAATAGGGGCTGGTTTTGCAGGGCAGGGGACCAGACCGCCACGGACCCGAGATCGCGGGGGAAATAAAGCCCCCAAAAAATTGAAGGAGACAAAGAGGGGCAAAACCCTTGCAAGGGAGTCTAGAGGACTCAGAAGACGGCGGCGCCATCGGGCGAAGGGTAAAACTAGTGCTGGCATCAAAAATAAGTTCCGCCAGGGGAAGAGGTGGAGGCATGCAGAATCGCACTTGCAGAGAAAAAAGGAGCTGCTGTCAGTATTGCCTTCAACAAGAAAGGAGGCCTTACTACGGGAGAAATGGTGCTCAACTCTTTGACAAAAAAAAAGAAACCCCCTCGCAAAAAAAAGTGGGGGTCCGGGAAGGTCACTAACAATGAGAATAAAGACTGCAACACCACGGAAACACGAACTGAAACGGGCGGAGGATCATTAAAAAAACGACCAAGCGGCGAAACCCGCAAGAAGGGAAAAGGGGGGACTCCGACGAGCCAGGAATCTCTGGGTAACGTAGGAAATGTTCAGTGCCTTTTTCCGGGACGAGGATCTCTTCCGACCATCACAGAAAAGATACTGCGGGCCATGGATTGGGGCATGAGAAGTCATTAAAGGGCTACAAAAGGGCAAAGACATGGTAAACGCATGGGTTTGGGGGGCGAGCCTGGAAGCGGACGGAGCGCCAGGGGAAAGGGTTGCCACGACTGAGCAAAAAAGAAATGCTAGAGGGGCCAGTCGAAAAGAAGGACATTTCATAGACAAAGATAATATATACTGAACCAGTGTCTCAGGATCACCAGGGGGGGTCGACTGTTTATAACCCACAATTCCGAGAGAAAACACACGTCTAGAGTCTTGGAAACCGAAACTCGCCGGAGGGAAACCCGCGAGTTCAATCGAAAAGGAAAAAAAAACGAGCTACATAAGGCGCAATCAACGATCTGTGAGTTAGTAAGAGGGCGAAGCGAATATGGGCGTCTGGGAGGCTTAAGGAGGGCAAGCAATAGAAGTACACAATCCAGCTCAGAAAAGTGGGAGGCTCATGACAGAAAAAGGAGGCCCACATTAATCTGTGGGTGACCAGGGTGATTCTGAACGCGAAGGGGGTCACGCATTCTTGACGAAACGCTAGGCGAAAGTGGGTAGCCGGAAAAACAAACGAACAATCAATCAAAAGAAGGAGCCAAACGGCTTCGAAACAGGTGGTCGCCAAAAAAAGGGACACTCAAAACCGTCCACGTCGCGACGGCGAAACACGGGGTGGGAGGAAAACACCGGAAGGAAAGAAGGAATCGCCCGCTTTCCAAGGAAGAAAATGAGGCAAAGGATACAGGGACCCACCAGAGGGGGAAAAAAGATTTAGACAAACGTATTAACCCGAATATGCTAGAGGGGGGAGGAATACTGGCAAAATCCATGGGGATGGGGTTAGGTAGCAAAACCATAACAACAACAACGTAGGGGCGGGGGGAGATCGTACTAGTTAAAGGAAAACAATGGAGGTGGACAGTTTAATCAATGATCTTAGGGGGAAGAGAGGGGGGGAAGAACGGGCGGGCGGGATAAAGCAAAAAAGCGGAAGATTGGTGGAAAAAACGTTGAAATCTCTATCTAAGGCAGGGGGGGGCAAACGAAATGCAAAGTCGGCATGGGGAAGGGGGAAAGAAAGTTTCCGCACACGTTGAGAGAAAAGGAAGCGGCGGAGCATTGTGTTGACAAGCAGAGCCGGGAAGGGATCCTTTCTTGTAGTGGTGGAAAAACGAAAGTGGGGGAACGCGTCGCTCCACCGAAAATAGAGGGGGAAGACGCAGCGTGAACAAATTATCGTGTGGACACATGAACCCTCATTGGGGAAGTCATGTTAGCGGCTTAGCAGAGGCACTCTCGGGATGTGAGGGGGGGGAACGCCGAACATGGCGTTCGAACACCAAGACTGCGCCGGCGAAGAAGCAAAAATCGTCCGATGGTCTACATAGCGAGACGCTAGGTCAGAAGAGTGGGGGTGGGGGGGAAATTGTACGCTTGACTAGGGGACAAAACTGCGCGCTGGGACTACGAAAGGTCAGCAGAATCGAGAAAAAATGTCGGGTCTGGAGGCAAGAACGTTAGATACACAGAAAAGAGGTACTAGAAGGCAGGCGACCGAAGGGGGATCGGGGTCGAGGAAAAAAGGGCCTATTGTGATCAGGGGGGGGTTGAAAACTGGGATTGAAGGACTCTGGCAAGGAAAAAAAAAGATCCGGCTGAGGAGCCACAGGCGACTGTCTTTGCGGGTGAATTCCACTTAATGATGATCGGAAAAACGAAGAAGGTAACTAAGTACTTCGCTAGGTTGGGATGGTGCATCGGTATCAAAGCATCGACTGCTGCAACGAGAAGCCGCGCTGTAACCATCGCGTATTGAAGACAGAACTCGAGGTCGCAAGTCTGAAAAAGAAGTGGGGGACGAGAATCTGGGAGTGAGACCTCACGAAATGGACATGGGCAAGTGACTTGGGTGACCGAGGTGGGGGGGAAGGGGTCGATTCGCTTCCGTATTAGACAGGGGGGGAAAAAAGAGGAACACGAGGAGAGCAAAAACAAAGAGAGTCAAGTCAAGGCCGGACTTCAGGGAAAAAGAGGCAATCACCTGTGGTCATCAATCAACCGAGGAAGAAGGCGAACTTCTGCCAGGGCCAAAAGGGAACCGTGGAGAGGAAGCAAGGGGATTGTGATGAAGAAAGAGTTAGCGGATCTCCGATGGAGAAAAAAAGAGATTCTTGGGGTTCTCTCGAGCAAAGAGGATAGGGGAAATCTTTACGGAAGACTTTTCCACAACCTTATTAAAGGGTTGGGGGCCACTGGGAAAGTTTATGCCGGGAAGGGAGGAAGATAGGAGAAGGCGGGCTCGGACCGCGACCAGGAAAACCAGGAGAGGGTGCTCGATCTTTACCAAAAGGGGAGAGCGGACCAGTGCCGGCTTGCACTCCAGGACGAGTATGGTCTCGATAGTATTAAGAAAAGGAGAAAGAAGACTCGAAAAATTTTGCAGCTGGCGGAAGGAAGGTCAAGGTCCGGCTGAGCAAAGGGGTGTTGCTACGACAAACAACACCAAAACCCAGCGAACCGAAAAAGCGCTGCGCCTCAGAACTAAGGGGGTGTATTCTCACGGCGACTATCATGTCAAATACAACAGGAGCGGGGTCAATACCGGAAAAAAGAAGCCAAGTTGTCAAGTAGAGGGTGGTGCGCGAAAAACCAAACTCGGTTTAAATGTGAGGAAAGAAACAACTACAAGCCACCGATTGGAAAGGCGGATTGACACAAACTTAAATCACGCGACATTAAGAAAAGAGGGAAAAGGAAAGAATTAACCCTTGTTGCAGGAAAACACCTAATACTGCAACTATTTCAAAAGCGAACGTCATAAAACCACGGGGGGTTCAAGGAGAAAACGAGGGGACTTCTCAGATCTACGTCGCAATGGACGACAACTCGCTAAACAGAAAAAAAGGGGGCTTACACCACTGGGGGGAAAGGAACACGAGAGGGAACAGGGGTCCCCTATAAGGAAAAGAGGGGGGAAAATGGGGGGGGTGTGCGAAAACCAGAAGGAAAGAAAGACGATAAAAATCCTCCGATGCGACGGAAGGAAAACCCGGCTATGACGATCCGTCTGTCCTCACGGAGGTAGGCAAGATCAATCGCATTCGCGTTCAACTAAACAACCGTAAGGCAGTTGTAGAAGGTGCTCATCCTGATAAAAAAAAACGGGATCATAGGAAAAAAATCAAAGGGCAGAGCCGCAACAATAGGAAAAACCGACAGGGGGCGCGCAGATAACCGGATTACGTCAAGCGGAAAGGGAAGCTCGAAAGAGGAACCGGTTCAAACCTAGACACGACAAAAATCCATGCGGCAGCTGAAAGGGAAGGAGAAAGCCCGAGACAGCTCGTCTCGGAAAAAGGCAGAAGTCGACGAGAAGGGGGGAAAAACAATCCTTTCCATCCGTCGTCAGAATAACACTAGGAAAAGAGAAAAACGAAGGAAGTGGGGGATGGAATGACGCAAAGCTGTCCCAATCGACTGTATTAATTGTAAGGGCTCGTCTTTAGGAGGGGGAGATTCAGCGCCTCAGGGGTTGAGGGGCGATATGGGTAGGAAAGGCGAGGTCCGATCAGGAGAACAGAGCAGAATCACGGTCATATTGCAGATCTTCGGTGGGGTCTCGAGGAGGAGAAGCTCTTCTCCCTTGAAGATTCATGATCGCGCCGGAAAAAATATGCCCGAAAACTAACGTTTAACGCGCACCTGCAATATAGTGGAAGACAGAAGGAGAGACTGGGGGGAAAGAGACCTGCGTCTCGACGCCGCAGAATAGAGGGGAGGGGGTCCTGCACCTGCATGGTTGGAAAAAGATCGCGTCCGAAGGTATAGGCCATGAGCACGAAGCAGGGTTTCTTCTGAGGTGACCAGGGTCTTGGTCTTGATAGGGGGGAGGATAGGCTCGTCGTAATCAGAAAGGAAGGGGAAAGGCTCCTTGAACAAAGTGTTGAAAGAATACGACCGAAGCAGTGTCTGGGTCATTCACCAAGAAGGGTCAACGTGGCGCAGGCAGGCATCAGGGGACGGGGGAGGGGAGTGAGAATTTTCAAAATCGGGGGGGGGAGAACGGCGTTTCAAGTCAAAGGAACAAAAGGAGGGGTTCTCCGAAAAACAGACCGAGCAGTTGAGCAAGGGTAGAAGGTTGGGGCGCGATTGAGAGAGGAGGTCAGCGGGGTATGCAGGAACTGATAGAAATAGCAGCCAACCGGAAAAAAGAGTGGTTATGGCGAAGAGGACTATGGGGGGGGTGGGTTTTTCAAAAAAGGAGAAGGCCTGAGATTTTGGATTTCCTGGGTGGGAGGGAGAACAACCAACTTTGACCGAAATGCCGCCACGAAAGCAGACCTGATTTCTAAGAAAGAGGGGAAGTTGGACAAGAGTTGAGTGCATGCAAGAGTGTTGGAGAGAGAGGGGGAAACCACGTCGCGGCTTGCGTGATCACCGGCCCTTTCCCCGGGGGAAGGAGAAAGGGAAAGATAGCTCCAATCTTGGAACGGGGTGTTTTGGGAAGGGCCCGCGCCACCGCAGGTGGAACGAATCTCGGCGGAAGAAACCAAAAACACACGGTTAAATCTCATGTAAGAGAAGGGAAGAAAATGCCATAGGCTTCGTAGAGGACAAAGCAAGCGCTTGGAAAAGACAGGAAAGAACAACTATTGCCTGGCTCAAAAAGGGTCAATGCCGCAAGGTTCAAACGGTGGGGAGGGAAAGGGTACATAAGGAGGCAGGGCCGATCAGGGAAAGGTAGGGGAAAAGGGAAGGCCGGACTGCATGCCTTAACTTTACGGCGAGGACTTTGTTGCCTAGGAAGAGGGGAAAAATCGACAAAGGTTTTACAGGGAAGAGTAATCCTAAACTTGGGCACCGCGACAAAGCAATGAAATAGGGGGGGAGGTATAAGTCGAACCAAGAGAAAAACTTCAGCCGGTATGCAGATTTCGACCAGAGAAGGGCGAAAAACCTCCGTCTGGTAAAAGAGGGCTTCTGTGAATCTATGCAGCAGGGGAAGGAGGGATAGGAAGGCTAAACAAAAAACTCATCGAAGAAGACAGTTCGTTTGTTGGAAGGAAGGAAGGGGGGGGAGACAACGGAAAGGTAAAGGGTTTGTGTTAGGAACGGCCGGCGCGTATAGGGGCCTTGTCTCTGTTGCCATCAAAGGGATCAAATCAAATAGCTGAAAGGAATCACCTAGGCCTGCATCGACAACTATAAAAGAGAGACCCTTATTCTCGAAAAAAAGGACTGCGCGGTGTAGCAAGAACCGGAAAGCCAGACAAAAACGTCGAAATTTCTGTAGGACAGAGCCTCTATTAAATCCGCGAGGAGGGGAAAGAGAGGCGAGCGTTAACTGCTCGGGGAACAATCTAAACTCGGTCTAAAGCGATGGATGTAGTGGATAATAATTTCGGATAAAAAGAAAGGCAGGATAACTCCCATCTGCGGGGGGAGAAAAAAACGCTTCGAAAATGGAGGGGCTGAATCCGACTGAAGCCACATAACGGGGGGAAAGCTTGTCTTGAGAAGAGATAAGCGGGTTCAAGCTGCTTACGACACGAGTATGGAAGGTTATAGCAGGGAAAACCAAAATCATCGAAACAATCCAACATGAACAGAAGGGAAAAAAAGGCCGCTCAGATTTGGCAGCCGGGCGGAAGAAGTCACGTCTCCATCGCGCTCACAAATTTGGCACGACAAAGGTCCCAAAGGGGGATCTACCCTCCAAGTAAACCGAGAAGAAGAATTATAACTACCACAAAAGAGGAGGGGGAGGGATTGATCGCCGATCTCGGAAAAAAAGAAATAAGATTTGATTACATAACGAGGAAAGAAATTGGGTAAGTGTTGGGACGTAGCAATCTAGTAAAAAGGCAACAACAAGGATTATGAGGAAGAAGGGGGGGAGAAAGTTTACACCATTCCACCAATTGGGGGGGGACCATTTATCTAGGGATATTAGGTGTAATCAGGGGAGGGATCAATAAAACGATGTGGGGGGAAAAAGATAGTATCCCGTAAAACTTGAAGGAGGGGGGGATATCCAGGCTTCCTTAAAGGGGGGCTGGGGTTCAGGAAATTGGAGCGCGAAAAGAAAAAGCCTTACAAGGAGCATTTTTTTCAAACACAGGCTGAGAAGATCCTGTCTTGACATTGGGGAGGGGGAGGAGATTTTGTTTGAACGGGACCTAGATCAAAAAGAGCCATACAGTGGTCAAGAAGAAAAACGCTTATGAGCTTGAAAAAGAAAAAAACACCACGCTTTTGGGCGCCAGGTAAGGGGAGAGAGACCGCAATTTCAGAGAGTCGCACAACTCCTAATGAGTTAGAAGCCTGAGGACTTGCGAAGAAGACAAAAAACACGGCCGAGAAAGAGAAAATCAAATCTCGGATAAAAGTGGCTGAGGGAGAGACTTTTCAATGCTCGCCTAGATTACCGTCGAGGGAAAACGGCGAGGGAAGGATCAAAGAATGAGAAGGGGGGAAAGGGGTCGGGGTCTTCCTCGGGAGGGGGGGAAGAAGAACGCAGGTTGCTCGGAAAGGCGTGAAAAGATCAGGTTTATCAGTTGGTGAAAGGTCCGATGGATCGAATTGCAAGCGAAGCAAGGATGACTATGGCAACCACAAAGACCCGGAAAGAAGACGGATGACGGGATACACAACTCAGACTGTCTTTAGGGTCGCAGGCAAACGAGTGGCGGAAATGCAAAAACGCAGGGTCCGCTCTTCGGGAGGATTACTGGGGGTCTACCTGATCCACTCTTCCAAGAAAACTGGATGATACAGGACCAAAATTCCTCGCGTGGGGAAAAAGGAGGGAAGACCCTGCTCGCGTCGCTCTGGAAATCCCAGAGGGCGGTTTCTGAAAACATGGTCAGGAGCAAGAAAAAATGCCTTCAGTGCGTGTTTGGGGGAAGGGGGGGGGAAAAGTCTGAGTCGCACTGCCGGGACCCTTCGCCAATTTGCTCTGAAAACACGAGCAGAGCAACAAAGTAAGAAAGTCAAGGCCGGAGACGGTCCTGAAGGCAAGAAAGGGTCAAAAGCTTCAAACTTCGATGATCGCGAAAAGACTGGCGTCAACAGGGTCCGCACTTGAGGCAAAGGGGGAGGAAGAAATGCTGGGCTGCCATGCAATAGGGAAGGTCGGAAGAGCGGGAAAGGCGCTTCTGGGGTAAAGATAGCCTATTCACAGGTTGCATAAAGGTTATAATGTCCCATAGAGTGAAGGGGGTGTTGTTGGCTGTGTCGGAGACGGCTCTCTAACTGTGGGCCTGGCTGACTAGGACGAAAAAAAGGGGGGTGACCCAGTACAAACCTCAAAGATGGGAGCGGAAAAGCTTTCACTTTAGCGGCAACGGTTGCAAAGTGCCGGAGGGAAACAAAAAGAGGCTAGGGGGGTCAGATCGGTATATCACGAAGACCTAACTCTTCAGGGAAAAAGGGGGGAGAGATTCCCTTTACTGTAAGGCGTGGCAATGGGAAAAAATGTCTAAGGTTTGTCCCGAAAAAATACAAAGGGCATCCCCAAAGCAATTAAACAACCACAACTTCTCTGAAGAAAACAGGAGAAAGGTGGTGGCCTCACCTTCTCCTATTCAGGAGAACTCTGAAAAGGATCTCAATCGCGGGAACAATACGGCATAACCCTTTTGAAAAAACGATTCTTGCGAGAAGCGGGACAATAAGAAAAACGATGGTTTAACATGTGTGTTCTTCAAAAAAAAAACGAAGAGACACAAACCAGTTGGAAAAAGTAGAGTACGACGTCATCACACACCGACAAGGCCGCCGCGCACAACAAACCTTTAAAAAAGGGGTTGCATTTACAACAAGACTGAAAAAATCGCGAGAAGAAAGGTACAATTAGGGGGGGATATTCAAACGCTCGGAAAGTCATATCAAGCCAAAACGGGACATAAAAAAAAAGAGGAAAGAAGGGAAAGAACCCGACTCTTTCGGAAACAGTTCAACAGAAGAAGTCGGGGAACTGTGTAGGAAAATGCAGGCGAATGATAAAAGGAGGGGACTTGTACGAACGCACTTCTATGCAGAGCCGGAGGGGAAATCAAACAAGGATTCGGGCAAATATCCTCGCATGCCAGGGAATACCGTGTCTGTCGTTAGAAACGGCTTCCGCTCGCCTAACCCGCTGGCATAGGGATTAATATTGAAAGGGCGAATAGCCTTCTACTGACAGAGGACTACAACGCCGAGAAGGAATATGAAGAGTATCTTCACTCGGTATGAAAAAAAAAAGGATTCCTTTTCTACTGGGAAAGGAAAAAGAAGGGATCGCTGGATCTACCTAGAGAAACCTCCAGCCCTAGGAGAAGGCGGGCGAAGGGGGAAATCAAAGTGGAGGTAAAATATCTCCATCCCGTCATCCAGCCATCTCTCTAAAACAAAAAAAGAAAAGGGGAAAGGGAAGAAGAGAATTGGATGATTACCAATACTGAGGATGTGAGCATCTCGGCGGAACTTGAGGCCCTGAAAAAGGAGTGCAGAGGGGTGAAGGTCGCGCTGACAGCTCCTCCAACTGGGGGATTATAGTCCGAACATGCGCGGTCGATAGGACTATAAGCGAAACGTCATCTGCCAGCGCGGCGGGGAGTTAAGGATGTCGTCGACTGGGTCCAGGGGGGAGGCTTGTTCCATCTTCGAAAGGATAAGGAGGGAAA
>Ga0179591_1307944_pt1 | contig 10334 bp, 14 predicted proteins | sample CZOMad2_1_08_16f_FD_182891 | JGI IMG/M metagenome (GOLD analysis project Ga0179591, IMG submission 182891) | Vadose zone soil fungal communities from Angelo Coast Range Reserve, California, USA - CZOMad2_1_08_16fungal (PacBio error correction) | ecosystem: Environmental > Terrestrial > Soil >...
CAATAGCCTTTTGGGATACCAGAGAGAAAGAACAAAGAAAGCTCCGACAGAACATAGTCGGAAAAAACAGTGAGATGGGGGAGATTGTCTTGGGGGTTAAAACTCATGGGGGGTCATGTAGGACCGGGTTCAAAAAGGTGTCGCCTATCAGGAGGCGAATTTCCCTAAGAGACCTTAATGTTTTGAGTTTCCCTCTTGGGAGAGTGGACCAAAGTACACAGTTCCTTAAAAAAACAGGGTTTTTCTCAAGCCGCCCCTTCTTACTGATGAGGCAAGGTCAGAAATATAGGGGATTCTAGAGAAAGGCGAAAATACTTGATCGAAGTGGCTCAAAAAAAACGGGACACAGGGTAAAAACATTGGGAAGAACTTAAAAAGGGACATGAAGTGGGGGGAAAGAACAAGCACAAAACATATAGCAAGAGAAAACTGGCGGAAAAAGAGCGGGGCCGTAGGATATGTACAAATCCGAAATTGATGGGGGGGGGCGGGGAATGTTGCGGGGTGCAAAGAGAACTTGGCAAATTTGCATGCCGAGAAAAAAAAACAATGACCAAAACATTGAGAGCTTGGGGGCGTATTTTTCATGCGGGCATCGGGAATAAGGCTGTCAAAAGACAGACTCAAGTGGGGAACAGCCCTACTCAGATCCATCAAAGAAGAAAGAGAACTTGCGATAAAAAGAGAGACTTGAAGGTCACATGGCCTCTCTACAGAAAAGGCAGCGTCAGAGGGGAATAGTAGCCAACTACTTTTTTCTAACAAGGAGAATCAGTTTCTCAAAAAAAGCTCAAAACACACCCCCCATGACCAGAGGGCAAGGATTCATTTAGGAAGGGGACTATACTGCACCAAACATGAACAAAAAGAACGCTCAAGAAGTACACCCAACAAAGAAAGAAAATCCAAACAGGAAAGAAAGGGCCTCAACCAGCAGAAATTACGAAATAAAGACAAACACAAAGGGGCTATTTTCGAATAAGTTGGGAGGGGGACAGTGGAGGGGGGGGGGGGGAAAAAAAGGCGAAATGTCAGTGAATAAAATAAGACATAGGGTACCCTGGTGGGGAAGACGACGAAGGAAAGGGAAGACTTTCTGACACAACTGGAAATTGGGGTGAACATAGGGGCTGGGGGAGTATGGGACCTTTGAAGATTGGGGAATTGAAGGAAAACACACAGTATTCAGGGGAACTCTGCCTTGGGGGGGATGAAGGGAGAAATTGGGGCGGGCTCAAGGGGAGATCTCAATCAGAGAGAAAGGAAAACAACAGCAAAGTTTGGGGTGGAATTTAAAAATAGGGGGGGGGTACTCAAAAAATCGACAATTACAAAATCACCTGAGCTTATAACATCAAGAAGGGGAAAAGTTCATTGGAGGAAAGAGAGAAGGGCCAAAAGATTGGGGTTTGGGGACCAGAGAGGGGGGAAATAACTGTGGAGGATTCAGTATAAACAGGTACAAATGGGAAGTATTAGTAATACCGGGAAATGACTAAAAAAAGGGTGGGGAGAGTATGAAACGGGTCAGAAAGTCACAGGAAATTCCAAATGGGGAGGGCATTCCAGTGGATTCGCCTAAAGAAACCCCCCATATATGTTTAAACCAAAGGGGGAATGAGTGATCAGAACTAAATCCTGGCTGGATTAGCAAATAATGATTGTAATTTGCAGCGGGTGGCAACGTGGAAAAACATGTGACAGGTGGGGGGGGGAGGTCGAATGGGGGGCGTCACGCCGTGCAAGGTCCGTTGTGTACTTGTAAGAGGAGGGGGTTTTGAGTTTCCACGGAATGAATGGAGTCAATAACGCGGATGGTCGTCTACTTGGGTCAAATAGGTCTTGATGGAACCTTAATTAAAAATGGTGCGGGAACAAAAGGGAATTCTGTTTCATTGGGGACGGAACCTACGACAACAACTAAGGTCACAGGGAAAAAAAATGGGTGGGATTAAGTGTCTAGTACACACAAGGGAGAAGCGTCAAAGGGCACCAGCAGGGAAAGAAAGAAAGTACCTTGGGGGAAAGGCTGTTAGTTTCAGCGCGTTTTTGCATTTAATGCAGAGGAGAAAGCAAAGGCGAAAGGCCAGGGGCGAGGCAATATATGTGTGGGAGAACGAGGACCACAACTGGGAGGGGGATGAACAGGAGAGTGGTAGATCAATAACATGCTTTGGAAAGGAAAGTAAACTCCTTGGGGGGCCGGAAAATACTGAAGTTTGGGGTCCTACCAAAACGAAAGGATATAAAAGAAGGGTGACCACAAATGGAAAGCGGAGGGGGAGGATGATTGAGAAACGAGCTGGGGTTGCGTCTGAAATAGAAAGGGGTAAAAGGGATGGGGTTAAAAAATTAGTGGGAGGCAGACAGAAAGATTAGCGCATTACTGACCGCAGAAAAATCGGGTTGACCATAAAGTGAAGATCCAGAGGGCCCCAAAATGCCCAAAGTATGAGTTGTTTTTGGGAAGAACTCAAATTGAAGATAGAAATCCCATCACACGCTCAGGAAAGAAAAAAAAAAGGACTCTGGGGGAGAGACAACAGCATCTACAGTGACTCAAAAGAGGTCACATGTTTGGGACACATGAGAGGGCAAGTACAAGTGTGATGAGAACAACAGATATATAGTGTCTGAAGAATCCTGGTTCGAAAAAGGAGGGGTCTTTGGGGAAGACTTCACGAAAAAAGAGTAATAAAGAAATAATGTTGGAATCATGGACGTTTTGGGAAACCGTTTGCAAGGGACCAAGGTATAAGATATTCAGAAGTCTTATTCTTCTGGGCACTTGGGCTAGAAAGAGGAAATATCCACGTTGAAACCAATCCTAGCTGTGGACAAAAAACTCCGAAAAAAAAAAAAAAATGCTCAGATTCGATAAGGGGACCGAAGAGGGGGGCGTGTATGTTGAGGGCATGGTCCTCATCACTCAAAAGGAGAAAAGCCAAAAAAGTCCAAGCCAAATTTTGGTGAGGTGTGGTCTCTCCATCCGGAGCGCCCACGAATCAAATTCAAAAGAGAAAAAAGGGAGACAGGAAGGGGGGTCCAGACAATTCACTTCACAAAGAAGCCCGGAGAAACAAAAACCCGACCATGAGGTGGTCAAAAAAACAGGTGGTAGAATCCCTCTCCTGGGATCCCTGGGGGTGCTTCCCGCTGGAAAGAGGTAATTTTGCAAAATATGAAAGGGCACAAGAACACTGTCCTCAAACTTCTGAAAAGGGGAAGAAAGAGGGGTGTGCAGGCGGAATGGGTTGGGGTAGCCTTATAGTCAGCAAAGGTTTATTGGTGAGGGACTGGAGTAGTAGAGGATGGGGATGTGTGGGGGGGGGAGAATCATTGGAGGAAGAAAAAAATTCCTACTCAATCTAAACCTGACTCGGGAATGGGGAGTGGTTGTTGGAGACCACAGGGGGGGATGCGCATGGGACCACCTAACTGATCACCTGAAGTGGGTTCATCCAGTTTGACGGGCAATGTCAGAAGTCTTAATGGGGAAAAAAAGAGATATTTGCTGTCATTATGGAGATGGACTCATGAATGGGGGAGGGGGGGGACGGAAGGGGCAATGGTTATATATTAGTAAAATGTATATACCATCCTCTTAATCAGGCATAAGGGAAAAAACAGGACAAAGGGGGTTGGATATTAAGTCATTGTGGGTGCTTTATTTAACGGGGGGGAATAGGCAAAGGAAATAGTTCCAAGCCACTTACACTCAGTAGACACGGCATTCCTACGAACAAGAAAGCATGATTCATGGCGAATTGAACTATGTGAGGGGGAGGGGAATTGGCTTGTGAATGTGGGGGGGGGGGAGAGGAATTTACATGAAAAGGGGGGGGAGGGGGACAACTGTAGATGAGACGTATCTACCTCTTATTCTATTCATGATCCCGAAGAATCTTGAACAATGGGGGGTCAGACCAAACCGGGTGGGTAATGAATAAAGGGAGAAAGATATACATATGAAACCGTACTGAGAGTAATGTATAGCGAAGACGAGGTGAAAAGGGGGGGAGTCAGAATAGAGAAACGGGTATTGTCAAAATAGGGGCACCAATATCCATCAACTCGGGGAAAGAATAGGAGGAGGTCTGAGGGGGCTGGGGCCATGCGATGGTGACTACACCTGGGGTAAAGGAACCAAACAGTTCTTTAAGAGCGTCTGAAACAACAAAAAGGGGTATAAAATTAGCTATATCATACCGGGGGGGGGTGATAAAGAAGGGAGGAAAAAAAGCAAATGGCAGCCATTCATAAAATCTACCGCCGTGAAACATTGAAATAGGCGGGGGCATTTTGGAAAAATTGTTCAGAAAAAGAGAGAAACTAAAAAATTGGGAAAAATCGGCCAATATATCTACTCTGAAGAACGTTGTGTCCAGAGGGAGTAGGAAAGGGTAACCCAACGGGATGGAAAAGATTAGGAAGGAGGAAGCAGGGAAAGCATGCTCAAGGGAAAGAAGACATCTCCAATAAACAAAAGAAATGTTGTAACGGGGTGACGAAAAAAAACCAAGAAAACCGCACACTATTAGACTAGACAATCCCATAAAATTCCTGAGGGAGACCACGGAGGGGATCTTCAATAGGGACAAAAAAGACATTGATATATTATTGAATTTGCAACTATGTTGATCTTTTGGATTCCCTCACAGGGGAAAAAAAGGGGGAAACATGAAAAAACAAGACATCATATCACCGGGGAATCGTGTGCCATTTAATGAGGAGGGCTGCTCCATCGCAGAGAGTCCCCCACCAAAAACCAAAAAAGAAGTCTCACCGATGAAGAATGTAGGAGATGAAGAAAAAAATCATTGAAAGGGTGGCCTCACGGAAAAAAAAAGGCGCTACGAGGACAAAAAGAAGTCTGAAGGTTGCATAAACAAAACTCTAGAGGAATCAGAAAAGGCCCAAAAAAGATCCCAAACCCAGGGAAGTTTCTGAGGGTGAGAGAGGCTGAGGAAAGACCCCCACAGAGTAAACCAAAAAATGACAAAAAAACCTCTCGAAAGGACACACGAATAAACCAAAGCCACAATTATGCGGGATTCCTACACACCAAAGAAAAAGACGGCAAAAAAGAGGAAGGGATAAAATTTGAAGAAGGAAGGGAATTGGGAAAAGTAAATAGGCCAGATAAAGTGCCAAAATGGGCTAGAAGGGGGGGACATGTTTGAATCAGAATCAAGGAAGAGGGTGTCCAAAAACTTTTTGTGGGAAAAAATTGGAGCTGGGGGATGGGACCTGTGCCTTTAATGAAGGATGACGCCAAAGAGGTCCATCCAATTAGACCTTGGGTGTAAAGTAGAGTTCTCCTGGGATAGAGGGAAAGCGGGGAAGCCACCGAAATTTGGCTGGAGGTGATGATCAAGTGGATTAGACAAGAGAAATATTACCCAATGAAGAGATGGACCCGAGGAGGATAAAGTTAGGAGCAGGAGGAGAGGACCAAAAAAGGTAAGTGGGTGGGGGAAAAAGCAGCATAGGAAGGGGGGGGGGGGGAAAACATTTGGGAGTGGAAACACCAAAAAGTGGAATTAAAAGGAGAAAGAACGAAGCAAGGGATCTTACACTTTGGGAAAATAATGCAAAACTTTTTCAAAAGGGGGAAAACAGTAGCAGTGGATGCGTCATATAAGTCCAACACGACCCGATATTAAGAAAGCCGGAAGGGGGAGGTGCAGAAAGCTTCTATAGGAAAAAGTTCTGAGTCTCAAGAAGGGATTGGAGTGAGCATCTCCAAAAAGGTCAAAAGGGGGACCTTTGGTTGGGGGAGCGGTTTGTATAAGCGCAAACACATTATTCGTGGAAGGGGAAGAGCATTTTTTGGGGTTCCGGGGAAGGTCAATTTGGAATGAGAAACGCAGAGGTCGGCTAAGTGGGTGAATTCAAATATATAGTAAAACCTTGAACCACCGGGGGAGTGGTGGACTGAATAGAGTCAATACGCTTTGGACGTCTCCAAAAAGGAAAAGGGGGTGGACTGTCCAATTTGCTTAAAACATTTTACGTTCAGAACAACATTCAGCCAGCAAAAATCTATTTCGATCCGCTTGGGGAAGGTGTGGCAAAGTCACGGTAGTGTCAAGGGTCAGTTTTGGGCAATGGAATAGGGGAAGTCAAAGGAATCAAATGTCTAGTGATATGATCTACTCCATATGGGTGTCACCAAAAGAGAGAGGATGGGGATCAGAAACAGAGAACCTGATAATTATCGAGGTGAGAAAAAAGAATGTACAAAAAAGGAGGAGAACAAGGAGGAAAAGAAAACTTTTGCCACAAGTGACAAGGTAAATTGTGAGAATGGGGTGGGGTGGACCGGAAAATGTTTACTAAGCAAATTGGAGTGCAAAGGGGACGTTGGGAAAGGTAAACGGATGGAGGGCTTTGACCCACAATTAAATCAAAGGTACGGGTGAAAAAAGGGTCAATACGACTGGCATACTGGAAGGTGTTAAAGAAGAAATGTAAGAAAGACAGAAAAAAACAGAGGCCTACCACGTCAATAAGAGGGGAAGGAATCGAGGGACTCAAAAACAATTTTTGCACGTTGTCAGGAGAGAAGGGACAAGACCATTGGAGGAAGAACCACCCCGTCAGTCTGAATCCCATATCAACAATATAGGGGGGGCGAGTATATGACTAATCACCTGAGAGTAGGGGGGAAAAAGAATTGGATGGGGAACATTTTTTTGCACCTGCAGTGAAAGGTATCTAGGTAGCTCCGGGGCTAAGAAATACGTTCAACCGTAGGGGAAAGGAAACATAGAAAAGGACTGCGACCCCCAGTGATTTACAAAAAATCTGAAATTGTCCCTAAACATGAACTCTGTTGGTAGACTCCGCTACAGAAAGAGAAGTTCAATAGGGGGAAAATGGCATGGTTAAGATCAGGTATGGAATGGGACCGTCAAAAAAAAACCCCCGAAAAAAGGACCAAAAACAGAGAATCAACACCGGGCCAAATTTTGGGTTTTCCTAGGCTACCAGAAGGAGGAAAGGAGAGAAGAAGCCCCAAAGTAGAGACGTACCGGAAAAAAAAGGAGAAAGGGGAAGACACGGGGGTTGTAAAGTTTCCTTAAAAGGAAAGAAACGGTCCATCCCAAGAACCAGCAAGCCAAAACAGAGCTCCCCCATTCACCTTTTGGGAATCCCTCTCCTGAGTAGGGCGCCCCACGACTAAAGAATGAGGAACATCTATTTGTGGCACTCATTGAAAGATGGAAAGAAAGGCCGAAGATCAATCCTCAAACTTCGGGAAGTGGGAATCCTACCAGAAGGGGGGGACTGCTGAGAGTAGTGGGGCGGGGGAGGCCTGAAGTCATAAGGGTTAGGGTTTGGAGGGGGGGGGGGGTGCGAAGATGTAGATGGAAAGGGTTTGGTAATCCTTGCGAGAAGACTTCCGAGGCCTACAAATTACCTAACTGCCCTCGGGTCAGGGGGGGGGGGGTGTGGTGGTATATTTTTTGGGAGACAAAAGGGACTCGAAAAGTATGGGGGGGAGACTGCACTAGACGTGTTGAAGGGGGAAATTAGCTGAAGGGAAAAGGGAAAAATCCATGGGGGAAGCGAGAGAGAGGGTTCGGGGTATCGAATACATAAGAGGGGGCTAACAAGGGGGGGGGAAGAATATGGCGCTTAATATGACATCACGTGACGACGAACATAGTCAAAGAGCAGTGGGGGGAGTCATTGGGTTCTAAATGGTGAAAGAGAGACACCCCCGTGCCAAAAAAAGGTGGGACAAAAAACAAAAAAGGAGTAATCAATGTTTTGTTACCGATATCACTACCCAGAGAGGTTTAGAAGCCAGATAGGCTTTTCTGGGCTAGGTCGGGGGAGTCGACAACTGTAATTTGATTATCAGCGACAAAGGGGAAAAATTTTAAGGGGAAAAAATTAGTAGAACGTATCTGACTTCTGTCATTGGAGCATGATGACCGTTCCGAAGGAAAAGTGGGGACCCCGTTTGGGTTGGACAAGGGAAGGAAGAAATCTGGTAAAGGAAACTGAAGGGGAGTAGATGATCTTCGGATTGGGCTACGGGAAATTTGGAAGGATGGGGTTAGGCAAACTCGTGTGAAACCAGATCCAGAGCACTAGGGAAGGAAAGAAAACTGGGGGGATTTGTCTAAGGGGGAGGGGGGGAAAGGCGGTTTCAGAAGGAGACCGGGAAAATACAACCAAAGGAGGATGATCTCGCGACAAAACAAGAAAAGAGGGGGGGGGAAAGAAAGAAGGATCATCCGACTAAAGCAAGAGGCCGAAAGACATCATTGCAACCGGAAAAAAGAAGTCTGGGGGGGAATATTGGCTGGGTGCACAACCGATTTTTAAAGAACGAATTGGGGAGAGTGACCCCAAAGTTTCCATTCTTCGAAAATATCAGAGAAATCATTGGGTGGGGAAGAGGTTAATAGTGGCATTATCAGGAGACCCAAAGGGGAAAAAAATAAATAGGGGTTGGAAAGGGGAAGGGGGGGGAAAGAGGGGGAAAGAAGATCAGGATGTCATATACTCCAGCATCAGAAGAGAAAAAAAAAAAGGGGTACATTTGGAAATAAGAACAATTACAAGCAAGGGATGATAACAAAACAAGAAGAGTAAAGCCCGGAAAAAGAACCGGCTTTCGTCTGGGGAGGACTAAGGAAAAGCTTAAGAGGGGGCGGGGAAAACTAATTGGTGCCTTGGGACGGGGTTCTGTAAATATCAACACCACTGACCTAAGCATCCATTGGAATGGGGGGGGGAAAAGGGTGGTTGAAGAGAAATGGTCAGGTGTATCATAATATATAAAAGGACGAAAGGACTACCATATCAGAATGAGATCCAGACCATGCTGATAATAAACAAAGAAAAAGAGATCGGAGAAGACCGATCTATAGGACTTGCAAAACGGGGCAGTAAAAGACTAAAGGTTTCATCATTAGAAGAGTGGTCTAAAAGAGAAGGCAGGCCCCAAACTTCACCCCATACCAGAGGGCAGGTGTGAGGAGATTGGGGCAAAAAAAGGCAACTGATGCTTACAAAAAAAAAAAAGAAGAACTCTCTAAGCCATCACACCCAACCTCCATACAAACCTCAAATTTACTAGAAGACAACAGCCAAAGACGAAGCGCACGCGCACCCCTCGTTGGCTAAAAGGGGCCAGCAAGTTGACTGGAGGGGATTGGGAAAAAAGGTCATAGGGGAGGGAGAAACTCACATCTTAAGAATGGACCAATAGGGTGGAAGACGGACAGAGGGATTGGAAAGGGGGAGGGGGAATATGACCAAGAAACTTTGACCTGTTGGGGAAAAGAAGTCTGGCCTTCCTGTTCGCTTGCAAAAGGCTTCATGGGGGAAGGGGACGTGAGACCCCAACAGTTGTCTCAGGTTAAGGAGGGGAAGATCGGGGAGGAGGTGGGAAGGGGCGAAACTTTGGGGGCTTTCTCCGGGAAGAGACCAAAGGGGGAGCATTAAACAATAGAGGTGGGGGAGGGGACTTATCCGGTTAATGTGGGAACCCCAACACCCCCCAAAAAAAAAAACCAATCAGTATGACCATGGCCTTCCTAATCCTGAACCAGATGGACGATTATAGGAGGACGGAGGAAAGGGAAAAGAGAAAGTTTGTGACAAGAAAAAAAGGAAGGGGGGGGGGGGAATAGGTTGAAAAAAACAGCTTTATAAAGCATAACGCAAGTTAATTGCTTAGGAAGAAAAGGGAGGAAAAAGGAAAGACCAACGTGTCTGATCTGATCAAAAAACGAACAATGAGGGAAAAAAGGTCTTGGAAGCATCATTGAGGAGGAAGAGGGACCAAACGACACAAGAGGTGGGTTAGAAAAAGAAAGGAGGGGGATAAGCCACAGCAGGCTCGGGTTGACGGAGGAGCAGAGGGCGGTAATTTGAGCACTAGAGGACATCAAAGGAAAAAGGAATTTGAGTCAATGTCGAGGGGGGTGTAATCGTCACCAAAATCTGGAGTGACTGTAAGAGGGGGGTGGAAATTCATCTTGAGGGGAAGTCAAATAAACCTCATTATTAGTTTCACGAATGGGGGGGGGGAAGGGGGGCAAGGAGGGGGGGGGAGGGAAAACTTAATGAGGCAGTAAACAACGATTGGTTGTGAGGGAAGGCAAGCTTTGCGGAAACAACCTCTGAAAGGTCTAAAAGGTGCATCTTAAAAGGAGGAAGGCGCAACCATTTTCAATCAGGCACTCACTTAGCTCAATGGGGGGGGGTGGGGCATCCTTGGGTTTTCCGGGGGGGGGGGAAAGTAGGAGGGGAAGATCATGCGCTAATTTACTCAAAAGTCGAAGGGATAGTAGAAGAAATAGTGGTGG
>Ga0179591_1366265_pt1 | contig 10334 bp, 6 predicted proteins | sample CZOMad2_1_08_16f_FD_182891 | JGI IMG/M metagenome (GOLD analysis project Ga0179591, IMG submission 182891) | Vadose zone soil fungal communities from Angelo Coast Range Reserve, California, USA - CZOMad2_1_08_16fungal (PacBio error correction) | ecosystem: Environmental > Terrestrial > Soil >...
CTAATAAAGTCGACCTAGGGGGGGTCAAGGGGGGCACGCGGATCGGATGAAGGATCAAAGGCAACGAAAACACGACACGAAAAAGACAGCGAGGGGAATGGGGTGGTTGAAACTCCGCATCCGGCGTGGAGAAAGAGGGGGGCTCTATCTTTGACGGGGGGAAAAGGATCGTAACCGTGGGAAAAAAAAATACACGCCTCCCCCTTTCCCAAGGGGAACTCAATTTCGAGGGAGGTAGTATAAACACGGGACTACAGCAACCACAGGGGATAATGTGCATCGGGGAAAAGCAAGAAAGAGCACGCCCAATTAAACGGGGGGGACTGGGTGAGGGGAACAACTCAGGCCAGAGAAAACAAAAGCCTAGAATCATGGGGTGGAGAACGTGTTTGAAAAAGAACCTTATTACGTTAAAACGTGCCTATTGGTAACCCCCTGGGCTCAGTAGGTCGCGGGGGGAAGGGACGATTCTGAAAGAAAGGGAGGATAATCGACCTGACTTCGCAGACTAAAAAAAAGGCATCTCCTTGTAAACACACATTCCGAAAATGCCATTAGCTCAAGCTACGTGGGGGGACGACGTGCAGAAAAAAAAGCAATGAACAAGGGTATCTATGAACTGCTCAATACCGTCACTGGCCAAAAAAACATACCGACACAGAGGAAATCCGTTCCCGTGGAAAGAAAAAAAAATGCGGATCACCCCGACGAGGGGAGAGTGAAGTACGCAGAACGAAACGCTAAAAATCCATTAAAGGGTGTCCCGAGAAGGGGGAGTCCTCTGATAACTGAGAGGGTAAACTCAGTCTTCTGGCACTGTTCGAGGATTAATAAAGGGGAAAGATCAAAAAGCACAACTAAAAAAGAGTAGGGAAAGGCATATCTAGGGTCAAGTGAAAAAAGGGGGTGGTCAGGTATTCCTCCTTCTTACGACAAGTCCTGAAGGGCTGGGTGTGCTATCGGAGAAGGAGGTGTGTACACGTGTCGGGCAGGGAACGACCCGGTTCAGGGGGGGGGGTAGTCTTCTAATCTATCTGGAGGCATGCTTCACTGATGACAGACAACTTCATTGGGGGGGCTTAACTAATCACAGTGCTCTCGAGAATATAGAGAGACAGATCGGGGAATCAGGGATCCACGTGTCCTTTGTGAAGGTGTTAGGGATACTGGTGGGGAAAAAGGCAGCATGAAAGGATAGGCTGATTTCAGCCGTTGGGGTAAAGTTGGAAAGAGAGGCCATAAAAGCCACAAGGGCACGACAACTCAAGTATAGAGTTCTCAAAACCAAACTCAGAACACCTGAACGAACAATCAGCCCTCACCCTACGGCAAGAAAAAAACAGCGGTTTAAAAAAGAAGACGAAAAAAAAACGTCTCGGGGGGAAAGCCGTCACATCCCAAGACTGCAACATAAAGTGATCGCCCGAAATGGGGCCATCAAAAATCTCTCTGAAACAGATCTACGGCGCCATCACACGCCCAACCATCGATAGGTCAGACCATTAAAATCAAAACAAAAAAATGAAAACTACAAATCCGAAAAAAACTCTCCTAAGGCAAAAGAAATGGAAAACGAAACCTTGTCAATTACTACTTCTGAAGGAAATGGCTGTATATATGCAAGGGAAAAAGTTGGAAAATAAAGGATAATCTCCAAAGGAGAGAGAAACTATGACTTCAGCCCAAGGGCTGGCCCATCCTACAGAAGTCCCTGCAAACCAGGAGGGGGGAAACGTTTCAAGAAAGGAACCTTCGGTCTGAACGGGGAAAAACACCATAAACAAATCGAAGGTTGTAAAGTCAACCAAGGATAGAAAGAGAGGCGGTGGAACGTATAGGGCCTGGGGGAAAACCCTAATGCCAAGGTGCGGTGGGGGTCAAAACGAGGACGTAAAACCTCAACGTACTGACACAGAAGGCACGTGACCGCGAAAAATATACCGTACCAACCAATGGGTCGGAACAGACAGAATCGTAATCATCCTCAAACCCGCACCGAACGGGAAAAAAGGGATCGCGGTCCATAAAGTAAAAACTGAAAGATCCGAACTGTTAACCTTTAAGGGAACAAATTTTGGGAGCGAAAAGGTCCAACATATGGGGTATGATCAAATTCAGAAAAGGTACCGACCAGCCACAAGGGAATTCTAACCCGGTTGGTGCGCCCGATAGAATCCCGTGTACCTTTGGGTACAATGGGCACAACTGTGAATGAAAAAACGTTGTTTTACATTATACGGTGCAATGCCTAAAAAGTGACGAAGGCCCGGGACAAGATCTAGGGAGTGCACCGTGGCGAAAGGAAGTTCCTGGTATCGCGGTGGAGGAAAAACGAACCCAGGACGTCAAAGGGTCTAGGGAGAGAGCCATCTCGAAGGGCTGATTCTGCAGCACGGAAGCACGTTCTTCCACCCAAAATGGGAGGTTTAGAAAAAAAAAAAAAGTCGCGAACGAAAAGAAAACGCAAGCGAACGCTACCAGTCCCGCTACGACCAAACAAACTGACGAAACTGGTAGCGCCGTCTACCGCGGTGTCAGAATCAGAGAATGTTGACCCTGGAACATATCTCTATGATCAAGCTTGAAAATCCCATGTGAATTAGACATCGTCTACTCGTACTGACGTCGGAGGAACGTGGAGCGGGGGGGAAAGGCCGCGTTCCGCCCCGCAAAAAAAGCGGGGGAATGACTCAAAAGGGTGCAGTCCTTCTCTCGGGGAAGAGGAAAAAGACTAAAAAAAAAAAAGGAAGTAGGAGGAGAGATAAGATTCAAGAGAAGGAAGCGTGAAAACAAAAACTGGAAAAACATCCGCGGAGCGAAAAGGACAGGGGGGAAACCAAGCCCGCCTCCACGCGTAGAGTACGAGAAGAGAAGCAAGGGAGGCAAAAAAAAAGATCAAAAGACGGGAAAAGATGCGTGTTACCCGACGCGGGGGGGGGGGAGCTCGAAGCGCCATTACGAGGGGGATCAGGATAGATGCGGAAATAGCATGTGACGGGACTGGGCATGTGCCAGAGAGGGGAGCACGGGCATATAAATACTTCGAGCTAGGCTAAAAACCTTGGAAGGAAACAAGGGGAGGGGGGCAGCTCAATTCAAAAAAACTAACGACGAGGAAGAAACATTCGGGCAACACTTTGCACCGGAAACGATTCCTTACTGCCATCGTCCAACGGAAGGGGGCTTGAAGTAACGGGAGGCGACGGGTGAACGTGTAACCCACCACAAGAACGCTGATGAGACGAGCGGCTTTTCACGCAAAATCGAAAACAGGGACCCAATGTAGTTTCCGATCCGGAAGGTGATCTTCGTCCCAGGCTTACGGAAAAAAAGGGTCGGGGCCTTCTTGTGGGCAAATCAAGGCGGAAGAGGAATTAAAACGAAAGAGGGAAGCGCGACCAATCGTCCCCGGGGTTAGGGGGCGGAGAGAACTTTAATTTAATTCTGGGTATTGTTCAGCGAGGGATGGGAAAGAGATACGGGGCCCTCGGTGGAGCATTCTTTCCGTGCCGTCTAGAGCAGGAACTGTATGCCTTCGGGTTCAAAGTAAGGAAAAAGGCAACAGCAACTCACTCCTTGGGTGACGAAAGGACAACAGGGTACGACTGGATTACACCGGAAGAGCGGAGGGGAGCGAGGAGGAAAAGATATGTCAGGCCACCTTGGGATTGGAAATAGAGCTGGAAATGAAAAAAGGAATCTCCTTCCAGTAAAAGAAAAAAAAAAGGACGGGCTCACATAAGCGTCCCTCGAAGGGTAAAAAGGCGGAACCACTCTGTGGAGACCCGTCAGTAGGAATTTTAACAGGTAGTTGTAAAGGGGGGGAAAAAGTTTCCGGCCCGCAACGGAAGTCGGGGCTTTGTTCAGCGCGCAAGAGAAAGGAACACCTGAGTAACCAGTACGAGGAAAAGCAAACGAAAATGGAAAAAAGTTGAGGCGTGGGAGACCACAAAAGCCGGGGGGGAATCGCGATGGAGTCCCATTGAGCATCGGTGAGAGAGGGGGGTAGGAAAAGCTACTATTAAAATCGTCGTGCGGGGTAGTTCAGACGCATCACAACAAAAACCACTACAGGGGTCGTAGCGTCAAAGAACCTATCTAAGGGCGAAACATACTAGGAAAAAAAAAATGAAACGTTTGTATCATGTATCAGCGGGTATCTGCCGGAGTAGTAAGTCTAGAAGAGCCTCGAGTCGGACCCGATACGCCACGAGGGGGGAAGGCTAAAAAGGAAAGACAAATCGCCACGAAGCAAGGCCAGCCGCGGCCGCAAACGGGGAAGTACCGCCGCCGTAAAAAAGGCCGCGGAGGGAAGATCCAACTTGCGACGGGGGGCCGTGAAGAAAAGGCCTCCGAACGACACTCAGCTAGCCGGGTCACAGGGGAAAAGAGTACGTGCCCTATTTCTAAAGAGTCTCCACAGGGACCCTCTGTGGAAAGGAACACGCGAATTCAAGGGGAAGGATCCGTTATACCAGCTCAGAAAAGGCTCTTAACAGTGACTGGAAGGCGAAGAGCAGTTCCTCTCGGTCAAACCATGAAAACGCGAAAAAAAGAGCAGTGCAGGGGAATCAAGGAAGGCTAATTTCTACTGGGAAAAAACAAGAAGTGGCAGGGAGAGCGGCGTTGGGTTTCCTCCCTGTTCCGGGGGGAGGATCTTTACGGGAAACCGCGAAAACAAAGGGACAAGAAGGAAACGTACCTATGGGATGAGCAGTTGATGCAGTTAGCGGCCGTCCGATCGACGGAAACGACGTGCCTCAAAGAAATAAGAGGAAACGCTAGATCCTTGTACGGACCGACGAGGAAAGGATGGCCATTGTGCACCCAACCGCGGCAAAAAACGCAGGAGCTCTGGGGGGAATCTGGATCGGGACCTGTTAAAACAGAAAAAACTACAAAGGGGGGGAAAGTCACCGGCGAGGTGCAGAAAAACGAACAAATCTCCCGCTGTGTCAACCAGTGCGTGTTTAAACCGAGGAATGAGAGGGGTTAAGCCTGGAGTCACGGCCTTGGTGGAAGAAGAACTACGCAAAAAAAACAAAAGAGAAGCGGGACCTCTTCTCCACGAAAGCTTCAGAGGGACCACAAGGAAAGGGGAGAAAAGGGATCGACGTTTCAACCGATGAAAAAGCGGGACCGTCCAGTGGAAGGCCCATCGAAGACCAAAGAAGGGGAAGGGACGTGCATCTCTATCAATGGTAGTATGGAAAAAAAAGAGATCCGTGACCCGTCAGGGCAGGACCGAAATGGCGGGGTCAAAGTGAGAACCGATGGGAAGACTCCGAACATCGAAGTAAGACTAGAGGGTGGTGGTCGCGAAAGGGGCAACGACGTGGAAGACGAAGTTCCCGGGAGCGGGGGGCGCGAAATAAAAAGTCAAAGCCGTACAACAACGCAGCCTACAAAACAGAATAAAAGGGAGGGAGGGGCGGACGAGAAAACAAAAGAAGCCCCTCGGGATATCGGGAGAATGATTCTCCGACCTCGACCAAAGGGGCTGATCAACTGTCTGGTAAGGGGAATACTGACTAAAACAGGCAAAGACCAATTTTCAGGGAATTTTGGGGGTCACCGAGGACTTGGGCGCCAGGACCGGACCAAGGTTCTCGGTACCGGTGAAAAAATCTTGAATAAAAAAATGTCCATGCACGCTGGAAGATCGCCCATCACTTGGGTAGTCGAAGATCAGGGAAAATTCAGGAAACACAAGGTCAACCTTCGGGAGGGGGACCATACGCCGCAAAAGGGGGAGGCCGTAATGGAAACTTATAAAAAGGGGGTCACTTATCTATGAAACGCGCCATGATCGTGATCCCGGCCATACGTGAGCAATTTAGGGTAAAAAGATACGGTGCGGGAATGGAAACCCAGAAAAATGACTCATATACTCCTAACCGTACGAGAAGAACGCAGAAAAGGCGAAGGCCAAGTACAGGCGAACGGTTGTCCAAGGACGCTGAGGAAGCTGCCACGGCAAAAAAAAAAAAAAGGACTGGAACTGGTACGAACTAGAAAAAGGGAGCGACCATCAGGGAAAAAGGGCACCCTAACGCTGGGAAGGGGAAAAAAACCCCGATCCACTGTACGGGGGGGGGGACAAAACGTGTGCTTCCGTAGACGGGACCACAACTTCTGACTTGATGCTTCCGGAGGGCCCGGGCCCCGAGGTTACAGCCGCTTCACCAAAGGTGAGTGGGTAATCCTGCGAAAGATGGGGTGCAGCCCCCCCGGAGTAGGAGGGGACTAAAGCGTTTGGACCGGAGAAGACGGCAGAATACTAAAAATAACGGAGTAGTCTAATTAAAAGACGGCATCTCACCTGAATCAGCGTAAGAAAGTTCCACCCGGTAAGTCAGTTTTCATCGAAATCCGAATCTGGGGAGGGGGAAAAGCTGCCAAGCCGGGGGGGAGAAGTAAAGCGTTCAAACTAAAATCACAAAGAGACGACCAAGGCTTAGAAGATAAGGGGAAAGGGGGGGGGGATACCAAAACAATGAAAACATCAACACGAAAGGAATCCGGCGGTGACGCCGGAGGAGTAATCCCTGCACCAGCGCCAAGACTGGCCTCGAGGAAAAACGCTTAATGTCAACTCCATGTGACTTCCACGAAATGCAACGCAACACAGACCAAAAAAAAAAGCACATTTCCCTGGGGACGAACCATTGGGGGAAAACCAACACTCAAAACATCGACGATCAAAATAAAAGCTCACCCGCGATCAGAAGCAACAAGATTTCACGAGACCATTGGGAAGGACATGGGCTATCTCACTTACAGACGCCTATCCAGGTTCATATGATAGGTCATGACTATGAAGCTCAGATTGGTCAGAACACAAGTGCCCTGTCCCTCTCTAGAAAAAGGGCAGGCACAAAGTCTCAGAGCAAAGGAGGGGGGCTTGCCTGTCCCATCTCTAAACAAAGGGCGAGCCACAAGGGGGGGGGAAAATGTAAAAAGCGCGGTGATGTCAAGGGAACAGGTTAAAAACAAATGGCCTAAAGTTTTTTCAATGAACGCGTCCGAGAAACCTTACATATTATAAACCCACCCGGGGGCGAGGTCTGGACTCAGGTACCTCCGGAAACAAGCCGCAATCAGACAGACGCCCAACCGGTTAAAAAGACTCTAAAAAGCTTGAAAGGAAAAAAAGGGACGAACTACCTTGCGGCACAGGGACAGTTGTTCAAGAAACCCCCCTTGTGTTTCGCGAGGATACCGAGGAGATTCACTACGGCGGCAATACACGGAAAAAATGCATCGAAGGGGGACCGGTTGAGGGAAAATGTTTTTAAGGGAAAACGCTCGAAAGAAAAAAAGATCCAGGGTTAGTGTTCTAAAGGCCCGTCGCTCGTGGGGTTTAATCAGGGAAAACTTTCCTAACTACGCATGGACAAGGCACAGTAGTCAGTAGTGGAAAGTGCCAAAAGGGAGAGTGTCTAGTAAAAGGACGCCCTCCAGGCAAAAGTAAAGGGTTAGAGCTCGAAAAAAGGAAATTGCCTCTCAGAAAGGAGCAAAGGAATGATAAGAAGTCGGCATGTAAAAAGGTCGACAAAGAGTGACAGCTTCAAACTCCTCCATGCGTCAGATCTCAGCAAACCCGACTAATCTCAATCGAGGTGGGGCCTGGACAGTCAAGAACCGAGACTAAAAAGCAGGAAAGACGACCTCGTATTTCCACGAAATCCTTTCAAATTGCAAAAACAGGAAAAGTCCTGGGCCTAGGAGAAAACGCGCACGGGGTCTGACAATTCTCTAGACCAAGGGGGAAGCCGAGGCCAGTCGGAAAAAAGGAGCGGGCCCAGAAGCGTTGCCACCTCCCACAACCTGGACCTTCTATTGGGGAAGCACGATTGCACGGCATTTATGATAGGAAAAAGAAAATTCTCACATAACAAAAAAAAAAAAGTTATTATGGATGATATAATGACTAGAAGAGGGCGTTCACGGATTATCCAATACTCAGGATTCGGGTGACACGAGGAGGAAAGCGGACTGGTCTCCCTACTTCCTGGCACACGGTTGACAAATATCCAAGGTTAGGGGAGAGTCGAAAGGAAATTCAGGTGGTACAAACCACACACCCGATCGAATGGGAAAAATATGTTTACGTCTATTCTCTTACGGAGTAGGTAAGGGACGGGGATATGACGGGAGGTATTGAAACAAAGCGGTCTAAAGGCATGACCTGAACGTCTTACAAGAAGAAAGTCACGAGAGTCTCTTCTTCGAAGCGAAGACCAATTGACGGCCTGGAGGGATGAGCACGGGAATCCCGAAGGTACGAAACAACACGGTTCCACTTCCAGAAAAAAAACTGATTACGAACTTCACAATTTCAAAGTCAGGAAGGAAATATTATAACAGGGGGACGGGAACTGTCCCCCCAAAATACATTCAATTCGAGATCAGTCCTTCGTAAAACAAAAAAAGGGAAAACACCTCCACTGACGGGAGGGCCCTGTGTGCTCACTGGGGTCCTGGATCTGACGCCTAGGTCGCTGAAAAGGGCACCTCAGTTCGAGGATGGGTAAAGAAAATGAGTTGCAATCTTTAGAGCTCCATAGTCAAGGGTCGGGGGCTAGTACAAAACACGGGTAGCGGGCTGCCTTGTCAACACGAGAGTACTTGAGAAAGAAACAGGGGCAAACTACTTTGGAAAAAAAAAACATTTAAGGGCAATTCTAGGGTACGATCGAGGGACTTAAAGACCCATTAGGGGGGTCACACTCTTAAAGGGAACACTACATCTTCAATTAACCAAAGGGCTCGAGGGGGTCCAACCTTTTGCTGGACGAATAAGGACCTCGCGGAGCGGAAAGGGTGACGGGCTAAAGGGGACATTCCCCCCGGGGGGCAAAGGGGGGGAAAAGAACCTGAACATGAGTCCGCCGTCAGAAGAGCCACTTGAAATGTGCCATACCGCGGGGGAAAAAGGGTCAGGAACCCAAAAAAAGACTTTGGGGGGGGGGGGGCTGCAGGGGCGGGCTGGGGGGGGAACGTGGTTCGTTGATGGGGTCGGTCTCAAGGAAGTGCGGGGGAGGTCGACAATCCGTGTAAACGTAAGTAACAAGGGAGTACTACGCTTAACAGAAGAAAACAGAGGTGGCTAACTGGTGTGACCCCAGACACGTCAGCCGCTCCAATGCCGGAGTAGGTAGGTGAATCATCTCTATACTACTAGGATCGTAGACGTGGGGGAATTGGGAGAACTCAGCCATAAAAAACCTGATGCACTCATGACACACGTAAGATCCTCAGTCAGAAAACGAGGACTTCCACAGGGTCACTTTGATCGCGATCACAAGAAGGGCTTCTGATCAGGCAGTCAAAGATATCAATTAGGGATCGGACCCACCAGAATCGTCCTCATGATGTGCGACTAGGCCAGGGGGAAAAACAGCCTCAAAATAGGGGAAACGCCAAGAAACCGGGAAACCGGGGGGACGGCCTGCCAGGTTTCAACGAAAAAAACGTGCCGAGAACGGAGCAGCTACCTTTGCTTAGAAGCGGCCCGGGACCCGGTCTTCTCCTGGGGGACACCCAAACCGTTCGGGTGCAATGAAAAGATAGGTCGGACCCTCTTACTCGGGTCGAAAACAGACGGGGAGATGGACCGTGTCAAGGTTCAACAAGCGAATGAGAGACAAATGAAGAAAAAAGCGTTCCCTTCGCCGTGTTGATCCTCGTTCACCCAGGGTCGGTACGAGGAAAAACCTCGCGTTAGAACCAGAAGGGGTAGACAACTAACGCAAATCTGCCACTTACTTTTCCTGATCGCGGGGATCAGACGTCAAGGGACTGGCCGCAACAAAGGCCCCAGCAAGCCCGCAGGGGGGAGGGAAGGGTGCAATCCACTCCGCTGACGGTAGAGAGAAACAAAGGAGGCGACCCGCGTGACCAAAACTCTTTCAAGAGTCGGCCCATCGGGCACCCCGTGGCACAAAAAATCGGGAGACCGGAACCGTCACTCTCGGGTGGCACACCGCCAAACATTCGGCGCGGCACTCAGGACCTTTGACAAAAGAAAAAACGTGGAATGAAAAAGGGCGACTCAAAAAGAAGTTTTAGAACTGCACTATCTCACGTAGGGGTATGACGTGTGTGGGCGCTCAAGGGGACGCAGGGGGACAGGGAAGTCGCGGGGGCACGGTCAAAGCCTTGGGTGTGGATCTTCTTAAAAGCCCCGAGCCAGAGCGGACAAAAAAACATCAAACGCGAATCAACGCAAAAACCAAAAAACCATCGCTTCGAGAGGAGCTGAAGGGGAACAGGGTACCACCAGACCCCGTGACGCCCAAATCGCCGACCAACGAGTACACAGTCGCGGG
>Ga0179591_1236249_pt1 | contig 10333 bp, 13 predicted proteins | sample CZOMad2_1_08_16f_FD_182891 | JGI IMG/M metagenome (GOLD analysis project Ga0179591, IMG submission 182891) | Vadose zone soil fungal communities from Angelo Coast Range Reserve, California, USA - CZOMad2_1_08_16fungal (PacBio error correction) | ecosystem: Environmental > Terrestrial > Soil >...
CTTTGACGGGCAGCAAGATAAGACGTCCTCAGGTATAAAGAAGAAAAAAAGGGGGAGCACGGTCGCCTAACACTTAACAGAGAGGAACATCTTTTGAACTTTTGAGTTTCACAACGGAGGCAGCGGGTTCGCACAAGGGGCGTCTCCACTTCAGACGTTCGGGACCATCAAATGGGCAATCCTCATTGGGTTGGAAATCCGAGCATCCGTCGAGGGAGGGGGTCCTGACCCGGCGGAAAAGACGGTATAATCTGTTGCAGGACGACTTTCTCACAAGTCTGACCTCCCTGGTGGAAACACGATTATATCGGAAGATGGTAAATGACGACCGATGTACTATCTTCATCATCCCTATGCGTGCCGCACCGGGGGGAAAAGATACTACAAAAATCAAAGCTTGGGAAACATACGAAGGGAAACGGTAGGACCAGCACAACGCACAATAAGGACAGGGAGTTGTCGGATCACGATTAGCCGATTCATAACCGGGGAACTCTATGGAACACCGCGAGGATTGGGGGAAACGCGACCAGGTGAAGATCGGGAGAAAACCAGGACATACTTTTGCCCAGTCTCTAGTTGGCAGGAAGAAAAATTACGGAGAGGCTCGGGTGGGGGTTGGGGTTTCTCTGGGGTGTGCAGTACTACAAGGGAGGCAAAAGCAGGGAAAAAAAGAGAAGCGGTGGGAAACTTTAAAACAACATTATGGGGGGAGGAGTAAAGCCGTCACATACACAAAAAAGACGAAAAAGAGGGCAACAGCCTGAAATAGACAGCTCGGGGGGTGGGTCACCGGCATCCAAGAAAGTCAAAAAACAGGTTTGCGGGCAAAAAAAAGATGAAGTGGTGGGGGAGGGAGCAAAACAAGAGAACTATCGGAACTTATACGGAGGACAGACTATGGGGCGGGGCAAGAGAGCAGCAGATCGGCCCGACCTCGACAAAAGGGGGGGGCAGGCAAGTTCATAAAACAGAATCATCCTTTAGGCTCATCATCACGCATCAAAAGACAGGCCGCGAAAAAGAGAGGGGGGTCAGCAAAAGCGAAAGCAAGTCGGTAGACTTCAAAAATGCCGTGCTGACTTGAAAAGCCAGAGGAGACTTGGAGACCCGGGATGGTACGCCGCTCACAGACTTTGGAACGGAGACCACCGGGCGGAAAGTCGGCCCGCCGATCTGGGGCAGATTTCTGGGGCCGGGCTTTCAATACAGCAAAGAGGGGGGGAAAATAAGGATCGCAAACTGAAAAACCGAACCTTCCATTTGCAGGGAATGCCGAACGGACGGACAACAGTCGGTCAAAAAGACAAAAAATTTCAATAAACAGGGGGGGAAAAAAGACTGCATTACGAGGCGCCAGGAACACAAGAAAATGAGGAAAAAAAACGCAAAGTTAGGTTACGCAAAAAAACAGGACTTTTAAGGGGGGGCACGACCCGCAATCTACGCCTGGGGAAAAGTGAAGCTGGTGGGGGGGGGTTACTACCGACAGGAAGCTCTTACAGGGTTGAGGGAAAAAACGGTCCAGTTCTGGGGGGGAAAGCTACTGGCAAAAACGGGCAAAAAACTATCACCCGGGCTGCGAAACCTCGGCAAAATTACATTAAAGCGGGAGAGTGGAAGCTCGTTGCATAATTTCCTTAACAAAGGGCAGGGCAAAAAGAGAGGACGGTACCAGTCCCACTCTAAGCACTCCTGAAATAGTCGAATTCAGAGTTGAAAGGAAGTAGATACAGAGAAGTAAATAGGGGGGAATGACCCTACGAAGAAGGGCAAGAAAAAGAGGGGAGGGTTGAGTTGCTTGGCATTGATCTTACTTATAGAAAAAAACACAACGGAGGAGAGGAATATTATCGAAATACCAAAAGGGTTTCAACAGGGGAGGACAACAAGACAGGGGGAAGTGAAAAAGTCAGCGGAGGTATTTAAATATGGTGGATTCTATATAGAGTGAACTGGAGGAACGGCATTCCCCAGGAGAGCGCGACAAGGCTGCACTGTCGACGGGGGAAAGTCAAAGGTGTCCGAGGGTGTCCCCTAGGGACACAGACAGGAATAAAAACTTACTGGGCTAGCTCTCAATCACCGGTGAGTTAGAGGGTGGGGACTACCAGGGGCCGAGCCTCTTCCAAAAAAAACATATAGTCGAAAAATTAAAAATGACAGTCGGGCGAAACGACCACAAGATTGGGGTCAATGGTCCCTATAACTTCCTATCCCAACATAAAAACTGGGTGGCGACGTTTCCACCCTGCAGGGTTGCCATGGCTGTCCCGTGAACAGGAGTACTTGAATTCGGGCCTGGAGGCAACCGGGATGGAAAAGGATCCGGGATCAATTGTGTTCTAACGAGGGTTTATCTAAAAAAAATAAGGTAACCAAAATGTAATGGTGAGGGCGCTATGGGACATCATCCGGAGCTGAACGTCGGGTATGACGTCATCCCGTACCCACCATCAGTACGATAAGGAGGGGCCAGGGGGAAATGGAAGAAAGGACAAAACAAGGGAAACGTGCGTCAGTGAAGAAACGCCTGCCTCGGACTTTGCTAAAGGCTGGAAAAACCCCGCACCAGGTGGGAGGGCAGACAGGACTTGCCAAGGTACGGTCGATGGGGTCCACACAGAGAAAGGAAAAAAGTCCTCGAATTCTTTAAATGGGAATGAAGCTGGGTTGAAGACGGGGAAAAATGGGGGGACCTATGGGCGGCAAAACGAGAGAAAGGCACGAACCAACCACTGATAAAATCCTTTGCTCTACCGAAAGCTTGAGTTCGGGGGAACCTCACACTGAGACCTCACCAAAATGTCTTTCCGAAGAATGGCGGCCTTAGGAGTTAGAAACAAAAGCAGGGATGAAACAAGAAGGTCGGCCTCGCCGTCGGCTGAATGACTTGTAACAATCAGGGGGGAAAGGGGGTTCCTTCCCACTATTAGGCGTTGTTCGCGTGGGAGGAAATGCCACCGACGCCAAACCCAACCACCAAGAAGTAGAAGTCATGCTGAAAGGAATTCTACTTTTCCAAGGTTTGATTTTAACTGCGGAAAAGGAGGAGAATTGGGTGGTCCATAGACGGAGGTCACGTAAGAGGAGGAGGAAGAGCCAAGAGTGGTCGGAACGAAAAAAAAAAAAGGGGTCCTTGCTCTGCGTTCACCTGTTTCCTCCCCTTATAATGACATTGGAATCAACGTGGGGAGGGATGCACAAGGGAAAAAAAAGCTTGGCAAAAAAGCGGGGGGAGTCTTCCTGCTGCGTACCTCATTTACCAGCCAAACAAGCTTTCTGCTGGTTGCCAAGGGTGAAAGAGTCGGAAGTCCACGGAAAAGAAGCAAAAAAACAGTCACGAGTGCATGCACGGAGTTTCCGAATCAGGAACTGACCGAACTCTTGGCTCGCCACAGACGTAATGGGGCAGAGGGGATGAAGGAACCCATAATCAGAGAAAGGGGGTCCTCGACCGCCGGGTAGAACCAGCTGGGCCTTCGGCGAACTCAATTTCAAAAACAGTTGAAATCCAGGGGAACCGAGCGCATGAGAAGTATAAAAAATGAGAGGGGCGAACTTTAAGAGGGCGACTGAAACCACGAAAAGATCTCCACAACAATGAGGCTGTATAGATAGACCGAGTGGAGAACGATATGAGATCTAAGTGTATAAATCGCAAGGAGAAGCCGTTCGGAAGGCCCCTTAAAAGCAATGATCGAGTTGGTGGGGACCGATTCTGAATGACAAGGTCCACTGGGGGGAGAGGGGGAGATCGCTACGAAGAGGGGAATAACAGTGCGCCGTTTGGGGAAGCGAGGGAAGACGACCAGTGTCTTCCGAAAGAAGGAAGAAGAGGAAAGGGGGGAGCCGACGGGAAGGGCCACAAAGGCGAGGGGACAGAAGCACCCTCGCCGCTGGTACAGTAAATTCCCGAGTTTACGGCAATGCAAACAAAAAATAAAGGGGGAAGCGGTGCCGAACAGGGGAAAGAAAACGACGCCAAGCTGGGCAATCGCTGGACAGTTAGGGTGGAAACTTACGCACGCAAGAATGACGTTCCTTCCTCGCACCCCGATGTTGAAAGGACCGAGGCAAGGATAAAGGGGAGAAAACGAAAGGACTACCGCTAGAATATTAACCGCTAACGTCTAGAACCATCTGCTCATCCTCAAAACGACTTTGACAAGAAAGGAAGGGGGAAGTCACCATGAAGGGGGAAGAGCTGCTTGTTGTCTTGGGGACGACATTTCGCACGAACCGAGAGAAATCAGTGTAATCGTTTACCACCGCGCGATCCAATTCAGGAACCGATTCAATTATGCTGGAAAAAAGCAGTAAAGGGGAGACGGGGGTGGGAGACCTCCACCTCCTGATACGGGATGGGGCACCCATCAACTATTTTTTCTGGAGGACAGGGGTTTAGCCCCAGAACGCAAATAGGAATAACGAAGATTACGGCGAGCTCTGGGGGAGGCAATCGACGCACGAGACGACCTCACAAAAGGACCGCCTCTCCCACCCTTCTGACAGTAGGCTAAACCAAAGGACGACAGTCAAAGGGAGGGGGGGGGGAAAAAAAAAAGAAAGGGAAAGAAGTGCGACAGGAAAAAAACGCGATTGGCACGCGGCCTTACCGTGCCAGAGATAGACAGGTTAAATGTAAGCCCCAAGACAAAAGAAAGGGGGGGGGGGACCAGGACGGCCCAACGGCGCAAATCGACCGCAGGAGGTACCACTCTGATTGGGGCATTGCGGTCAAGAAACAGAAAGGGAAGAATAAAATAAAAAAGGGGAAGAAGAAAGGAAAGAAATTTAATGTAAGCCGAGAGCGAAACCGTTCGGTCAGCCGAAAGATGGCAGGGCACCGTGGGACGGTAAGAACCAGCAAATTACTACCTGTTAACGAAAAAGCATGGGGGGGAAACAAAATTCATGGAAAAAAAAGGAACAGACTTGATGGTCCTCTACGAATAACCAGGACAATCAGGGGGGGGCGAAAGACGCAAGTGGTACTTACGGTTTCTAACAATTGAGGAGAAAAAGGGAAGAGGGAGCCAAAGAAACCAGGAGGATTGTCCTACCTTCATCCACTGACAAACGGACGGGTGGCCGGAAAACGAGCAAGCCCTGGAAGGGGAAGGGGGACAAAAGAGAAAAAGCAAACGGACGAGGAGAGAAGGACTCCAAATGACTAGCAACGATACTATAAAGAATATTCTATTTTAAAAACGAAAGGCGAGACGCGTCGGGAAAAGTGGGAGAGGGAGGGGGAGCAGTACGATAAGGGGAAGAGAGTCAAAAAAACTGATGAAGAGATCCGTTTCTCAAGGCTCAACCAGATTTCAACCTATGGGGCGCAGAGTCAGGGGTAGGGGCCGATAATTTTCTAGATAAGCTGGGAGGGTCAACTCGATTCCAAGGAGACTTAGCAGAATGGGGATTTCGAGGGAGTGAAAGGTCAGAGAGGGGACGCGTGTTGCATCTTACCCTTGATCTTTAAAAAAATCATGGGGGTTAAGGCAGCCAGGAAGGCAAAACAGCCCGGGGGGGCTCGGGGGGGGGGGCATAGACGTCTGGCCTGCCGCGTAACAGCGGCGCCCGCTTGGGGAAGCAAGTAAGGAAAACCTGGAATTGTGTGCGGGGCTACAGTGACATTGTCGCGTCGATTCCCCAGTAGGGGGTGGATAAGGTCCGACAAGAATGTGTGTACGATTGCCGGTCTGAACTCAGTTAGGATTGTAGAACTGAAAGGTAGAAAGAACCTAGGCGGGAGGGGGACTGAACCGGTCATTTTGTCTGAGATTTCATGGACCAAGTGACTGGGGTAGTCTCTGGGGCAGATATTGTTATCCTTCCCGGGGCTGGAAAAGAAGAGCACCACCCCACCAAAGGGCTAGTCTTAATGTTACCTTGTGTGTCGAAAGGTGGCTCCGGACCATTTGCTGCTTTCGGCGCATTCCAGGAAGGGAGCCAGACATGGCCTCCTCCGCGTCAACACTCTCGGTTGGTACCGAACGACTTGAATGTCAGGAAGGAAGACAGAGGGACGGGGGTGAAATGCTCCGGGGGGCCTAAGAGACATGGTGGGGTTTGGGAAAAGCGCCAGGGGGACAGTTCCTATCTTGCCTCGATGAAAAACTCACAGAGCCGTATGGAAGGTCCGACGAAGCCATCTAGTAAGCGCTTTAAGTGCTAACCGACCCGGGACCGCAAAATCGGGATGGGGAAATGGACGTCATAATCTGAATGTGGGCCACACCTCTCATAAAAAGCTGGGCGGACAGTGCACAGGTCAGGGATGCTTCATTGGTAGAGGTACTCACCCTAGGTGGAAAAGCTTCAAAGATCGGTGATCGGGGGGGGGGGCGGAACATTGGGGCCCCCCCCAAACCAACAACAAAGGAGAGGGGAGGGGGGAGGGAAGGCCAAGAGCGCCCAGGTTAGGTAAGGTGAAGAAAACCGTCATAAAGGGGGGTCGCGGTGTCAGATAGCCGCTCGGGACTTCCCTCGGCAGCCGTTAAAGATGAAGGGGGGAAGATCTTGGGATGAAAAACAAAGGAACGGAGAGGGTAAACTCTGTCTTGCGTTTCGCCCCTTGGTTAACAAATTGAGGGTTTAGAGAGCAGGGCGGGACTGGATTAGAAACGGTGCGATACAGCGGGCTGGTGCAGGGGGAAAAGAGGAACGGGACCTGGAGGGGGAGAATAAGGTGCCAATCTTTAACGAAAGGACAAAGGAAGTGAAGTCCCGGGGGAAAAACTCACCAAAAAAAAACCATTCACATGTTCATGAAGGTGTCCGAAAAAGCAGGAACACTGGGGGGAGGGGCGACTTGACATCGGCTGGAGGTTGGTGCATCCCAGAATCAGACTTGTAGCGCCGCAAGTGGGAGAAAAAGGGGGGAGAGGGGTGGGGACTGAGCCAATTTCACAACTCACCTATGGCGCAGGAAATAGCGCGCCATTGGCAGACATGTATACACCTAGCTCGCGGGCAACAAGAAAGAGAAGAGGAGACTCAAAAAACAACGGATTAGGAGGGAAGGGAAAAGGAGGGGTCGGCTGTTGTCGAAGGAATATAAATCAATTTTATGGAGAAAAAAAGGGAGAAAAGCAGGGAAGAAGGCGAAAAGGAAGATCCGAGTTGGGAAACGTGACACCAGCAACTTTCGCCAGGCGACGAGGAAATGTCGAAGGGATCGGGGAAAAGCATCAGGGAAAAAAGGGGGATCTACGGCGAAGAAGAGATCAGTGTCAAAGGAGAAAAGGCAAGGAAACAAGGTCGTGAGTGGCAGAAAGGGCATTAACTAATTTTGAGGAAAACCCAGAAGGGGCGAAAGGGTACAGAACAAGTACTAGAGTACTTCGACCAAGAGGAAAGCAATCCATCCCAACGACACTACCTGCCAAGAGGTGGACCCAGAGGGGAACATGTAGGTAACAATCTCCCACATTGACAGTTTGAGCGGTTCCCACATGTTAACTCGAAGGATCTAGACTCTATGGGGAAGAGGAGGGAAAGGGGATCTGGGAATCCTCTCCCCCACACTAACGAGAATCACCTTACCAGGTCAAAGGGGGGCGACTTGGCCTCAACCTACTGCGGCGCTGTTTGGGATGTGGGGTGAGAATACAAGGAACAACAAACGTCTAATTCCCTCGTTGGAAAGAATCGGGGGGGAACGGTAATCCCGCAAAGCGCCAGAATGAACGCTGGCCCTACGGCATACGTACTCGGGTGCTGGGATAATCCGCGGTCGGAAAAGAAAAAAAAAAGGGGGGGGGGGAGGGATGAGTTCTCCCCTAATTCAAGCTCCGACCTCAGATAGTGCGTACTCCTGGGGTGGCGGCGAACAGAAATTAGGAAAAAATAGGGAACAGGAAGCAAACAAAGACTTATCAACTGAACAGTCGGTCAATCACCGGCACAAGGACAAGCGGGAAAAATCGACCGAAATCTGGGCCGGACAACGACAAGGGAAGGTTCCTAAAAGCCTTGCGAGGGAAGCGCCTGGGGCAGTACCGGCGGGGGAAATCCACCAGAGGGGCGTCTACCGGGCTGACACGACCAGAAGGAGAGGGGACTCTGGCTGTCAGCGGAAGTTCTGCATCACCCAGGAAGATCATGACTTAAAGAAAAGGGGACCCAGGAATATGGAAGTCCGGGGAAAAACTCGAACCCGTACGGGCCACAGAAAGAAGCAGCTTAGGAAACGGGGGGGAATTAAAACCGTACGGCAAGAAACTGAACCTCGAAAATGACACAAGCAGTGTCGGGAAAAAGTCGCCAGAAAATAAGGGATTGTGCTTCCCATCCAAGGGAAAAGTCTCGGGTGGCGGGAACAAGACGTGGCCATCTTACGGGGGTTGGGGTTAGGGTCAAATCTTCATAAGTGTCGGGAAAACTAAGGGGGACGAAGGCAAAACGCTGAACCAAACGAGGATGGACTAGGACTTCGTCCACAACCTGAAAGGAAAAAGGACCGGTTAGAGTTAATGGGTAACTTCAAGACTGCTTGTAATTTAACGGGGGGGGAAAAGGACGAAAAAAGAGGAGGAGGATTGCGACCCTGGTCTATTTGCAACTTCAGGGCAGCCTAACAGAAAAAAAAATAATTCAAATGGGGAAGAAACAGACGAGAAATGGAAAAAAGGAGTCGGAAGTTTGTATCGGAGGAAGTTTATCTTAAGTACGGCAAAAAAAAAGGAGGAGGGGAATAAGATTCAGTTTTCTCGGAGGGATGGGATCCAAGGATGTTCAAAGGTCCACTGTAAACTACGCTGTAGCTGATTTCTTCGATGGGGGAATTTTGTTCCTTTATCTAGGGATTGTTGGGGAAAAACGAGATCCAAATAATCTCGAGACGGATCGGCTGGGGAAGAAAATACCTCAGGGGGGGGACCGGTACCCTACAGTACGAGCTTAACCCGTCGAAGATACAGCAGAAAGTGTCCCGGGGGTGTGGGCCGACAAGATAACGTTCAAAGAAGTCGCAAGGGGGAACCCGTAGATCTTGTCTTAGGGCTGAACCCAGGGGGTAAGGGAGCGGGGGCGAGCCAGTGCCCTTTGACTAACTGTCCACAAATGCTTTTTCCTTCAAAAGGTGACTCGGTACTTGCCGGGCAGGAAGCCACGGAGAAAGGGAAAGAGGATGCTGGGTGGCTGGACGGGGACGCTTCGCTGCATTCCAAAGGACGGCATCTTTTACGTATCATCACGATCTTAACCTTCGGGGGATGAACGCCAAGGCAAGGAAAGAATTTTAAAAGAAGATTTTTGCACATTGCAGGGAAGACCCATTAGAAGGGAATGGCTTTGAACGCCGAAGGAAATACCAGGAGGCATGGCCATCGGGGCTATAAGTGCCATGTGGAGGCACGACCGGAATTTGCAGGACGTCTAGGGGGAAAAGCTGTTAACTTTGCTTGTCAACCCGGTTAATGGGGAGGGCGCCTAAGGTCAGGAGGAGGCCGGAAAGTGGGAAAGGGGGACCCTTGGTTCACCTATTTCTGGTTGCAGAGGAACAGCAAATAGAACAGAGCAGAAGGGACGGACTAAGATACTAGGTTAAAACAAATTAAGACCGCACCAATCGTGATTGATTGCTGGTCCACTACCGGACCGGGAAGGGATGGGGGAAAGAAACTTGGTTGGAAGCCAATGCCGGTCAGGCATCAAATCAATTAGATGGGGGGGGGGAAATCTAACCTCTTGGGGAATCAGAGAAAAGGACTAATTTGGACGAGGGGGAGCCATGCGTAGCCCCCTGAAAAAAACAAACAACTTCAGGCGCAATTCCAATTCTAGTAAGGTACAAGTTAGGAAAGGTAGCGATAGGGAACTGGGAGAGGGGGAAAAGACTCTACAAGAAATCGACGAACGGTATATACCAGAAGGCGGAAAAAAAACCGACAGTACACTGTGCTTTAGGAGTAGCCTGTTTTAAAAGGAGGTGAAAAAAGGTGGGAGGAGGGGTGTCTGGGGGGGGCTGACAATGGGCACGAGATTTCAATAGGGGCTCATGCCGTCAGTAACCTTGAAGGAAGACCCGGTCTAAAAACTGGCCCCACGTAGTTTCAGGGAGTCAAGTATCGCACCAGAACGATTGGAAGTACCTGGGGACACAGGAGAAAAGAAGAGGAAGGAAATAAATGGTCCCCCAACGGGGGGATGGCAAGTTGAAAACGTCTGAAAAGGGAAACTAACTAGGTGAAATATACTCCCAGTTAACGAACCGCTTTCATGGAGAAAGGAACGGGAAAACTCGACTCATCGGACAGGGCGAACAGGACCGGCGCCAGTCGCAACTCCTAAAAAAAAATCGTAAGTCTACAAGAACGCGATATCC
>Ga0179591_1232038_pt1 | contig 10332 bp, 11 predicted proteins | sample CZOMad2_1_08_16f_FD_182891 | JGI IMG/M metagenome (GOLD analysis project Ga0179591, IMG submission 182891) | Vadose zone soil fungal communities from Angelo Coast Range Reserve, California, USA - CZOMad2_1_08_16fungal (PacBio error correction) | ecosystem: Environmental > Terrestrial > Soil >...
GGGGGGAAAAAAGTTGTGGTCAATGACGGTCGTTTCAAAACGGGGGAAATAGCGCGAGGGTCTTTGAGTCGTCACCTCGCACCGAAAGCCGAGTCGTATACATCAGCGAGCTCGGGCGTGAGTTTCTTCTCGGGGGGAGTTCGAAATGTTTAGCGGATTGGGAGAACGTAAGTGCCTTCCTCGGTACGAGGGTCACCTCAATTCGTTATCACACTGGCAAAAGATTTCGCTCATACGGGGAGCGGACCGTCGGAAGCGCGGGGGGGGAATGAAAATTTTTCGGAGGCTGTCTTAACGAAAGGGGAACTACTGAGGGGAAAATCGCGAGTGCAGGCGCCCCCAGGATCGAGTCTTACGGCTAGAGAAGGAATTGATGAATCAAATTTGTAACTAAACGGGGAGGTGGGGGGACGAAGCGTGTGGGGGCTAGATCTCTGGTCAGAGGCTGAGGACGGAGGACGAGTGACCTGGCGAAGGCTAAGGACGGAAAAAGAGCATAGTCTTGAAAACGAACCGGGGAAAAAATGGTTGATTCTCGCAGAAGCGGAGTCACCATACCGTGCCTGGGGAGAAGTTGCAGGGGCGGCGGCAAGATTGCGGGGAATCGCTAAACCGATTTATAGGGGGGAAGAAAGGCGAGAAAACGTATGGTAACAGAACCTGTCCCGGGGAAGCAAAACAACGCAATGGCACCCAATGCAACCTGTCCAAGTAAACAAGTGTCCTTCTATCTCCGGAGGAGAAACACCGAGAAGATCTTGAGAGCAAAAAAATCAGCGTGCAGAGTAACGCGAGGTGCTTCATTCACGGCTCGGGAGGCGGGGGGTAGGAAAGAAAAGAAATCTTACCCGGGAAGTCATCAAATGGGAAGTCTTGGAAAGAGGGGGGGTTACTCTAGATTAAGAAAGGGTAGTCGTCCACTGTCCTGACGAATGAAAAAACGGACGAATCCAGGGTAGGGAACCCTCTTATAGGGGCATCTCATCCTTTCCGACAAAAAAGAGGGAAATCACAATGCTGGTCAGGGTTTAGCGAAGTAAAGAAGAAACTTCGCAGAACAGAAGAAGGGTCGAGAAGAACAAAGTTAAATCGGGAAGAACAGATAACGGAGAAAATGCCGCTCGAGGAAACGTCGAATTCAATCCGAATCTAGGAGGAAATCCTTAGGGGCTCTTCCATTTTAGAGGCACGGAGGTGGCAAACTATAATACCATAGCCGAACAACGCCAATTGGATTCGTATAACCTCACGCATACTTAAACCGCGCCAAGGCGCAGGGGAATGCTGGGGAGTGTAAGGGAAGGACCATCTTCGGCGGATTCGCAGAAACCGGTAAAGCCGGGCACCACCCGCAGCATGACTCGGTGAGGATAGACGAGAAGGGGGGGTCAGGGGACATGCAGCGGGAAGCCTGACGAACAGCGCGCGTTGGCGCAAATCAAAGTGGGACAAATCTCTCCTCACAAACAAAAAAAAAAAAAAAAAATTAGGAGGAAAAGAGAGCGCGGTCTGCGAAATCGTACGCAGAGGGTGGAGGACCGGGAACCGGAAAGCGTCTTCAGAACAGTTCTCGTCGTCTCTACACCGATACGTGACTGTTTACGTGCTGCAGGAGAGAGCCTCGAATATGAGGGGGCCTACCGAACAAGCGTGTTGGCCTGAGGACGCGGGCTTCTCCTAAGAAGGGAAGGGGAGGGGGCTGGGTCGAAACCTCAATGATTGGGGGAAGGGAGGAAAAATGTTCGCATCTGAAACAATTGCCGGGGGCGGAAAATGATCCAGCGTAATCGGACTCTAATCCTTAGGAGAGCCGGGCGGCGTAAGGGAGCAAGTGTCTACTGGGATGTGAGGAGACACTGGTGGCTGATCGCACGAGGCTTTGTATCGACGGGACTGACTGGTCGTCTGATCAACACGGACCAAAGCCAAGGGGGTGTGTCATCTAGATGGCGGAGTGACGGGTCGGGGAGGCAAAACGGACGTTGGGGCCAAGGAGAGGTAATCGCGTTTCAGATGGGTCATGCCCCTAATAAACACGCGGAGGGGGAAGTAATCGGCGGACACCCGCTGTAAAAAAACAGTAAGGACTGACGAACCAAGGCTCCGAAGGCTAGGGACGACGACTACCACAACGCCGCCCGCTCCATGAAAGGAAAAAACGCGAAGAAAATACACCGAATTGGTCCAGACAAAGGGTGGAATGAGCGGCAAGTGAATGGGACTCAAAGCGAACAAAGGCCTCAACTAGGACAGGGGCTTCGTAAGGTCACCACGATCGGACTCCGGAAAAGGTTCTTAACTCCGTCAAAAAAAATCAAGTGCGACAAGGAACAGCCAGGGAGGAGCGATCATATAACACGGAAACTCAGAGCCAGGCAGAACGGATTTCCGCCGCCGGGACTGGGTGAAGGAAAAAGAGTTCTCGGACGAAGGGAAATCACTCGGGGGTCGGTTCGAGAAAAGCAAAAGAGGGGATACGGGACCGGACTTTATACTGCGCAAGAGATCTCTCTCTCATTACTCATATTGCTTGCCGGGGCTGCCGAGTCGTCTTTAAAACCATCAAACGCTGGTACCTTAACCCAGATCTTTTTGTACGGCGCTCAAGAAGGGCGAATGCGACCAGAAAAGCAGAATTCCGGAAGATCCCCACGACTGACGCTCGTGAGCTCGGCGCCGAAGGGGAAACGCGGAGAGGGGTCACGATACGTCCTGAGTATCCTCCTACTACAACAGAATACAAAAAGCTAAGGCCTGAGGTCAAAAAAAAATAGAGCGCGTTAGGCTAGGTGAGAAGGATGGAGGTAAAACTGTCCTAACTGATGGAACGACGTCCCCCGTATTTGAAAGCTTCCTCACAATTATGACGGCCTGATAACGAAAGGCTAACGAAATATAATCTGAGAACTAATCAATGGTGAATTTTGAAATTAAACGAAGACGTCTCACGTCACGCACCAAGACACGAAAGACCACTTAAAAACACAGAAAGGACACGCGACCTCGTGTCACCCTGGCAGATGGAACCGCGAAGACGGAGCGGGGCGCCAGACGGAAAATCTAAGGAGTCAAGGGGGCAATAGGTCGCTGGGGGAATCTAGTTAAAAGGTGGAGGTTTTTGACTGGGTAGCCAAGGCATCGCGTTGTGGGCGAAGGGAATCAAGAAGAGAGAGCAAACAAGAGCAGTACGCAAATAAAACCAGAGCAAAACATGGGGGATCAGACCTGAACAGGCGGCAAAACGTGAACTAAAGGTCTGTAGACTACAAGGGCTAACGGCAAGACTGGCTTACGAGCGATAATCGGGGGAAAGGGGGGAAGGGGGGTGAAAGACTACATCGCCTACGAACGACGGCGAGGAACCAAAGAAGCGATCACCGTCAACATCATTGAAAAAAACTGGGGGTTTTGCGGAGCCTTAAACCGTCGAATAGTAAAGAGGCCGAAAAAGGAGGCTCCGAGACTAGGAAGCAGATAATTTCTCCTGCACCAGGGGAGGGACGAAGTAAGAGAAGTCCGGGGGGAGGGGAAGGACGTGAAAAAATCAGGCGATGGACGCAATAAACCTGGCCGGAGTGGGAGGCCTGGACTGTACGATCTATCAAAATGGAAAGGAGTCTCTTAAAATTCAAATAACTAGGTCGCAGTACCATGCGAGGGCTAAGACGACCACCGTCGCAAACTAAAAATCCCCAGGATGCCGACTCGAAGGAAAGATTTTCTACGAGCGGGCAACATCTAGAAAGAGACAAGCAAAACAACAACGGAGGAGGTGAAAAAGAGAAGCGTGAGGGCCTCGAGGGAGACTCAGGATCTGGGGAACACTGGTCTACTTGTCTTGTTGATTGCGGTAAGATCGTCCATAGGGGCGGTTCGCGACATATTCCTCGTGGTCCGTCTTATGACATTCATCATATCACCTCGTCCACGGTAAGGAGACCATAATGTCATGTGAAGGGGAGGTCGATCTCTCTCTGGAAGGGAAAGGAGAGGGGACACGATAGTGGAGACCGCCTGTGAACAGGCTTAAATGGCGATGAAGTTAGCAGGACGACCATTCGGGAAAAAGAAACTTTAAGGAGATAACTCAGAGGCGAACACTCCCAGCTGAATGGGAAAAGCGGGGTGGTGACGTTTCCGCTGAAGGGGGGAGCCGTGCGGAATCTTCGGTAAGCCTCGTCGAACGCAGGCCTTCGGGACACGCAAATGTAAATAAAGACGTCGGAGGGTCAGATAAATCAAAGGGAGGACCGTAGCCGTTCCAGGGGCAAAAACTCAGATCAATGGTTTCAACTCGGGGGTAGGAAATCTTATTAGTTAAAGATGAGCGGGTGGCGCGACGCCTCTGTAGTACTTACGCACACTCTGCTGGGAGAAAAAAAGGACCTCAACGTAAGAGGGACCCGCTCCTGGTGGGGACCCCGGGGGCCTATAATATGACGTACGAGGCAAGAGGCGGAAAGGACTTTCATGAGCATGAGGGGTGGAACGATGCGCGGGTGGAAGCTTTTTTGTAAGGGGGGGGGATTTGGATTAGACAGAGAACGAGGGAGTATTCAAGGGGTAAAAGTCAAAAATAGAAGCGCACGGGGGAAAGCTTTCAGAGCGAGACTTAGAAGGTCAGACGGGTCGTCGCTGTTAGAGAGATGAAAAGATGACTGCGAGAACGCGTACGTCGCTCAAAGCCATTCTGTAACAACCTCGCTTTCGCGCGGCTGAGGGCAAGGGACGGAGAGCGGGGCATTAAGGCTGGGTTGGCAGCGGCGTGAAAAAAGGCGGACGCCGAGGCGCGGACAAGACGCATTGCCGCGGGAGAAGTTCGAGAGCGGGTATTCATACGAGCACGAGGATAAGGGGCCACTAAAAGAAAAAAATCAGCATTGGTATAACATGTGGGAAACGGGAAGAGGTTGTAGGAAACTCCGCCAGTCAGCGGGGAGGAAGTGCGTAAGTCTGAGTATAAAAAGGACACAGGCGGGAGCGTCGTCAGTTCAAACGTGAGAAGCTTTTTATCGAACAACGAAAACGGGGGGGGGGTCTCAGAAACGGGAAAGGGAATCAAAGGGGACGGGTCCTTTCAGGATGAGGGGATCACGGTCAAGGGGAAGTCTTAGGCGAGCACGCGGGGGTTTACGGGGCACAGAACAGAAGTTCAGCGGAAAGTGGGGGAGGTAAGGGAACCGGGGCAAGGGGGAGTCCCGCCGCACGTTTTACAGCCAGAAAAGGACCCGGAGGGGGACTTGTCGCGAAAGCCTGCAGCCCTTACCGCAAAGGATGATAACCTTTGGAAATCTAAAAAGTCGTGAATAGGGTAAGGGACGCGTTCTTCAAAGGTTAGGGCGGAAAATTTTGATTCGGTAGGACAACCTTAGTAGCCAGGCAGTCATCTACGTTTCAGTTGGCCGCGGGTGGAAAGAGAATTCGCCGAAAGGGGTGCTCGAAGTCGCGGGGAAGGAAAAATAGGGCGCGGAGTCACGCCATCTATTCTGCACGCCGGATAGTTCCCAACTGACAAACGAAAAGGTAGACCTCCAGAGGAGTTAAGGGGGCGAAGCTTACACTAAAACACTAAGTGCAGAAAAAAAAGATGTCAGGATGAGACACAAAAATCCTTTTCTCTAGAGAGCAGGATGCTCTCGAAGCCGTCCTTGCTCCGTTCCTCTAATCTACCTCTCTCGTATGACTGATAGGTAACTTTCTCAGGGATATCGGCCCGGCAAAGTGGGAACCGGCCTACCTAGCGGAACCCCCAGAGACGTGGGAGGAAAAGGGGGGGGGGGTCGTGAACAAGGAAAAAAAATCACTTGATAGCAAACAAAAAGCGCCGCAAAAGCAGGAACGTCGGGAAGTTGAGGACTGCCAGAGGCTCGGCTGAGCAACTGCAGAACAGGTCAAGAATCAATCGTTGTAGGCGAACCGAAAGTTCTTCCTGAAGAGACAGGAGGGCCGGGAACAAAAAAAAAACATCTTGACGAAAGATAAAAGGAAAGGATCTCAAAAAAAAGATCACCAAAACTGAGGAGAGAAAAAGAGAGGAGGGAGGTCCGGCCGATGATTAAAGAGAAAGAATGTTAGGAACGTCCCTGCAGCTATAGGAAGAAACGTCTAGGAGAGCTCAGGCAACGCGAGGCTTTAACTTGGCGGAACAAGGCGCAGTACGACAATTAAAGCCTGACAAGAAAAGTTGACAAGGGCTAGATGGGCCAGACATCAGTATTTGGATGGAGGGGGTTGGCGCCGAGAGGTGCTCGTTGGCTGACGATGGAAACGAACGTGACAAGTTGAAACTTCGTAATGGAAGAAAAACGTAAAGGCACCTCCTCCGAATGCAGAAACGTGCGGAGTAAAATCGAATGGGCGGGAACAGTGCGGTCTTTAGAGAAACTTTTAAAATGGGGATCTCACAGGATTCTGAGCGGGAAGGGCGTGAGTGTTATGAGGAGAAAAGACCACACGGAACCAACCAGGGGAAGGGGAAAATGAGAGTTCGGAGAGGCGTCAAAGTATAAGAGGGGGGGAATACGAGGAGAGGGTTCATGAAAGTCTGAAGAAGTCTGATGGTTATCCAAACGATAAACCTATGCGCGAAAGAGAGCAGACAACCTCTTCCAATACTCAAGGTATTACTAGAACTAAGAAAAGCTAGAGAAAGAAAAGAAGGACAACGACGCACCAAATTAATAACTCTAAAGAATGCGATTCAACTCTTGAAAGTTGTCAAAGCAAAAGGTGATCAGGTCGCTCCGACGTGCGATAAATCGGGAAACGGGCCTCAGAGTACAGTCTTCGTAGTGTCAACCGGCATTTTACGACCGGAACGTTAGGCGACTCTAAGGGGAAAAAGGGGAGGCAACGATAACATACGGAGGGAGGAAGCGAATTCACTAAAAGGAAGGACGGGAAACGTTTCAGAAGGGGCAAGGGGAGGGGGTGGAGGTAAAGGGTTCGAAAAAGAAAAATACAAGAGGATTGGGAGGAAGAAAAGCATACGGCGAGAACGGGCTGAAGTGACAGCGGAGCGCTCTAATCAAGACTAAAAACGCGGAAGGCTAAGGCGAGGGCAATCAAACACGCTGCCAGTTACCAATAAGTTCGAATACCAGGATGATGCAAAAGAAGGAGGGAGGGGAAGAAAACTCAACCGAAGATCGCGAGCCTCGCGGAGAGAGAAATGGTCAACTCGCTGAGCGCGGCAGGACGTCCGAACTCAATCCTACTCAAAATCGCCGGGAAGGGACGGATCCTGAGAGAAAGAAACGTACAAAAACAGCGTAATAAAATGAGGGGAAATAAAACGACTCTTATCAGCCGTACCGTCTTCATATATCAAACCGCTCAAGAGAAGAGAATACAGAAAGGAGAAGAACGGAAAGTCTCATGTCTAGGGGAACGACAGTGAAAGAACGAAGCGGTTTTACTCATCCACAAGAAAAACTCAAACCGATAGCAAACTCAAGGAGGGGGTTCAACATTGAAGAATGAAAAGGAGTGTCAAAAGCAAGATGGTCGAAAAGGAAATACGGGGGCACGGTGGAAGGAAAAGGGATCGGAGAGTCGTAAACCATTGTCGGGTGACGTGGGACGACCGAAGCGCGGTTTTTGAGAAGGGAAGCAAGCCGTCGGACCGCGCACGTACGCGCAGAAGATCCGAATAAGGTTCAAACAGGGGAAGTAATAACGTCTGAAGAACGGAAGGAAACTGGCGGGGGAAAAGACGAGGACGCTAAGACTAGTTAGGAGAGAAAGAGCAGAACGGAAGGGGAACGAATTACATCGAATCAGAAGGGAGTACTAAGGCGAAAAGAAAACATAAGGAGGAACCAAAAATCGTTTCAAACAACCTCTTAGGACTCCTGAAGGAAAAAAAGTAGAATCGCTAAAGGCGGGACAGACTGGGGATAAGAATCATCGTCAGAGAGAGGTTCGACCTTCACCAGGGGGAGTCGCTCACGAAGGCAAACGAGAATCCGGAGAGCAGAACATCATATACCTGCCGGGGGCGCCTACTGATCTCAATTTCATTGGTCAAGGAAGCGACGGAGGAAATGCTATGGCAGGGGAACAAAACGAGGAAAACTCCACATCAAACCTTCGGACGAAAGAGGGCATAACGGGTCGCAAGGCAGAAGACTCCTCACCACAACAAAGGAGGGGGAGAATGCGTAAGGCGAGCGACAACGGAGAGGAGACGCCGGGTTATTGGGGAGCTTTTTAGGGAGGGAGATCCAGAGCGGTCGACATGGGGGAATATCAGGAAGAAGTCGAAGAAGCCAAGAAGACGAAAAAGTCCGGCTACCACTACGGGCAGGTAGCAAAAGGGAGATCGCGGAAGCTGGCAGGGGGAAGAGGGGTCTTCTTGAGCCGCTCCTGGGCTTTGCCCTCCATGTGGCCAAGGCAAAGAAATGGCGATAATTAAAAATATGCTACGCGCAACATGGGGGGAGGACGAGTTTACTCTATCAAAAGGAAGGGAGCGACCGAGAAATGTGTAAACTGTGGGGAAAGGGGAATCCAGTCTGGTCAAAAACCCGTAGTCGGCGATTTAAATTGGAAAAAGGACAGTTCCGACCGCTCGGTCGTGACCAAAGGCGAGAGCCGTCGCGGCCGAGGAAACGGCAGTTCTTCAGGGGGCGGACGACGTTCAGGTTCAGGAAAAGAACGGTTTGAGCTTCGTCGAAAATAAGTATGCGCTTACGGCGAGGGGAACGCGAGGAGCCGCTGTATGCAGTCAAAAGCTGCCAAGGGGTCTCAACAACGCCAAAACGGGACCAGGAGATCCGCTCAAAAGTGGGGGGGGGACACACACAACTACATTCACGGACGGGGCAAGAAAAAAAAAGCCCGATCCCGCAAGAGCAACTCCGGGGAACAGGCGAGTGGGAAAAGTTTGTAATGTCTGTGAAGGAAATATAGAAAACTCGAGACTCAGGAGGGTAGGACCATAGCAAAAGCGCATCGTTAGATCGATAGGTCTGGACGAAAAGGCGGGCATCTTGGGTGACACGATTACCTGAGGGACGAAAGATCCGTCTTCGGAGAGGTTTACCAATGGCATGGTCTCCCCGGCGCCGAATTCTCTCTGCCTTCGCCTACGGGGAAGAGCGTCTGTGTGCGGCCTCCGGGGATGACGACTACCGAGAGTACTCCAAGCGATGTACAGCAGGCAGAGGCGCTATAGGAAACAGGGGGAGGCCTCGGCCACTATAATGTCAGTCATAAAGGGGGGGGTAGTCAAACTGAGTGGTTACTTTCGAGTGGTAGGTTTAATCAGCAGCCGGAAACTGGCAGAGAGGGAACTAGGACAAGGGAAAAGGGAAGCGAGTTCGGGCAGGGCAAGGCAAAAAAAAAAGATCCAGGGAGGGCTTTCCTTGGGGAGAAGAAAACGGACACCGTTAGGGGACGGCGCGCGCAGACGTGAAAATTAAAAAAAAGCACGCAGATTCGGGCAACTAAGAAAAGTTTGACAGGGAATTAAGAGCAAGCCGACATGAATAATAGGGGGAATCAGAGTTCTCTACGTCGGGAATCGGTCCCGTTCGTCAACAAACCAACGAAGTTGGAAAATACGAAAGAAAGGGACGCGAAGGTAAAAGGGGGGGGGGGGGGGCTCATCGCCGGAACCCGCAAGAAAGTATCAACTGTGGGAAATCGACCGCCGCGCATCTGGAAAGAGAGTTCTCACTTGCGAGGGTGCGTCCGTGGGGGGGGGGTACTCGTCCTCTCCGGAGGAATGAATCGTCATATAAAGCTTGGCCCGCGTTGACCGTGGCGCGCGAAAGATTCACTCGTAAAACGGCGGGGCAGGAAAAGCAGGAAATGTAGCCCCCAGAGCAAGGCGGCACCATTGATAGAAATCAGAGAAAGGCCGCCCCAAAGGAGTAGGAAAAAATCGATCCGGGAGCGGTAAGGGGGAAGAAACTACAAGCACCTCAAGACAAAAAGATTAAAGAAAATCAAAGAGACCGGTCCAAAAAAGTGAAAGGCGCTCTAACTAGAATCAACCGGAGGATCCTAACGGAGTAGGGGGAAGTACGCAAAAAATTACGTTTCTCATGGTACTCTGCAAAAAGTCAACTTGTGAAAAAAAGGCAGAACAGGAAACCCACAGCATTAGGCGGGCGTAACATTCCCATCATCCTGATATAGCACCAGGGGAGTCGACCTCGCAGACACGTTCGTGTGGATAAATTCCAGCTTATGTATTCTGCGTCCTAAAAAGAAAAGAACCGAAATAGCCTCGTTGTCGGAGTAGGAAGGAAAGGTTCTGGGAACGAGCAAGCCTACAAAAAGGCATTGGGAAAAAAAAGCCGACCGGGGGACACGTCGATCGAG
>Ga0179591_1307561_pt1 | contig 10332 bp, 17 predicted proteins | sample CZOMad2_1_08_16f_FD_182891 | JGI IMG/M metagenome (GOLD analysis project Ga0179591, IMG submission 182891) | Vadose zone soil fungal communities from Angelo Coast Range Reserve, California, USA - CZOMad2_1_08_16fungal (PacBio error correction) | ecosystem: Environmental > Terrestrial > Soil >...
CCCACGAAAAAAGTGTTGGTGCGTCAGTTGGGCCCTTTCAAGGCCCGAGAGGGTCCTGGTCTTGGAGCAGGCCACGCTTGGTAATAGACACCCCCACAACAGACTACAGAAATCCGTTTGCCGTCCCCCAACCCTATGGAGGTACGAACAAGTAAGAAAACGCCCCGGTAAGTCAAGAAGCATCTGCTACAAACAAATTTGTCCCACCATTCAGTTGTCCAAAACTCAAAACCCTCTTTTCGATTTGCAGTGGGCCTCTTGTGCTAACTATCGGTTGGCAAGTACAATTTCTTTTCGCCTAAAGAGGAAAAGGACCTTCATCCTGCCCCCGGGACTTGACATTCAACCCTTTGAAGAATAATTCCATGCGTTTTTCTCGTCCCTGCTCAATTGTCCATCCTCACTCGAGCGTTTCCTGGAAAAGAAAAAGGTCAAAGGAAAATAGTTTTGTTGTTCAAAATAATAGTCGAAGGCGCGGGGCCGTTCCTTGGCTCAGAGAGGGGGGGGGTACATAACCGCAGGGGTTGGAGTCGTAAAAATCACGTTTCATCGCTCACCCGGAAGAATGTTCATTGAAAGAAACATCCACCTTTGGACTAAGGGGTCAGACAGGTCGATTGGTTCATGCCTTCAGCAAAAAAACACCCCAAAAATGCGCGAACTTTTATCACGCCCTGGACAAAATCCACCAAAGAATATGAAAACCAAAAACGAGGAACCTGGAAGGTATAGCCAACACGGAACGGGGGGGCTCCAATACATACAACGTGGAGGATGGGAAGTGTGCCATGAATCAGGGGAGGAAAATCAGGGTAACCGCAGATTAGAGGAAAGTCGGAACCTGCGGGGGCCTCCAAACATGCGGGAAAAGTCTGGGGACTTAAGTAGCCATGGGCTAAAAAAAGTCCACGACTAATTGAATACCGACCAAATCCCTGGCAGAAAAACCTTTGAAGAATCAAAAGTAACAGAATGGTAGCACATCGAAAAAAAGGCCGATAGAAATTAGGGCCAGGGAGTACCGAGAAGAGTGGTCCCGCGCCATAGAAGCCGGCACGACGCTAAATATTAAAGCGGGGAGGGGGAGCCGTGGTCATTAACCATGAAAAAAACAGTATAGGAGACCCCTAAAAGGTCTTCCTGGCCTGAAGAGCGAGAAAGCAGAAAAGACCGCACAGGAAATCAGATAAGGGAAAACCCCGTACATTGATCGGGGGGGTGGGATAGGGGGAAGGAAGAGGACTTAAAGGGGTTCGGTCACGGCGGGCGGATTGTCAAAAACGGTAACTCGGCCGTTGGAAAAGAGAAAAAAAAAAAGAGGCACCACCAAGAAAAAACACACACCCTTGCTGAAGGGACAGACTTTGGGGGGGGGGATGTAACGATTGTTTAACATTTTCGAAATGGGCACGCCGCGACGCAAAACTGATCATTTAACAGAAATCATAAGGGGGAGAGAAAATCGGTTTGGGGTTGGGCGTGGGAGGGAAGGTTTGGACCCGGAAGGGGTAAAAGTGAGGGTTAAAAGGGACATAGTCTCATCACGGCTGTGGCCAAATCTTGTCAGCCTCCGTGTCCATAGGAGGGCAAAGGCTAAAAAAAGTCGAGTGAGGAGCCAATGAGAGAAGGGCCGAACAAAGTCCAAGGTTCCGGAAATACTGAGCCCGGCTTCGGACGAACTCTAGATGGTGGGGGGGGAAAAAAGATGTAGAAGGGGAATGCCTGTACTTAAATTTCTAGAAAGGCTGGGAAAAGACCCGTGAATTTCCAAGGAATAGAGACTAAAAAACACATTCCGAAAGTCCATAAAAAAGGCCAACGTATGGGCAGGCAGAAGTGTCACGAAACCTGTGGGGGAAAAATTTAAGAAGAAGCCAGGACGAAAAAAAGAAAAGTTGACAGAGGGACAGAACAGACCCGCTTGGTCCAAGGGAAGTGGGGGTTGCTAAACAAACAAAAAGAGAGAAAAGGACATCCAGAAGAATCAATGCACCAGAAGATCTGACAAAAAGCTAGCCCGTTGACGGGCACTAAATGCCGGAGGAAAAAGTCCACGAAAACGGGGGTTTGAAAGCTGTCCAAGACCATACTGCAAAAAAGGCCGGGTCAGGAGGGGGAACAGTAAGCGGGGGAAAGGAGTCTAATAGTAACACAATCTCAAAAAAAATATGTTCGGGTGGGACGGGGTGTGTGGGAAACAGGGTTCCAGAGAGGGGGTCGGGGGGGGGGGGGGGATGTGAACGGAACGTCTAATCGCACTGACGCAAAAAGGAAACAGGGGGAAACCACAATCTAAAAAAACTTGTTTAGCAGTTCACAAAAGGGGGACACCCACACGGAAAAACCAGGTTGGGTTGAAAGGGGGAAACAGGATATTAACTCCAAAGGTGAGATCGGGCTAGTGGGGGGGGGGGGGGTGGGTCTAGGAGGCACAAGAAAAAACAGGACAAAGTTAGAAAAATACAGGAAAACAAGAAGCCTTTGAAGTTCAAAAAGGAAACGTAACCGTTAAGGACGGAACGCATTGGGGAGAGACTCAACAAATCGAAAAAGAGAAAAAAAAAAAAAAAAAGAAAAAACTGAACAGGAGTGGGTTTGTTGGGAGGGAAACCTGGTAGGACTTGGAACCGCCATAGGCATCGGGGAAAAAGTCAAACGAATAAGCCTGACGTCAAAAGGGGGGGGAAAAAGAACACTTAACGGCCTGTACAGAGAACTGGGGGGAGGGCGTGACCCAAGCGACTGAGAAAAACAAAAAAACGGATGAGATGAAGAGAGATACGGGTCAACCGCACCCGAAATGCAAAGATAATGAAAACAGCACACATGGAGAAACAATTGACGAAACGAAATGTAAAGGGAGATTGGTCCGAGCCGAGTTTTAAGCCTACCAGGGGGGCCCAAAGAGGGGACGGAAAGGGGGGGAGGAAAAAAAAAAAAAAAAAGCAACAAGTCTGAAAGTTACTTTTTGCCGGGTAAAAATCAAAAAACGCAGAGTGGGGGGAGCAAGAAAACAAGGTGGTGACCGGGGGAGAAATTAAAGCAACACACCATCTAGCAAACCTCGAACACGTCAAGGCGGACCAGTTCTTAACTGCACTTGGGGGAGGGTTAAGGGAGAAAAGAACCCCAACTTATTTAGATCGTTATTTAAAAAAAAAGCACGTTGCTGAGGAAACGGGGTCAGGATGTGAAAGAAGGAAAAGGGAACGTAACAAAAGAAACAAAGCACACAGCTGGGGAAAAAAAAAAAAAGTTGGTTTACCGCAAAGGAACAAACAATGAGGCGGAAGTGAGGGGGGAAAAGATTATTAATATTGACAACTTGACGACGTTGTTTGAACCATAATGACGCGTGTGAGGGTTGGGGGGAAAAAGAACCCGAAAAAAAGAAGAAAAAGGGAAGCCGGAACTTAAAGGGTCCCTGAAGACATGTCGACAGTCAATAAGACTATTTTTTCTGGGTGGGTAAAACCGGGAAGGGAAAGGGGGTGGGTGTTTGGAAAAAAGGCAACAGAGAAAAACATTAAAAGGGGACCACCAACATTTGGCAAATTCAAAAAATGTTGTCCAGGAAGGGCACAAAGGAAAAAGAGAGAAGGGTGTGCGCCTAGAAAAGGCACTGGGGGGCAATTCGCAGATGTGACCAAAAAAAAAAATGCCGGGGCTAAAAGATCATGAAAAGACGGAGAAGGTGGGAAGAGTGGGCTGACGGTTGGGGAAGTTGAAATCCAAACGTTATTTCGAGGAAAGGGGGGAATGATGGCCCGTGGGTCACGAGAGATCAAAAACGAACGCAAGAATCCGGGGGAAAAAGAAAAAAACGGGAGCACAATCTGAGGGGCAAGCCACCAGGGGCCATAAAAACAGGCGAGGGTGGGTAGAGGCGAAGACAGAAAAGGAGGGGCAAAGGAGAGAAAAGATAAAAAAAAGGAAAAAACATTGAAGGACCCAAGGGACTTGACGGGGAGAGGACAAAGGGGGGGCATAAAGAACAGGAAACCCAATCAGATCGCGATTTTGCAGAGGAAAAAAAATAGTGCAGAAAATGAAGAAAAAAGGACAGGTTGGAAGTAGGCGGACAAGCAATCTGGGGGTGTAAAACAAAACGAACGCATGGGACCTGGAAAAAAAAAAAGTACCACCCCGAACTTGAAACTGGGTGACGTCAAGAAAAAGGGGGACACGGGGGGGACAAGAACGGGGGGGGGGTCGTATGTCTAACGAAAAATTTGACAGGAATTCCGCTGACCAGGAAGGGAAGCAGCCCTGCCTGGCCCGAAACAAATAGGGGTAAGAAAAAGGGGAAAAACGTTGAACAGGGGGAGAACCGAGAAAGCAAAAGGTGGATTGGGGGCCGGATCTCTAAATCCTGTCAAAAGAGTTTAAATCTGGACCAAAGGCAAAGGAAAAACGTAGTTTAGGGGATATGAAACGGGTGACGGCGTGGGGTCAAACTGTACTTTCCGGCGCAAAGGTTAGGGAGTTCCAACGTCTTGAACAAAGAACAGCGCAAGCGGAGGCCGAGGCGTCGGAATGCGCGACATCGGAACTGTTTCAAACTACGCTGGTGAAAGGAAGGCACCCGAAGGGAAACGCAAGACGAAGGGGGGATGGTCGCAAAAAGCTTAAGATTGTTTGGAAAAAAAAATGGGGACCGCGGGGGGGTAAGGGTCTTGAGAGGGATTCAGGGTGACGTTTTAGACAAGGGGCCAAAATTGTTTACGGGGAAGGATGAAGGGAAAAACGGGGCAAGTAAAGTGGGCAAGGGTTGACAATTGAGCAAAAGAGGGCCTCCCCCTCTCAGGGAAGGAAAGATGGGACTTGAAGGAAAAACTGGGGGGGGATAAATTCGAACAAGAAAACGACCGGCCGGGGACGGAAGGTACAGAATCAGGAATCACGGGACCGGGGGGTAAAAAAAGATGTGGATTCAAAAAAAAGAAAACACCTGGGAAAGATTTTAACAAGCGCCTACTCGGACAAGTGGATGTTGACCGACCAAAGTGTTGAAAAAGACTGTTTTGAGAGGGAAAAGTTGATGAAAAAAGAAGGGGTAGAACCGAAATAACTCAGTGGGGGGAGGTAGTTGGGGGATGGTGGGGAAAACATTAAAATTGAAGAACCAAGTCGGAAGTAATTACGAGGAAAAGGCACCAGACATAGAAAGGGTGTGGTGGGAGGGGGAAAAACAAGTAATGTAAAGAGAGCGACCCGTTGTCTGCCAAAAAGGAAACGGAACTAATGGGGAAAAAGGCCGGAGGGTCCCAAGAAAGAAATGGAAGCAGTCCGAAGGAGGGAGAGTCAAAGAAAAAAGGTGCCTTTGAACTCATAAAACACACTGGAAAAAAGGGTGGTTTTAGGATCCCATGGGCAAAGAATACTAGAAAGAAAGCCTTGGGCGAAAACAGAACTTGAAAAAAAGAGATCCAAAGAGTACGAAACGTAGAAAAAGGGAAAGGGGGGATTTAAGCATCTGTTTGACAAAGGAAAATCGGAAAACGAGGAGAGACTAGACAAGGGGAGCCACGAAACGGGGAAAAAAGCAGTGAAGAATGAAAAAACGGGAAGGAAAAGGATCAAAGAACAGCACCAAGGATTACAGGATGGACTAGAAATCGTGAGAAGACTAGGGGGGAGACAAAAGGACTTGAAAAAGAGAGTCCAAACAAAACAGTGAAAAAAAGCGAAGTTAGAAGGAGTGGGAAAGTGGGGTGGGAAAGAGGGATGTTTGGGGCACAAAATAAAGAAAGCACGGTGTCGAAAATGGGAGGAGTTCAAAAAAACCGGGGGGGGCATGGCGCTGAGGAGGTTTGAAGTGAACGCAGACGGAGGCAAAAAAAAAACCATTTGAGGGAGGGGGTTAAAAGAAGGGGGAAGGAGGGGGTTCGGGATTTAATGCCGACCGCGTTTGGGAGGCACAGAAAGGCAGATTTGAAACTATCCCTTGCCCCCGAGGAGAACAGGGGGGGGAACAGACGGGCAACCAAATGAGATGGCCAACACAGGGGATTATTAATTTAGGGTGGTTTTGGATCAAAAGGGGGGACCAACCAAAAAGGGAGATGGACAGTAAAAAAAAAAAAAAAGACAAAAAAAAAAAGATTTAAAGAAAGAGAACTTGAAGAACCGCGGTCAATAAATTGTACGCAAGTTGAAATCAAAGGGCGAAACGCACACGCTGGCAAAAAAGGGAACGGGGGACAGACAAAAAAAAAAAAAAAAAAAAAACCGTTTGGTCCCAGGGGAGCCAGCCATGGGTGATCACAAGACAAGTGAGCAAAGGGTTGGGGAAGGGGGAAAACAAAAACAGGGAGAGGGAGTAGTCTTAGAATGACAATCCCGCCAGCGGATCTCTCGTAAAAAACAACAAGAAAGGATTAAGTCCGCAGAGGGCCGGTGTGTCCAAAAGAAAGAAAAAAGAGAGGAACCACACGAAAAAAAGGGGAAAGCGAAGACTTCAACGTCTTCAAAAGAAAAGGGTGAACTCAAAACGGCGGGGAGACGGGAAAAAAGGCGGTAAAATCGACGTAGCGTGAAAAAGCAGGGTGAGGGGATGCACCAAGGGATGGAATGAAAAAAAACAGAAAGGGTCTTGAAGGAAAAACTCGTCCCCGGATGCCTAAGGTGAACACCGGGGTCAATGGGGCACAGGGGGAAAAAAAAGAAGAAGCCAAGGGGCACAACGCCAGGGGGTTTGCAGTGAACCGGACCGGCAAGTCTAGGGGCCAAGGATAGGAAAACGAGGGGCCTATGATCAAAAACTCGGAGGACCGGCAAAGCAAAACAAACAATCTAATAGGAAAAAAAAAAGGCAAGGGAGAAAGAGACTTGTTGGAACTCCGCACTTGAAGAAAAAAACAAAAAGCCGCAGAAAATAAGAACACACAGGGAAACAGGTGTGGGGGGAAAAGGAGAATCGTCGACATATTTCTTTTTTTGGGAAAAACCCAAGGAAAGTGAAATATCCAACTCCCAACCGAACCAATGGAGCAGGCTGGATCTGAAATCACGGGGGGCTTGAAACCGAGAAATTTTTGCAAAAAGGGGACACCATTTTTGATTTTGGGGGAAACGGAGAATACAAAAGCCGTCTGCACGGTGTAAGAAGGACTAAAGCCACCTGAATCGGGAGGGGGGGGGAAATCCAAACGGGCCTTCGGGTTCCAACCGTTGACCAGGCCCTGCCAGTCCAATGCAAGGGGAGTTGAAGGCGGGAAAAGGAACTTCAAAAAGGGGGGGATATTTCACGATCCTTTACAGAGGAAGATCTGCACATAGGAAAGGGCAACAAGAGGAAAAGGGGGATCAAAGTGGAAAAGAAGGTCGGAAAAGCAGCAGGAACTTATGATATGTACAGCAAAGGTCAAGGGGTGGGGCTGTTTAAAACGCCAGCGCTAAATGGGACGAACAGGTAAGAGGGGGAAAAGGACATAAAACGCTGGGGTGGGGGAAGAAGAAGATCCCGGAGTTCAAATCAAATAAAGGAAGGGTCGCGTTGGATACACTTGAAAGGGGAAGCGAAACACGGTTACCAAAAGGAGTCCACGACCCTAGAAAGACCTACTTTTCTACAGTTCAATGACAGGCCAGGGGTCTGTTTCAACAAACAGGCGATTAACAAGCAGGTCGTTTATCAAGGGGAAGGGAGGGGGGAGAAAAAACAGTTGGGTGGCTGAACCCTTACAAAAAAGAATCCAATGAAAGACAACGAGAGTTGTATGGGGGGGGGCACGGGGGGGGGTCCCCCTTACACTGAATTTGGGGGGGGGGAAAAGAGCACATCAAAACGTTGAAAGGAGAAAAGACAGGGCGGCCCAAAAAAGGGTGAGGACACCTCCACAATTCGCCGTCCTGGGGAAAGGAGGTCTTTCATCAGGGAGGGGGGCAGAGGCTGAAAGAATCAAAGGGGAACAGGGAAAACGGAAATCTGGGAAGGTCACCGTCCTTAACTCAAGGCTCGGGTTGTAGATAAAATCTGAACCATCGTGGGGGTGAGGGGGGGGCAGACATGAAAAGGATGGAAAGAACGTTCAAGGGGGGAAAGGACTACGAGCATTGGCCGCAAAGGGGGAACACGCTCACATTGATGGCAACCGCACCAGAGGAAATCAAAAACTAAGAAGGAAGTGGCCACGCTGGGGAAAAAACTTCACCTTGAAGCAAATATAAACAGACAAATTGAAAGGGGGAGAAAAAAGAGGAAAAAAAGACGGGGGGCGGAAAAAGAAAAAAGAGATGACGATCCCTGCGATTGTCAGGCCTGTTAACAGCGGAAAAAGTGGAACCGCAAGATGGGGCCGCCATAAAACGAAGAGCGCAGACCAAAAGGGGTAAAGAAGCTCAAAGCGTCAACGAGGGATAAAGGGGAGGAAAACGTTGAACATGTCAAATTTGGGAGGGACGGGGGCCAATGGGAAACGGGAAAAAACGATCAGACAAGGCCAAAAAAGCAGGGTGTACTGGAGAGAACCAAGGTAACGACGTCGTATCTCAACAAAAGGGGAAAAAAAAAGGCCCGAGTTCAAGAAAAAAAATAAAGATGTGACAAAAAATCAGGGGGGAAAGTCCGGCCAAAACACCCAACAGGGGAGTGCTGAGGGGAAAGGACAGGACATTTCAGATTCGAAGATCACCTTTGGGGCGGGTGATAAAGGCTGATTTGGTGCAATTCGCGGCGCAGGGTAAGGGTCAAAGGAAAAAAAAAATCCCGTAGATACAAAAAGGGCCAAGAACAAAAAACGGAAACAAAAACCCGTGACTGAAAAGCAGAAAAAGGAAAGAAACAGCTTTCAACAAAAAGTGACGTGCGCGGGGGGGGTGGTGGGAAAAAGGAAAAGAATGTCAATTTGCCAAAGGTCACCGAAAAAAAAAAACGCGGGCAAACATCTACAGGGGGGGGGGACATCATGCAAAATAAAAAATAAAAATCGCGATAGAGGGGGTGGGGTGAAGACGAAGTGCCCTCAAAAAGGAGAAGAAAAAGGGTAAGGGATGTTTGGGTAAGAAATAATAGACCGAAGGGGGTTTGTCAAAAATAGTTGGGGAAAGACGGGCCGGAGAAACTTTGGAAGTACCATTGTCGAAACCTCCGGGCATGGCAAAGGGGCAAAGGGTGGCACCAAAAGCATTAAGGTGCCGAACAGGGGGGTCGTGCAACGAAAACCCTTTCCCCACAACACGAAAAAGCCGTCGTCCTGAAAACGTCGGCGAGGGGGAACAAAAGAGTCAAAGCAGGCCATCATAAATGGCAAAGAAAAAGAAATTGGAGGGATGGAACAGACCAACCAGTCAAAAAATGTAACACGTGCTATAACGCAAGGGTACATAGATCGCCCCGGCTGGATGGATAAAAAAAAAACAGGCATGGCGAAATTCGGAGTAAGAACGGCCGCCAAAAATGAAAAAAGCTCAACGTGGGAAGGAAGACCAAACGCAAAGGAACTAATTCAACGGTTGCAGGGCAAAGGGAGGTTCAAAAGGGAAATTGGGAACGCTTGGAGACGACAGACAGAAAGGCAAGGTTAAGGAAGGGAATCAGGAAAAAACACATTAATATCTGTCGCGCTGCCGCCGGGGGGAGGGGGCAACTAATAATAACTGTCAAAAGGAAATTCCACATGAACGCAGGGGGTGGGGCCGAGTCTTTAAGAAAAAAACCCATCGCCCGGCGTCATTAGGGAAAAAAGAGAAAACATTAAAGGGGGAAGTGCAACGAGAGAAAAGAAAAAGGAAAAAGAGTCAGCAAATAAGGATGTGAAAGAGGGTTAGAGAGTTTCATAGAGGGGTGGTTGCAGGGGTTTTTATTTTGGAATTACAGGAACGGTGTCCGGGAGGTATGCCTACCCGAATGCCTCAAGGAGCGGGCGGCAATCACCAAAGAAAAAAAGCTGAATAAATGGGGACGGGGGCCATTCATATCGCCCCGAGACCAACAGTCCAACAAGGGACATTTCAAACAAAGGGGGAAAACTCTAAAAACACATTTCCCGGTCAGAGATGGGCGGTGGGGGGTTTGGTTTGGCAGCGACAAATAAACGCCACTTAATGGGCAACCTAATACAAAAAAGCTACGAAAGCCTGTTGTTGGTGTGGATTGAAGAGAAAAAAGGGAGTAAAAAACACGGAGGAAAAAAAAGGGGCCAAGCGTTGGACCTGCAGAACCAAACACATCGCCGATTTTTTTGGGGACGGCCCCCATGTTGGGTAGGAGGGTAGAAGAGGGAAACACCAAGGACGGAACACCCTCTCGACTTAACGGGTTGAGAAAAATAAGACATTAATTCTATACGAACAGGGGGGAAGCACAAATTGGGATGGAGGGGTAACCCT
>Ga0179591_1347241_pt1 | contig 10332 bp, 13 predicted proteins | sample CZOMad2_1_08_16f_FD_182891 | JGI IMG/M metagenome (GOLD analysis project Ga0179591, IMG submission 182891) | Vadose zone soil fungal communities from Angelo Coast Range Reserve, California, USA - CZOMad2_1_08_16fungal (PacBio error correction) | ecosystem: Environmental > Terrestrial > Soil >...
AAGAGTTATGGCGTAAATTACTACTGCCGTGGGTAGATAGAGATACTGCTGAAAACAGACTTCGGAGGGGTTATTGAAAAAAAGCAGGAGGGGGGCTTGGGTGATTCATGATAAAGGACTACGAAATTGGACGGAGATGGTTGAGCCATTCTGCCCTATCGTCGATGTTAGGATGAGGCCCTACAAATGAATTTGGGGTAAGGGGGAATTAGGGGGGCTATTCCGGGATTGATCACGTCTAACCACTGAGGCAGCAGGGGCCTTAAAGACGGGAGTAGTGACAAAATACTGAGAATGGGGAGGGATTGATAAAAGTACATGTTAAATCACCTTGAAATACTGGAGGGCATGGTTGCCAGAAGCAAGAGGGGAAAAAAAAGAAAGCTCAAATATATTAAAGTGGGGGGCAATTTAAAAATGCTCCGGTAGGTAAAGGTCCGGGAAGGTAGGTCCGAAGACGAATTTCAGGAAACGTGCGCCGGCAAGGTCATGACGGGGGGATGGGACCATTTTTTGGGGGTCGGTTGAACCATGAGGGTTGAAGAGAGGGGGACAAAAGCAGTTGCTCGTATACAGGAAGGCATTGGAGGGGTTACGGGCAGGCTATTTGGGTGTGGTGCTAGAAAGAGTCATGATTAATAGAGTCGTGGAAAGCAGGGATTCAATTGTATGGGGAAGCTTGAATATTGAAAGAAGCAAAGACAGTGCACCAAGGAGGGCATTACTCCAGATAGAAAGAGAAGGAAAGAAGAAGAAATACCGTACGTAGTCGGAAACCAGGAAATATGCCGATATGGATGGGGATTATCATGGGACTCAGCCGGCACTGATAGAAATCAAATTCTGTTTGTGGCTTGATGGAAAAAGGGAGGAAAGGAAAGAAATCTCTCGAAACAAAAAAAAACGAGGAAAGAGGACTTTAAGTTTCAAAGGGATTTCACAAACTCCCCCCAGAAAACAAAAGAATTTGGGGGTGTTCTCGGGGCCGAGTAGAAAGAACAGAGGGGGCCCGATCCGTCTGTCATAGGGATTTAAGACGGGGATCTAAAGAAGATCACGAGGGCGTGGAAAACGGATTAATGAAAACATCGTGGGGATGCTTGAAGTGGACCGAAAGTACATGACAAGATGTGAAGAAGAAGACAATGGAATACTGACCCGATGATCCCATTAAATAAAACGGCGTCCTAGAAAACCAACAAATATGGACCGCAGACCTATCTAGTATTCCATGCTAAGATCCTAAAGTTACACTCAGATGGGGGCAAAAGTAAAAAAGGACCTAACAACCATGAAGGGGGGCGGCTCCCCATATGAAAGCCCTGCCGACAGAGAAAAGGACGGGAAAAGCCCTCCGGCCCGTCAAACTAAGTTTTAAGGGCAACTTAATATAATCGGGAGCGGGGAAAACCGCGGCTGCTGCACCAGACTTCAAGACCCAGGGTAAAGGGGAAAGTGTAACATCATGAATACAAGACAAAAAAAAACCTTAATTATTTATTCCTATCCCCTGTAAAAAAATGGGGAAGGGGCGAGACCGGCTGCCTTCCTTGGATTGTACCAGTGTAAAGAGCCCTCTGAAGAGAACCTGTCCCGAACGTTGATACCATGGGAGTAAAATCCTACAGAAGGGGGAGGAGAAATTTGGAACCATCGAAAAAAAAAAAAATACCATCGGGAGTTTAAGAGATCACAAATAAAGGGCGTTGGTTTATCTTAATAAACACCCCGCCTGAAATTAAAGGGGGACAGCATGCGATGCTCTAGAATTAAAGTATCCAAAAGGGGGGATCATAAAAACGATAAAGGAGGGAAATGAGTAAATTTATAAATTGCGTAAAGGTAGACTGGCACTTATCGTGATATAAGGGGGGGGGGGAAGGAAACAAAGGGTAACTAATTAAAAACCGAGGGGCAGACTCTGAGAACCTCGCACGGACAATAAGGAGAAGTGTGGAAGGGTGCGCCTAAAGGCAACCCACCCAGGAACTGCACAGAAAAGAAGAAGAAAACAGGCAAGCCAGGGACAACCAGCTGAGTGAACGCAATAAAAAAATTAAAAAAGACCCACTCGCCCAGGCCACCATGGTAGGAAAGGAGACCAACACTCAGTAGAACCTTTCCTCACGCCACAAAAATACCTGGGGAAGAAAAAAAGGAATAAAGCTAGGGTGGTTGCCGATGACACCCGCACCAAAAAAAGAGCTTGCAAGTTTAGTGGTAAAAAAAGAAAGAGACTTCAATAAAGGAAAAAGCTAAAGGGCAACTCGTTTAGAAAAAAGACGCACTCCTATGGAGTCAGCAGCCCTAGCACGAAAAAGAGGGATTAAAAAGGGAAAAAAGGAAAGTGTAAAAAAAAAAGAACCCGTAGACGCGAAGCGGGATGCCAAACCGTTTACAACCCCCGAAGGGGGGTGCTGCCAATCACAAAAGTCACAAAAAAGGGGGGGGGGGGGGGAACCTGGGGGACTCCTGGTTAGTTATTATAGAAAAAGGGTGGGCAAAGCAGGATTAGAGAAAAGGAATCGCTTGGGGGAAAACCAAGCCCTTTTTTCCTCTTGGTATACCAAAAAAAGACTTTCAGAGGAAAAGAGGGGGAACCCAAAGAAACATATCGATCGGGGGAGGGATTGATTGTTGAAAAACATGCGCAGCCATCGGAGAGCATCGGCGAGAGAAAACGAGGCAAACAAAAGGGGGGGGGGGGGGGGGGGGGGGGGGGGGGGGGGGGGGGGGGGGGGGGGGAGGTTGACCATAATCTTGGGTTCCCCCCCGCAGGGGACCCCGGAAAAAGGTGGGGGGAAAAAAAAATCAGGATCCACAACAAAAAACAAAGGAGAGAATAGAGGTATGAAAAAAAAAGGAGGTGGCAAAGGGGTCCCTTTGCGACCCTGCCTGGGAAAGCGAAAACGCCAGGTCAGATCAACCCGAGGCTATCCGACTCTTGTTATGGGGGGGGGAAGTTGGGGGGGAAAACAAAAGAAAAAAAATCGAACCGACCCAGATCGATCGCGTCAACAGAAAGGAGCAAGCTGGGGGTATCAAAAAAAAGTGTCAAGGGGGAAGAACTAATTAGTGAACTTGCCTGCAGGAAGGACAAGAGAAGAACCCCTAAAGGGATCCTTCGGGGAAAAACCAGGTTTTGGGGGGGAAGGTAGTGCAAAGCAATCACTTCGTTTGTGGAAAAGGAGGTTGGGGGGGCATCTGACGCTGCGATCTACGGGTTTACGAAAAAAAGAGGGGAAAAAGTAAAGGCAAACTTTTTTGCATCAAGCTTAAAGGGGGGGTCCATCGTGGCGGAGATGCGTCAAAAACGAGCTAGCGTTGGGGGATCGGGTAGACTTAAAGTGGCCAGAAAGCAAAGCTGAGGGTACTGGTTCTTTGGACCGAAACATATCTAATATTTCATTGTAGTGGTCAACCAAGATCCAGGGGGGGTCTCGGTTGAAAAGTAAGAACAAAAGGGAGACCACCATGGTGATGGAACTAGTGGGGGGGAAGTCTCTGGAAACTCAGCGGGGTCAATTGTATTTCCTGTGAAAGGCTGAGAGTGGGGGACCGTGGTGCAGTTCAAAAAAACCACTTGTTTGGGGGAAAGTCGTGTCTCCCCGGAATACCAACTCTCGAAAAAAGAAAAAGGTATTGGAGGGCTCGTTTCCCCATACGTAAAAAAAGAGAAAAAAGAGAGGGACATTGTGGGATTCGGAAAAAAGGGAGTCATGGAGGGGGGAAAAAAGGCCAGGTCAGGTCTAAATTAATCTGAAAATGAGGGCGAGGAAGGATTGAGGGGGTACCTTCACTACTTGTACCGGTTGGAAGGAACAAGAAAAGAGGGAAAAAAAAAAAAAACCCTCTTCGGGAGGGGGGTTGGGGGGGTATAAACAACAAAACAAGGCCCATAGGGGGGGTGGTGATCAAGAACTTACTCGAATCTCCATTAAACGATTCTCAAATTTCTAACTAGGAGAAAAGGTATTGAGAAGGTACAAAATAACTGAATTAGGGGGTGGCCGTAGATTGATCCTAAAAAGCTACAAGTCCAAGGGAGAACATGAGCCGCAAATGAAAACGCCGAAGGGGGGGGAGAAGAAATACTTAGACACAGTTTCTGGGTTTGGAATGATGTACAATTTATCCCTTAACTAGTAAAAGGGGGCAAGACAGGGGCCAGAAAGGGGGACTTACAGCTCCAATAGCGTATATGTGGTTGCGTGAGAGTTTTAAAAGGGGGGCCTTGCTGGCGTATCACCGGTCACTGGGACAAACGGGCCTTTGAAGGAGGGTTATAAGGACTTCATGGTGTTTCGCCAGGAAATTGGGAAAAATCAAAGCAGCCTGAAAAAAACATTAGCATGGACTAAGAATAGAGGTCCTCTTTTGTTGGTGCTATGAAGCCGGAATTAAGGTAGGAGAAGGAAGGGGAAGGTTCTTTTGATTTTGTGAGACTAGGGAGCCGGAAGGGGCACCGATGTTTTCATTAGAATTAAAAAGGAAGCCACGAAATACCGTCGTAGTATTAAGGTAAGAGGCAGAGGGACTTTCTAGGGTTTAGGGGTGAAAGAGAGAAATTACAAATCAAGTCTTGGGGGTGTTGAGGTCGCAAGATAAGAAACAAAAAGACCACAGTTATTAGGAAAAGCTAAGAAAGGGGGAAACGGAAAAGTTCACCGGGCTACCCATACGACCTCAAAAAAAAAAATGGTCAGTTCACTGCGAGCGAGTCAAGAAAGAGGGGAAAAGATCCCTGAGGCAATGATGTTATTGTTAATACTACGAGGAGATTAGAGAAGGGGCGATCCCCGGAAGTTCACGGTTGAAACAAAACCTGGCAAAAGTTCGCTTAAGTTGACCTTCGAAAAAGATGAAAAAAAATAATTACAATTGTAATGGGATCCCCCCTACAGGTCAACATAAAAGAGAAGAAGGAGGCGGTCCTAGAAAACAAAAGTAGCTTCATTCCCATGACGAAGGGTATCCGATCAATAGAAGGAGAAACTAATTTTTCAAAGTAAAGGCAGGAAACCAGAAAAAAAGGGGGAGGGAAGACGCTCCCAGAAAGGAACAAAACCAAGTGGCAACAACGGGGGGGAAACAAAAAAGTGAGGTCCGACTTTTTAAGGGTCAACAACGTGGAGTCTAGGGGGGGGGAGGGGACCGAATGCTGCGAAACCAACTAAAGAATGGCCCGAAGGAGGGGGAAAATGTACCAGTCCAATGACAAAAAAACCAAAGTGTATCGGGGGGGCACTACCAAAACCTGTTGAGAGGAAGGTGCTCGCCTGCAAAATGCCTTTGGGGGTGAGAGTTTCTCGGGACACGCTCCGGAGAGAACCCAATGGAAAAAGGGAAACCAGAGGCCACGATCCTACCAGCAAGGGATAGGCAACTAGAAAGAGGGAGGAAATAATTCGTTAAGTTCATGAATGATAAAAAAAAGAACAGAGGCGTTTTTTATCGGGCCCCGAGGGGGGTTCATCATGATTTAAGCTGAAAAACTTTTAAAAAGGAGGGACAATACACGATACTGATTAAGAGCAAATTACAAACGGGGGAACGGATAGAGCTTCATGCATGTTGGGGGGGATAAAAAAAACTGAAAGAATCAAAGTAACATCTTACAAGGGTGGCTAAAGTCGGAGGAAAGTCCCAAAACTCCCGGAGGAGGCAGAGGGTGAAAATTAAGGCCTCCTCGACAACCCAAACGGAGAACTGCACCCAGGCACAGTATGAAGACCGAGCTCAACAGAAAGGGAACCCAGGGTGTCCCACTATACTTTAAAAAAACACGGGGCCCCAAGGGGAAGAAAAGGGACACGGAAGGAAAAGCTGAAAAGGAGGAAAACCTTGAAAATCAACGCAAATAACAGTTTCGGGCCTACCCCACATGAGCTAGGGGGGGGTGAGGAACGACCACCGCCCCAGACCCCGCTAGGGGAAGGATGGGAAAAAAAAGTATCAGCTAACTTCCAAGCGCACATCTGGGGGGGGGGTAACGCACCGCACTTGGAAGAAAGAAGTCCCTGGGGGAAACACAATGCAAACGCTCAAAAACTTCAGGAATTCTTTGAAAAAGGGAAAAAAGGAATAAGAGCCACGTTAATATTCCAAAAAACCGTTGGGGGAAAACAAGAGGGGTATTGCTGGCACTCGCAAACTTCACCACCCAAGGAACCCTATTCGGGAGGGGGAGTATAAGGTTTTGTCCGCATCATCAAAAAGATAACGACAAGGAAGAATTGTGGCAAAACAAGAAGGGTTCTCTTTCTTACGCCTAGATGGGACTCAATATGAATCGTCCGCGTGCGACGAAATCTGGATCGGGTCGGGGAAAAAGTTGGGGGGGTGTGAAAAAAAAACAACAGTCTCAGCAGAACGTCGGGAGAAAAATTTTCTAAAAAAAAGAGGGGAGTTTAAGGGATTGGTCCCCGAAGCAGGGTCTAAAGTAAAAAGGGGGGCCCAGACGTTTGCACTCTGCAACCACACCGGAGGAGGAATGGATAGATTGGGGGGGGGAAAAAAAAGGAGGATTCCCTTCATACCCTTCATGGGGGCGGGGAAACAAGGGAGTCAACAGGGGGGGAAAGACCAAAATCTATCCGACGCGTTGGGGGGCGGGGGAATGTGAGGTCAACACATACAAAAAGTTCCCCGACCAGGAAGAAAAAAGTCGACAACACCAACGTTTAACTCTTGAAAAAAGGGTGATCGCCAGGGAGAAGGGGGGGAAGAAAAAAGAAAGCAAAAGGCTTGGTTTCGACTAACCGCGGGGATTGGCGGAAGGGGACCTAGGCTGGGCCCCTACTCCCCCTAAACCGAGGAAGGAGGGGCACATGTGGGGAAGTTGCGGGTTAGTTTAAAAAAAAAGACCGGAGGGGGGGGAAAAAAAAGTAAAGGCATCTCCGCTGCGAATACGGGGAAAAAGGTCAGGGGCCATGAAGCCATCACGTTTGCATCGTGGGAACATGGGCAGTTCTTTAACCGGGCTTAACCAGATGAGAGGGATCTTAACTATTTTAGCTTTGGAAAGTATTACGTCCTGAGGGTCCAGCCATCGAGGTGGGCGGTGAAGAGGCACACCAAAAAAAGGGGTAGGCAAAAGACCGGGGGGGAGTCAAGGGGAAGGGAGAGTAAGGGGGGGAAACCTCCTCCTGACCTTTCGCAAAAAAAAAGGGGAAAGATGGACCGATGGAAAATGGGCGGACCGTCTCTTTGAAACTCCAGTGGGGGGCTGCTCGTGTTTCAAAGTCTTTTCGGGGGAAGGTGGGAAGGAGGGGGGGGGAAGTTGGGGGGTGCCAGGTTCGGAGGCGAAAAAAAAATCATTGAAAAGAAAACTACCACGGGGTCCGGGCAGGGTAAACCTAATAGGACCTAGTTTAAGAGGACCGGGGAAGCCCAAAAAAAGCCAGTAGTCATATGTTGTCTACAAAGAAAGTTAGGCTAAGCGCACTCTCCGTGAAGGGGGGGGGGGGGGGGGGAAATAAAAAGCCCGCAAGGATCGGTTCGGTTTTAGAGGTGAAAAAGAAAAAGGCTCCAGAAGATCGCTCATACATGCTGAAAACCCGCCTGCGCTGGGTTAATAACAAACCAACTAAGCGCGGGGTCAAAAAAGGCGTAACTTAACGCATAATGCCGGAAAGCGGGTTCATCAAAGTTCCGGAAAAAGATCGATGGTAGGATGAAAATAGGTTTCAAGGGGAAAAAAAGGAGGGGGGGCTATTAGGCGAGGCAATTAGAAAGAGGGGCGAAAACATCCAGAAGCAACAACTCACCGGGAACAACACAATCGCCAGCGGAAATAAACAGTGGCTCTTTTGGGGGGGGGGTCTTGTAATGGGGGGAAGGGGAAAGGGAATTCACAATTGGAGGGCAATCTGGCACAGCCGATAGTCAAGGAATTAAAGGGTGGGAGAAGGGGACCGTGCCCTAGGCCGTTCAATCAGCTGCTGTTCACTTCCGGCGTCCTGGGAACTGAGTCCGAATGCCCAAAGAAGGGGGGGGGTCGGGGGGGAAACAGGACGGGTAGGAAAAATGAGTTTTACCATTCAAGTGGGGGAGAGGAGCATTATGAGAATAAAATATGACGTTCGGACTATGTGTTCAGTACCCTCCATTATTAAATAAGAGAAGGATTGGAAAGGAGACACGGGGGAAAAGTTGAAATTCTTGGGGGAGTGAAGAAAAAACTGCGAAATGCTGAAGTGATGGGGATTAAGAAAGGAGAAAAGAAAGTGAAATACATCAAAAATGTACAGAGGGGTAACCGTAAAAGTTGCCGACTAGGGCTAGGGAGAGGATGGTGACTTGCACCTTACGGATCAAATGAGGGTTCTGGAAAGGGATGGAAAAAAAAGGTCTTCACCGGAAGACATATCGAAAAGTAAGGGGAAGAAGTTGAAAAGTTAATTTTCAGCCTTGAAAAACCATACTCCACAGAAAAAAAGAGGGGGGGGGGCCTCGAAGTGCAAAAGCAATGAGGAGGACCCGAAAACATTCTTCCTATGTGGAAGGGGGAAAAGAGACGGAGGGAGACTTAGATCCCTACTTTCCCTGGGGAAACTCCGTGGCAAATGCTTGGGAAGGAGTAGTAGAGAAGACCAAGGGGAAACAAAAACCTCTTCCCGGTAATGATGGGAGGGGGGAAATACTAAAAAAGGGGGGGCTTAAACGGTCCTAGAAACCAAAAAAAATAGAACCCGTCAACTAGGATTGAATTAGGAAGGCAAAATGCCGTTTCACCAAAAGCAGAATTTTTGGAAAAGAAGGGAAAAAACAAAAAAAAAGTGAGGCATTCGCAAAAGAGGGGGGGGTCAAGGAATGACCCGCGGTGAGGGACCGGCCAGATGAAGGGGCAAAAGGCGAGCTTTTGATGCACATAAAGAAAAAGGGGGTTAAAATTACCGTCGGGCTGCGTGGAAAAAAAAACGAACACCAAGGTCGGGGGATTTAAATTGTACGACCAAGAAAAAAAAAGGAAGCTATGTGATTTCGGGTCATAGATACCCCGTGTCGATGTGGGGGGGGGGCGTCACCCTGCTGATCCTTGGAGGTGATCAAGAAAAATCCCTCTAAAGGAAAAAGAAAAAAAGGGGGCCAGGCTACCATGGTAGGGAGAAACTGAACCATTTGAGGGGAAGAAATTGGATGAACCATAGAAAAGGGCAGAAGATCGTTAACTTTCTCGAAGCAAAAGGAAAGGGAAACGGAAGGGGGAGGGGGGGGGGGGGTCTAACACCCCTAAAAATTCGGTGGGGGGAAAGCAAGGTCGTAAAAACGCGAGAATCCACTGTGAGCAGGGGGAAGGGGTTACAGGAAAAAGAAAGGGGGGGATGGACAGGCGCAGTGCCGAAGGCTATTTGCTGAGGATAACAAAGGGGAGGGGAAAAAAAAAAATGACTACTGGCAGAAAAATAAACAAAAACCAAAAAAAAAAACCCAATCTGTGGCCGCCTTGAGTGACCTCGCCCGGACTCCCGGGGGGGGGGGGGGAAAGGCGCCTCCTACATGCACAAAAAAAACGGAACTTAAAAGAAAAAATTCTCTACGGGGAAGGAAAAAGGGAAGCCAAGAAAAAAAAAACCCCCCCCCCCCAAAAACCCCAAAAAAACACCAACTCTGACCAAGAGACTGTCCGCCACGGTCCCAGAAGAGAAAAAAGGGGCTGGAAATGACGCCTCTCATGATTGAGTTAAACCTTTCAAAAGGAATCCAAAGGAACTACGTGAGGCCTACCAATGAAAACTACGGGGGGGTTGAGCTGCCACCGCAAAAATCGATGCCATGCTGGGAAAACCGTAAACTTGCAGGAGAATGAATTAAGCACTCAAAGCAAGATGAGGAAAAGGAAATGCCGGAAAAAAAAAGCAAACGCAAAGGGAAATTGCCTGGGAACAGTAGGGAACCTAGGACCAGGGCGGAAAGAGGTCAGGGGAAGATTGGGGCCAGAAAAAGGTTTCCAACCCCCGATTGCTGAGAACCTCAAAACACGAAGAAAAAAAAAAAGTGGGGAACCCGAAGGCATCCCCGTGTAGGGTTAGTAAAAAAGAAGGGGGCCGAAAAAGGAAAAGGAGAACGAAAAAAAAAGCGGTTAGTCGAAACCAGCTGGGGAAACTGTTGGGTCTCTGGGAGGAACCTGCTACATGGGAAAAAAACAAGCAAAGAGTGCAAACAAAAAAGGCACTCTACGAGGAAGGGGGGAAAGGAGGGGTGTGGTGTCACAAAAGCACGAAGGAAAAGAAACCAATCGGGGAGAGGGGCTAGAACGACCAAACGACGTTGGAGAAAGCTTTGGGGAAAAAAAGGGAAGGGAAAAAGGGGAAACTTGGGGGACACCCC
>Ga0179591_1255106_pt1 | contig 10331 bp, 8 predicted proteins | sample CZOMad2_1_08_16f_FD_182891 | JGI IMG/M metagenome (GOLD analysis project Ga0179591, IMG submission 182891) | Vadose zone soil fungal communities from Angelo Coast Range Reserve, California, USA - CZOMad2_1_08_16fungal (PacBio error correction) | ecosystem: Environmental > Terrestrial > Soil >...
ATCCCTCCGACGCTGGAAAGGAGATGAAAAGGGAGGGCCTCGATAAGAAAGACTAGCATTGGTCTCACGGGAGTGGCTCTTACTCCGTGAACTTAAAGAGAGGACTAGAACCGGGGAGTGGAAAGAAAGGGAGAAGGGCAACGAAGGACCATATCGAACGACTAAAATTTGCGGTCGTGCCAGATTGGAGAGAAGGGTGTCATGCGTTGGCAAAAGTTCACTAATAAAAGAAAAGTCAAAACCAGCATCGGGAAGTCTAATAAGGAAAGGAACAATGAAGCCAGAGTGCAAAGGAAACTGACGCACGAAAGCCCTGCGCGGGTTCTTAAAATCACTACAGCATCGAAAAAACGGCAGAAAATACAAGTGAATGGCAATAACCAAAAACACGGACTCAACTCTGTGATCTTCTGACACACTGTCACGGAGGAAAAAAACGGGTACGGGGAGGAAGACCATAAGGGGAAATAACCGTGTTCCACGTCGATCGGGGAAACAGAGTCAACAACTTTTGGGAGGGATCTCAGCTACGGGCACACGTCGCCAGGGAAGATTCATGGAAGAGCGGGTGGGATGGATGAGGCACGCCAGCAATCCGATATAGCAATCAGAGTGAAAGAAGCATCAGCCAGACGAGAGGGCGGGAGGCGAGGTGCAAGAATGCCCAGTCCTTGATGGGGGAGCAGGTTCTCACACTCGGTGACGAAAGGACGTCAAGTAAATGCGGAATGGCAGGGGTGAAAAGACAGGGATGATCCGACTTCGGAAAATAGTACACGACACCGGTGCTGCACGAGAGGGGCTAACCGGCAGGAGTCTGGAAAAAAGCTCTTAAAGGCGCAGAGGAGGGCTGACTAGGTAGCATGTCGTCGAGCAGGCGCAGAGCGGATTGTGGAGAGAAGCCTACCGAAAATTCATGACAGGATAATAAGCCAGTAGCCATCGGAACAGGAAGTTCGTAGACTTCTCTGAGGAAGGAGGAAACAGATCCGAAGAAGAGCCTTCATGAACTAACTATAAAACTTATAAACCACCTAACATCGGGGGGTTTAAGTCACATATTGTAAGGAATCTCAGATAAGTTGGGAAAAAGTGCTCTTCTGGGCTCGAAAAGAGAGAGGAGAGTCTTTCAGCCATCTCACAGGGGCTACGCTAGTAGAAAGGTACTCTTGGGTTCTGCAAAGAGAATAGATGAAGAACACCACGGGGAGGGAAATAAGGTGGAATATGGGAAAGAAAACAGACACTGCGTAAGACTTCTAGCCTGCGAACAGAAAACACCCCCTGGAGCAGACGTGCGCCGCCTCGAAAAAGGACTTCCGTTCGGAGGACAAGTTCAGAATATAAGATGCAGGATGCCCAAAGTTCTCTATTATATTTAGCTTGTCAAAAGCGAGTTGTAGAGCAGGGTTACGAAGGTCATGTAAGCCGTGAGGAGAGCTCTTTGTCTCATGAAAAAAGAAACCTAAGAAACCGATGTGCGACTTGTGCGGGGAAGGCACCATCAGGGGTGATGGCGTCCTCGCTCACAACGAGGCTGGACGAGCGCTGGAAATAAAAATGGGAAAGCGGAAAGAATCCAGTCTCACAGGGGAAGAAATCGCGGGTACAAGCACTAGGGGTAGCAAAAAACTTCCTGGCAGAAAGTGGCTTAAGAAAGAGCGGGCTTTCTCGTTGTGTCAAGAAGAAGCTGGAATCGGGGTCAGAAGGAGAAGGCTGCTCGGGGGTATAAGGGAAAATCACTCGTCAATAAAGGATTCATATAGAGAGGGAGCGAAGAGGACGCCGATGAGCGAGCTTCCCCCCCACCCCAAAGTATGCGACATGAAGCGATAATCACTGGGAAGAGCAGATGTGGCGTTTCGAAGAGAAAAGTGAGCGAGCAATGGATCACCAGTCGGACCTGTTTTGTGAACAGCGAAGAAAAAAGTGCCTCGCCTCATCACTGCTGATATCGTCCTGCCGATCGAAGGCAGGAGGGATATGTCGGAGCGGTCGAACCTATTGTACACCCGGAGGGATAAGAACATATGGTCAAGACAATAACGTGCCGCTATCGGGTGGATACTGGGAAGTCAAGAAAGGATGGAGGAGGACCTCGTGGCGCTGCGAATTGCGGCTTAAAGGGCGGTAAGCTACAATTGCTCGAGGAATTCAGAAAGCAAATGGAAGCGCATGGTCGTGCGAAAGGGAGAGGACGGTTGAATGGCCGGGCGTTCCGGTCTCACTCTGACTCTCAGGAGAAAGCGATCACGCCCGGGGAGACAGCGTGAGAGATGGGGAGAGGGAGCACGGGAAGGCTACATGATGGTTTTTACTCAATTTTCTCTCCGGAAAAACAAAGACGAAGTCCATCGACGAGATACCTGGGGCGAACGCGAATGAAACTATTCTTTGGGAGCGTCCCTATTTCAAAGGGAAGGAGCTGCTGGATGAGGCAAATAAAACCCCACAAGGAACCTGTCTCGACAAGGGGACGGGAGGTAAATGACGCGTCAGGGTCTGTCGTTCACTGCGGTAGGAAAGGAACCGTATTCGTGAGTAAGCGAGGAAGCGATCGGCCGTCAGAAAGTCTGTGGGGAGCTACGTGCATCGAAAAGCAGGAGAACGTAGTGCGTAAGGGGCTGAGGCCTAATCTCGAGGCGGCGCTGAGAAAAGACAAATGCAGCTTCCGCGGTTGGGAAAGGGTTAAAGATATCATAACGAATCACGTAAAACGGTAAGACGAGGGCTAGGAATGCCGACGATGCGAAGAGGTGGGTAACCGCTCGAACGTGATCACCATGCGCTATTTAAGGACTTGGGCAGCTATTTACTAACAGGGAATGAGTCCGCCCTTTAGGAGACGTGGGTCAGGGGAACATCAACAGATGCGGGAGATAGGATAAAGAAGAAACATCCGTCGGCAAGAGAGGAAAGCATCCCGCCGGTTTTTCGAGAGACGGAGAAATCAGTAAAGAAGTCGTCAGGACGATAGAAAGGGGGGGCGGGGTCGACTATTTTTTATCCTGGGGGGGGAGTCACGCGTCGGAACTGTCGTAGGGTTGTTGAGGGCCAAGTCGGGGGGGTATACAACGCTCGGGACGCCGCAGCAAAGACGGACACTACAAGCAGAAAAAGAGCTAGCTCCGGAACGAGGCTCTTCAGAAACAAGGCATGGCTGCGAACGACTATGAGGTGATCAGAGGAGGAGAAAAGGATTTCAGAAGGCAAAAAAGGTTACGAATCAGAAACGGAGAACGGCACGCGAGGAGACGCCGCACCTGCTGTCTGTCGTCGAACGGATTTCATGGAAGGGGGAGGGGGAGCAGGGAAGGATGAGCGTGCAGGCGGACGAGGGGAAAAACTCGACAGAATTGCGACGCGCTATGCAAGCACAATAGTTTCTGTATTCAAAACGACCACAAGGAAGAGGGACAATTAGAACCAAGGGAGTCCTCAGAAGGGGGGGGATTTTGGGGTGGTTCTGCACAACAGAGATGCCGGATGGGAGAAAAGACGGGAGTTCGCGATCGAAAGTTGGTGCGCCGACGGAAAACTAAGCCAAGCAACAGGATCTTAATGACAATCGAGACTGCGGGTAGAAGGGGTGGAAAAATGAGGAAAAAGGGTCGTTCAAAGAGAAGGTACAGGATTTGTCCTGCCATCATCACATGAAGGGACAAGGAAGGGGTGCAAGACCCTGGTGAAGCGAAGGGGAGCGAGGACGTACATCGGAAGATTGGGAGAGGAGCGAGAACTGTGAAAAAGTTGGGGATTTGATCATTAATCGCGGGAAAGAAAGGAGAGCAATAGAACGGGGGAACAAAGGGGTGGGGCAGAGTGGGAGGGAGAGAGATTTCACGTGCGTCTGACCGGGGTTCAGGACAGAATCATCAAAAATACGACAGAAGTGGGGATCGACGTTCAGCGGCAAATGCAGAAGTGAGGGTCAAGACTCAGCGAGCATCCGGTCCAAGACCGGCACCATAAACCGTGAGCGCTTTACTTGGATGAGGAGGGCTAAAACGCCCAAAAAAGGACAAAAAAAGCGAGCAGACAACCGCTAGCGTGTGCGGACGAGAGATCAAAAATCCTGGAGGAAGGGGACACAGAGTCACGCGAATCCGGTAATCGAAGTAAAAAAGCCATCGTCGTATAGAGGGAGAGTAATAAAACGCGATGGCCGCGTGAATCTCGACACAAGGAGGGAAAAACTGCAAAGAAAAGCCAGGGCAAGATGCGGAAGTTAGCATGCTGAAGATAGTCGCACAACACCAAAGAGGAAAAAAAGATATATTAGATGCGATGGACGGAATTCCGCGCGTTCCCGCGGAGGAGGGGGGGGGAACGTTTTGGAAAGGTAAACAAAACGGAGACTTAAGATTCTTAACTAAGAACTGAACTTCGTCGGAAGCTTGTTCCTGACATACAGTCGAGACACGGAAAGGGCTGCGGCTGACGAGATAACAAGAGGAGTGCGACGCTGACGCGACCGCGCGTGTGAACGAGGGGACCACCGAAAAAAAGATGAGTCTCTTAAGTTTAGGGGGTCTCTCGGGACGCTTTCGCGTCGGCGTGCGCAGGGCACCTCGACGGAGAGGAACTAGCATCCACTCAGGTGAGAAACATGGTGCAACGGGGACGGCGATGTCGGGAGGATACGTACTTATTACGCAGGACGTGAATTGAGTCGCAAATATATCGTTGAGGGAGGAAGGAGGATCTCAGGAACGTGCCTCGGACGGGGACCAAACGAGGCACCCGCGCAGGTAAGAGCAAGATTCGTAACAACGTCACAAATAAGGAAGATGACACGGGGGGTAGCGTGGATAGTACTACTCCCACGACCACAACTGACGTAATGTAAGGACTCGGACAAGGAGGACAGGATCGGTGAACTAAACTCGCGGCTAATGACAAAACCAGAACCCGGATAGCCACTGAGGAAGGAGTGAAATGGACGAGAGCATCCTGTGGACATTAAAAGGGGTGGGAACCCTTCGAGCATTGGCAATTCAAGCATCTAAAGCTGGTAAAGCCTTAATGATTATTTGAGGGAGGGAGTAGGTTAAGTAACGGCGACAACAACGGCGTAGGGAAAAGCATATGGATCAGCTCCGCGGGAAGTAACGGAGCGAAAACCAGACGCAAAAATTAAAAAGAGACGGCATTAGGCAGGGGGCCCCGGAACGGGGGGTAAGGACGAGCCGGCTTGGATTAGAACAAGAGAAAGAACGCGGCGGTCCTTAATAGGTAGGGAGGCAAGTCTGGAGAGGTGAAGATATAATTCCGGCTAACCAGACCCCCTATAAGGCGGCATCCTGGTAGGAACAAGAACGAAAACGGGCGACTAGGTAGAGTACGGGTCGTGGGCGGGGAAGTCGGTAAGATTTGCCCGTCTTAAACTGTTCGCGCAATCTCTCATGAATTCCAGCGGGAGAGATATCAGACATAGCGAGTTTCTGGGGAGCAGGAGAAGCGGACTTCGAGCTAGCGTGCAGTAACGGGGAGGCTCTCAGGGGGACGCAGCAAAGCGCGGACACGCGGGGTGGACGGTAATGGCGCACACAAGAGCTATTTCCGTCGGAGCACAGAGCTTCTAACAACGAGACAGGGAGAAGTGCGGACATCGTCGTCCTGTCAGGAGGGGATGCTACGTCCTTCTTTCTGATTCCTAGTTGCGAGCGAGAAGGAAGCGGAGGGAGCGACTCTAGATCGCGGAGAGCTATATGTATCACACTCTAAGCGAACTCTGACGTAAGTCGAGAAAAAAGGGACGAACAGACTTAAAGGAACTGGAAACAACGTTCGGACTCTTCCACCGGGCCAGCCAACAGCGCGATTGACCAGAGGCGCACGTTGTCACATTAGAACTCTGGCCTGTTCGTAGGGGGGGAAAGCTGAAGGAGGGCACATGTGGGGAGAAGTGTAGAAAGGAGGGGTGTACTTGCTCAGGTAAAAAGACAACGCTGAATCGGAAGTTTGATCAGCGACACCCCGTCGCAGAAGGCTCAGTAGTCCCCAGTCACCGTGTCCTAATAACCTGCGAATTGTATGCCTTCCTAAATCAGCCACAAAAAAGGGGGAGCGGCGAGATGTGGTAGGGAGCAAAGCGCAACGAGACGGTCTTCACGGCGTTCTTACAACCAACATGCGAAAAATCCCGAAAGAACAAAGAGGGGTTGAAACAAAAAAAAGCGCCAAAGCAATTAAACCCTCCCGTTGGACCGGCGAGTTGGAAAAGACCCGCTCGCGTACGCGGGATAAAATGCAACGGCGACATCAAATATAGTCATTGTGTAGCCCAGAAAGAAAGGTAGATGAAAGGGCGGCGGTGGATGGGTCTGAGCGGGAGGAGTCTGAATGGCGCGGAAGGTCCCAGCGGAAAATACAGGTCGAACGACGACGCTGATCAGGGGGAGCGCAAATTGGGAGACTTTTGGACGCTGGGTGACAAAAACGGATCCACGGGACATCTTAAACAGAGCGAAGAAAAAAACCATCTCAATAGTGGATGTGACTCGAGCAGTCCGATAAAGTTCCCAGTCACACAGAATGCCAGCGCGAAAGGGAAAAGGCAGAGATAAATGATCGCCGATTAACCAAGCGCAGTACGTCACTATGACGTATTAGCGAGCACGTCCTGGTTGCCACCAAGTCGGACCGAGGCGGCGACACTAGATTACTCGACAGTAGGAAAGAGCTAAAAGAAGGGCGTCGGGAAGAGAGAAACAAGATCCCTTAACAAACACCGTAATTAAATAGATCGTAACTACACTCACCAACAGTGTGTCGTCCGATCCAGCGCAAAACTCACGTCTCGATTCAAGCGTTAATAGAGGCTCAGGAAAGTCGGCTGCATAGGCGACTGCACTTTATCTCTGCCACTCAAATTAGGGAGTCGCGTCCGTAGGCCACGGTGGGACAAAACGGTTGACCCACGGATGGGATAGTTAAAAAGTCAGGGGAGATACGAAACGGTTAAAAGGACATCCCAACCGACGGGACAAGCTCCCGGCGAGGTTAGGTAAGTCTTCATAGGAGGAAGAGGGGCTTGGCAAGACGCTAGTCTAGACGAGCTGAGCGTGAATTGGCGCGAGAGCGGCAGAAAGGCGTCATGGCCTTAAGCACGGGCCAAAAGAGGGAACTAGGCCGCGAAAACGGTTAGCGAGACGTCAGCGCGGTAAAAACGTAACACGGTTCACGCCACGAACGGAAAAACCCTAGGGGGGGAATTCAGATGAGCGCTGGAAGACCAAGTGGCACCGTTAAGGTAATTCGAGGATCACTCCACACTGAGCGTGGGGCCTGAGACAAAGAACCGCGAAGAGGACGTCATTAACAGACTTGGTTCGAGGTTCCTCAGAAAATCTATCTCAACAAAAACGGAGGGAGGAAAGCTGTTTGAAAGGAAACCCGCAAAAACGAAGGGCGCGCCCTGCCGCCGCAGGGCGACAGAACCCGCTCCAAAATGCGCGGAACTCCTCTACGTGAATGCAAAATGGCGCGGCCAAGGAGCTGAGAAGAAACTGAACCGAGGAGGGGGTTAACGTGGAAGGTTTGTTCTTGAACAGAGAACCGGGCGCTCTCTGTTGCAGGAGGGGGCCGAAAAGAAGAAGAATGCGACGAAGAAAAGCGGGATAAGGTGAAAGGACAAAGTCCGGGTTCTGGCAAAGAAAGCCGCGAAATCCTCTCTGCTCGCTCTCTCGAATATGCGGAAGAGCTAAACAAACGACTCAGCGCGGGGGGAGCGGACGGACGCGCTGTAGCGGAAGCTCTCAACTACAAGATACTATCTCTCTCACCGGGAGCAACCGCGGAAGATTCGCCTGACCGAAGGAAGCCATGCTCTCATCGAGTGGGAAAAACAGGAAAATGAGGGTGAAGAGATTCCGCTACGGAAACGGCGAGTATCGTCACTCTAAGAGCCATAAGTGGTCATTCGACGATCCAGATGGAAAGGCTCACACTGCCAATGCGAGGTAGGGAGAGTGGTTTAGATGCGAGTTCTACTCAATCCAATGATCTCCACCCCGAGCTAAGTGGACTGAGAGGTGGCAAGCCTCGGCAAGAAGGTATGGGGGGGAGGAAAACGGCGGGCGGAAATACACGAATAAGGGCCCCGCGTGAACGCCTGGTATCATGTGTCTATTCACGGATTCACTGCAGTGGAGCTCAGAGAGAGGCGCTGCTGGAGGCTGACGCGGCAAAGAGAGGGTAAACTCGTCGAGACATACTAATGAAAGAGGCATTTGTCTTTTTGCGAAGCGGCCGCGGGTTGAGAAGGCGTCGTATCGTGACCGGTTTTGAGAAAGCTGAACCGGGAGCAAGAGAGGGGGGGCCGCGATCACGCCCCGGGATCATACGTACGGCGGGCGATCTTTCGAAGGACCTGGACATTCACAGAGACACGGGTTAGAGAGTGAGATCTAAAGGGAGTCCGGCTCGCAGCGAGCGAAATCTAAGGAAAGTGCAAGCTAACACGCTACTCATGTGCATCGTACGGCAAAGCAGAGCTCCGATGACAGAGAGGAAAGGGAACGGGCCCACCGGGGGTTCACAGTGCGTAGCTATGGAACCAATGCGGAGTCGGTGAGGGCGTGCATAACATTGGGGAAGAGATCGGGGTGTAGCGTGAATCGGGCTGAACTCGATTACGAAGAAGCCGAAAAGGTCGGGTAAATTCTCGAATAAATTATCGAGACAATGTAAGAAAGAGTACTGGAGTATAGCTATCGCGATGGAATACATGTATTACGCGGTGTTTCAATGTTATGTGAATCATACGTACTCCATAAAACGTCATAAGAGAAAAACGGATTCCGAATACCGTCCGATGAAACGCGTTGGGGAACCCTACTGAAAAGCACAGGAGCTCGGGAATCCGCGTGTGGCTGGGCGAGATTGGAGAAAGGACCGCATCGGACCTTGCAGAAAGTTCGGTGCGACGTGAGTCAAAAGAAGAAGACAGACGGTGGTACGGAGTCTAGGAAGGCCGCATACGCAGCGCTAAAAGAGGCAGATAAGCAGAGGAAAGGGGTAGGAGCTGCGACGGAAGACCTCCGTGAGGAGATAAACTCAGGACAGAAAATAGACCGAAGGTTGTACGGTTCGGGATCGGGGGTTGCGTGAGGAGCTCGAGAGGAGAGGTAAGTTGGTATGGATCGAGTCCGTTGCCCACGTCGTGCGGGCGAGACAGGAAAAGAGAAAGAAGTGCAAGTAGACAGGCAGAGAGAAAAACAAGATTCAGACGGCATAAACTCCCTCAGGGCGTCTGAAACCTGGAAAGAGTGAAGGGGAAAATCTAATCGAGTTCGAACAGATGCACGTTACAATGGGGGGAGGAATATGTGACTGGCCCTCTCTGACGAATCAATGCGCCGACCCAGTCTGTCAGTGGAGGAGAAAGGATTGGTCATTGTAAAAGAGGGGAAAGAGGCGATGCGACAATAAAGAATTCCGCGAAGGACAGGCGCTGTGAGACCGCTCTAGAGAACGAGGGTTCTTATTCAGAGGAGAAGGACAAAAGCGGCGAGCGGGAGGCAAGAACTTGGGCTCGGCGGATTTTAGAGTCTTTCTTGGGATGCCGTCCGGAGACTTCCATCTTTGAGGGGGATAGGAAGAGCGCGGTGGGGGCGAAGGCGGCAAATCAAACAACTAAAAAAAGAAGAATAGGGATAGGGCAACAAAGAGTCCCTAGAGGGGGGAAATGAATGCGAGGGCTGGTTAACATCAAGACGGATTCGCAGAATTGGCGAGACAAAAAATCGTCAGCATTCATCGGTTTCAAGCCAGTATGACCGAAATAAGGGAAGTTAGAGGGGACAGGGTCGAGAGTCAGTAAAAGGACTGGAGGGGTGTAGGTGATGTATCGCTTCCCCACGGAAACGGAAAGTAAGCAGAAGGTAAGGAAGAGAAGGGGTGGCGCTCAGACTGCAGGAGCAGCGTTTCGCCTCGCGGGACGATGACACCGTTGCCTGAACCTACTAAGAAAAACTACAGGGGCGCTCAAATTTAGCGTCGAGCAGAGTCCATGCAGAAAAACGCAGAGACGCCGCCGCCGCACCAGGGGAAAGAGATTAAAGAAGCTTAAGTCAGTGACTCGGTCTCCTACCAGTCAACACATAGCACGCAACGCGAAGTGGCTGGCCGCTCTGGAGCGGAAACTCGAAGGGGAGGCAGCGTGAAGGGACTAAGCGGAGAGGGAAAGACAAGAGAGAACTTCCGTAGAGAAGACGTCGCCATGGGGAAGACGAAGTAGAAGCCTTCGTTCGAAAAAGAGATGTCCGCGTGTATTCGCACACCAACTGCTCGCCAAGTAGGAATGAGGAAGGACCGCATGAGAGTGA